>Ga0157373_10000723_pt1 | contig 25822 bp, 29 predicted proteins | sample C65metaG_FD_113460 | JGI IMG/M metagenome (GOLD analysis project Ga0157373, IMG submission 113460) | Corn rhizosphere microbial communities from Kellogg Biological Station, Michigan, USA - C6-5 metaG | ecosystem: Host-associated > Plants > Roots > Rhizosphere > Soil | place: USA: Michigan... | reverse complement strand
TTGCCGACCATGAAACCGATGCGCCAGCCGGCCATGTTGTAGCTCTTGGACAGGGTGAAGAACTCCACCGCAATGTCCTTGGCGCCTGGCACCTGCATGATCGACGGGGCTTTCCAGCCGTCGTAGACGATGTCGGCGTAAGCCAGATCGTGAATCACCAGCACGTCGTACTGCTTGGCGAGGGCGATCACCCGTTCGAAGAAATCCAGTTCCACGCACTGTGCGGTCGGATTCGATGGGAAGCCGAGGATCATCATTTTCGGTTTCGGAATCGAACCGCGAATGGCCCGTTCCAGTTCATCGAAGAAGTCCACGCCTGGGACCAGCGGCACCGAACGCACCTGGGCACCGGCAATCACCGCACCGTAGATGTGAATCGGGTAGCTCGGGTTTGGCACCAATACGGTGTCGCCTTGGTCCAGGGTCGCCAGCATCAAATGCGCCAAGCCTTCCTTGGAACCGATGGTGACAATCGCTTCGCTTTCCGGGTCGATATCGACATCGTAGCGTTGCTTGTACCAGTTGGAAATCGCCCGGCGCAGGCGCGGAATGCCCTTTGACGTGGAGTAACCGTGGGTGTCTTCGCGTTGAGCGACTTGCACGAGTTTTTCGACAATATGCGGCGGCGTGGCGCCGTCGGGGTTGCCCATGCTCAAGTCGATGATGTCTTCACCACGACGCCTGGCAGCCATTTTTAGCTCGGCGGTGATGTTGAAAACGTAAGGGGGGAGTCGATCTATGCGCGCAAAGCGGCGCGGCGAACCTTGTTCAGCCATTGTTGCCTCGGATAACGTAAGCGCCCGGAACCGTCCGAGCGACGCTGGTCACTGCGGTGACCTGTGGCGGAAGATAAGGTCAGTGATGGCATACTGTCCAGCCCGTTTGTAAACAATTTTGTCCCAAGGAAATCGGTAGATGGAATTCACCAGCGGCTTCTTGCTGAGCCTTTCGCTGTGCCTGGATATCGGCGTGGCCAACATCGCCATGATCACCCTGGCGATGCAGCGTGGTTACTTTCAGGGCTTTGCGCTGGGCCTCGGCACCTGTGTTGGCGACCTGATTTATGCGGTGCTGGCGTTGGCTGGAATGACGGTTTTGCTGCAATACGAAACCGTGCGCTGGGTGCTGTGGATTGGTGGTTCGGCGCTGCTGATCTACTTTGCAGCGAAGATGATTTACTCGGCGATTCACCACGAGGCGCAGTTGGCGGCCACGGCGGAAGTGGGGCAGAACTCCCATCGCAAGGAGTTCTTCCGGGGGATATTTCTCGCGATGTCGTCGCCGAGCGCGATTCTCTGGTTCGCTGCTGTTGGCGGTACGTTGATCGCCCGTTCCGGTGTCGGTGGGCCGGTGAGTTCGGCGCTGTTCCTTGGCGGATTCCTTTGCGCTGGGCTGCTGTGGTCGGCGGGTTTATGCTTTGCCGCGAGCCATGGTGGTAAGCTGTTGGGCGATAAGCTGTTGCGTTATTCGTACCTGGCATCTGCAGCGATCTTCTGCTATTTCGCGGTGTACGTGATCGTATCTGGCTACAACGAATTTGTCGGTTCGGGCGCCGTCGAGCAGTTGCACGCGCTGTAAACGTGCGAATCGGCTTTGGCTTTCTATACTCCCAGCCGAACCCCCTTTTTTGTTCCAGGAGTCGAGTCATGGATGAGCAAAAACGCGTCGAAGTGGCTGAACCTCGCTTCGAACATGGACACTTCTTGCTGATTGCAGGTTTTCGCGGTCGATTTACCCAAGACACAGCCAAGGACATTCCGGCGCTGTGGGAAAAATTCTTGCCGCACCTGGGAAAGATCCAGGGGCAAAAGAACGAAGTGACCTACGGTGTCTGCAGCAATTTCGACGGCAAGGGCGGCTTCGATTACATCGCCGGGGTGGAAATCAGCAAGCTCGATGACCTCGACCAGAAAGTCTACCAGTGGGTCGAAGTGCTGCCTCGCCAGTACGCAGTGTTCGAGCACAAGGGATCGCTCGAACAGCTGCCGCAAACCCTGCAATACATCTACAAGACCTGGCTGCCGACCTCGCACTACGTAGAGCTCAATGCCCCGGAACTGGAGCGCTATAGCGCCGATTTCAATCCGCGGCTGCACACCGGCAAACTGGAAATCTGCGTGCCGGTCGATACCAAGGCCTGAGCCGACAAGCATGAGGCGGATCAATGATCCGCCTCATGGTTTTCAACCCCGCTTGCCTTTGCCCAACCGTCGCGCCCGCAATAGGTCGATGCCCAAAGTGATAAAGCCGAACGTACTGATGCCCAACACCATCAACAGGCCGATTTCAACGCTGTTCATAAACGGTTTCCCCCACGGGTGATCACAGACACACCTGAGAAATAGCCCGCCGCGAACCCGAAGAAAAGCACTTATACGCAGGCTTTACGCCGCCCTTGCGCATCGATATGCAGGCCTTATTCCTTTATGCTTTCGGCACTTTCTTCTGCCGATTTCCGAGCCGCCATGAACACCGTTATCCGCAACGTCACCGCCGCCGACCTGGACCGCTGCTACGCCATCGAAACCGTTGCCTACGAAGGTGACGAAGCGGCCACCCGCGAGAAGATCGCCACGCGCATTGCCACCTGGCCGGAAGGTTTTGTCGTCGCCGAAGTGGAGGGCGTGGTGGCAGGCTTCGTCAATTCCGGCGCGGCGTTTGACGTGCAGATGTCGGACGAGGCGTTTAAGGAGCTGATCGGCCACGACCCGAAAGGGCCGAACGTGGTGATCATGTCCGTGGTGGTGCACCCGGATTATCAGGGGCAGGGCCTGGCCAAGCGCTTGATGGGCGAGTTCATCGAGCGCATGCGCGGGATGGACAAGGCGACGATTCATTTGATGTGCAAGGAAAAGCATATCCCGTTGTATGCCGGGTTTGGCTTTGCCTACATCAAACCGTCTGAGTCCGACCACGGCGGCATGGCGTGGCACGAGATGATCCTTACCCTCTAAAACCAGCCCGATACTGATCGTTCCCACGCTCCGCGTGGGAATGCCTCCTGTGACGCTCTGCGTCACGACTTTGGGACGCAGAGCGTCCCCAGCTGCATTCCCACGCAGAGCGTGGGAACGATCATTTACGGGAGTGTCAGTAGAGGGTGTCGGTTACGCGTTTCGGCGCTTCACGGTCGTAGGTATCAGCGTCGAACTGGCCGTCATTCAAGCGTTTGTGGAAGGCGCCAGCAGAGGGCAGGGCCGAGCGCGGCAGATGGGTTTCCGGGTTCCACGCGTCGGAGCGGACGAAGGCTTTCGAGCAATGAAAGAACGCCGCTTCCACCGTCACCAGCAACACGGTCTTCGCCGGTTTGCCGTTCACCGCAAAGCTTTCCAGCAACTGCGGATCAGCGCTGATCGTCGCCGTACCATTGACCCGCAACGTCTCGCCAATCCCCGGAATAATGAACAACAACGACACCCGCGAATCGTGCAGCACATTGCGCAGGGTATCGATGCGGTTGTTACCTGGGCGATCGGGCAACGCCAGCGTGCGTTCGTCAATGATCCGCACAAACCCGGCTTTGTCACCGCGCGGCGAATTATCCAGGCCATCGGTGCCCACCGAGCTGACAATCACCAGCGGCGACAGGCGCACCATTGCTTGATAATCCTCGTTGAGAAAACCAATCTGCTTGCGCAGCGCTCGTTCATGCGGCAGTCCGTAAATCGCTTCCAGTGCTTCGATTGAGTCGATCATCGTGCTTCCCTCGATGACTTAGAAAAACAGGCCCATGCGCCGTTCGTAACCGATCCGGCCCTTGTACGCTTCGCCGCTGTCGACATAGCCGTGTTTGGCATACAGCGCGATGGCTGCGTCGTTATCCGCGTCCACCGACAATTCCAGTCCTTTGATCTCCGGCCACGCCTGACGTGCAACGTCGGGCAACGCTTGCAGACACGCCTTGCCGTAACCCTTGCCCTGAGCGCGGCGATCGACCTGCAACGCATGCAGGGTGGCGCTGTGTTCATCGGCCCAGGCCGGCAACACTGGCGGGCGCTTGAGCAACAGAAACGCCACGGGTACTTCATCCGCCAGCAGCGCAAAACCCTTCACACCCGGCCCGGGTTTCGACAGCAGGGTGTGCAAAGCCCCATGGATATCGCCGGAGAACTTGATCTGCTCGGCATGGATTTCAATCGCCTCGACTTGCTCACGCTGCAAGGCGTTAAGGCTGTCGTACGGCACGAGTTGGGCTGACACGGGAATTTCCTTTTTCCTACAAAGATGAGCCTCGGATTCTAGCGATTTTGTCTTCTGCGGAAATTTTTTGTTTCGCCTGTCGATCAGCTCAAGTGCCGAACGACTAAGGGTGTCTTCACAACAAAAACACGGAGAACCCCATGAGCGCACAAACCGAGATCCAGACTCTGATCAACACCTACCGCGAAGCCGTCATGAAAAAGGACGTGGAGAAAGTCATGGCGTTGTACGCCGACGACATCGTCTCTTTCGACGCGATCAAGGCCCTGCAATTCAAGGGTAAAGCCGCCTACCGCGCGCACTGGGTCGAGTGCATGGAAATGTGCCCCGGCCCGCACGTTTTCGAGTTCCACGAAATCGCCATCGAAAGTGCTGACAACATCGCCTTCGCCCACTGGGTGGCCAACTGCGGCGGCACCAATGACAAGGGCGAAACCCAGAGCTGCTGTATGCGCGTAACCGCTTGCTATCGGCAGGTTGACGGGGCGTGGAAAATCGCCCATGAACACTGGTCGGCGCCGTTCGATCCGATGAGTGGCGCGACCCTGTTCGATGTGACTCCCTGATCTTCAGCCATAGTTGAACCGTCCGATTCAGGAGAACGCCATGAAGTATTTATGCCTGGTCTACAGCGATGAACACTTGTTGCACTCGTCACCCGACAGCCCGGAAGACGCCGAGTGCTGGGCCTACGCCGAGTCGATTCAGGGCAGCGGGCGGATGGTTGCCGCCGAGGCGCTGGAGTCGGTGCAGACCGCCACCACGGTGCGGATGCGCAACGGCAAACTGTCGATCACCGACGGCCCGTTCGCCGAAACCAAAGAGCAATTGGCCGGTTTCTACCTGATCGACGCCAAGGACCTCAACGAAGCGATTCAGGTTGCCGGCAATATTCCGGCGGCGCGGGTGGGCAGCGTGGAAGTACGACCGGTGCGGCAATTGAATGTCTGAGGTCAAGGCGCGGGTCGAGCAGGTCTACCGCGAAGAGTCGCGGCGGATCCTGGCGACGCTGATTCGCTTGCTGGGTGATTTCGACCTCGCCGAAGAAGCCTTGCACGAGGCGTTCTTCGTCGCGGTCGAACGCTGGCAGCGCGACGGCGTGCCGGACAACCCGCGCACCTGGCTGGTGTCCACCGGGCGCTTCAAGGCCATCGATGTGTTGCGCAGGCGTGCGCGGTTCAAGGCTTCGCAGCCGCTGTTGCTGGCGCAACTGGAAGAACTGGAACAGGCCGACTGGAGCGGTGAAGACGTGGAAGACGATCGCCTGCGGCTGATCTTCACCTGCTGCCACCCGGCGCTGGCAGCGGATGCGCAAGTGCCGCTGACCTTGCGCGAAGTCTGCGACCTGACCACCGAGGAAATCGCCCGCGCCTTTCTCTCCGCGCCGGCAGCGATTGCCCAGCGCATCGTGCGCGCCAAAGCGAAGATCCGTGATGCAAAAATCCCTTATCAAGTACCGAGCCTGAGCGAACTGCCCGAGCGCCTCGATAGCGTGTTGCGGGTGATTTATCTGGTGTTCAACGAAGGGTATTCGGCATCGTGCGGGGCCGAGTTGATCCGTGAGGATCTGACCCGCGAGGCGATACGGCTTGGGCGACTGTTGATGGAATTGCTGCCGGAGCCGGAGGTGATGGGTCTGCTGGCGATGATGCTGTTGCACGAGTCGCGACGGTCGGCGCGCACTTCGCCGAGTGGTGAACTGGTGCTATTGGATGATCAGGACCGTTCACTGTGGGATGCCGGGTTGATTGCTGAGGGATGTGCGCTGGTCGAGCATGCGCTGACCACGCGGCGCTTTGGGCCATATTGTTTGCAGGCGGCGATTGCGGCGGTTCATGCTGAGGCGCCGTCGGCGGGGGAGACGGATTGGGAGCAGATCGTTGGTTTGTATGACGTGCTGTTGCGTGCGGTGCCTTCGCCGGTGATCGAGTTGAACCGGGCGGTGGCGGTGGCCAAGCGGGATGGGGCGCTGAACGGTTTGAATCTGATTGAAGGGATTTTGGGACGCGGCGAGTTGCAGGATTACCACTTGGCGCATTCGGCGCGGGCGGAGTTTTGTCGGCAGTTGGGTAGGGTGGAAGAAGCGCAGGCTGCGTATTTGCGGGCCTTGGAGCTGACCCGGCAAGAGCCGGAGCGGCGTTTTATCGAAGGGCGGCTTTCGGCGCTGGAATGGCCCTCACCCTAGCCCTCTCCCAGGGGGAGAGGGGACTGATTGGGGGATGCTGTAGAAGTACGCCGACCTGAACGCTCAGCGGTGAATCCATAATCGACCCAAATTTCACGACCATATAACGCAGCAATCAGTCCATAATCGACTCGATCTCTCAGGTCGATGTATGACGCAACACAATGCGGTCGGCCCCCTCTCCCCCCGGGAGAGGGCTGGGGTGAGGGGCTTTTGAGCTCATATCCAATGAATCCATAATCGACTCGATCTCTCAGGTCGATGTATGACGCAAGACACCTCGGTCGGCCCCCTCTCCCTCCGGGAGAGGGCTGGGGTGAGGGGCTTTTGGCTTCATGCCGGCTAGCGATTAGGCGCGCCGCTATTCCAGCATCTTGCTCAACAACCAGCTCCCCGCCGGCCCCGGCGGATACAGCCGCGACCACAACGCATCAACAAACACCGGCTTAGGCCACCCACGCACTTTCAACTCCACCAACAAATCATTGCCAAAACGCTGCGCCAGCCAACGCGGCAACGGCGCCCAGCCAAAACCTTTTTCGGCCATTTCCAGCAACATCAGATAACTCGGCGCCGACCACACCCGACCTTTGCCGCGACTGTCGTAAGGATTGACGATGGTCGCCAGGCGCAATTCACGGTGCTGTTCCAGGACGTGTTGATCAACGTGATCAAGCTTGGCCAGCGCGTGATCGCGATTGACGAACAAGGCGATTTCCGTGCGCTCGGCCACCGTCGACGTTGCCAGGTCCGGTGGGTAGTTCTCTTGCATCTCGGCGAAGGCCAGATGCGCACGACCGCGCTGCACCAGCTCGATCAGGTCATCGCATTCGGCGATCAGGCATTCCAGCTCCAGATCCGGATAACGCTGCTCAAACCCGACCAGCGCCGCTTCAAAACGGTACGACTGATAAGTGTCGGATATCGCCACGGTCAGCTTCGGCTCGACGCCTTGGGACAATTGCCGCGCAGTCATTTCCAGACGACTGCTGGCCGCCAGAATCGCCTCGGCGCGTTGCAGCATCACATGCCCGGCCGGCGTCAGGGTTGGTTTGCGGCTGCTGCGATCGAACAACTGCAGATCCAGATCGATCTCAAGGCTGGCCACCGCCGCGCTGATGGTCGACTGACTGCGCCCCAGTTTGCGCGCCGCTGCCGAAAACGAGCCTTGGGTCGCCGCCTGGACAAATGCCAACAGCACTTCCTGCGAGATCATCAACTATCGCCTTGATCGATGGTTATTGGTTATGAAGTATCGGTATCAAGATAGATCATGGCAACCCTCTTCACTCAAGGAGTCAGGCCATGACTGCCCACAAATCGATCACTGAACGTATTTTCCAGGCCGTTGGTTTCGAACTGCTGGCCATCCTGATCTGCACCCCGTTGCTGGCGTGGATCATGCAAAAACCGATGCTTGAAATGGGCGCGGTGACCGTGTTGATCGCGTTGCTGGCGCTGGGCTGGAACGTGGTGTTCAACCGTTTCTTCGACCGGATGCTGGAACGCATGAACGTCGCGCACAACGCTTGGATACGTGTGGTGCACGCGCTGCTGTTCGAAGGCGGCTTGATCGTGATGGGCGTGCCGCTGATTGCCTGGTGGCTGTCGGTCAGCCTGTGGCAGGCGTTTTTGCTCGACATCGGCGTGTTGCTGTTTTTCCTGCCGTACACCTATGTTTATCACTGGGGTTATGACGTGGTACGTGAGCGCTTCATGACCCGTAACGCTTGCCAAGGCTAACACCACCCCCGTGTAGGAGCTGCCGAAGGCTGCGATCTTTTACTGTTGATTTTCAAGGGCAACTTCAAAAGATCGCAGCCTTCGGCAGCTCCTACCAGGGAAAGTATTTCAGCGTTGGTTAGAGGAACATGCCGCCGGATGCCTCGACCCGCTGACCATTGATCCACTGCGCACCCGGCGACAGCAACAACGCCAATGCCCCGCCAATGTCATCCGGCTGCCTGGCACGGCCCAGCGCGGTGTTGCTGGCGACCATTGCATTCAGCGCCGAGTTGTCTCTTACGGCGCCACCGCCGAAGTCAGTTTCGATGGCGCCCGGGGCGAGAATGTTCACGCCGATCTGCCGGGCCCCCAGCTCTTTGGCCTGATAACGGGTCAGCACTTCCATCGCCCCTTTCATCGCCGCATAGGCGCCGTAACCCGGCAGACTGAAACGGGTCAGGCCGCTGGAAATATTGATGATGCGCCCGCCGTCGTTAATCAACGGCAGCAATTGCCGAGTCAGAAAAAACGGCCCTTTCAACTGAATGTTCATCAGCAAATCAAACTGCTCCGGGGTCGTCTCGGCAAACAGCGCATGCACGCCGATCCCGGCATTGTTGATCAGGAAATCAAAACGCTGACGGTCAAACGTCTGCTGCAACGCCTGCTCAACACGTGTACCGAAATCGGCAAAGCTTTCGCTGCGGCCGACATCCAGTTGCAGCATCACGGCTTTCGCGCCGAGTGCCTGCAGTTCGGTTACCAGCGCCTGGGCTTCATCCGCGCGGCTGTTGTAGGTGCCGACGATGTCGATGCCCTGAGCGGCGAGGTGCAGGGCGGCGTTTTTGCCCAAGCCGCGACTGGCGCCGGTGATCAAAGCGATTTTGCGATTCATGGAGGCTTCCTCGATTGCGGTGAGTGGTGATGGACTCAGTTTATTTGTCCGCCAAGGGGTGATAAACAGGTTGAAAACGGAATCACTGATCGGCTCAGCCGAACAATCCATGGGTGCCTTATGAACAAACTGGAACTGCTGCGCACCTTCGTCCGGGTCAGCGAACTGTCGAGTTTTACCCTCGCGGGCGAGAGCCTTGGCTTGCCGCGCTCGACCGTGTCCGAACATGTGCAAGCGCTGGAAACCCTGCTTGGCACGCGTCTGCTGCAACGCACCACACGCAAGGTGCAGGCGACGCAGGACGGCTTGGTGTTGTACGAGCGCAGCAAGGATCTGCTCTCGCACATGGACGAGATCGAGGGCTTGTTCCGCCAGGACGAGGCGTCGCTGACCGGGCGCATTCGGGTCGACATGCCGAACATTCTCGCGCGGCGTCTGATCATGCCGCGCCTGCCGCGATTCATGGAGCGTCATCCGAACCTGGAGCTGGAAATCAGCAGCACCGATCGCCGCGTGGACTTGCTTAGCGAAGGGTTCGATTGCGTGGTGAGGATTGGCGCGCAGCCGGATCAATCGGTGGTCGCGCGACATCTCGGTGACTTCCCCATGGTCAACTGCGCCAGCCCCGCCTACCTTGAGCGCTACGGTGTGCCGCAAACCCTTGAGGATCTGGCGCAGCATCGACTGGTGCATTACGTCGGCGTGCTCGGTTCGCGTTCGGAAGGTTTTGTGTACGAGGAGGGCGGTCAGGTTAAACGCTTGCCGATGGCTGGCAGCATTACGGTCAACAGCACTGACGCTTACGAGTCGGCGTGCCTGGGCGGTTTTGGTCTGACGCAGGTGCCGCGCACCGGCATGCAACCGCATCTGGAAAACGGCGAACTGGTCACCGTGCTGCCGCAATTCACCGCGCCGGCGATGGGGATTTCATTGTTGTATGCGCGGCAACGGCATTTGCCGTTGCGGGTGCGAGTGTTTATGGATTGGCTGGGCGATCTGATTCGCTCCGCGCTCTGAACCTGAATACAAAACCAATGTGGGAGCGAGCTTGCTCGCGAAGACGGCGTGTCAGTCAATTCAGAGTTGACTGATCCACCGCTTTCGCGAGCAAGCTCGCTCCCACAAGGAGAATTGTGCGAATTAGAAGATCTGGGTGAACAGCCAGTAGAGGCTGCCTGACAGCAGAATGGCGGCGGGGAGTGTCAGCACCCACGCCATCAACAGATTGCGGATGGTCTTCATCTGCAACCCGCCACCGTTGGCGACCATGGTCCCGGCTACCCCTGAAGACAACACATGCGTGGTCGACACCGGCAAACCAAACATGTCCGCCGCGCCGATGGTCAGCATCGCCACAGTTTCCGCCGAGGCGCCCTGGGCATAGGTCAGATGGGTCTTGCCGATCTTCTCGCCGACGGTCACCACAATCCGCTTCCAGCCGACCATGGTGCCCAACCCGAGCGCGATGGCCACGGCGATCTTCACCCACAGCGGAATAAACCGTGTGGCGTTGTCGATCTGCTGTTTGAACAGTTGCAGTTTGCTGCTGGTGTCAGCATCGAAATTGCCGACCTTGTTCTTGTCCATCAGGCGAATGCTTTCGCTGGCCAGGTACATGTCGTTACGCACGTTGCCCATGGCTTCGGCCGGGACTTTCGCCAGCGAGCCGTAGCCTTTGACTTCTTCACCGATGTGCCCAGTGAGGGCGGCGAGGGCGGGGATCAGTTGCGGCGTGGCGTCCTTGCTGCGCACGTAATCGGAGAGCACCGCACGCGGATCGGCCGGCGTCGGCAGCGGGGCATTTTTCACCAGCGCTTGCTGGGTGACTTGCGCCACGGCGGCAAACTGCAGCGATTGTTCTTCGGGCATGGTGCGGTTCAAGGCGTAGGCCATCGGCAATGTGCCGACCAGAATCAGCATGATCAGGCCCATGCCTTTCTGGCCGTCATTGGAGCCGTGGGCGAAGGACACGCCGGTGCAGGTCAGAATCAGCAAACCGCGAATCCACCACGGCGGCGGGGTGTTGCCTTTAGGGGCCTTGTACAGCGCGCGATTCTTCACGAATGCACGCAGCGCCAGCAGCAACAGCGCCGCGCAGCCGAAACCCACCAGTGGCGACAGGAGCAAGGCGTAACCGATCTTGGTCGCCTGCGCCCAATCGACACCGCTGGTGCCGTCGCGGCCGTGCATCAAGGCATTGGCCACGCCGACGCCGATGATCGAACCGATCAGTGTGTGCGAAGACGATGCCGGCAAACCGAGCCACCAGGTGCCGAGGTTCCACAGGATCGCCGCGATCAGCAGGGCGAAAATCATCGAGAAACCGGCAGACGAACCGACCTGCAGAATCAACTCCACCGGCAGCAACGCGATGATGCCGAACGCCACCGCGCCGCTCGAAAGCAACACGCCGAGAAAGTTGAAGAACCCCGACCAGACCACTGCCACATTCGGCGGCAGCGAGTGGGTGTAAATCACCGTCGCCACGGCGTTGGCGGTGTCGTGGAAACCGTTGACGAACTCGAAACCCAAGGCAATCAGCAGCGCCACGCCGAGCAGCAGGAACGGCGTCCACGTGGTGACCACCGTGCCGAGTTCGTGCATGTCGTGCATCAGGCTGTAGGCGGTGAACAGCATCCCCATCGCCAGCACCGCGAAAAAGATCACGTAGGTGAACGGGCCGGTTTTCTTGTCGAGGGCTGGCCTGCCGCTGGCGGCGGACGCAGGGCTGGCGGTCAGGGAGGGAGTAGCCATGAGCGGACAATCCTGAGCGAGGGAAGGAATGTCGCCCATGATCGTTGCAGAATGTTACAGAGAAACTGCGCCATGTCAGTGTTTGGGGTTTTAGCTCCACCGCTGATCCGAAGACTGAAGAAGATCCCTGTGGGAGCGAGCTTGCTCGCGAAAGCGGTGTGTCATCCGACAATGATGGAGCCTGACACTCCGTCTTCGCGAGCAAGCTCGCTCCCACATTGGGCCTGCGGTGGCAATGCGTTTTGTGGTCAGTAATCGCCTCTTTTACGAAACGCCCAACGCCCGGCAATCACGGTAAACGTCGCCACCAGTGCAACCAGAATCCAGAACCCTTCCGGATCTTGCGACAACGGCACCCCGCCCACATTCATTCCGAAAAAACCGGCAATGATGTTGATCGGCAGCGCCAGCACCGTCACCACGGTCAAAGTAAACAGCGTGCGGTTGCTCTGTTCGTTGAGGTTGGCGGCGATCTCTTCCTGCAACAGTTTGATCCGCTCACCCAGCGCAGTGAGGTCGTTGATGATCAGCGCAAACTCCTCGGTGGATTTGCGCAGCTCCTTGACGTCCTCCTTTTGCAACCAGGGCGGCGGCCGGTTGAGCAGACGCAGCAGCGAACCCGGCTCCAGCGCCAGCAGCCGTTGCAGCCGCACCAGCACACGGCGATTGGCACCGAGTTCGGCACGGTTGGTCGACAGCCGCGAGGAGAGCAATTCGTCCTCGACCTGATCGACGCTCATGCTGGTCTTGCGCACGATCTGCGTGAGTACTTCGCCCTGATCGCGCAGCAGATGCACGAGCAATTCCGAGGGCGAACGAAAACGCTCGCCGGCCTTCACCGACGAGCGCAATTTATCCACCGAGTGCAGCGGTTGCAGACGCGCACTGACGATCAGTTTGCTGCGCACACAGACCCACAGCGTCGACACGTCCGATGAGACCATGCTGCTGAGGTTGAACACCACATCGTTGACCACCGCCAGCAACGCCGAGTCGACATGCTCGATGCGCGTCGACCGCGAACCTTCGTGCAACGCTTCGAAAAACTCCTCGGGCAATTGCAGATGACTTTTCATCCAGCGCTCGCACGCCGCATGCGCCAGATTGAGGTGCAGCCAAAGGAATTCGCCCGTGTCGTTATCGTCCTGCAAACAGCGCAACGCTGTCGCCGAGTCGACTTCGCGGCCACGTTCGCCGGGCAGGAAACGAAAGCCGTAGAGCAGGCCAAACAGATCGGGATCGCGATGGCTGATATCGAGGCTGTGGTTCATGAAGGCTCGCTGCGAGGAGGGTGCATCGGTCGCGCAAATGGCAGGTTCACTGAGCCGCATCATCGCAATGTCAGATGACGTTTGTGTGACAGCAAAATGACGTCAAATCAGCAGCTACCGGTGGTCGGAATTTCTTCAAGAAACGCTCTGGTGCGCCGATCACGCTTGGGTTACGTTGCGCGCGCTTGGCCATGAGCCAAGGCGTGCCGACAGGGATGTCCGGCAAAATTTCACGCCTTATCGGGCGTGCCTCATCCTTGTACTGAGTATCTTTCGATGCTGCAAAAATCCCTGAGAGCGCAAATTCTCGGCCTGCTGAGCGGCAGCCTGCTGGCGATGCTGTTGATCGCCCTGGCCTGTTTTCACTTCCTCTCCAACGGCGTGCAAAGCTACAGCCAGTTGATCGCCGGTCCCTTGCACACCTCGCAACTGATCGACGAAGCCAACCTGCAATTCAAGGTGCAGGTGCAGGAGTGGAAAAACGTTCTGCTGCGCGGCAAGCAACCGGCGGATCTGAGCAAATATTGGGGGCAGTTCGAGGACCGTCAGCGCGATGTGCAAAACATCCTCGGTGAACTGGCCAGCCAGAAAGGCATCGAGCCGAGCCTGAAAAACCGCATCGAACGTCTGCGTGAAGAACATCGTCTGCTCGGCGCTGCCTACCAGAAGGGCCGCGATGCCTACGTGGCTGCCGGTGGTGATCCGACGGCTGGTGATGCGGCGGTCAAAGGCGTCGACCGCGCCGCCAGCGATCAGATGAGCGAGCTGGTCGCCGAGTTGCGCAAGCAAGGCACCGCGCAGTCGGCGCTGATCAGTGCCGAGGCTGATCGCACCGTGTGGCTGGGGCTGCTGGTGATGCTCGCGTCGGGTCTGCTGATCGGCTTGTTGAGCCTGTGGCTGGTCAACCGTAACCTGGTCGAACCGATTCGCAAACTGATCGATTACGTGACCCAGTTGAGTCGCGGCAAACTCGCCGAGCGCGTGGTCAGCGACCGCCAGGATGAGCTGGGCAACCTCGCCGCCGCCGCCAACACCTTGCGCGATTTCCTCGCCGAAACCTTCACCCGTTTGCAACGCAGCGCCAGCGATCTGGATAGCGCCAGTGGCGAGTTGAATGCGATCGCCACGACCATGGCCGGCGGCACCAACGAACAATTCAATCGCACCGATCAAGTGGCCACGGCGATGAACGAAATGTCCGCTACCGCCCAGGAAGTGGCGCGTCACGCCGCTGATGCTGCGCGTGCGGCCGACGATGCCGACCAGTCCGCCCAGCAGGGTGAAAAGGTCATGCAGAGCACCATCCACTCGATCACCCAGATGCGCGGCGAAATCGCCAATACCGCCACGGTGATCCGTCGTCTGGAAGCCGACAGCGGCCGCATCGGCAAAGTGCTGGAAGTGATTCGCGGCATCGCCGAACAGACCAACCTGCTGGCCTTGAACGCGGCCATTGAAGCGGCGCGCGCCGGTGAGGCCGGGCGTGGTTTTGCCGTGGTCGCCGATGAAGTGCGCAACCTCGCACAACGCACCGCCGAGTCGATCATCGAGATCAACCAGATCATCCAGAGCGTGCAGACCGGCGCGGTGGACGCGGCGCAAGCCATCGACAGCGGCCAGACGCGCAGTGATGAAAGCGTCGAGCAGGTGACCCAGGCCGGCGCGATGCTGGAGCGCATCACCCACGCGGTGGAAGCGATCCGCGACATGAATCGTCAGATTGCTACCGCCGCCGAAGAGCAGACCTCGGTGGCCGAGGACATCTCGCGCAACCTCACCGAGATCACCTCGATCGCCAGCACCAACCTTGACAACGTGCAGCGCACCGAAAGCGCGAGTCAGAACCTGCACAGTCTGTCGGGGGAGCTGAACGAAGTCACCGCGCGTCTGAGTGCCTGACGCAAACGACCGTGTACCGGTTCGGATACCGAGTCGGTACACAGTCGATCTCAAATTGAGGCGGCCGTGGTCGATGACCGGTTATCTATAACCGGCATTGGAGTATTTCCATGGTCAGCATCACGTCTGTTTCGATCAATCAGACTCTCAGCACACCCACCAGCAAAACGTCGATTAGCGACGTTGCTGACGACACGTCTACCTCAGCAACCGCCAGCACGGGCGCGACTGCCGATAGCGGTAAAGTCGCCGCCGGTGGGGGGGCCGCTCCGGCGGGTGACAGCAGCTCCAGCAGCAGTGAAGAATCGGATTCGGTGAAAGAACTGCGCAAGCAGATTGCCGAGTTGCAGAAGCAATTGCAGGAGGAGCAGCAAGCGCTGCAAGCGGCCCAGGCGAAGCAGGAAAGTTCGGATGCCAAAACCGCCGAAGTAGCTGCCGCACAAGCGCAGATCACCGCCACCTCGGCCTCCCTGTCGACCGCCACAGCTTCATTGTTGCAGGCGTTGCAGGACTCCGACTCGAGCACTTCGGGGTCGTTGGTCAGCACCTCGGTGTGATGCCTTTTCCCCTTACCCTAGCCCTCTCCCGGAGGGAGAGGGGACTGACCGTGGTGATTATGCGAGCTACGCCGACCTGAGATTTCGAGGCGCACTCAGGCCTTGAATAGCCCCCGATCGGCTCCCTTTCCCCTCACCCTAGCCCTCTCCCGGAGGGAGAGGGGACTGACCGGGGTGATTATTTGAGTTACGCCGACCTGAAACATCGAGTCGAACTCAGGTCTTGAATAACCCCCCGATCGGCTCCCTTTCCCCCTCGCCCCCTTGGGGGCGGTCCGACGTTTCGGGAGGGCTGGGGTGAGGGGGAGAAAATCTCACTGACAACACATCAACCGGGCCAAACACCAGACACAAAAAAGCCGCACGATCTCTCAATCGTGCGGCTTGCTTTATACGCGGTATCAAGTGTCTTGCTTGTTGCTCAACACCTTGCCAGTGGTCGCATCAAAGTCCACATCGAACTCTTTGCCATCAGCAGTTTTCAATTCAACTTCATACTCATAACCGTTGAAGTGGTTATCCAGGTCCGTGTCAGTAATAGTCGCACCCGGATGCAGTTTCAGCGCTTCGGCATTCATCGATTCCAGCGACTTGATCTTGCCTTCCTTGACCAGTTGCGGGATCTGGTCGACGCGGACATCAGCCAGGGCCACGCCAGCAGTGAGGGTCAGGGCAGTGGCGGTAAACAGGGCAGTCAAAGTTTTCATCGGTTCATTCCTTGGGTGACTCGTTTAAGTGGCCTCAGGTTAACCAGCGCAACTTAACTCACCCTTAAAACCCTGCACCCAAACAAAACGGGCAAGCCATGCACCTGCACAGAACCTGTGAGAGCGTGGCTTGCCCGTGATGAAGGCGCCTGGATTTCAGATCAGAAACCGTTGTTCTTCAACACCTGATCAACCGTGCCAGCCGCCGGGCGTTTGTAGAACTTCAACAATTCGCTGGCGCGGTTGGTGAAGATGCCGTCGACACCGGCCGCCATGACTTTCTCGAAGTCCACCGGCTCATCAACGGTGTAGACGTGCACCAGCATGCCCTGATCGTGGGTGTATTGGTTCATCCACGGTTGCACCAGATCCGAATAGCTCTGATCGCCGCCCTTGGTCAGCTTCGCCGACGGGCCGGTACCGATGGCACCTTGCGACTTGGCGTAGTCCACCCATTGCTTGAATTCGGCTTCGGACTTCGGCTCTTGTTTGCCGTAGAAAACGTTTTTGTCTTTCTCGCCGGACTCGGCAAAGGTCACTTTCGATTTCGGCTCGATGCTGCCTTCGCCGACCCACAGCAGGAGGATCTTCGGCACTTGCGGCATTTCTTTTTCCAGCAGGGCGAGGCTGTTCTTCTCGAACGTCTGCAGGATCACCTTGCCTTTGCCCTGACCCACACCCAGCGCGCTTTTCGCCAGCTTCGAACCGGCCGGGCTCAGCCAGCCGCGATCCTGCAGTTTTTCCTTGAGGTCTTTCTCGATCCCGGGAAACAGCTGCGGCTCTTTGGTCTCGATGTACAGGCCCGGCTTGTGTTGCGGATTGGCCTGAGCGATGTCGATGATTTCATCGAGGGTCAGAATTTTCAGTCCGGCGTAGGACGGGCGGGCGCGATCTGGGTACTTGGCGTTGAACCAACTGCCGGCGTCGAGGGTTTTCAGTTCGGCCATGGTAAACGCGGTGGCCGAGGCGTCCTTGCGCTCCGGAAACTTGCTGGCGACGTCGGTGGTGCGTTGCAGGTTGTCGTCGTGCAGGGCGAACAACACGCCGTCCTTGCTGCGCTGCAGGTCCATTTCCAGGTAATCGGCGCCGAGGTCGCGGGCCAGTTTGTAGGACGCTGCGGTGGATTCCGGTGCATCGAAGGACGCGCCACGGTGAGCAATCACGGCCGGGTGCGGGATGCCGTTGGCAGCAGCGATCGCTTTCGGGTCGGTCTGGCTGGCAGCGTGTGCCTGACCAAGACCGAGCAGCAGGCTCAGGACCAGAGCGCTTTTGGTGAAAGTGGCGGGCATGTTCGAGTTCCTTTCGCAGGGCATTTTCAAAGACGTACCTTTTAACAACTGAATCGATTGCGTGCTATCGCAGGACCGACATAAACGTATTAAAAGCGATTTTTCCTGCACTTTTGTGGCGCGGTTTGCAGTACGCTTGCCCTCGGCAGACGTCCCGGCAGAGGGCGGGCCGCTCCGTTGCCCTGCGTGTAAACCATCGATCATTTTTCGTGAGGTTTACCATGCGCATCACCTCCCAACTCATCTGCCAGGCTGCCGACGATCTCAAGGGTTTTGTCGGCCTCAACCGCAAGACCGGTCAATACATCGTGCGTTTCAGCGAAGATTCGTTCGGCATGGACGTGGCGGATGACGGCATTATTCCTGTGAATGAATTCGTCTGGGCGCCGGCGACGGCGCAGACCATGACCCTTAAACGCGAGTTGATTCAGTTGTTGCTGGATCAGAACATCGATGAGCGGATCAACATTACCGAGCCGTTGCGCGTTTATATGAGCAGGGTTGAAGTGCCGGAGATTGTCGCGGTACGGAGTCTGGTTCGGGGCTGAGATTATCTGTGACAGTGCGGGCCTCTTCGCGAGCAAGCTCGCTCCCACATTGGATCTGCGTCGATCACAAATCCATTGTGGGAGCGAGCTTGCTCGCGAAGGCGGCCGAAAGTATGACCCTGCAATTACTGGCTGAACCGATATTCACGCTCAACCCGGCACACCCGCGTATGAAACGCCGAATACCACTGCAAGCGTCCGCGCTCCTGAATCAGCCGATGCTCAGCGTTCTGTCGCCACGCCAGAATCGCCGCTTCGCTCTGCCAATACGACACCGTAATCCCGACGCCATCCACGCCGCGAACCGACTCCACCCCGAGAAATCCCGGCTGTTCACGCACTAACAATTCCATGCGTTCAGCCGCCTCGGCATAGCCGTTGTCACCCTCGGTGCGGGTCGAGGTAAAAATCACCGCAAAGCAGGACGCCATCAACGTGCCTCCGCACAAGCTTCGACAAACGCGCGCACCAGCGGCGGCATCTGCCCTTTTAGTAGCGCGGTACGCTCCGGTTGAAACAACGTCGCGACAAAGAACCGCTGATCCTTGAGTTCAATCGCGCGTAAATCCCCTGACGAATCATGCCCCACCGCCTGTAGCCGATCGCCCAACAGTTGCTGTTCGAACAGCGGATTAACACCGAAGCGGCAGCGATAACCTTCACGAATCTCAGACGTTTCGTACGCCTTGGCGATCAACGAGCCGGGCACCAAGTGAATGCTGTCCACCGCTTCGACCAGCGAACAGGTCAACGGCGTGAGTACCGCGCGTTCTGAGTCGGGTGATGTTTCACCATGTTCCGCATCCATCCAGCCCAACACATTGCGGGAAAATTCCAGCACCGCATGCTGAAAACCGCCGCAGGTGCCGAGGAAAGGGCGCTGCTGTTCGCGGGCAAAACGGATCGCCCGAAGTGCGCCGGCTTCACTTTTGTAAGGGCTGGCGGGTACGCACCAGAAACCGTCGAACCGCTCGAGCGGCGTATCGGCGTGGATCTGCTCGGTGGCCAGCCATTCGAATTGCACGTTGCGATTGAGGTGTTCGGCGACCAGGCCGAGGGCGACGGGAATGGCTTGGTGGGCGGTGACTTGCGGGTCGTAATCGCCAATCAGGGCGATACGGATGGCGCTGTTTTCCATGGGAGTTCCCTGCGCTTGTTGATTGATGGCACTCACTATAGATTGGCGTTCACGCACTCAACATTGGCGTTTGCCCAAGTGATCAATGCAGCCACGCACTATCAGCTCGACTACCCCGACCTCGCCCTGATTCTCGCCTTGGTGCGTGGCGGCTCTCTGGCCCGCGCCTCGCAGCTGTTGAAGGTCGATGTGTCGACGGTATTCCGCGCCGTGCGCCGTCTCGAAGCCGCACTCGGCCAGCAATTGTTCGAAAAAAGCCGTGCCGGTTACCTGCCGACGAACCTCGCGCAGACGCTGGCCGAGCAAGCTGAACGCGCCGAACAGGCATTGGAAGCCGCACGTATCGGCGTGGAGCAGGGCGGCGAAGTGGTCAGCGGCACGGTGCGTCTGACCTGCACCGATTCGGTGTTGCAGGGTTTGCTGCTGCCGGCGCTGGCGCAGTTCATGCCCAATTATCCGGCGTTGACCATCGAACTGAGCACCTCCAACGACTTCGCCAACCTCAGTCGCCGTGATGCCGACATTGCTCTGCGCCTGACGCGGACACCGCCCGAGCATCTGGTCGGACGGCAACTGGCGACGATTTCCTACCGCGTCTGCGCCAGTTCGCGCTATCTGCAAAATGTCGATGCTTCGGATCTGACGGCGTTGACCTGGATCGCCCCGGATGACTTTTTGCCCGATCATCCGACTGTCGCCTGGCGTCGTCAGCACCTACCCGGTGTCACCCCGGGCTATCGCTGCAACAGCATGTTGTCAGTCACGGAGCTGGTTCGCGCAGGACTCGGTGTGGCGGCATTACCGGACTTCCTCATCACCGAGGGTGTGCAGGCGTTGAGCGAGCCGCTGCATGGTTACGACACCGCGTTGTGGTTGCTGACCCGCGCGGATTGCCGAGCCTTGCGCTCGGTGGTGACGTTGTTCGATGAACTCGGGCGGGTACTGCGTTTGCCGTGATCAGCGCTGCGGGTTCTGGCGCATATGATCGTGCAGTTCGCTGGTCAGACTGGCGATGCGTTCGGTGAGGTTTTTGGTCATCTCGGTGAGGCGGGTGTTCTGCTCCAGCAGCTCAAGCAGTTGCGCGGTGTTCTTCGCCGCTTGGGCCTGACGCTCGGTATTGGCCTGTGCCAACGCTTCACGGTGTAGCGCATCGGCATCGGCTTGTGCCTTGTCTCGGGCGGCCTGACGGGTTTGTGCCAGCAGAATCAGCGGTGCGGCATAGGCGGCCTGGAGGCTGAACGCGAGGTTGAGCAGGATGAACGGGTAAACGTCGAATTGCGTCACGCCCGACACGTTGAGGCCGATCCACACCGCGACGATCACGGTTTGCGCACCGAGAAACAGCGGCGTGCCGAAGAACCGCGCGAACGCCTCGGCGCGCAGCGCAAACCTGTCGTTGCCGAAGGTGGTGTTGAGGTGGGCGTGGGGGCGGTGGAAGCGCAGGTGGTCGACGGGAGCTGTTTCAGGCACTGCGGGTTTTTCAGTGGTCATGGTGCACTCGGCAGGGCATGGGACGTGTAGTCACTATAGCCCTGCGTTGTGGCGGCCGGCCCCTTCGCGAGCAAGCTCGCTCCCACAGGTAGCCGGTGTGTTCACACATATTGTGATCAACCTAACCCCTGTGGGAGCGAGCTTGCTCGCGAAGGCAACGACGCGGTCTACCTGCCTTTACCCCGGCACCCGCTCATTGGCAAACATGCTCACCGCATCCACCGCCTCACTGGCACCATCACGAATCTGCAGAATCACCGTCCCCGCCTGATTCGCCAATTCGACGCCTTCAGCCGCACGGCCCCGGGTGCCTTCCATGCTCTTGATGGCCTGACGGGTTTCGCTCTGGATCAAACCGATCATGGTGGATATCTCCGCCGTCGAGCCGCTGGTACGCCCCGCCAGCAGGCGCACCTCGTCGGCAACCACGGCAAACCCGCGGCCCTGTTCACCGGCGCGGGCGGCTTCAATTGCAGCGTTGAGCGCCAGCAGATTGGTCTGGTCGGCAATCGAGCGGATGGTGTTGACGATGGCGGTGATCTGCTCGGAGCGTTCCCCCAGTTGCGCAATCAGCGTTGAAGACTGGGCGATGTCTTCGGCGATTTCGCGCATTTCGCTGGCGGCTTGCTGGATCACCTGCGTACCTTGCTCGGCGACTTTTCGCGTCGCTACCGAGATGTGATACGCCGCGCTGGCACTGCGTGCGTCCTGTTCGTGTTGCTCGACGCGCGCGGTCACATCGGAGGCGAACTTCACCACTTTGCACAAGCGCCCGGCAGCGTCGTAGACCGGGTTGTAGTTGGCTTCCAGCCACACCGTTTGCCCGCGTTTATCCACGCGTTCGAACTGCCCCTGGAAAAGTTCGCCCTGATTCAAGCGCCGCCAGAAATCCTCATAAGCGCTGCTGTTGACCAGCGCCGGCGTGCAGAACAAACGGTGATGTTTACCTTTCAGCTCGGCGAGGGTGTAACCCATGCGCGTCAGAAAATTCTGATTGGCCGTGAGAATACTGCCGTCGAGGTTGAATTCGATGACCGCCATGGCCCGGTCGATCGCCTGCAACTTGGCGTTGGCTTCGCTTTCCTGCTGCACCTTGGCGGTCACGTCCATGGCGTACTTGACCACTTTCATCACCCGTCCCGAAGCATCCTTGATCGGGTTGTAGCTGGCTTCCAGCCAGATCGGCTGGCCCTTGCCGTCGACCCGTTCAAACGTACCGGACTGAAACTGGCCGTTTTTCAGACGTGACCACAGATCAGTGTATTGAGCACTGCGCCCGAACTCCGGTGTGCAAAAACGCCGATGGGGCTGGCCGATCGCTTGTTCGGCGGTGTAACCCATGGTCTTGAGAAAGTTGTCGTTGGCGCGCAGCACCATACCATCGAGGTCGAACTCGATGACCGCCATCGAGCGATTGATCGCATCGAGCAGGCCCGTTTGTTCGGTGAGGGTGCGCTGAAGATCGTCGACGACGGCTTTGTGGCGATTAAAGAACATGTTCGCAGTACTCAGGAAGTGGGGAAGATCGAGGATTCAGTCCCTATTTCCGCGCCGGCAGACCGAATGCGCGGACGGCATTCGGCAATGACTGCTCAATACCAGTATTCCTTAGCTGGCAGATGGCTACTTATACAAAACTTCATAAACTTGTACAAGGAAGTAATTATTTGTAATTTTGTATAACTTTTTAGGCGTCGGCGTTGTCTGTCGCGGTCTTGGTCAAGGCCACACTGATGGTGTTGCGGCCCGTGTGTTTAGCGATGTAGAGCGCTTTGTCGGCATCGTCCAGCCAGTCCAGTGCATCCTTGTACAAGTATTGATAGCGCGCCAAACCGATACTCAGGCCCACTCGCAACTCTGGCACCTGCGGATGACGGTACTGCTGCAATACCTCGCGCAATTGCTCCATCAGGGCCTCGGCCTTGTGCAGGGGCAGTGTCGGCAGGATCACGCAGAACTCGTCACCGCCGTAGCGCCCGGCCAATTCGTACTGGTCCAGCAGGCGTTTGAGCTCCTGACTCAATTGCCGCAGTACCTCATCGCCGACGATGTGCCCAAAGCTGTCGTTGATCTCCTTGAAATGGTCGATGTCGATCAACGCCAGAGTGGCTTGGGTGTTGTGTTGGCGGCACTGCTGAAATTTCAGGTGCAGCAGGTCTTTCCAGGCCCCGTGATTGAGCAGGCCGGTGAGGCTGTCGGTGCGGCTCAGGGCACTCAGTGCGCGTTTGTGTTGGGAGAGTTTGATCGCCAGGTGATAACAGACCATGCCCAGCGCGAGCGGATACAGGGTGAGCATCGGCAGGCACGCCCAGACTTGCGTTTGGGTCATCGTCAGGCTGAATTTGCCACCGAAAATCGCCCAGCCCAGCAGTACACCGGCGAGTTGCGCGAGGGCGCCGAACACGAACAGACGTTGGCCGCCGGCGGCAACGTTGTTCATGGTCATCATCGACAGGATGGTCACGGTGGTCAGCGGGTTGAACTGAAAGCACGCCGCCCAGAAACCGCCGAACATCGAGTCGTACAACAAATTGCGGCGTTCAGCCTGATACGGGAACGCCGAGCGCGTGGATATCTGGTAAGCCAAGTGCGGCCAGGCGAAACCGTTAAACAACAACAGCGCCCATAGCCAGTCGGGCATGTTCAGCGGATACAACGCCGCAGCGACGCTGAAGAATCCCACGCCCAAGCCAATGGCTCTGGGCAGATAAATACGTCTGGCGAATGACAAGCCTTTGCCGCGTTGGTTTTCCATGATGCCCTGCGCGAAATTCATCCTGAAATACTTTGCAGTATTTTCTCAGGCTAACCGTTCGTCGGTCGATTGTCGGACATTGTCATTTATTCCAACGGGAATAATCAGTGTCCTTCCGAGCCATTTAGTCGATGGTTCGCGCAGGAGAGGGGCGATTTAGAGCTGATAGTGGGCCAGAAACATCTGCAGCGCCGATTCGGCGACGCTGTTCTGCATATCGACATCGAGGGCGGCGCGGCCCATCGACATCTGCGGCCAGAAAGCGAAGGTCTTGAGCAAGCCTTGTACTTGCTGTGCGGCGAACTCCGGATCGACCGGTTTCAGTCGGCCGTCAGCCTGCGCGGCGCGAATCCACACGGTCAGACCTTCCTCGCGCTCGCCCATGCGCTCGATCATGTTCTGCGCACGCTCCGGCGAGTGAATGGTGGCGGCAATTGCCACACGGGCCAGGGTCAGGAAATTCTCGTCAGCCATTAACTGCACCTTGGCCTGGAGCATCTGCCGTAATTGCTCGCGTAACGGCTGATCGCGGTTATAGACGACGGATTGCTCTGCGCTGATTCGTGCCCACAACTGGTTGAGAATTTCGGCGAACAACTCTTCTTTGCTGGGGAAATGGTTGTACACCGTGCGCTTCGACACACCGGCGGTGGCCGCGATTTTGTCCATGCTGGTGATCTCGAAACCGTTGGCACGGAATTCGGTAATCGCCGCTTGAATAATGGATTCGCGTTTACGGTCGGTGAGGCGTTGTGGAGCTGTCATAAGTACGCTTCGGCAGTGAAAGGGTGAAATTACACTTGGCAGTTTACTTGTCATCCGCTTTGATGCAACCTAGAAACTACACCGCCCAGTGTAATGTTGCGTTAATCCTCGCAACCTAAAAAACAGACAGTTCGGCCTATGCGTGCAGCTTTGGCCATTTATCGTCCCAACCGTGGAGAAACCGCGAATTGCGCGGTTTTTCTGGAGTCATTCAGTCATGGCCAATCCAGTTTCGATCCCGGATAACACATCCACGCCTGAAGCCTCTCGACAGGCTCAAGGCCTGTTTCGTAATCATGCGCCGGTGCAACGCGAAGGCCTGCGCAAAATGCTGCGGATCATGTGGAACATGATTTTCCACAAACCGCGCAACACCCGGCCCGCCGCGCCTATCCCGGTGCAGGCGTTGACTCGGGAAGAGCTATTGGCGGCGCCCAACCACAGTGTCTATCGACTCGGTCACTCGACCTTGCTGCTGAAACTGCGCGACAAATTCTTCATCACAGACCCGGTCTTCGCCGAGCGCGCATCACCAGTGCAGTGGGCCGGGCCGAAACGCTTCCACCAGCCGCCGATCAGCATCGACCAGTTGCCGCCGATCGAAGCGGTGATTCTGTCGCACAACCACTACGACCACCTCGATTACCAGGCCGTGCTCAGACTGGCCGCCAAGACCAACCTGTTCCTCACGCCACTGGGCGTCGGCGACACCCTGATCAAATGGGGCATCGATGCCAGCAAAGTCCGTCAGTACGATTGGTGGCAGGGCGCCGAGATTGCCGGCATCCGCTTCGTTGCTACACCGTCGCAGCATTTTTCCGGCCGTGGCCTGTTCGATGGCAACAGCTCCCTGTGGGCGTCCTGGGTGATGATCGACGGCGACACGCGGATCTTCTTCAGCGGCGACAGCGGCTACTTCGACGGCTTCAAACGCATCGGCGAACAGTTCGGCCCGTTCGACCTGACCCTGATGGAAACCGGCGCCTACAACGTCGAATGGCCACACGTGCACATGCAGCCCGAAGAAACCTTGCAAGCGCACATCGACCTCAAGGGTCGCTGGCTCTTCCCGATCCACAACGGCACCTTCGACCTGGCGATGCACGCCTGGCATGAACCGTTCGACCGGATTCTGGCACTGGCGTGGGAGCGCAGTGTTTCGATTACCACGCCGCAGATGGGGGAGGCGTTCAATATCGCTCAACCGCAACGCGGGGAGGCATGGTGGTTGGCGGTTGAAGGGGAGAGTGAGGCGGTGGTGCAGAGCGCCTGATAGCTCGCCCAGTTCGCCCCTTCGGGGGCGATTGTCTTATTCAGCCATCGCAAAATCCCCACGCCCCATCGCTTCCGACGACACGCCCTGAACACTCGCACTACGCCCCGGTGCAAACCCCGGAAAGAACACCAGCCCCTGCGCCTCGAACCGGTAAGCCAACGCCAGTCGCGCCGCATCCGCTACATCCTGCTGCGCTTCAAAGCGTTGAATGTCTTCAACCGAAATCTCAGCCTCCCGCGATAGCTGTTCCACGCTCCAGCCCAGCATCGCTCGGGCCTGGACGCAGTGCGTCGGGGTGAACTGGAAAAGGGCAATGCGTTCGAGGATGTGGTTCATCGCAAGAGAGGCCATGGTGTGCTCCGGGCTC
>Ga0157373_10000722_pt1 | contig 25841 bp, 20 predicted proteins | sample C65metaG_FD_113460 | JGI IMG/M metagenome (GOLD analysis project Ga0157373, IMG submission 113460) | Corn rhizosphere microbial communities from Kellogg Biological Station, Michigan, USA - C6-5 metaG | ecosystem: Host-associated > Plants > Roots > Rhizosphere > Soil | place: USA: Michigan... | reverse complement strand
CGCAGCGACTTCCAGCTCGCCGAAGGCAAAAGCGATCAGCCATTGCTGGTCAGCGGCCACTTCCTCGCCCTGACCGCGCACCCGAAAGCCAAATGGAACGACCTCTGGTTACTGACCGAAGTCCTCCACGAAGGCAAGCAGCCGCAAGTTCTCGAAGAGTCGGTGACCAGCGACACCACCGCACTGAAAGACGATTTCCACCAGGGCTACCGCAACCGCTTCCAGGCGACCCCATGGGACGTGCCGAATCGCCCGCCCCTACGCCACCCGAAACCGCGCATTCTCGGCAGCCAGAGCGCCGTGGTCACCGGCCCGAAAGGCGAAGAGATCCATTGCGACGAATACGGCCGCGTCAAAGTCCAGTTCCACTGGGACCGCGAAGGCCAGGCCGACGACAAAACCAGCTGCTGGCTGCGCGTCTCCAGCGCCTGGGCCGGCGCCCAGTACGGCGGCATCGCCATCCCGCGCATCGGCATGGAAGTGCTGGTCACCTTCCTTGAAGGCGACCCTGATCAACCGCTGATCAGCGGCTGCCTGTACCACAAGGAAAATACCGTCCCCTATCCACTGCCGGCGAACAAGACCCGCAGCACCTTCAAGACCCTCAGCTCGATGGGCGGTGGCGGCTACAACGAACTGCGCATCGAAGACAAAAAAGGTCAGGAACAGATCTACCTGCACGCCCAGCGCGACTGGGACGAAAACATCGAGCACGACCAGAAAATCCGCGTCGGCAACGAACGCCACGACACTGTCGAGCAAAACAGCTACAGCGAATTCAAGGCCGAAGAACACCACACCGTCTACGCCGACCGCAAAGTCGAAACCCGCGCCAACGATCACCTGACAGTCGGCGTCAATCAGCACATCAAGATCGGCACCGGCCAGTTCATCGACGCAGGCCAGGAAATCCACCTCAGCAGCGGCATGAAAGTGGTAATGGAAGCCGGTGCAGAGCTGACCCTGGTCGGCGGCGGTAGCTTCATCAAGATCGACGCCGGCGGCGTGACCATGAGCGGCCCGGTGATCAATATGAACTCCGGCGGAAGTCCCGGCAGCGGCACGGGCGCCGCCCCGCTGATGCCCGGCATCCTGAAACAGGCCGACGCCGACAAGGCCGGCCAGGTCCTCACCCCGGCCCAGATCAACACCCTCAAACGCAACGCGCCGTTCTGCGAAGAATGCGAAAAATGCAAGGCAGGTGCCTGTGCCATCTGATCGAATTACGCCCAAGGATTGGCTGGCGCAACAGCCGTTGCAGACTGGCGAGCGTTTGTATCTGGTGATCAGTGCGGCGAGTGATTCCGACGCGCTGAAAAATCTCTACCTGACCGAACCCACCGCCCAGCTCCTACCGATCTGGGGCGGCACGCCCTACTCCACCTGGCAACCGGTGATGCCGTATGTCACCGAACTCAAAGCCAATTCCGCGTTCCTGCCGTGGATCGCTGAAACCGATGCCCTCGATTGGGGCTGGCTGGCGGTGTCGCGTTCCGAACCGAATGAAGTGTTCGAGCATCTGCGCAGCCTTACTCAGGTGAAGATGCCGGACGGGACCGAGGTGTTTTTCCGGTTTTGGGATGGGCGGCATATCTACCCGATTCTGCATGGGCTGGGGGAGAAGGCTGGGGAAGTGCTGCCGATGTTTGAGCGGTATCTGATTAATGGGCAGTCGCTGGAGGTTGGGACGCGGGTTGTGCCGAAAGTGAAAGATTGGCCGTGGTGGGAGGTGCCGAAGGATTTACTGGATGGATTGATGGCGGAAAATCCTTCGACCGTCATCGGCAACATGATGCAGTGGCTGTTGGACGAACATGCCGATCTGTACTTCTCGTTCCCCGAATCAAATCTGAAACAAAAAGTGGCGCGTTTCGTAAAGCGCACGCCGCTCACGGAAGAAAATTTTGCCGGGCTGCTGAAAGCCCATCTGGAAAATGAGGTGGTTGTATGAGCGTTTTGATGGGTGGGATCGTTGGTGGCCTCACGGCAAAACAACCTGATGCTCAGGCAATCATTGCCGACTTCAAGAAATGTCTGAAAGACTACCGTGAGCATGCCGAAGCCTGGTATGGCGGCATTCTGGACGCCGAGCAGCAGTTCAAGGTCGGGGACGAAGTCGGCACGGCAGACAAGGACAGCAAAAAGGAAAACACCCTTTATGCCAACTGCCCGGCGAACGGCAAGCTCGTACTGGTGCACAGCTTCGAATCCGCACGCTTTGTACCGATCGGTAATACACCGGTCCGTCTGACACCAGTGGTAGATGGCCGCTTTATTGGCAAGAACGAAGTCGGTCCAACCATCAACAAAACCATCGACTCGACCGGCATTCTGGAAGTTTCCGGGCTTACACCCAATCAGCAATACAAGATTACGTTCTTCCCTAATCCTACGCCCGCTCAGATCGATAGTCTGTTCAACTCCTACCAAGGTGTGATCGGTGAGCTCGGCGGTTGGCTGCAAACCGAGTGGAGCACAAGTTTCTTGCCGCTTTGGCAGGCACACACTGATGCATCACTGGGCGGCCGTGCCCTGCAGGAGCTGGAAGCCGCGTGGGAAGGCTTCATGAAGGCGATCATGGGTTTGTGGGGCGATATCAAGAGCCTCTACGACCTCGTCGCCCACCCTCGGGAAAACTACGAGAAGCTTAAAAACTTCTTTACTGAGGAGCAGATCAAGAAGATTTATGACGCCTCGGCAGAGGCTATCCAGACTGCCCTTCTGATCGCCAGCGATGAGCCACTAATGTGGATCTATGTCGCTGCCATCGTGGCGTGGATACAGATGTTGCCGCCACAGACCTGCACGGAAGTGCTGGCGCAAATGAGCACGGAGTTCTTGCTGAACATCTTGGTCGGTGTGGTCTTGACGGGTGGCCTCGGCTTGGCCGTTCGCGTGGGGACGAAGGCGATCAAAGGTGTGCAAAGCAGCGGCAAGGTCATAAAACTGATCGAAGACTTCACCGGCATGCTGATGAAAGTCAGCAAATCCAAGGCCACGCCGCACACCGAAGCGTCGAAACCTTTGTTGCTTAATGGCGATTCGAAATTCAATCCGGCACGTAAAGCGGATGTGCAGATTGCGGCCCCCAAACCTGCCGAAACCGCGACAGCACCGAAAAACAAGCCACCGGTCAGCGGCGGAAAAGTGGAGTCCGATGCGCAGATTCAAGCACGTAAAAAAGATGAGCCCGCCTCGCGTGTCGAACAGGTAGAACACGTCGACAACGCGCCAGATCAATCGAAAAACCCGGCCGACAAACCCGCACAGTGTGTTGACGATACATGCTCTGGTGGCGACCCCGTGTCGATGGTGACCGGTGAAGAATTGCTCACATTGACAGATGGTAAACTGGACGGTTTGCTGCCTTTCGAGTGGTCACGTCTCTATCGCAGCAGTGCAGTCGAAATCGACAGCCGACTCGGACACGGCTGGAGTCATTCGCTGTCCCATCGTTTACAGCTCGACGATGAGGGCGTTCTGTGGACAGACAATGAGAACCGCCAGACCCGATTCCCGATGCCAACCGGGCAGCGTCCCGCCATCACCAATAGTCTGGCGAAAGCAGCGATTTATCTGGGCAATGCTCCCGGCGAACTGGTTCTGACCCAAGCCGGGCCAAAAACACGCTTCTACCACTTCCGAGCCGGGCGCCTGACAACGATCAGCGACGCCTATGAAAATCGGTTGCAAATCAGTTATGACCTTGTTGGCCGTATCCAGCGTATCGACAACGGCGCAGGTCGCGCTTTGCTCCTGCGTTACGACGACCGTCACATTACGTCCGTCGCTCAACAGCAACAACGCCAAGAGTACAACGAACGTGGTGAACGCCAAGACCCATGGCTGACCATTCAGACGCTCGTCACTTACAAATACAATGCACGCAATCAGCTCGTTTCTTCGACAAACGCAGCAGGTGAAACCGAGCATTACCGCTACAACGGCCAGCACGTCATCCTTGAGCGACAGATGGCCGGTGGAGCAAGTTTCTTCTGGGAGTGGGAGCGAGAAGGCAAGCTTTCCCGTTGCGTCCGTCACTGGGCCAACTATTCGCAGATGGAAGCGCGATACGAGTGGGACGATAAAGGCTCGGTGACCGTTTACAACGCCGACGGCAGTGAACTGGTCTATGTGCATGACGAAAACGCCCGTCTGGTCAGCGAGACCGCACCCGATGGCGGTGAAACGCAGAACGCCTATGATGATGAAGGTCGTCTGATCGCCGTAACGGACCCGATGGGCGCCATCACCGAATACCAATACAGCGAGGCCGGGCGCTTGATCGCGGTCATACCGCCGGAAGGTGTTCCGACCCGTTATAACTATTTCAACGGCCAACTCATCGATGTACAGCGGGGCGAGGCGCGCTGGAAATATGAACGCAACCGTCAGGGCGACATCACCCAACAAACCGACCCGAACGGTAACGAAACCCACTACAGCTATGACCTTCAGGGCAGATTGCTGGAAATTCTTCACCCCGACGGCAGCCGCCATCAACTGGGTTGGAACAACCTCGGTCAATTGCTCGAAGAGCGTCTGCCGGATGGTGGTCAGCGCAAATATCGCTACGACGCCTTGGGCCGGCAAATCACCCGGCGGGACGAATTTGGCGCGATCACTCATTACCAATGGGACGCTGCTGATCGTCTGACCCAAGTCACCCTGCCCGGCGGCGCCACCCGTGCTTTCACCTATAACCCGTATGGCCGGGTCACCGCCGAACGCGACGAGCTCGGACGCATCACTCGGTACGAGTACGCCGACAACCTGGATCTGGTCAGCCGCCGCATTAATCCTGACGGCAGCCAACTGCGTTATCGCTACGAAAACTCGCAACTCAACCTCACCGAGATCGAGAACGAGCGCGGCGAACGCTACCAACTCGACTACTACTCGAATGGCCTGATCCAGCAGGAAACTGGTTTTGACGGTCGCCGCACCGCGTATGAGTACGACCTCAACGGTCAGTTGCTAAAGAAAACCGAGTTCGGCGATGACGGCAGTGAACTGGTCAGCGAGTACCAGCGCGATGCCTCCGGTCGTCTGTTGGTGAAGACCTTGCCCGACGGCGAGGAAATCCACTACAGCTACGACGCTCTAGGTCGCCTTGTCAACGTCGACGACGGTAACTGGCCACTTGCTTACGAATACGACGTGCAGGACCGCTTGATCACCGAGCACCAAGGCTGGGGTACGACGCGCTATGAGTACGATACCGTCGGCCAATTGAATCACTGCCGCCTGCCGGATGGCAGTACGCTCGATTACCGTCACCTGTCCGGCGGACGTCTGAGCAGCATTGACCTCAATGGGTCACGCCTGACTTCGCATCAATTCAGCGCCGGTCGCGAGCAACAACGCCAACAAGGCCTGTTGCTCAGCCAATACCAGTACGACGAACAGGGCCGCCTGCAAGCACACACCGTCGGTCAGCGAGACAAGAATCTGCTCCAGCGCCGTTACAACTATGACGCCAACGGCAACCTTGCCGGTATCGACGACAGCCGCAAAGGTAGCCGTAGCTATCACTACGATCCACTCGATCGCCTGATCAGCGTACGCGGCGCCACACCGGAAAGCTTCGCCCACGACCCGGCGGGCAACCTACTGGGTCAGAATAACGAAGGTACGGCAAACCTCGCCAACGTCAAAGGCAACCGCCTGCTCATGCAGGGCGACCGCCACTATGACTACGATGCCTATGGCAACCTCATTCGCGAACGCCGTGGCGCCGGCCAGAAACTGGTCACCGAATACCGCTACGACTGCCAGCACCGCCTCATCGGCGTTAGCCTGCCCGGCGGCAGCAACGCCAGCTACAAGTACGACGCCTTCGGCCGCCGAATCGAAAAATCCGTAGACGGCCATACCACCGAATTTCTGTGGCAAGGCGAACGTCTGATCGCAGAAAGCGCCGACAATCATTATCGCAGCTACATTTACGAGCCCGGCAGCTTCCGCCCGCTGGCTATGCTCGACGGAGAAGGCCCGCGCAAAGCCACGCCGTTCTACTACCAACTCGACCATCTCGGCACGCCGCAGGAACTCACTGATTACAGCGGCGAGATCATGTGGTCGGCCAAATACCGCGCCTACGGCAACCTTGTTGCACTGGACGTCAGCGGAATCGATAATCCGCTGCGCTTCCAGGGACAGTACTTCGATACGGAGACAGGCCTACACTACAACCGGCATCGCTACTACAATCCGAGCACTGGACGTTTTCTAACGTCAGATCCGATCAGGCTTGCGGGTGGCTTGAACAACTACCAGTACGTGCCAAATCCCACGGGCTGGATAGACCCCTTAGGGCTGGTTTGCAAGCAAACAAACGGCTCTACCCCAAAAAAACCTCCGCAGAAGACAGCACCTCCTGAAGTGGGAGAAACATTAGAGTTCGAACACTTCGAGCAAGCTCGCAATAAAGCACTTGAGTGGCTTGAAAGCAATGGATTCAAGGCTGAGAAGCCAACGATTGGCAAGTTTGGTACAAACGCAGGAAAGAACGTAGGTATGCAAACTGCTGATGGAAAGACTGGTTACCGAATAGAATACGATGAAAGAAGTGGCGCTCACATAAACGTCTGGTCAGGAAAAAAACCTGCTCCACATTACCTCTTCAACGCAAGTGAAAAAACAGTATTAAAACTACTCAGGGCATTTAAAAAATGAGTTATTTCGACGACGAGCTTGAAAAAGACCTATCAAACTCCAACATTACTTTCGAAAAATTGAAACCCGAAGTACATGATAGCTTTGTATCTAGCATCAATAAAAAGTTTCCATTTAGTGGATCTAAAATAGCTTGGAACGCCCTCCCCAACAGCATGAATTACGTAAAAAAAGAGGCCAACCAAGCTTTTATTGACATTTCAAAAAGAATAACGACCCTCAACGCTTCCGAGATTGTATTCATTGGCGACTCTCTTACAGATAAAGCATACAAAATAAGCACAGCAAATTTAGAATGCGCTCTAGCGATTTTCGCGGACATCCCTCAACATACTTACTTCTTCTCGGAAAGCCTAAGCTTCATCGGCTGCATTAGTAGCGAAGGAGAAATTGATTTTAGCGAATCATCTTCTTAATCATCATTCCCAATCAAGCCGGGGCAGGCCACGCGTCTGCTTTCCTGATGGGCTAAATAGGGCACGAACTAAAAAGGTGACAGATTTGAATGGCACTTACTTAATAGCTAACCACTTGAGCTGAAAGCAAAAAATGAAGAAGGGCTGGTCTTGGTCTACGGTGATAGTTGCGAACACACCCCGACAAACCAAGGACACAGCCCCAAATGGATCGTAGACGTGAAGTTCTTCAGCATCAACAGTAACTTTTTCATCGACACACTCTAATTCTTTAGACGGAACCCACTGTAAAAATGTCCCCTTTTCTGCTTGGCATCATGACGCCTATCGTGAAGGGATTTTGCAGCTCATCCCTACGGCGCAACACAGATCCGGAGAGGCGTAGAACACGGGACTGACCACGGTTTCTTTTTTTGTATCTATAGCCCTTTGGAAACTCTCCTCTTTCTCGCTATTTAACGTGGTCTGTCCATGTACAATTATGCTGACCGCAATAGAACTTTCCACCTTAAAAGTGTTTCCACCCATTATGTTTTCGAGTGAAAAATAAAATGTGGACAAACTACATTTCAGACAAAAAACAATGGCTACGCGCCAACGGACTTAAACATCTCCCACGCCATACTTAGAGACAATGCGATAACTTTAAAACTATTCAGCCGCCTGAAAGACAACAGCTACCCAGATAAGTGGATAAAAAATGAATATAATGAGTTTTCCTTTGACCTGATCATTAACAATGCAACAACATTAGAGGTTAAAAACTTCAACCTCTGCGGCCCACTAGAACTAAAAATCAACAAAAACAACAATGAATTCGAAACAAAGGCGACAATCAACTCTCTATGCAATATCACGTGCAACGCCAGTGGAATATTTATAAGCAACATCAAAGCCTACAACAATGATGGCGCAATTTAAGAAAAAATAAAAAGTGGGACAAATTTATCTTCTACAAACCGAAAATAAACATGCCCCTCTTTTATCGAAGAATAGTCTCGCAAACAAAAGCCGAACCGAAAGGTTATAAAACCATTGACAGCAGCCAAATAGAATCAAAACAACTTGACCAATTTATAATCGAGAGAGCAAAATGAATTTTTTAATTGACATTACAAAATCCTTTGGCGCTATCGATTTCGACAATGCCGGCGGAGTCATATCCTATATAAATATCCCTCCTACTGAAAACATTCATAATAGCTTTCAACTCGAAATTTTTAATGTCGTTCTTAACCTAATAGACGAACCAATAGTCTCTTCAATAAAACTTCAGAATTCAAAATTCCTAGACAACATGGACGAGGACGGCTTCCTAATACTCAAGAAAGCAATCATTACATTTGAGAAGATGAAGGGTCATGAAAAACTAATACGCCTATTAAACCAAGATAAAGGTTACTTGACGCACGAGTCTTACGGTCCCAAATTAGCGAACGACGATAGAATCTACGACGTCGGAGGGAGATCATTCTCAACACCACAGCTGTTGATCAATCTTGCCATAATCTCACCAAAAAAAGTAACTATCGAGTTCAGCCCTTCGAACCATACTTATATAGCAACATACGAAGAACTCCAAAACTCAGTAAAACTCTTAAATTTACAAGCAAATCGTGTCCAACCTCCAATCCAGGGAATATTCGACACAACCTACAGCAATATGCACACCGTTAGCGATTTTGATGCGGGTTATCGAGTATACAAACAATAGAGCAATGGTAAGTGGGGACAGTCCATATCTACCCTGAACAGCCAAAAAGATTTTTCACTTCACCTAACAAATATTTAAAAATAGAAGCCCTAGCGCGTAAACGTGACCAGGGACATTACGTTTTTTTTCCATAAAAAAAGACTAAAAAAAGGGACAGATTTATTTTCTATGGGGTACCGATCCAAGCGTTCCACCCGGAGACAAAAAGTGAAAGTCACATGCAAAACAAACAAGATAGGCGAAAACTTCTCGACAGAAACAGCATCAAGACTAAAGCGCTACATTTCAATTGGCGACGATGAACTGAAAATCGAAATTGGAAAAGAATATGTAGTTTATGGCATTGAGCTTTGGGATAACTGCCCTTGGCTTTACATTTGCGCAGAAACCTATGACGAATATCCGAAACCGTTTGCCCTGGATTTTTTTGAGATCTCCGACAAGAAACTTTCATCTCACTGGATTTTGAAATCCAAGGAGACTCACAACAATAAAAACAAAACTCAATTTGTTTTTCAAGAGTGGGCTGAAGACGACAGCTTTTATGAAAACCTAGTTAACGAAGATCAAACCTGCATAACTATATTCAACCGATACAAAAAACTCATTGATACAGAATAAGATCAAAAACGATATATGAGCAACCTTTTCACTTGCGAGCTCCACGCAATAGGAGACAGTCTATATTTTTCCGTTTCGCACTTTAAACGTGGTCCGTCCCTGATTAATTACTTTAAGAAAGAATAATCATGAGAACTTTTTACATATGCGAGTCAGGAGTTAAGCTTTGCGAGCAACCCGAGTACACGCTTTCTCCTGACTTTGTGAGTTTTACACTTATCTCGGCGTCTTTGCAGGACATCTGGTCAAATTGGGAAAAAATCAGCCATTCTCTGGCGCAGGAATGGCCTACAACTATAAAGTGGCGGACTGTTGGCTACTCCCTGGAAGATCAAAAAAAACAGGAGATTCGTCTACGCAAGGACATTGAATCTACTCTAGGCGCTAATGGAGCAATAAAGAAAAATGAAAATACAAAAATATACTCTTACTTAGACCCGACTGACACTCTTGAAAACAAACTTAGGCCAGACGAACTAACACAATACAGAAATACTTTTCTAATTCTAAAAAAATCGAACCAGATAAATACCTCCTATGGGAACAACTAAGTAAAGGCGACAAGGCTGTCACTTCAAAAAGCGTTTTTGATTTTATGACCATTGACAAAGAGACGCTTATCGCTCGATTTTTAGAAAGCTACACTCATTCAACCTTACAACTTATAGCGCCAGCAGAAACCCTAAACAAAATCACATCACTACTTGAAAATCTAAAAATCAAGAAAATCAAACACACCGAACTCTCCCAAACAATAAACAACCTTTGACATTACGCAAGACAACGGCGTGAACGGGGACAGACCACGGTTTCTTTTTTGTATCTATAATCTACCCTCTAGAAACTCACCCCTTCCTCGCTATTTATAGTGGTCTGTCCCTGAATAACAATCCAAGTTCAGGATAACAATCGTGTCTACGTGGAGACTGCCAACAAAAAGCCATTGAGCCAACTAGACACTGAAGATAAGTATCAAATTGGCAGAGGACGCGGCAGAGACCACATTGAAACGGACGTGCCGGACTCTCAACTTGAATGGGTAAAAAACCCTAGATACGGCACAATGGAGCTTACGATCAAAGGAAATGTGAAGCTAGAGAATCCAACATTCAACCGGCGAAAATGATGCTAGAAAAAAACAAACAGATAGTTCTTAATGGGAAGGATGCACTCGAAGTTCTAGCAGACATCGAGTTCATCCTAATTTCACTACACAAAATGGGAAGCTACTACGCGGATAAACCCGTCGAAGATTACCGGAAGGCCACCACTGACTTTATTGATAATGAAAAGGTTACTCAGCGCCTTGCCAAAGTAAGGAAAATCATCAGCAAGAACTTTGACTCAACACTTGGAGATGATGACATGGATGATATAGAGCGCCACCTGGAAGAAATTAAATTCTGGAAACCCTAAAAGCCATAATCGGTCGCAATCGGGGGAAAACCCTGTTGATTCCCCACAAATCCACTACAGGTTCTGCGGCTGATGATGCACCTCATCGCGCAGAGCTTTCTTCAATCTTCCCCCAGTCTTCGCTGCCTCCGTAAGACGGGGACAGACCACGAGAAAACGGCGACAGACCACGGTTTCTTTTTTGTATCTATAATCTGCCCTCTAGAAACCCTCCTATTTATCGCTATTTATAGTGGCCTGCCCCTTAACAACACAAGATATATGTTTTATAGATCAGAAACCCCCGTTGGCTACAATAATGGCGAGCTAACAAACTGGGTTAGGATTAAACTTTCAAAAGCTGGCGAACCTGTCATACACAGCTTTCCAGCCTCACCTGAACAAGTTAAAAAATACATGGGCAATGTAAAATGAGACCCAAACTAAAGTACGAACTTCAACCAATTCGAGTGCCAAGCGGCTGGACAATAACAATCAACAACTTTTTTGAGATTGAGTTAACCCCAAAAACTAACGACTGGTTCACCTGCTCAGTACTGTTAGGGGGCGTAAGGCGTAGTACTGGGCACTGCTTCGATTCTAGAGTAGAACCAGAGGGAGACCCCGACGGAGAGTTTGTAATTGACTTCTTAAAAATCGAATATGATCACAAAGGAAAACCGGTTAAAAACTCCGAAGTTTTTCTCAGTGAATTCAGAACTAAAAGCAAGATTTAATTCATCAAGCAGATTGAATCATTCATGATCGAAGCATGAAATACAAATAGAAGAAAAAATAAAAACGCAAAAAAAACAGGACAAAAAATGTGAAAGATTTATTTTCTACAAACTGAAAATACCCCCCCTTTTCTCCGCAGCGTCATTGAAAATTTTGATGATTGGAAAAAGCTTCTATGAAAACCACCTTTGAAACAGCTTTAGAACTTCATGAAACATCTGATTTCTTTAAAGGCAATGAGAAATATTTTGCCCGCGGCTCCGACTGGGGAGACCATCTCTTCGTTAGCAACTGGCAGGAAATGTGCGGAGTTTTAAAACATCAACAATCAGCACAACACCTGCTGACAACTATATTTGAGAATTATGCAGAACACTTAAAAGAAGATTATTCAGATGCAGAAGGATTGCTTTCAAACATAAGCGCTTACTACACCCTTAAAAACAAAATCGCACTTCTGTCGGACAATAATTACGACTTGGTTGAGAGCCTTGACGAAAACAGCAAAAAAACCATAGGGAAATTATTCCGTCTCCTTAGACAGCAGTACGACATAAAAAACGAACTCCTGCCAAAATACAAATTCAATGATGAGATCCAGCGATTAAAACTCAAAGGCTGTCTAATTGACCTCGAACACCTTTGAGCAGTATTTAATGCGACTACCTCACACCACCGCACGATCAATACTTGACCAGTCCTCATGAATAAACATCAGATCACTTTAGCCAATGGATGGACAGCAACCTTTGATAACAACGGTGAATTCCGTATGGGAGCCGAAGGTTGGAGCTTGTCTTTGCAAGGGCCGGACGGCAGGACTATTCATTACTTCGCGGATCAGATCATTCTGGTCAACGATGACGACGGCACCCAGGCAAATTCATGCCTGCGTCTATCTACTGATGGTGTTTACGGTTATTTGAGTACAGCCGTTGATAGCTGCTGGGTGATCGATTTTTCGCGATGCATGATCGCTCCCCATCGGGTAAGCATCTATCACTACCATGACGCCTACGATGAAAGCGTCGCAGCTTACGAGCAGCCGGCCTTCAAACGCGCGAGGCAATACATCAGCGTTGTTGGAAAGTACATTTATCTGACTTTTCCTCTAACCAAAGATGAGCACTTCCCCAAGGTATGGGAGGAGTACCTCTCGATACGCAGACGCCAGCTGGATGAGTTGTATTTCAGAAACTGATCGAAGGGCGCCATCGTCAGCGAAGTGCTTTCACGCGCCCTACCCGATCAACTCATCTGCCACGTCATACTTAACCACCACCCGATTCCGATACAACCTCACCCGCTCCACCAATTCCCCAACCTGCCCCTTCTCCCGCACTTCCCGCCAAATCTCATTCTCGCGAAACACCCTGCTGCCCTCCCGCACAAACCGATGCGCCTCTTGAAACACGTGATAGCGATATTCCCTCACCCGATCACACAACAACTCCCCTTCGAGTTGTGTCTCTCCGACGTTCAACTTCAGCTGAAAGCTCCGATCCGTCGGGTTATGCAGCACCAGATCAACATAGTTGTAAAAAATCGCCGCCCCGGACCCGAACGGCAGCACCCTCCCCTCATCCGGAAACGGGTCGAAGCTGTGGTTGGAACGCTCGACCACTATCAGCGGTGAATGAATCGCCATCCAGTGGATCAGGTTGCTCAGTTGGCAGATGCCACCGCCTACCCCGCGTCGAGCCTCGCCGAAGGACAGTTCCATGCCTTCAACGTAGCCGCGCTTCAAGGTCGGGCGGCCGACGAGGCGGCAGAAGGAGAAGTGTTCGCCGGGGGCGATGATGACGCTGTCGATGGCGGCGACGGCGAGTTTGAGGTTGATGACTTTGTTGTGTTGCAGGGCGAGGTCGGAGTCGCCGAGTTTGCGGATGAGTTTCGAGGTGTGTTTGAGGTAGCGAAATGGCAGACGCTCGGCTGCGGCGACGGGGCGTGCGTAGCGTTTGCTGGAACAGTGCCAGGCGATCTGGCGGAACAGTCTTTTTTGCCACACGCGCAGCCAGTACAAGGCCGGGTGGTAGAGGGAAAGTGGTTTCATCCGTGACACAACGGCGTGCGCCGTTTCTTCCTTGAACCGTGAGAGGAGCGCGCATTTTATCCGCTTATGACCGGCAGCACCCCATGCATTTCATTAGACCAGCAGCCTCTCTTCGGCATACATCTACCGTCACATCCGCAAATTAAGGTTCGACTAAGGTTGCCTCGCTACGATCGCAGCCACGAAACCCTGTTGTCCTTGAATCGCAGATGAGTCCTTCCGACATGAACGCGTTTGATTTACCAGCCCAGCCAGCGTCGAATTTCAGCCTTGTCTTGGTAAATTACAAAACCCCGGACATCACCCGAATGTGCCTCGAGCTTTTGCGTGAGCACGTCCAGGAGCAGCGCATTCCGGTGTGGGTGGTGGACAACGATTCGGCGGATGCCAGTCTCGATTACTTGCGTTCGCTCGACTGGATCAACTTGATTGAACGGCCTTCCCCGGGCAAGGAAATCGGCCATATTGCGCACGGCAAGGCGTTGGATCTGGCACTGGAAAAAGTCGACACCGATTATTTGTTTCTGTTGCACACCGACACCTTTGTCTACGACAAGGAAGTGTTTGCGATGATGATGCGTGAATGCACGAAAAAACCGGATATGGCCGCAGTCGGTTGTGTAGAACAACTCAATCGCGGGGTTGTTCGTGACACTTGGCGGTTAACTTCGCGTTTCTGCAAGCACTATGCTCGTAAAGCGAAAGTGCGTCTGGGTCTGCGTTCGAAAATGCCAAGACCCTACAAAGAAACTCATCTGAAAAGTTTCTGCACATTGTGGAATGTCCGTCTGATGAAGTCCCTGGGCCTGCACTTCTGCATGGATGAGCAGGTGCCCGGTTATGCGCTGCAAGATCAAATGAGCAGCCTGGGCTATGGCATCAAGTTCCTGTCACCGCGCAAGATTTTCAGCTATCTGGATCACATTCAGTCAGGAACCGTAGCGGCGGCGGGCACCTACGGGGTAAATCACCGCAGGACAAAAATGTATCAGGCCACGCTGAAGCGCTTTCAAGGGGCAGCTAGACACAACTGAAGCGCACACCTCGGTCTAATTCACAGCAAACAAAAAGGGCGACTATAAAGTCGCCCTTTTTGTTTGCTGAAATTGTATACATTCATTCCGAAGAGGTGTTCGCCCAGTGTAATGGCCTGGCAATCCATGCACCGGTAAAGAGCCCTGACACTGGGCGAACGGGTAGGATTTTAATAGAAGTTGGCGCTTATGTCCTCATTCTTGAATATGAAATTTATGTACGGAAACGTTAATAGATATTTATCGGCGATTCCTTTCATGAAACTTTCAATGAGGTCAAACCACACTAATAGTATGACTACTCTCATACAAAAACTGTACAAGAGCAGTCACCCTGTAGAGTTAAAGCTCAACTTTCGTGTTGACTGGTCACTTTTAAGATATCGGTGTAAGTGACAATAACGCTCTGCCCTTCTTTCAGATTTTTCAGCTTGGCTTGAATTTCAGGCTGTTTCACGTCAAGAACTTTCGATTGACCTTGCGGGTTTTGCAGGGTCACCTGATTTGTTTTCAAATCAATTTTGGTGATTTTCAACTGCACCTGAACCTGACGATACGCCTCGCCGCCGGGGTTATCGCTGCCCGGAGCCTTACGCAACTCACCGGTACGTTCGGTGGTGCCAGGCAGACCTTTATCCACATCGGTGTCGAGGTAAGCGGCGACAGAACGCTGCACCTGGATGGTGACCTGATCGCCGGCCTCGAGATTGTCGAGGTTTTTCGCCTTGTCGCTGAGCTGAACGTGAACCGGCTTGCCTTCGGCACCTTCCAGCACAACTTGATGGTTGGCGGCATCGACGGAGATCACTTTGGTGGTGACCTTATCCGCCTCGATGGAAGCGGAGAGCGGAATATCGGCAGCGAAGGCGCCGAAGCTGGTGGCGGACAGTACGGTTGCGAGGGTGATGGCCTTGGCCAGTGCGTCGAGCTTCATAATCAATACTTTCCCTGTGATGAATGGCAGCGCCCTGCGCCGAATTGGCTTCGGCGACGAGCGTGCCACTGAGCATAGACGCAGTTCAGGGCTTGGCTTTGGTTTGTGACGGCGAGCTTTGTTGCTTGGCGGTGTCCTGCGCGGTGGATTCGCCACTGGGCGTGCCTTTGCCATTGTTTTCACGCTGTTTCGGGTCGGTGGGCCGCAGGGCGTCGTTGTCACGTTCGGTCTCGCCAGGTGGCCGGGGTTCGTCGGGGTGTTCGCCTTGGGTGATGGGTTTCATGGGGTTGTCCTCAGGCTTTGGGGTCGTCGAGTTCTCGGGCGACGTTGATCGCCGGTGAGTCCTTGTGCAGATCGTCAGCCTTGGCGCGCAGGCGCTGCCATTGCTCCAGGTCGATGGCGCCTTGGCCGAGCAGGTCGTCGGCGATGCGTTGCAGATCGAAGTAATGCGCGTCAGGGGATTGCTGCCAGTAGGTCTGGTCGTCGAACAGGCGCTGCCAGGTGGTCATGTCTGGGGGTTGCAGGTCGTCGCTCATGGGGAAGTCCTCGACGGCGTTTCGCAAAGGTGTGAGAGATATTCGGTAGAGAGGTTGAGAAGTAGCGGAGTTCCAGCCAATTTCTCTGTGGTGTCTGGGCGGGCGCTTTCGCGAGCAGGCTCGCTCCCACATTTTGATTTCGGTCAGATCCGGATTCTGCGCCCGTTACAACTCGCAGTTTTTACGAGGCGCTGTCAGTACCCGGTCATTTCCAGATATCCCCGGCCGGGATGGGTGCCGCTGATGTGCACCGGGCCTTCCCAATAGGGGATGCGCAGGTTCATCCAGGCATTGGGGTTGAGCGCGTCGAGGCTGATGTCGAGGTGTTTGTCGGGAATGCTGATCGACCATTTGACCGGCATCGCCCGGCCGGCGACCTTGGCCGTGGTTTGCGGGGTGAGCTGGATCTGCGAACTGCGCAGTGTTTGCGTCTGACCGTCGGCAGCAATCCACGTGCCGGTGAGATACGGCGCGCCGTCCTTCTGGCGCATGCGATACAGCATCACGTGTTCACCACTGTCCAGGTGCAGGGAAAACCAGTCCCAACCGGTTTGATCGGCGGTCAGCGGCTGGCTGCTCCATTCGCGATCGAGCCACGCGGGGCCGCTGACGGTGTAGGTCTGGCCGTCAATCTGCAAGGTGCCGCTGGCCTGAAAAAATGGCTGACTGTAGTAATACGACGCCTGACCTTCTTCGGATTTCTGGCTGAAGCCCTTGTCGCCCTGCAGCACCAGCGGACGGCTGGACGTGAGGTGCAGTTGATAGGCGAAATCCTTGTCGCGAGCGCTGAGTTGCAGGTCGCTCAGGGGATCCTGCGCCTGACTGGCAAACCGCCAATCATCGATCCACGCCTCGAACGGCGCCAGTTGCACACCCGCCTGCCCCACCCCGCCTCGCGCATAACGTTCGGCAGCGTGATGTACCGTGCTCGACGTCACCGCCGCATGCCCCAGCCAGATCGTTTGATTGCCCCACCCTGCCGTCTCCGCCACAGGTTTCAAAGCGCTGCGAAACAAGGTCCACTGCACGCCGAATTCATTGCCCTGCTGATCCTTGAGATTGGCGGTGACGTACCACCACTCAATGCGAAAGCCGTCATGCGCCCCGTGATCTGCCGGAAAACTGAACACCCGCCCCGGCACCACCGGCGTAAACGCCAACGCCTGATTGCCCATCCCGGCGAAGCCCTTCTGCTCCGGCGCCGATTGATCGCAACCGCCGAGCAGCAGCAAAACCAGGAGCACAAAGCGGTTAATCCTCATGGGCAAACGTCCTCAACAGGTCCGCCGGTTGCGTGCGGTACAACGAGTACAGCGGCCATGCCGACGCCAGCAATGTCGCCAGTAACGCCAGTCCCATCAGTTGCAGCAATTGCCATGGGAATATCCGCAACGGCAACCGCCAACCAAACGCCTGAACGTTGATCACCGCATCCAGGCACCACGCCAGCGCGATCCCCAGCGGCAACGCTAACACCAGCGTCAGCACCGCCAACAGCCAGGTCTGACCAAGATTGAGCAGCATCAATTGCCGCCGCGTTACGCCCAACGCCCACAGCGGTGCGAGTTGTCCGAGGCGACTCTGGCTTTGCGTCAGCAGGCTGATGAACAGCGCCACACCCGCCACCGCCAGGGTCAAACTGTTCAACGCCGCCGTCGCCGCAAAGGTCCGTTCGAAGACTTGCACCGACCAGCCCTTGAGCCGCGCCTGATCAACGATGCGACTGTCATCGAGTTGAAAACGCGTCTGCAATGCAGCTAAAAATCCCGGGATGTTCTGCGGTTCGATGCGCAGATTGAAACGGTTCGGCGTCAGTTGCGGCCAGCCGCGCAACAGGTGGTTGATGTTGACCAGCAAATGCCCCTTGGGATTGCCGTAGTCGGCGTAGATGCCAACGATGCGCGGCGACCATGGGCCATTGGGTGTCGGAATCGCCACGTGTTCACCCACGTGCAATTTCAGGCGTCGGGCGATTTGCTCACTGAGCATCACCGCATCATCGGTGGCCAGATGCGCCCACGGGTCGTCGCCAACGGCATCGAGCAGCGGCCAGTGCTGGCGATAATGCGCGTGATCGATGACGCCGAACACTTCGGCCGGCCAGCCCTGCAACGTCACCGCGACCTGCCAGTTGGGCAGAATCGCCGCGATGTTCGGCTGCTGCTTTAGCCAGCTGTACATTTCCCGCGACTGCGCCGGATTACTCGGATTGATATACAGCTCGGCGCTCAGACGTTGTTCCAGCCAGTCGTTGAAAGTCTGGCGAAAACCGGCGGTCATGCTGCCGGCGCCGATGTTGGCGGCGAGCGCCAAAAGCAACGCCATCAGCGCCAGGCTCAGTGCCGGCAATTGCTGACGACAATCGGCGAGAAACCACTGCCCCAGCACCGAGCGACTGCGCCCGAGCAACTGATTCAACAGCGCGCTGAGCAACACCGGCAAAGCCAACGCGGCGCCGATCAGCAACCCGGCCATCAGGACAAAACCGCTGGCCAGACTGTCACCCCAGATCAACGCCACCAAGGCCAGCAAACCGAGCACTGCCGCCAGCCAGCCTTGTCGACGCAGCCAACGTGCATATTGCTGATGCCAGGCTTGCGGATCCGCTACGGCCAACAACGGCAAACGGGCGGCGCGCAGCAGACTGTTGGACCCGGCGAGCAACGCGCCGAGCAGGCTCAAGCCGATGCCGCTGAACCACCACCACGGACTCAGGCGCAACTGCCCCGCCACTTCCGCGCCATATAAACCGCGCAAGCTGGCGGCGACGTCCGGCAGCAAGACACTCGCCAACCAATAGCCGCTGATCACACCGAACAATCCGCCGATCAGCGCCAGCACACCCAGTTCGACGATCAGGCACACGATCAACATCCGCGCGCTGACCCCGCAGGCGCGCAACGTACGCAGCAGACCGCGTCGTTGCTCAAGAGCCAAGCCAATCGCGGCGTGGACGATGAACAAGCCCACCACGAATGACAAAAACCCTAACGCATCGAGATTCAGGTGAAAGCTCTCGGTCAGTCGCGTCAGATTGTTTTCCTCGCCGCTGCTTTTGAGCTGCAGCAGGCCTTTGAATGAATCTGGCAGCTCGGCGTGGAAATCCTTCGGCAGCAATAGCCGCGACAATTGCCCGGGTTGTTCCAGCAGCGTTTGCGCGACGCCGATGTCCACCAGCAACAGGCCAGGTGCCATGTCCTTTTGCGCGAGCAACGGTGGCAAGCGCAGCCCATTAGCCGTTTGTGGTGTGTCGCCTTCACGCAGATCAAGCGCCTGCAAGGTTTCCGGAGAAATCCAGGTAGTGCCGGGGGGCATGAAGAACTCGACGACACGCTCAATCGGCAGCGCCTGCCCGGCCACTGCGGAATCGGCCGGCAATGACACCGGCTCGATGCCCATCAGTTGCAGGCGCTGATCTTCATGGCCCTTGAGCAACAACCGCCCTTGCAACAGCGGAGACACCGGCCAGCCCTGTCGACGCAGGTCCACGAACCATTGCTGTGCGAACGTCGCGCCGTTCGGCGTACTGAGACTGGCCTGGGGTTCGCCGCCAATCAACTGGCTGGCCCGTGCATAGCTGTCACGCGCCTGACTGTTCAGCGCCTCGACGCCAGTGAGCAGACTGGTCGCCAGCCACAAGCCGGTGAGCACGCTGAAGAACTGCACCGGATGACGCCGCCAATGGCTGAGCAGCGCGCGCAGGGTCTGACGGAAAACGATCACGTCAGCCGTCCGTTGGACAACTCCACTCGCTGCGCCAATCGCGCCGCAACCCGCTGACTGTGAGTGACCATCAACAATGTAGTGGGCGTGTCATCGAGCAATTCCAGCAACAGCCGCAGGACTTCGTCGCTGGTGGCTTCGTCGAGGCTGCCGGTGGGCTCATCGGCCAGCAGCAATTTCGGCTGCGACGCCAGCGCCCGGCCCAAGGCGACCCGCTGCTGTTGGCCACCGGAAAGTTGCTCGGGATAACGCTTGAGCAAATCGCCCAGGCCCAGACGCTGCACCAGATGCGCCTGCCAACGCGGCTCATGGCGCCCGGCCAGGCGTGCCTGAAACGCCAGGTTGTCCTCGACGCGCAAACTGCCGATCAGGTTGAACTGCTGGAACACCAGACCGATTTCCGTCCGCCGCCAGTTCGCCAGTTGCGCTTCGTTCATGTTTTCCAGCCGATGCTCGCCGCTGCGAATGCTGCCGCTGTCGACTTTGTCGAGACCGGCCACCAGGTGCAGCAAGGTGCTTTTGCCACTGCCGGATTCGCCCATCAGTGCCAGGCTGCTGCCGGATTCCAGCGTCAGGTCGACGCCTTGCAGCACCGGCAATGGGCCTTGCGGGGTGAGATAGCTTTTGAAGACGTTTTCAACACGAAGCATGCCGCCACCTGATCGGTCAGTGTGGAGCAAGGATAGCGGATGGCGCTGACCGACTTGAACTCAGCGTTGAATTGACCGGCCCCTTCGCGAGCAAGCTCGCTCCCACAGGTTGATCGCATTTCAAATGTGGGAGCGAGCCTGCTCGCGAAAGCGTCAGCCCAGCCAACTCAAACTTACTGCCCCGCCGCCACACTCGTCGGCGCCTGCGACGGCGTGACAATGCTGCCCAGATCAATGTGCTTCCACTCAGGCTTGGCACCCAACCGTGCATTGAAGCGGTAGTTGAAGGTGAACTCATCCGCCGTCGCGACACTCAGTGGCTTGCCATAAACAGCCTCGATCCCCGTCAGGTCATAGCCCATCAACTGCAGCAACGTCGGAAAGATGTTGTAGTGGCTGGAGCGATCCTTGTTCGCCGCCAGTTGCGCCGACCAGTCCAGTGTCTTCAGATCACTGCCCTGAATCACCACCAGCGGCACCAGCCCTTCCTCCTCCACCGGATCGCCACCGCAATGGGTGTTCAGGCCCGGATTACCGCGCTCATGTAAATCCTGACCATGATCAGAGGTATAGATCAGTAACGCATTGTTCAGATTGGCCTGGGCAAACACCCGCGCGAAAAACTCGCCGACGTTCCACAACAGCGTGTTCTTGTAGGCGTTGCGGTACAGCAGCCAGTCATCTGGCTGGCCATTGAAACCGGTGCGTTCGCCGGTATCGGCCACCTCGGTGAACTGCCCGCGCGGTAAGGTCGGGCGGTAGGCCATGAACGCATCGGGATACTTGTCGTGCACCGGAAAGTGCGCGCCGACCTTGTTGATCACCACCAGCTCCGGCTTGTCGTCGTTGAGCAGTTCGATGAGCTTCGCTGCCGCCGCCATGTCGCGATCGCGCACGCTGGTCTGGTCGAATTGCACAAACTGGTCGATGTCCTTCTTCTCGGTATCAGTCATCAGGTTCTGCAGATTGCCAGCCGTGCGCTGGGCATCGATGTATACCGTGCGTAGCCCGGCCTTTTTCGCGTACTGCCAGATCGACGGCAGTGTGCTGTTGATGCGCATGTAGTCAGCGCGGGTGCCGCCGTAACGCAGGGTCACGTTGGTGTCGGCGCTGCAATTGGCGATGGACGCGGCGTAGCCATAATTGAAGATGTCGACACCGGGATGCGCCTGCTTGAGGTTGCTGTGCACGCCGAACGGCGCGTTGATGTCCAGATAGTTGCCGGAGATGCTTTCATCGATGATCAGCACGATATCGTGACCGACGGCTGGCGAGGTGCGCGTCAGTGTCACTGGTTCGCGCGGGCCGACGGTGCTGTGCAGGGCTTCATAGGCAAACAGGTTCAGGTAGGCCAGCGGCGTGTACATGATCGGCAAACCCCGCGCGCCCTCGCCCGCACGCAAGAACAGCACCGCACTGAGCAGCAACACGCCGCACAGCGGCGCCGCCACACGTAACGCGTTGGGAATCGCCAGGCCGTGGCGAGGCTTCAGACCGATGCCGAACAGCAACAACAAACCGCTGAGGGCGCCGTGCAGGATCGCGTCTCGATACTGGTACGCCGCTTCCTGGATGAAGCCGCCGGAATACACCAGCGAGACGAAGCTGCTGTAGCTCAGGTAATCCGCCGTGACCCGGGTGTAGACATCGAAAAACACTGCGGAGGCGAACATCACCAATGCGAATGCATGCCGGATGAGACTCTGCCGTATATAGGCCGTTAGATATAACGCTAAAGTTAGCGCCAAAAACATCGCGCCAAAAAGAAGTACAGCAAAACCGAGGCCGATAGCATTTAACCGCTCTATGTAATATTCGACATAAAGCAGAAAATAAATAATTAAAAGCAATTCTTTCGCATATCTGAACATGGCGATACCGGTCTTGCAAAACGGCGGAGAGTCAAAAGCTTGTCAATCAGAATCTGACACTAGCACCCGGCCATCAAAGCGCAAGAATTGACTGCCTTTTGTAAAAAGCGTCAAAAAACCGATGACTCAAATCTGACACACATCAAACCCCAGAAGCCTTTAAATTAAAGGCTTACGACCGTTTATCGCTTATTTTGAATCTGAACAAATCTGCAAAAAACCAACAAACTCAATCGCAGCAATGACTTGATGGCCAATCGCCAAAAAATGCTCAAGTGTTATACAGATGCAACATGTCATTTTGCTGACACGCTTTGCAAACCCTGCGCTATACCCCTTTTACAGTCTTCTTCCGAACTTCTTCTTTTCGCTCTATCGAGGGTGCGCAGATGGACGTGAGCGTATTTGGCACGGGCTATGTTGGATTAATACAAGCCGCCGCACTTGCAGATGTCGGTCATCGCGTTTTATGCGTGGATATTGACCCAAACAAGATTAAACAACTGCAACAAGCGGTGCCGCCAATTAGCGAGCCAGGTTTGTCCAGCACTCTTGAAGAGAACATCAAGGCCGGCCGTCTGCTGTTCAGCACCCAGGCCAGCGATGCGGTCGAGCATGCCGAACTGATCTTCATCGCCGTCGGCACCCCGGCCGATGAGGACGGTTCTGCCGACCTCAGCCACGTGCTCAACGTCGCCCGGCAAATCGCTTCGCACATGGAGGCCGATCGCACGTTGATCATCAAATCCACGGTACCGGTCGGCACGGCCGATCAGGTGCTGGCCACCGCCATCAGCGAATTGCAGCGCCGCGACAAGGCAGGTCTGACCGTACGGGTGGTCTCCAACCCTGAATTTCTCAAGGAAGGCAGCGCCCTCGCCGACTGCATGCGCCCGGACCGGATCATCGTCGGCACCCGTGACGACGTAGCCCGCGAGCAGATGAGCGAGCTCTACGCGCCGTTCTGCCGCAACCACGAAAAACTGATGTTCATGGACAACCGCAGCGCCGAGCTGACCAAGTACGCCGCCAACGCCATGCTCGCCACGCGCATCAGTTTCATGAACGAACTGGCCAACCTCACCGAACTGCTCGGTGCCGACATCGAAGCGGTGCGCAAAGGCATCGGTTCTGACCCGCGCATCGGTTACCACTTCATCTATCCGGGCTGCGGCTTCGGTGGCTCATGCTTTCCCAAAGACCTGCGCGCCCTGCTGCACACCGCTGAACACAACGGCATGCCGTTGAAACTGCTGCGCAGCGTCACCGACGTCAACGACCTGCAGCGGCACATACTCTTCAGCAAACTGAAAGCGCAATTCCCGCAAGGCCTTGCCGGCAAATCCATCGCGATCTGGGGCCTGGCATTCAAACCCAACACCGATGACATGCGCGAAGCGCCCAGCCGCTACTTGATGGATGCGCTGTGGGCCGAAGGCGCCAGCGTGCAGGCCTATGATCCGGAAGCGATGTCCGAATGCCGGCGCCTCTACGGCTACCGCAACGATCTGCACCTGTGCGCCACCCGCGACGACACCCTGGAAGACGCCGACGCACTGGTAATCTGCACCGAGTGGAAAAACTTCCGCGTGGTCGATTTCGAGTTGCTCGCCGAAAAGCTCCGTTCGAAGGTGATCATCGACGGCCGCAACCTGTACAACCCGGAACAAGTGGCTGCCGCCGGTTTGCATTACAGCGGCATCGGCCTGCGCCACATTGCCCCCGAAGGGCTACGGCCATGAAGGTGCTGGTCACCGGTGCGGCCGGTTTCATTGGTGCCCATTGCGTGTTGCGGCTGCTGCGCGACGGGCATTCAGTGGTCGGTCTGGACAATTTCAACGCCTACTATGACCCGCAACTCAAGCACGACCGCGTGCAGTGGGTGCGTGAGCAGGCCGGCGATTTCCAGCTCGTCACGGTTGACCTGGCCGACGCCTCGGCCATTGACGCGCTGTTTGTCCGCGAACGGCCGCAAGTGGTGATTCACCTCGCCGCGCAAGCCGGGGTGCGTTACTCGCTGGACAATCCCAAGGCGTATCTGGACAGCAACCTCAACGGTTTCCTGAATATTCTCGAGAGCTGCCGGCATCACCCGGTCGAACACCTGATCTACGCCTCGTCGAGCTCGGTGTACGGCGCCAATCAGCACACGCCCTACTCGGTCAAGGACGGCGTCAATCACCCGCTGTCGCTGTACGCCGCGACCAAGAAAGCCAACGAGCTGATGGCGCACAGTTACAGCCATCTGTTTGGCATTCCCTGCACCGGCCTGCGCTTTTTCACCGTGTACGGGCCTTGGGGCCGGCCGGACATGTCGCCGATCCAGTTTGCCCGGGCGATCAGCGAAGGCGAGCCACTGAAGCTGTTCAACTATGGCGAGCACCAGCGCGATTTCACCTACATCGACGACATCATCGAAAGCATCGCCCGCCTCACCGAATGCCCTCCGCACGCCGACCCGCACTGGGATCGCGAGCTGCCCGACCCGGCCAGCAGCATGGCGCCGTGGCGGCTGTTCAACATCGGCGGGCAGCATCCGGTCGAGCTGAAAACCTATCTGGCGCTGCTGGAAAAACATCTCGGCCAGAAAGCCATTGTCGAGCTGCTGCCGCTGCAACCGGGCGACGTGCTCAACACTTGCGCCGAGGCCAGCGACCTGGCCCAGGCCACCGGGTTTCAGCCCCGGATCGAGCTGGATGAGGGACTTGGACGATTCATCGCCTGGTTCCGCGACTACTACCCCACTGCCTATCGCCCACGCGCCGCTCGCGGCTGAATTAATGCGGAGGACTCCATGACTGGACATGAGAAAGGTGTGCCGATCCAGGAAATGCGCCGTGACAAGCGCGTTGACCCCGAGCACCGAATGCGTCTCGACGCGGCAATCCATCGCCAGGGTCGCGGCTGGTTCACTGGCCGCGACGGCGGTCGCCCATGGCAACTGTCACGCACCAATCGCGTGGTCGCCTGCCTCGGTGCGCTAATGATTCTGGTGCTGATCTCGCCACTGCTGCTGGGTCTGGCACTGGTCATCAAGTTCAGCAGCCCAGGGCCGGTGATGTTCGTGCAAAAGCGTACCGGTTACCGCGGCCGCAAGTTCGGCATGTACAAATTCCGCACCATGGTCGCCAACGCCGAAGAATTGAAAGAATCGCTGCGCCACCTCAACAAGCACGGTGCCGACGCCATCGATTTCAAAATCGACCACGATCCGCGCATCACCCGCATCGGCGGTTTTCTGCGGCGCACCAGCCTCGATGAACTGCCGAACCTGATCAACGTGGTGACCGGTGACATGCGCCTGGTCGGCCCTCGCCCGACCTCGTTCAACGCTTACCGCTACAAGGACAATCACCTCGCCCGTCTGGCGATCTACCCCGGCATGACCGGCCTGTGGCAGATCTCCGGACGCAGGCAAAACCGACTTCGCCAGCGCGTTGAGTTGGACCTCAGCTACATCGCCGAGCAGAGCCTTTTG
>Ga0157373_10000720_pt1 | contig 25891 bp, 23 predicted proteins | sample C65metaG_FD_113460 | JGI IMG/M metagenome (GOLD analysis project Ga0157373, IMG submission 113460) | Corn rhizosphere microbial communities from Kellogg Biological Station, Michigan, USA - C6-5 metaG | ecosystem: Host-associated > Plants > Roots > Rhizosphere > Soil | place: USA: Michigan... | reverse complement strand
TGTGCCGTAAAGCCACACGTGCTGCGCTATTGGGAGCAGGAGTTTCCTCAACTCAACCCCGTCAAACGCCGCGGAAACCGCCGGTATTATCAGCGCCAGGACGTGCTGATGATCCGGCAGATCCGCGCGCTCCTTTACGATCAGGGTTTCACCATCGGCGGCGCACGCTTGCGCCTGTCCGGCGATGAAGCCAAAGACGACACGACCCAATACAAGCAGATGATTCGGCAGATGATTGCCGAATTGGAAGATGTGCTGGTGGTTCTCAAGAAATAAAAAGCAGCGTTTGAATACTTCCAGTTTTCAAACGCTTGCGCTATATTCTTGAGCGTTCTTCGAGGTGAAGAACAGTTGCAAAACCAGTCGGGGCGTAGCGCAGTCCGGTAGCGCACTAGCATGGGGTGCTAGGGGTCGAGTGTTCGAATCACTCCGTCCCGACCATATAATTCAATGACTTAGCCCAATCTGAAAAGATTGGGCTTTTTCATGCGCAGTGATTTTTGCTCTCTATAGAAGAGCATTTCCCGTCAGCTTCTTTCACTCGCCGTTTTCTGCGCCGAATCGATGCAAAGCGAATAAAAAGTTTGCTGAAAGTCAGCCACCACCTTCTCCTGCTTCCTCGCGTCCGACTCCCTAGGCATGTCGTAGGCCTGCCCGATCAAGGCTTTGTACAAACTACCCACATACTCGCTCTCCTTTCCTGCGTTGTCGGCCAGTTCCAGGACGGAGGAGAGGGGCACGCCTCCTTGCCTGGCTTTCATGATGGCTTTGGCCGAATTTTCGACTCGCTGGCACTCTTCCAGATATTCGCTGGGCAAGGGTGCGCTGTGTGCTGCAAAGCTGAAAGTGAGCAGTATTGCCGTTGTCGCCAGAAACCGATTGAACATGGCACGCCATCCCTGAATGTTGGCCGGGAACGTTAGCATTCATGGCTCGGCGCTACCATCTGTTCATCGGCCAAAAGCAGAGGTTCACTGGCTGGGTTTTTTAACATCTGCGGAATCGCTCGAGGTGTTGGCATCCTTCTGTGTTTCGTGTGCTTCGGCACCGGAATTTGATCCTGATGCTTCCTCGCCTTTCTTGTCGGCTTTGTCTTCTTTTGACTCGGATCCGCCTTGGTTTACGCCGGGAATCGCAGTGGCTGGAACTGAGGAGCCGCCTGTTTTTTCAGCCGCAAGGGAAAACAGTGGGCACAGTGAAAGCAGGCTTGCCAATCCGATAGCAATCATTCGCTTGTTCATGAGGTTGTCTTCCAGGTCGGGGATGTACTGCATTGGAAGAACTCACAGGGCGAAGGTGCGGTACATCAGACCAGCGGCATCAGGTCAAGTAAGGTGGCCAGGCGTTATACGTCTAAGAGATCTACGGCGCCAACTGGCTCCATTCAATCCCGAACCGGGCCAGGTACTTGCGCAAGCGGTCCGCATCATTAGGCTGCGCCTTGGCCAGGCGCGAGATGCCAAACAAGCGGCGACCGGCATCTGACAGGCTGTCTGCTTGCCGGCAGACCTCGAGCACTGCCCGCAACTGCAAGCGGTCAAACAGATCCATGCTCTCTTCATTCCCTGGCAAATCTTCTGAGTTGCTTCCCGCTTGGGTCAGGCCCCAGGCATAACGCAACCGCTCAATCTCTTCCTGCACCTGCGCCTCATCAATTCTCCCGCTATCCGCCAATGTCGCCATGCGCGTGATCGACGCAGACAGTTCGCGGAAATTGCCCAGCCACGCCGCTTCGCTAGAGCTGGCGAAGGCCAGATAGCGGCGGCGTGCTTCAAGGTTGAAGCGCACCAATTGCCCATGCTCACGGGCATGGCGCTGCAACTCGAAATCAATATTCGGCTCGATATCCTCGCGGCGGCCGGCGAGGCCGGGAAGGTCGAACGTCCAGAGGTTGATGCGTGCGTACAAGTCTTCGCGAAACAGGCCTTCAGCGACCCGGCTGCGCAGGTCGCGATGGGTGCCGGCGATGATCAGGAAGTCGCTCTCCACCTCCTTGTCAGAACCCAGTGGAAAGAAGCGTTTCTCTTCAATCGCTTTGAGTAGCATCGCCTGCTCGTCGGCGCCCAGTTCGCCGATTTCATCGAGGAACAGCATGCCGCCATCGGCCGCGCGCAGCAGGCCGTCGCGGGCGTTCTGTGCGCCGGTGAAGGCGCCTTTGCTGTGGCCGAACAAGGTCGACATCGCGCCGTCGCCACGCAGGGTGGCGCAGTTGACTTCAACAAAGCGCCCCTGCATCTGATGGCGGTTGCGTTTGAGTTCGTAGATGCGTCGAGCCAGAAAGGATTTGCCGGCACCGGTCGGGCCGATCAGCAACATGGGGGCTTTCGAGCGTACCGCAACGCGTTCGATCTGCTCGATGGAACGGTTGAACGCGGCATTGCGTGTGGCGATGCCGGACTTCAGAAATGCCAGCCCTTCCAGGCGTTTATTGGCGAAGCGTGAGGCGATGCGATCGTATCGCGACAGGTCTAGGTCGATCAGGGCATGGGTGCCGCAGGCGTGCTCATCTTCGCTCTTGCGCTTGGCGGGGGAGGTCTGGATCAGGCGAGCGGGCAAGTAGCGCGCCTCGGTCAACAGAAACCAGCAGATCTGCGCGACGTGGGTGCCGGTGGTGATGTGGACGAGGTAGTCCTCGTGTTCGGTGTCGAACGCGTAGGCAGTGGTGAAATCGTGCAGCGCGCCGTAGACCTCTTCAAAATCCCACGGATTGCGCAACGCCATCGAGTGCAGGCGCACTTCGGTTTCCGGTGACACCTGCTGAATGTCGGCGCGCACCCGCTCGGCGAGACTGACGTCGCGGGCGTCGATGCCGTGAATCAGCTCAAGCCGATTGATCAGCACATCCGCCTGCTGGCAGAGACCCACGCTCGGGCGCCAATGGCTCCAGCGATTGGCGCCTTTACCCACGCGATCAAGGGTGGCTCCGATAAAACCGATGGCGACGGTACGTCTATTTTGCATGCTTATCTCTAAAGATAAAAAACGATATCTAATGATAATTTTTCTACGCAGGGTTTGTCGTCAATTCAAACACTCAAAAAGTCGATGGATAATAAAGGTCATTTAAAACAGAGAGTTATGAAGTTTTTTCAGGGGGATTGAAAACCTGGCACGGCCGCTGCTATGTCTATCGCAACGAACAGCAAAACCCAGCGAGACGCCATGATGGCCAACTCAAATTTCTTTAATACGCAGTCGAATAAAGACATGAAAGATCACACTTACCAATTGCTCGAAGTCGCCAACGGCAAACCGATCAAACTCTGGACCGAAGGCGTTCCGGTGGAAAACGAGGCCAGCGAGCAGTTGATGAACACCGCAAAAATGCCGTTCATCTTCAAACATCTGGCGGTCATGCCGGATGTGCACTTGGGCAAGGGCTCGACCATCGGCAGCGTGATCCCGACAGTCGGCGCGATCATTCCGGCAGCGGTCGGCGTCGACATCGGCTGCGGCATGATTGCCGCGCGTACGTCGCTGACCGCCGCTGATTTGCCGGACAACCTGCTCGGTCTGCGCAGCGCTATCGAGCAAGCGGTGCCACATGGCCGCAGTTCGACCCGTTCGCGGCGCGACAAGGGCGCCTGGGATGAGATCCCGCAGCAAGCCGATCAGGCCTGGGCGGGGCTGCAGCCACGGTTCAAATTGATCACTGACAAGTACCCGAAACTGGCCAACACCAACAACCGCGGGCACCTCGGTACGCTCGGCAGCGGCAACCACTTCATCGAAGTGTGCCTGGATGAAGCCAACCGGGTCTGGTTCATGTTGCACAGCGGCTCGCGTGGCGTCGGCAATGCCATCGGCAACCTGTTCATCCAGATGGCTCAGGCGGATATGCGACAGCACATCGCCAACCTGCCGGATCGTGATCTGGCCTACTTCGAAGAGGGCAGTCAGCACTTTGATGATTACGTGGAGGCGGTGGGTTGGGCGCAGGACTTCGCCAAACAGAACCGCGAACTAATGATGCGTGCGGTGATTCAGGCGACGCGACAGATTATTCGCAAACCGTTCGAAGTGGCGCTGGAAGCGGTCAACTGCCACCACAACTATGTGCAGAAAGAGCGGCATTTTGGTGAAGAGGTGCTGGTCACCCGCAAAGGCGCGGTATCGGCGAAGAAGGGCGAGCTGGGGATTATTCCAGGCTCGATGGGCGCCAAGAGTTTCATTGTCCGGGGCCTGGGTAACGAAGAATCCTTCAGTTCCTGCAGCCACGGCGCCGGCCGCACCATGAGTCGGACCAAGGCCAAGAATACGTTCACTGTCGAGGATCAGATTCGCGCCACGGCCCATGTGGAGTGCCGCAAGGACGAGGCGGTGATCGACGAGATTCCGATGGCCTACAAGGACATCGACAAAGTCATGCACGCCCAGCGTGAGCTGGTGGAAGTGCTGCACACCTTGCGTCAGGTGGTGTGCGTCAAAGGATAAAAGGAAAGCAAGTCATGGAACTGGAAGAACGTCACCCGCTGTGCACCACCATGCGCGCGCGGGTTCTGGAAGAGCTGGCGCGGATAGAACGCGAGCGCAATGTCACGGTGCTGTACGCCTGTGAATCCGGCAGTCGGGCCTGGGGTTTTGCCTCGACCGACAGCGATTACGACGTGCGGTTTGTCTACGTGGAGAAGCCCGAGTGGTTCGTTCAGGTCGATGCGCCGCGTGATGTGATCGAGCGTCCGCTGGACGATGAACTCGACGTCAGTGGTTGGGAGCTGCGCAAGACCCTCGGGTTATTGCGCAAATCCAATCCGACCTTGCTGGAGTGGCTCGACTCGCCGCTGGTTTATCGCAGTGAAACCGCGCAGGTGGCACAGCTGCGCGAACTCGCCGAAGCGTTCTACAGCCCGCCAGCAGCGCGCAATCACTATCTGTCGATGGCAAAGAAGAACTTTCGCGGTTACCTGCAAGGTGAAACCGTGCGTTTCAAGAAGTACTTCTACGTGCTGCGGCCACTGCTGGCGGTGCGCTGGATCGACCAAGGCCGAGGGCGGCCGCCGATGACGTTCGCCGACCTGCTGACCACCGTCGACGACCGCGCGTTGCTCGATGAAGTCGACGAATTGCTCGCCCTCAAACGCAATGCCGACGAGAGCGCCTACGGGCCGCGTCGACCGGCGTTGCACGGGTTCATCGCGGCCGAACTCGAGCGCGAAGTGCCCACATTACTCAGAACTCAGGAAGACTCGCGACGGCTGGATCAGTACCTCCGGGATACCGTCGGGCTGTACGCGTAAGGAATGCCATGAAACAGGAAGTGATAGAACTGGACGGTGCCATCGGTGGCGGCCAGGTGTTGCGCAGCGCCTTGAGCCTATCGATGGTGACGGGCAGGGCGTTTCGCATTAAACAGATTCGTGCCAGGCGCAGCCGTCCGGGACTGCTGCGCCAACACTTAACGGCGGTGATGGCGGCGGCCGAGGTGTGTGGTGCAACGGTTGGCGGTGCACATTTGGGTTCGCAAGCCTTGAGCTTCGAACCCGGCGCGATTCGCGCTGGCGACTTTCAATTCGCCATCGGCACGGCCGGCAGTTGCACACTGGTGTTACAGACTTTGTTGCCAGCACTGTTACGGGCACCGCAGGCGAGTCGGCTGCGGATTTCCGGTGGCACGCATAACCCGCTCGCGCCGCCGGCCGATTTTCTCACGCGCAGTTGGCTGCCGCTGCTGCGCCGCATGGGTGCCAACGTTGAGCTGGACTTGTTGCGCCATGGTTTTGCCCCGGCCGGCGGTGGCGAGATTGAGGTGAATGTGCAACCGGCGAACCTGACGCGACTCGATCTGTGTGACCGTGGCGAAGCGATTTCACCAAGCGCGTGGGCTCTGACCGCCGGGCTTGGACCTACGGTCGCCCAACGTGAGCTGAGCCGAGTGGCCAAGCGCTTGAATCTTCCGGCTACGGCGCTGCACTCTGTGACACTTGATCCAGCCCGCGGGCCAGGTAACGTGTTGCTGCTGGAGTACGCTTTCGAACACGTCACCGAGGTGTTCAGCGCGTTCGGCCAAGTGTCATTGCGCGCAGAGAAGGTTGCCGATGCTGCGATCAGTCAGGCTGCCGACTGGTTGCGCAGTGGCGCTGCGGTCGCTGAGCACCTCGCCGATCAGTTGCTGTTGCCAATGGCGCTGGCCGGTGGTGGCTCGTTCACCACGCCGCGAATGACCGAGCATTTGCACAGCAATATCGCGGTGATCGAGCTGTTCTTGCCGGTTCGTATTGATTGTCGCGAGGAGGGTGCCGATCGACTGCGTGTTGAGGTCATTGGCAGTTGATTGGTCATGAGCAGGGCGACAGGATTTCATCGGGAAATCCTGTCGCCTTTTTTTGGCCCGCAAAAAACTCTGAAAAGGCGGCAAATTGCTGGCCCCCGGGCGTTCGCTTCCCCGGCAAAATCGCCTTTTTTCAAAAGGTTAGGTGGGCTCTATGCGGACGATTGTTATCACCGTTGCAACGCTTTCCCTGGCTGTCTTCGCCACAGGCGTGCAGGCGAAAGAGTTAAGCAAAAGCCATCGCTTTGCCTGCACCTGGGGTTCGGATATCGCTGCCGGTGCTCAGCAATCGAAGCTGTCAGGCGTCTCGCTGTATGGCGCGCGCAAGCAATTGCAGGTGCGACGATTCCAGCAACCGTGGATGCGTATGACCGCGATGGGAATCACCGAGCAAACCTACAACAGCACGTCGAAACTCAAGCCTGCAGCTGTCAAGCAGACCTATTACGAACAATGTGTACGCCACGAATTGGCCCAGCGCTGAAGCAAAAAGCCCAACCTGAACCGGTTGGGCTTTTTCATGCCCGACGAAATGTCAGGGTTACTTTTCGCTCTCGCAGTTGACCATCCACGACACGCCAAAACGATCGACCAGCATGCCGAAACGCGCCGCCCAGAACGTCGCTTCCAGCGGCATGTCGATGCGGCCGTCGCTGGCCAGTGCGTTGAACACGCGCTCGGCTTCGGCGATGCTGTCGACGTTCAGCGAAATCGAACAGCCACTCATGCCCTGAGTCGGGCGATCGGGTGTGGTGTCCGAGGCCATGATCATCTGCTCACCCACCTTCAGACAGGTGTGAATGATCAGGTCGTGGTGTTCTTTGGGCACTTGTTCGGCGGCGGGTGTTTCGCCGAACGTCATCATCGCCTCAAGCTTTCCTTGCAAGGCTTGCTCGTAAAAGGTGAAGGCCGCGCGGCAATCTCCGTTGAAGATCAGGTAGGGATTGATTCTCATGTCTCTGCTCCCGGCAGTCAGTCGCGGAGCGGGCGGGTGTCGCCGGGTTCCGCGTAGGGCGGTTAAACCATAGCAGGGCGTTGGACGCCGGAAAGGGCTGAGTCTTCCAGATTTTTTTGTTCTGAAAAGCACGTCGACGATAACGTGGTCGTCGTTTGAAATTCAGTCGTAGCGCTGGAGTACCATGACGCACAATCATCACCTGCAGAGTCCAATGCCCAATGCCTGATCTATCGCGTTTCACGTCCTTGTTCGATCAGGCGCAGCGAGCCTTGCGCCTGGTCTGGGGGACATCGCGTGGCTTGTTTCTGGGGCTGGTGCTGGCAACGTTGGTTGCCGGTTTGCTGCCGGCGCTGGCGGCATGGTTGGGCCAGCGGATTGTCGATGCGGTGGTGGCAGCGATGCAGTTGCACGCGCAGCACGGCAGTGCGCCGCTGTGGCCCGTGTTGCGTTACGTGTTGTTGGAGGCCGGTGTATTGGCGCTGTTGTCCGGCACGCAACGGGCACTGTCGGTGCAGCAATCGCTGTTGCGGGTGCAACTGGGGCAGAAGGTCAATACGCTGATTTTGCAGAAAGCGCAGACCCTGTCACTGGTGCAGTTCGAAAACTCCGAGTTCTACGACAAATTGGTGCGTGTCCGTCGCGAGGCTTCGACCCGGCCACTGGCGCTGGTCATGAAGTCGTTGGGTTTGATTCAAAACCTGATCATGCTGATCAGCTTCGGGGTGCTGCTGGTGCATTTTTCCCCTTGGGCGCTGGCGTTGCTGGTGGTCGGTGCGTTACCGGTGTTTTTTGCCGAAGCGCATTTTTCCGGTGACGCCTTTCGTTTGTTTACTCGCCGTGCGCCGGAGAGTCGGCAGCAGAATTACATCGAAACCCTGCTGTCCCACGAAACCTATATTAAAGAGGTCAAGCTGTTCGGCTTCGCGCCGCTGTTACTGCAACGCTACCGCGACACGTTCGCCAGGCTGTATGCCGAAGACCGCCGTTTGACGTTGCGGCGCGATGGCTGGGGTTTCGGCCTCGGCCTGCTTGGTACCGCGGCCTTCTATGCGGCCTATGCCTGGGTGGTCATCGATGCCGTACATGGCCAGATCAGCCTTGGTCAGATGACCATGTATCTGGTGCTGTTCAAGCAAGGCCAAAGCGCTGTGAGCAGCAGTCTGAGTGCGATCAGTGGCCTGTACGAAGACGGTCTCTACCTGACCAGTCTGTATGAATACCTGGCCGAACCGGTTCAGGTCGATAGCGGTCACCTGACGGTCGGCGTCTGCCCGGGCGATGGTTTGCGTTTCGAGAACGTCGGTTTCCGTTATCCGGGTGCCAGTCGGCCAGCGCTGGAAAACATTGACCTGCAACTGGTGCCAGGCCAGAGCATGGCGCTGGTCGGCGAGAACGGTTCAGGCAAGACCACGCTGATCAAGTTGCTGACCCGGCTCTACCGCCCCGATCAAGGGCGCATTCTGCTCGACGGCAGCGATTTGCAGGATTGGCAGGAGACCGCGTTACGTCGGCGCATTGGGGTGATTTTTCAGGACTACATCCGCTACCAGTTCAGCGTCGGAGAAAACATTGGCGTCGGCGATACCCTGGCGTTCAACGACGCGCAACGCTGGCAGGAGGCCGCGGCCCAAGGCATGGCGGCCCCCTTCATCGAAGGGCTCGACAAGGGTTATGCCACGCAGTTGGGACGCTGGTTTGCCGGTGGCCAGGAATTGTCTGGCGGGCAGTGGCAGAAGATTGCCTTGTCCCGCGCTTACATGCGTCGTGATGCCGACATTCTGATCCTCGATGAGCCAACGTCCGCCCTTGACCCGGCGGCCGAGGCGGCGGTGTTCGAGCATTTCAGCCAACACAGCGAAGGTCGCATGACGTTGCTGATTTCCCATCGTTTTTCCAGCGTGCGCAATGCCGACCACATCATCGTGCTGCAACAAGGGCAAATTCTGGAGCAGGGCGGCCACGATCAACTGATCGCCGCCGCTGGGCATTACGCGCAACTGTTCGATTTGCAGGCTCGCGGCTACCGTTAAGTATCCCGCCCGTTGCGCACGGTGGCAGGTCCGGCCACCCGGGGGGCCGGTTTGCTCTGCATCAGGCTGTCGAGCGCCTTGCGGTAATTCTGCCCGCCAAGCGCCATGCTGTTGTTGTGCGTCGCGCCCGGCACCAACAGCAGGCGCTTGGGTTGTTGCGCGGCGTTGAACAGTTGCTCGCTGAAGCGCGGCGGCACGAAAGCGTCAGCCAAACCGTGGACCACCAGCAGCGGCATGTGGATATCAGCGATCTTGTCGATCGAGTCGAATTTCTGCGACAGCAGCCAGCGTACCGGCAGCGAAGTGTTGGCCACCGACGCGGCAACATCCGCCAGCGTGGTGAAGGTGGACTCGATCACCAGTCCGCGAACCGGCAATGCAGAATGATCGCGAGCGGCGGCCTGGCCGAGTTCCGCGGCCAGATCGATGGCCACGGCGCCACCGAGGGAGTGGCCATAGATCAGGCGTTTGGCCGGGTCCGGTTGCAGTAGTTTGAAGCGTTCCCACGCCACCCGCGCATCTTCGTAAACGCTGCTTTCCGACGGCAGATCACCATGGCTCTTGCCGAATCCTCGGTAGTCGATGGCCAGCACGGAATAGCCCGCAGCGCGCAGTTGCTCGATGCGGAACAACTGCCCGGTAAGGTTCCAGCGCACGCCATGCAGATAGAGAATGGCCGGCGCATTGGCTTTTTCCGCCGGCCACCACCAGGCATGAATGTTTTCCCCGGCCTTGAATGTCTTCGGTTGCAGGTCGAGTTCCTGCACGCTGCCGGGCAAGCCGTGATACCAACCGGCAGTGCCCGGTTCGATGCGAAACAGCAGTTTGCGTTCGGTGTGTTCGAGCACGGCACAACTGGTCGGCACGCCGATAATCAGCGCGGCCATGCAGGCAAACGCCAAACGGCGGCGTCGCAGACGCGTCATGAAGGACAGGAACATTAAACGTTTCACCCAGGCGCAGACAAAGAAGGCTTTTTACCAGATGCCTCGGTCTGCGCGTGTTTTTTTCGACCACTGCCCCGGCGCAACAATTACCAAATGCTGCAAAGACTCACACGACCTGCAGAACGATCTTGCCGATATGGTCGCCAGCCTCCATGTGCGCGTGAGCCTGAGCGGCGTCGGCGAGCGGGTAGACCTTGTCGATCATCGGCAAGCAGCGCCCGGCAGCCAGCGCCGGCCATACGTGCTCGCGCAGTTGATCGGCAATCGCAGCTTTTTCAGCAGCGGTACGGGCGCGCAACAGGGAACCGGTGATCACCGCACGTTTGGCCATCATTGCCAGCAAGTCAAAGTCATTGGCCCGTGCGCCGCCGAGGAAACCGAGCATGACCAGTCGGCCATCCATCGCCAGGGCGCTGACGTTATCGTTGAGGTACGAGCCGCCCATGATGTCGAGGATCACATCGACGCCTTGGCCTGCGGTTTTCTCGGCGATGACTGCCGCGAAATCCTCATCGCGATAATTGATCGCTGCGCCACCGAGATCGCGAATCGCTGCGCATTTGTCCGGGCTGCCGGCGGTGGCAAACGCTTCAATACCGAATTCGCGGCACAGCATCAGTGCGGTTGTGCCGATGCCGCTGGTGCCACCGTGAATCAGTGCGCGCTGACCACGACTGGCGCCACCGAGGCCGAACAGGTTGGCCCACACGGTAAAGAAGGTTTCCGGGATTGCGGCGGCGTGCACCCAGTCCAGACCGTGTGGAATCGGCAGGGTCTGGCCGGCGGGGACGGCGCAGTATTCGGCATAACCACCGCCGTTGGTCAGCGCGCAGACGTTGTCGCCCACGGCGAACTGATTGACACCCGCCCCGAGCGCCACGACTTCACCGGCGACCTCCAGCCCGGGAATCGGGTTCATGCCGGGTTTCATCGGGTATTTGCCGGCACGCTGCAAGGCGTCCGGCCGGTTGATCCCGGCGGCGTGTACGCGGATCAGCACCTCGCCTTCTGCGACGGCTGGAAGCGCCACGCGTTTGGGTTGCAAGACGTCGGGGCCACCGGGTTCGCTGATTTCGATTCGGGTCATTTCGTTGGGCAGGGACATATCGATTCCTGTTGGCATAAGTTCTGTAGATGGGAGCGTGCTATGCAAGCAATGATTCCCTTCAATTTGCACAGCAGCGCGACTCAGTAGGGGCGGGCAGCCATTTCATGGCTTGCTCCAGCAGCAGCGCCACGACGATTGCGCCAGCGGCAATGATGAACAACAGCGCGTGATGACCGCCGCTGGCATTGAACAGCGCTGAATAGGCAAATCCGGCCAGCGCCTGAAAGGTGGCGAATGACACCGTGGCACGGCTCCAGGCGATCTGCTGGCGATGATGTTCCGGCACCAGCTCATGCACTCGCGCCAGAGCCAGCGGCACAATGCCGGGCGGAAATGAACCGAGAATAACCGCCAGCAACGCCAGCGCCAGAAACGAGTGAGTCATTGCCAGCAACCCAAGGGCAATCGCCTGCACCACCAGCACCAGGCGAATGCCGGAACGTGCGCCAAGCTTATCGGCAAGAAAGCCATAACTCACCGGGCCGACAATTGCGCCCAAACCGTACATCACCCAGATCAGCGCGCCGATATGTGCCCCGGCGCCGAGTCCACGTGCCACGTAATCCACCAGAAACACCATGGCCGGCACCAGGCCAGCGGCCATGAAGGCGTATTGGGCGAACAGCAAATACACACCGCGCGGTGTCGGTTCTGCGGACACCGTTTCTTGCGCAACGACCGGGTGCAGGAAATCAGCCGGCCAGCCAAACCAGCTCAGCGCCGTCAGCACCAAGGCCAAAGCCCCCAGGCCCAGCCATGTCGCTTGCAAACCGAGGCTCAACAGCGGCGGCACCAGCGTCCCGGAACCGGCAATGCCAAGACCTATGCCGAGAAAGATCGCGCCACTGGCCAGCCCTTTACGCGCCGGCGGAACATGCGGCAGAACTGTCGCGGCCACCAGCACCATGATCGCACCGCCGGCAATCCCCGACAGCAGTCGCCAGCCGAAGAACCAGCTCACCGACAACGGAAACGCGCAGGCAAAAAATGCCGCCGTGACCACCAGCATCATCAATCGCAAGGCATTTTTATTGCCGAGCTGGCGCGCTGTCGGCCGGCCGAGCAGAGCGCCGATCAGGTAGCCCACCAGATTGGCCGCACCGAGGTAGACCACATCGTTGGCGCTGAACCACTGCGCCTCAATCAGCGAAGGGATCAATGGGGTGTAAGCGAAACGCGCCAGCCCGATGCTGACCAGGCTGGCGCAGAGGCCGGCGAAAATCGGCAGCCAGATACCGGTGGAGGTTGCAGTGCGCATGATAGCGATCTCGCGGAAGGTTTATGGCGTTCAGCATATCGGCTATTGTTGCTGCGTTAATGCAGCGATTTAGCGTTGCCGCGATGCGAATTTGCATCACTGGGAGGCAGCATGAATTGGGATGACGCACGGGTATTTCTGGCCGTTTGCCGCGAGTCGACGCTACGTGGCGCTGCACGGGTTTTGGGGGTGGATCAGGCCACTGTCGGGCGACGGATCACGGCGCTGGAAAAGTCCCTGAGCGCGACGTTGTTCCTGCGCACCTCCGACGGCTACGCGTTGACCGCTGTCGGTGAGGCGGCGCTCAGGAGTGTGGAGAAAATGGAGCATTCGGCACTGGAGCTGGAGCGGCAGATTCAGGGCCTGGATGATCGCCTGACCGGCACGGTGCGCGTCAGTACCACGGATTCGCTGGCGATCGACTTTCTGATCCCGGCCATCGCCCGTTTGCACGAGCAGCACCCGGACGTACGAGTGCAACTGGACGCGTCCACGCAGATCCTCAGCCTGGCCAAGCGCGAGGCGGATATCGCGGTGCGCAACACCCGGCCGGACAATCCTGATCTGATCGCTCGGCGAATCGCCCGATGGCCGGTGGGCCTGTTCGCCTCTCAGGCCTATATAGACGCCAATGGCGTGCCGCAACCGGACACAGCGTTTGAGGGGCATGATCTGGTGGTCTATCAACCGTATCTGCAAAGCAAAAAGGACCTGACCCTGGTGTCGGAACCGCTAAGTCGCGGCCGCATCGTCGCCAGCCTCAGTTCCAGTTTGCTCGTCCGTCGGTCAATTGCCGCAGGGTTGGGTGTAGGAGAAATCCCGGTGTACATGGGCGAGCGCGATGGCCTGATCAGGCTCTGGCCGGAGCGCACTCGACCATTGCCGTACGAAGTGTGGTTAGTGACCCACGCGGATTTGCGGCATACCGCGCGGGTGCGGGCGGTGATTGAGCAGATTGTCGACGTGTTCGTGTCGGAGAATGACTAGGCAGATGTTCTTTTGGCAGGGCTACAAGCTCTGACGAAACGGCCTACATCAGAGGCAGAATCTCCCGGCTTGTGAGGCGGTTGGATGGGGCCTATTGTTTCGTCATGTCGGTGAGGGGCGCAGGGCTCGCACTGATGTTGATACCAGGGACGGTATCGGTAAACCCAGGAAGGTGTCGAATTGAGAACCACGGAATTCAGTCAAAACCCAATCAGTGACCTTGCGAGCAAAGGTCGGAATACTCAAGCCATGAACGCTATCAGTCGTGAAGAATTCAATGCCAGGATAGAAACCATTGAGACCAGAATGGACGCTCGGTTCGAGGGTGTGTCGGCAAAAATCGAAGCTTATCTTTTGACTCAGGCGGAGAGAGACAAACGATACGATCTGATGTGGGACGGCGTACAACAAATCGCCGAAGACTCAAAAGAAGCCATCAAACATGCCTCGACAGTGAAGGCGCATTACTGGGCGACGACCGCCGTCCATTTTCTCGGAATGATCACCGTCGTCGTAGGGGCGCACTTTGCCAATCAAGCAGCGGTATTAACCACCTTGCAGACGACACTCGCCGCAATCCAGATCGGCAAGGATATAAGTGCACCAAGACCTGCTTCGCAACAAGCACCCGAATCACCACAATAGAAAACGGCCTTCAAAGAAGGCCGTTTTTCGTGAGCATTGAAACACCGCATCATGGCATTTCTGGCAACTCCTGCGGCCGCAAGTCGAACACCAGCACCTCGGCATCGACACCATTGCTCAAGGTCAGCAACTGTTCTTCGCGAACCCGTACGCCGTCACCTTCCTGCAAGGGCTGGCCATTGAGTTCAACACTGCCGCGCGCCACATGCACGTAGGCATAACGGTTGGCTGGCAGCTCCAGCGTGGCAGTTTCTTTACCGTCGAACAGCCCGGCAAAGACCCGTGCGTCCTGACGCACTTTCAGCGAACCGCCGTTGCCGTCCGGCGAGATGATCAATTGCAGGCGACCGCGTTTTTTCTGTGCGCTGAAATGCTCCTGTTGATAGTGCGGCTTGGCACCGCTGACTTCCGGCACGATCCAGATCTGCAGGAAATGCACCGGTTTGGTCGCCGAATGGTTGAACTCGCTGTGCGCTACGCCGCTACCAGCACTCATCAGTTGCACATCGCCTGGGCGGATCACCGAACCGGTGCCCAAGGTGTCTTTGTGTTCCAGTGCACCTTCCAGCACGTAGGAAAAGATCTCCATGTCGCGATGCGGGTGTTGGCCGAAGCCTTTGCCGGCAGCGACGCGGTCATCGTTAATCACCAGCAGATCGGAAAAACCCTGCTCACGCGGGTCACGGTAGCTGGCAAAGGAAAAGGTGTGAAAGGACTTCAACCAGCCATGATTGGCGAGGCCACGATCGGAGGCTTTGCGAAGGGTCAGCATGATGAAATCTCCTTGCGGGACGTGAATTCGTCCGAGTGAGGAGAAGGTTACTGTTTACTGTACTGCGCAATAAGTAGATGAAAACTGAAAGACTGTCCCTGTCAGGTTGACAGTTTTGCGATAGCCTTCACACAAAACTTTTGCGCTCAAACGGCTACAGTTGGCCATAATGTCTGGTCCGTATCATGTCTCTCTGATTGAAGTGATGTCTTCCCATGAAAACCGTGGCAATGGTGCTGTTTCCCGACTTTCTTCTGCTCGACATGGCCGGGCCATTGGAGGTTTTTTCGGTTGCCAATCGCTACCTGAAACCCGATGCGCATTATCAATTGATCACCCTTGGCACCGAAGAGGGCCCGCTGCGGGCCTCCAATGGTGTGATGGTGCAGGCCGACCGGATCATTGGCGACGACACCGAGCGTTATGATTTGCTGCTGGTGCCGGGAGGCCCCGGTGCCTACAACCAGCAGTTCCCGTCGTTGTTTGCCTGGCTCAAAGACGCAGTCCGGCGCGTCGAGTACTTCGGATCTATCTGCACTGGTGCTTTTGTCCTGGGGCACGCCGGTTTGCTTGACGGTTACCGAGTAACCACGCACTGGAACTACACCGAACGCCTGATCAAGGGGTTCCCGAACGCCCATGTCACGACTGATCAGATCTATGTCGAGGATCGCAACCTGATCACCTCGGGAGGCGTTACGGCGGGGATCGATATGGCGCTGGCTGTGATCGCCCGCGATCACGGCAAGAAGCTCGCGCAGGATGTGGCCAAAGTCCTGCTGGTGGTGATGAAACGCCAGGGCGGGCAGGCGCAGTTCAGCCCGTTGATGGCTGCCGTGGCACCGCAGGAAACGCCGATTACCCGCGCGCAGAGTTACGTGCTGGAACACCTCGACGAAGCCTTCACGGTCGAGCGCATGGCGGCGATTGCCAATATGAGTGCGCGGCACTTCGCGCGGGTGTTCACCCGCGACATCAACATGACGCCGATGGAGTTTCTGCAAAGTGCGCGCATCGACTGCGCACGAAACTTGCTGGAAACCAGCGATCTGCCCCTTAAAACAGTGGCTTACAAAAGTGGTTTCGGCAGTGTGCGGCACATGCGTTCGCTGTTCGCTGAAAAGCTCGGCCTGACGCCCGCGCAATACCGCGAACAGTTCAGCTAGAGCGCTGTTGTCCGTCTGGCGCACCCGTATGTCCGAATTGAGTCTCGTGTAGCGGTTGTCGCGTCATCTGAGGCTGCCAAGATAGTTGGCATGGATAGCCTCATCGATTTGAACACGGCGTCGGTGCTGCATTTCGGCCCCTACGCCTTCCACCTGCGCCAACGGCTGATACTCGACGGAGATCGGCCTTTGCGCATGGGCGGTCGTGCGCTGGACATTTTGCAGGTGTTGGTCGAACGTGCCGGGCGAGTGGTCAGGAAGGAGCAATTGATTGCCCTGGTTTGGCCAACGTCAGTGGTCGAGGAGATCAACCTGCGCGTGCACATCGCCGCGCTCAGGCGCGCCTTGGGTGACGGCGAAAACGGTCAGCGCTACATCGTTAACGTGCCGCAATGCGGTTACAGTTTTATCGCCCCGGTGCGCTGCGACAGCGTCGCGCAAGTGGCCTTCGAGGGGCTGCGAACACCCGAGCATAATCTGCCGGCGCGACTGACCCCGGTCGCCGGGCGCGACTCGCTGGTCGGCGGGCTGGTGCGGCAAATGCCGCTGTGTCGGCTGATGACCGTCACGGGGGCGGCTGGTGTGGGTAAATCCACTGTCGCGTTGCGGGTCGCGGAACTGCTGTTGCAGTACTACAGAGACGGCGTGTGGCAGATCGATCTGAGCTTGATCGACGACGACACACCGCTGCTCGATCAGGTGCTACGCACTCTTGAAAGCGATTTGCCCGGACTGTCCACTCGCCATGCGTTGCTGCTGCTGGATAACTGTGACCACCGTCTCGGCGCTTGCCGGGCAGCAGTTGAAACGTTGCTCGAGGCCGCTCCCCGCCTGTCGGTTCTCGCCACCAGCCGCGAGGCCTTGCAGGTCGGTCTGGAAACCCTTCAGGGCGTGCCACCGCTGACCCTGCCGAAACGTTCCGCAGGCGATTGCATCACTGAAGCCATGGGCCATTCTGCGGTGCAGTTATTTGTCAGCCGCGCTCGCGCACGACAGCATGATTTCTGCTTGCGTGAACAGGATGTCAAAGCCGTCCTGGAGATCTGTCGCCAACTCGACGGTTTGCCGCTGGCGATCGAACTGGCGGCGGCGCAGATCGATGCCTTGGCATTGGTCGGCTTACAGGCGCAAATGAGCAATGGTCTGCAAGTGCTCAGCCATGGCCGGCGCACCGCGGTACCGCGGCATCAATCGATGCAGGCGGCACTCGACTGGAGCTATCAACGCTTGAGCGAGCAGGAACAACGCGCGCTACAGCGGTTATCGGTGTTCAAAATGGCGTTTACCCTGGAGGCGGCGCTGGCGGTGATCAGTTGCCCGCAACTCGCGTCGTCGCGGCTTGCCGCGATCATTGAAGGCCTGGCGTGCAAGTCATTGCTGGTGGCGGAGCGGGGCGGCAGCACAGGCCGATACCGAATGCTCCACACCACTCGCTGCTATGCGCGCAAGCAACTGGAGCGTTGCGGTGAAGGGATTGATCTTGAGCGCCGGCATACGCTCTATATCAACCGGATACGCCGGGCCTCAGGCGTGCCTGTGCTCGCGTAAATCGTCGATCAGCAGGCGCACCTTGCGCAAATCCGGGGTCGCGTAGCCCTCGGTGAAGCGCTGATAAATCGGCGTGAGCAAATCCAGCGCCTCTTGGCTGCGCGATTGGCGCTGCCAGAGTTGCGCCAGTGAGGTGGCACTGCGCAGTTCCCAGGCGAGCGCACCTTGGCTGCGGGCGATGGTCAGCGATTGTTGCAGGAGTGCTTCGGCTTCCTTGAGGGTCTCTTCGCGAGCAAGCTCGCTCTCACATGGGTTCCGAGTACACCCAAAATCCCTGTGGGAGCGAGCTTGCTCGCGAAGGGCCCCGTCCAGGCAATCCGGATCGTCTTTCAATAACGCAGCAGCCCGAGCCCGCAAAATCTCCGCCGTGCTCCATCCCGCATCACCACTCAGCGCTCGCTCAAACAGTGCGTCATCCACAAAGCGGTCATCCAGCGTCACCATGATTTCACGAATCAGCCCACTGCTGTCCTTCGGCATGGGCGTGCTGGTTTGCGTGTCGATCACCTGCGCGTAATGTCGCGCCCACGTGTTGAACAGCAGCACCGAATGCTTCTGCGATTGTTCCAGCAGCAGTTGCAACAGCGCCCGGGCGTTCTGCTGATCGCCGTTGTAATGAGCGATCAGGCAACTGGACAGTGCCAGGGTGTAACAAATCGAGGTGCCATGGTCGATCTGCACGGCAATATCCAGGGCCAGTCGCGCCGAATGCCACGCTTGCTCCGGCAATCCCTGCATCCATAGCACCCGCGCCAGCACCGTCAGCGACGCGACGCTCTGGTCGTATTGCACGCCAAAACCGTGGGTGAAGCGGTTGACGTGGCCGCTGTGCGCCATGCGCTGCAGCACCTGCTCGGCATGAATGCGCGCCTGCGGCTGGTCGCCGGCATAGTGCAGGGCCAGGACCCGTAAACGGTGGGTGCTCAATGACAGCAGTGGGTCGCCGTGCACGCCGAGGCGATCGAAGTGCTCACTCTGCGCCAGCGCCATGCGGTAGTGCCCGCAACTGAGGTTGACCGCCATGTGTCCGGACACCGCGCGCAATTGCCCGGCGACGTCGTCGTGCTCAATGGCCAACTGGCGAGCCTCGACGAACGCCTGGATGGTTTCCGGGGTGCCTCCCCACGTGTGATAACAGGCACTGCCGAGGGCCAGTTTCAGGGAGATTTTCAGACGCGGGCAGGGGGCACCGAGTTCATCGAGCAGGCTCAGCGCCCGCCGCACATAGCCGCCATACTCCTTGAGCAGCGACAACTCTTGCCACAGGGGCGCCGACGCTGCTGTCAGGCGAATTCCCAGACTACCCGGGCCGACACCGTTCAGGCTCCAGTCCAGCGCCGCGCGCAGGTCTTCCAGCCCTCGGGCGTAACGCTCGATCCACAAAGCCGTCGGTGTCATTTCCCAATCGCTTTGCGCCTGTTGCATCAATGCCAGGCAGCGTTCGGCATGGCGTTCGCGGGTTTCTTCGCATTCGGCGGCGTGCTCGAGTTTTTCCAGTGCATAGCGGCGGGTCGTGTCGAGCAGACGATAGAACACCTCTTCATCACCGACTTCGACGCTCAGCAGGGATTTCGCCACCAGTTGGGTGATCGACACAAACACCACGCCGGGGTCGATTTGTTGGCCGACGATTACCGCCGCTGCGGACTCCAACGTAAAACCACCGCAAAACACGCCCAGACGGCGCAGGCAGGTTTGCTCGCAAGGGTCGAGCAGGTTGAAACTCCAATCCAGCGTGGCGCGCAGAGTAAAGTGTCGCTCAAGACTGCTTTGATTACCCGCTGCCAGCGGTGGCAAACGGCCCTGCAGTTGGCTCAGCAACCCTTCCAGGCCCAGTTCGGCGACCTGCGCTGCCGCCAGCTCCAGCGCCAGTGGAATACCGTCGAGTCGGTGGCAGATTTCGATCGCTTGCGGCAACTGCGCATCGCTCAGTTCAAAGCTTTCCTGCGCGGCCGTGGCCCGTTCGATGAACAGTTGCAGCGCCGAATATTCCAGCGCTTGCTGACGATTCAATGTCGCGTTCATCAATGGGTATTCGAGCGAATCGAGACGCTGCACGAATTCGCCTTCCGCCCGCAGGCTTTCGCGGCTGGTGGCGAGGATATGCACCTTCGGCGCGCCGCGCAGAATGCTTTCGCTGAGCATCGCGACGGCATCGATCAGGTGTTCGCAGTTGTCGAGCAGTAACAGCATCTGTCGCTGTTGCAGGCCATTGACCAGCGCCGCCAGCGGATCGCCTTCGGGGAGTGCCAGATCGAGCAGGGCGGCCAGGTGTGAGCAAATCAACCGCGGATCGTTGAGCGGTGCCAGGTCCACCAGCCGAATACCGTCGCGGTAATGCCCGATCAACTGCTCGGCCACGCGCAAGGCCACCGTGGTCTTGCCGATCCCGCCGGGGCCGACCAGGGTGATGCAGCGTTGGCGCGGCAACTGCGTCATCAAGCTGTCGACCAGCGCCTGGCGACCGAGCATCCGCGTGCGCCGCAAGGGCAAATTGTGCCGACCGCCAGCATCGCCCATAGGACGCTCCTCCATGGATTGCGGTAGAACCGGGGCGACGAAACTGTAACCGCGTTGCGCCACGGTGATGATGTAACGCTGGCCGGCCTGACCGTCACCGAGGGCTTTGCGCAGTGCCGCCATGTGCACCCGCAGGTTGATGTCCTCGACCACGCTGTCCGGCCAGACCCCGGCCATCAGTTGCTGCTTGCTCACCACTTCGCCGGCATGGGCCAGCAGAATCAGGAGGATGTCCATCGCCCGTCGGCCCAGGCGCAACGGCTGCTCGCCTTCGAGCACCAAGCGTTGGCCGGGATGAATCCGATAGGGGCCAAAACCGAGGGCCTGATTCGGGGAAAGACTCAACAGCTCACTCCTGCGGTGCTGCGGCGGACAGAGCGGAGTAGGGCCGGGCGCGTGCGCAGGCCTTCTATTCCGGGGTGTCCCGGCATAATCCTCAGGTTTGAGCGTCAGTGCAACGGGTGCCGCGATCAAAACATGGCGGGTTGTGAACGCTGGGCTTTGGGTTCACGCATGATCTGGCAGCGCCAGGCAAACGGATTAATGCCCTCGCTGCGGGTAAACATATGGCAGAAATGCGCCTGATCGCAGAACCCGCATTCCAGGCTGATTTGCGTCAGGCTCAGGTCGGTGTGCTGGATCAGCAGCTTGGCTCGCGCGAGACGCTGGGTGCGAATCCAGTCCTGCGGCGACACCCCGGTGCTGCATTTGAATGCGCGGGAAAAATGGCTGCGTGACAGTGAACAGGCGCGGGCCAGTTCGGTGACTTCCAGGCTTTCGCCGAGGCGTTCGAGGATCAGTTGTTTGACCTGTCGTTCGCGTTGCGGACTGAGTCCGCCGACCCCGGTCTTGCGTGGTTCGTTGGCAGGGGCAAGGGCGACGCTGTGCTGTAAGTGAGCCATGGCCAAAGTCCGTGTTGATGGGGAATGCACGGTCGGCGCATCCCCTCAGGTCAAAAAAACAACGCTGCGCAGAGGATTTCATTGTTGGCCGAGGGCGGGAGGCTGACGAGTTAATCGTTGTTAATTCCAGCGCATTGGCCTGAACTCAGCACATCCCTGCAAGTCTGCGCCCCGCGGTTTGCGGCACGATGACTGCAAGCGTGGCGAACCGAGGGGGCGCCGCAATCGGCAGGTCCAAGGGGAATCAAATGAAAGGCATTTTCAAAGCGGCGGCGCTGACGTTTGCGCTGGCCACTTCCAGCGCGATGGCGCAGGCACCACAGCAGGGCACTCAGGCGCCGGGCTATTTCCGCCTGGCCGTGGGGGATTACGAGGTCACCGCGTTGTTCGATGGCTACAACGACCTGTCGCCCAAGCTGTTGCAGGGCATGAGTCAGAGTCAGATCCGCGCACTGCTGGCACGCCGTTCGATTGAAACCCCGGGTGTCCAGACGGCGTTCAATGCCTTTCTGGTCAACACCGGCAAGCAACTGATTCTGGTCGACAGTGGCGCCGGGCAATGCATCGGCGCCACCGCCGGGCAGCTCGTGGCGAATATGCAGGCCGCCGGCTACCAGCCAGAGCAGGTCGATACGATTTTGCTGACGCACCTGCACCTTGATCATGTCTGTGGTCTGGTCGATGCCCAGAAACAACCGTTGTTCAGCCATGCCACGGTGTATGCCGCCAAGGCTGAAGCGGATTACTGGCTCAATCCGGCCGCGCTGGCCAAAGCTCCGGTCGGCGCCCGAGAGTTTTTCAAGATTGCCCAGGACTCAACCGCGCCCTACGTCGCCGCCGGGCGTTTCAAGACCTTCGCCGCGGGCCAGTCGCCGTTGCCGGGGTTAGTCGAAGCGACACTGGAAGCCGGACATACACCGGGCAGCACCACCTACCGGTTCACCTCGCAGACTCAGAGCATCGTCTTCATGGGGGATCTGGTGCATAACCTCGCTGTGCAGTTTGAGCATCCGGAAGTGTCCATCGGCTTTGACGTCAACAGTGCGCAAGCGATCAATGCGCGTCAGGCAGTCTTCAGTGCGGCGGTCGCCAGCAAGACGTGGGTGACGGCGGCGCACCTGCCGTTCCCGGGCATCGGTCACATTACCGCGCAGGGCAAACATTTTCAGTGGGTGCCCGTGGAATACGGTCCATACAAGCGCGCGGCCAAGGTGCCGTTAATCGAGTAAAGTGCGCAGCGCCCACCCGCAAAAGCAGCTGACACCGAAAAGGAAAACATGCCCATGAACCGTAACGATCTGCGTCGCGTCGACATGAACCTGCTGGTGATTTTCGAAGCGCTGATGTTCGAAAAGAACCTGACCCGCGTTGCCGAAAAGCTGTTCATGGGGCAACCGGCCGTCAGCGCGGCGTTGGGGCGTTTGCGTGATCTGTTCGACGATCCGTTACTGCTGCGCAACGGTCGCGGCATGGAGCCGACCGCGCGGGCGCTAGCGATTCTCAAAGAGCTGCAACCGGCGATGGACGTCATCTCTGGCGCGGTCAGCCGGGCCAAGGAGTTTGAGCCGGCGAGCAGTTGCGACGTGTTTCGCATCGGCCTGTCGGACGACGCCGAATTTGGCCTGTTTCCACCGTTGTTGCGTCAGCTTCAGCAAGAGGCGCCGGGGATTGTCGTGGTCGTGCGCCGCGCCAATTACTTGTTGATGCCGGCACTGTTGGCCTCTGGGGAAATCTCAGTGGGCGTCAGCTACACCACCGATCTGCCGGCCAACGCCAAGCGCAAGACATTGCGCGACATTCCCTGCAAAGTCCTGCGCGGCGACGACCGTCCCGGGCCGCTGACCCTCGACGAATACTGCGAGCGCCCGCACGCGATGGTGTCGTTCTCCGGCGACCTGAGCGGCAATATCGACATGGACCTGGCCAAGGTCGGTCGTACCCGCCGCGTGGTGTTGGGCGTGCCGCAATTCAGCGGCCTGCGCGCCTTGCTCGCCGGCACCGAGATGATCGCCACTGTGCCGGATTACGCCGCCTGCGCGTTGGTGGAAGGGTGTGCGCTGCGCGCCGAAGATCCACCGTTTCCGATCGATGCGGCGCAATTGTCGATGGCCTGGAGCGGGGTGCATGACAACGATCCGGCGGAGAAATGGCTGCGCTCGCGGATCAGTCAGTTCATGGCGGCGCCGCTGAATATCCCGGCTAGCTGAATCCCTACGCCAATCTCAAATACAGCACTGATCCCTGTGGGAGCGAGCTTGCTCGCGAAGGCGTCGTATCAGTCGATAAATATTTCGAATGACACACCGCTTTCGCGAGCAAGCTCGCTCCCACATTGGGACGGCGTGATCCCTGAGTTGTTGGTGGTTTAAACATCGCCGTTTAAGCAACACCATCAGACACTCTTTCAGGCTACGCAACCTTGCGCCTTTGCCTACAGCTACGCCAGAATCCGCCGGCTTGTGCGCTTGTGGTCGGGTCTCTATCGTTTGGTGGTCGCTGAAAACTCAGCGATCGGGTTCAGCGACTCGGACCAAAAAAAGTGCATCAGCGCTCCATGCTTCGTTGCAGGCTATCGTCTGCACTTCGCTATGGCGGCTGTATGCGGGAGACCTTCGGGTCTACCGGGTTGCCTTTTTACCGGTTCGCTAACCTGCATACGGTCGCCACCTCGACCACTACCTCCTTCCACCCGGCTCCACGCCACCGCCACGCAGAACTCGCGGAACCGCCGACACCAAAGCCGAAGAACTGCTGACCGACGCCAGCGAAACACTTGCATCGGCCAAAACCATCGCCCAGGACGTCGCCCACCTGTTGCCCGCGCCGCAGCGTCGGGCGTTGTTGGGGATTGCGCAGTTGATCATGCTCGGTGAACTGGCGGTGAATCGGGTGCTGGATAACCTCGAACCACCGGCCTGAACCCATTCCCTGTGGGAGCGAGCTTGCTCGCGAAGGCGTCGGGTCAGTTATAAATACTTTGAATGGCACGCCGCTTTCGCGAGCAAGCTCGCTCCCACAGGGATTTGCGGTGCTCCAAGAATTTTGGAATGTCGCAGAACTGAGCACATCTATCCAATTTCCTCCCGACCATCATTGGCATGATTCCAGTCAATGACATTTCAAGGGTCGGGTCATGAATGCCTCAACAGATGAACAGGCACGCGACATCGGTTTGCTGTTCCTGCGGGTCAGCGGCGGGTTGTTTCTGCTCTGGGTCCACGGCTTGCCCAAGCTGCTGGATTTCACCGCGCAACTGCAACTGATCGAAGACCCGTTCCACCTCGGTGCCCACCTCACCCTGATCCTGGCGATCTTCGCCGAAGTCCTCTGTCCAGTACTGATCGTCGCCGGGGTGCTGGCGCGATTGGCGTGCTTGCCTATTCTCTTTGTGCTGCTGGTGGCACTGCTGGTCGTGCATCCGCAATGGAGTGTGGCTGAAGGGCAGTTCGGCTGGTTGCTGTTGATCCTGTTTACCACTGTGTTGATCGCCGGGCCGGGACGGCTGGTGATTCCTGTTCGTTTGCCCGGAGTGCTGCGTTATGCCTGAAGTCCTCGATCCACAAACGCCGGGGGCCGATGAGACGGTCACGCTGATCATCAAGCACCGGGTCAAGGCCGGTTTCGAGTCAGCGTATGAGGCCTGGCTGCGCAATATCGTCCGCGTCGCGAGCCAGCGTGAAGGCCATTTGGGCGTGGACGTGGTGCGCGGCAAGCGCGGGCGTCTCGATTTCTACACTTGCGTGCTGCGTTTCAGCTCCACTGAAGCGATGCAGGGGTGGCTGGAGTCGCCGCAGCGTCAGGCACTGGTCGCCGAAGCGGCGCCGATGCTGGCTGACGGCGATCAGACTGAAGTCGCGCCGATCAAGGAGTTCTGGTTTACACCACTGGCCGATGCCGCTTCGCCGCCGCCGCGCTGGAAGCAAGCGGTCGTCACGCTGCTGGTGATTCTGCCGCACACCTTGCTCGTGCCGCTGATCTGGGGACCGCTGCTGGCGCTGCATCCGATTCTTTCCAACTACGTGGTGGCCACGTTCCTGATCACCCTGACCATCGTTCTGTCGGTGGTCTACGTGGTGATGCCGCCGGTAACCCGTTTGTTTACGCCGTGGCTCGAAGCCAGCCAAGCCCATGAACACCTCGATTCCCAAGAGACCTCGCCACGCTGAGCGCGCGGGGTTTGCTCCTTTTCACTTTGCTTGAGGAACTGCGATGAGCGCCGATCTGATTTTATTCAATGGCCAGTTTCATACCGTAGACCGCACCAAACCGCTGGCCAGTGCCGTGGCCATCACCGACGGCCGCTTCGTGGTCGTTGGCAACGACAACCAGGCCATGGCCTTGCGCGGGCCGAACACGCAAGTGGTCGATATGCATGGCCGCTGCGTTATTCCGGGTCTCAACGACTCGCACTTGCACTTGATCCGTGGCGGTTTGAACTACAACCTCGAACTGCGCTGGGAAGGCGTGCCGTCGCTGGCCGACGCGCTGCGCATGCTCAAGGATCAGGCCGATCGCACACCGACGCCACAATGGGTGCGCGTGGTCGGTGGCTGGAATGAATTCCAGTTTGCTGAAAAACGCATGCCGACCCTCGAAGAAATCAACCAGGCCGCGCCGGACACACCAGTGTTCATCCTGCACCTGTATGACCGTGCGCTACTCAATCGCGCCGCCCTGCGCGTGGCCGGCTACACCCGCGATACGCCGAACCCGCCGGGTGGCGAGATCGTTCGCGATGCCAACGGCAACCCGACCGGCATGCTGGTCGCGCGGCCTAACGCG
>Ga0157373_10000718_pt1 | contig 25910 bp, 22 predicted proteins | sample C65metaG_FD_113460 | JGI IMG/M metagenome (GOLD analysis project Ga0157373, IMG submission 113460) | Corn rhizosphere microbial communities from Kellogg Biological Station, Michigan, USA - C6-5 metaG | ecosystem: Host-associated > Plants > Roots > Rhizosphere > Soil | place: USA: Michigan... | reverse complement strand
CTGGCACTATCAGACGACGCCCGGCGAAAGCTGGGACTACACCGCCACCCAGCACATCATCCTGGCCGACATCAACGTCGGCGGAGCCGTCCGCAAGGTGCTGATGCAGGCGCCGAAGAACGGTTTCTTCTACGTAATCGATCGAACGAACGGGAAGCTGATCAGCGCCCGCAACTACGTCCCGACCACCTGGGCCACCGGGATCGACGCCAACGGCCGTCCGATCGAGACGCCGACGGCCCGCTATACGTCCGGGGTGACGATGGCCTCACCGGGGCCGCTCGGCGGCCACAACTGGCAGCCGATGGCGTTCAGTCCGCAGACGGGGCTGGTCTACATCCCGGCGCAGGAGATCCCGTTCCCCTACATGCAGCCGGGCGGGAAGGTGACGAACTACAAGTATCGCTCGGGCGGCTGGAACCTGGGCGTCGACAGCCTGATCGCCGCGCTGCCTGACGACGAAGCCCAGCTGAAGGCGGTCCGCGCCTCGCTGAAGGGCCGCCTGATCGCCTGGGACCCCATCGCCCAGGCGCCGCGCTGGTCCGTGCCCTACGAAGGTCCGTGGAACGGCGGCGTGCTGGCGACCGGCGGCGGGCTGGTCTTCCAGGGCAACGCCACCGGCGAGTTTGCGGCCTATGACGCCGCCACCGGCAAGAAACTCTGGAGCTACGCCACCCAGACCGGCGTTGTCGCGCCTCCAATGACCTACGAGATTGACGGCGAGCAGTATGTGGCGCTTGAGGCCGGCTGGGGCGGGGCCTTCTCGACCACGGCCGGGGCTGGCGTCGATCCGCGCTCCAACGGCGTGCGGCGTATTCTGGTCTTCAAGCTGGGCGCCAAGGGTAAGTTGCCTGAGCCGCCGGCTAGTATCCCGCCTGAGCTTTCCGATCTTCCGCCGGCGACCGGCACGCCCGCCGACATCGACGCGGGCAAGCTGGCCTTCGCCAACAATTGCTCGGTCTGTCACGGGGCGAGCGCGGTGTCGGAGTTCTCCATCCCCGACCTGCGCTATTCGGCGGTGACGCGCGATGCGGCGGCGTGGAAGGGCGTGGTGATCGCCGGCGACCGCAAGGAGCGCGGCATGGTCTCCTTCGCCGCCTTCCTGACGCCCGATCAGGCCGAGCAGATCCGGCAGTATGTGCTGTCGCTCGCCAACGCGCAGAAGGCGAGGATGGCGGCAGCGGCAGGGGCGAAGTAAAGCAGCGGGCGATGCCCGTCGTCACTCCGCCGCCCACCGTCGCTGTCGTCACCGTCGAGGCCGCGCGCCTGCCGCCCTCGCCGGTCGACCGCGCCTTCGCCATCGTCACCATCGGCGAGGAGGCCATCGCGACCGCGCCCCGGCTCGACGAGGCGCTTGTGGCTACGCCGGGCGTGCAGCTCTTCAGGCGCACCAGCTCCAACGCCTCCAACCCGACCACGCAGGGGATCAGCGTCCGCTCCATCGCGGGCTCCGGCGCCAGCCGCGCACTGGTGACGCTGAACGGCGTGCCGCAGAACGACCCTTTCGGCGGCTGGGTGATCTGGTCGGGCCTGCCGCCGATCGGCATCGAGCAGGCGCGCATCGTTCGAGGGGCAGGGGCGGGGCCGTATGGCGCCGGCGCGCTGACCGGCGTGATCCAGCTCTCCGAACGCACTCGCGTCCCCGAGCGCGGCGAGTACGAGCTCTATGCCGGTGAGCGCGGTCTGCTGGGCGCCGCAGCGGCGGCCGCGCTGGGCGACGTCTTCGTTACCGCCTCGAGCGAACAGAGCGACGGCTGGATTCCCGTGCACACGGGCCGCACCGCCTACGATGCGCCGCTGTTCTTCCATGCGTCGTCCGCGGCAATCCGATGGGCGCCCGATCTCGGCGGCAAGGACCTCGCGGTGCGGCTGTCCGGCTATCAGGAGGCTCGCGGAGCAGGGCAGGTCGGCGGCAATTCCCGGGCGGTTGGAGCGACCCTTTCGGCCACGCTCGCCGACACCTCGCCCGGCATCGGCACCGGCTGGCGACTGCAGGGCTGGGTCAAGCACTCCGACCTCGAAAACCGCACGGGCAGCCGCACGACCGGCCTGACGACCAACGAGCAGTACGCCACCCCCGCCTGGGGCGCGGGCTTCAACGCCGCGCTGCGCAAGGACGGCCCGGACGGCGGCTGGGAAATGGGCGCGGACGCGCGCGGCGCCAAGGGCGAGACGCGCGAACACTTTGGTTCGACCCTGAGCGGAAACCGCATCAGCGGCGGCAGTCAGTCGGTGGCGGGCGTCTATGCCGAAGCTTATCGCCAGAACGGCCCGTGGCTCATCACCGGCGGCGCGCGGCTCGACCGCTGGGCGACCTTCGACGGCGAGCGCATCCAGACCGTCATCGCCCCTTCCGAAGACCACCCCGCCGACCGCTCCGGCTGGGTGCCGACAGCGCGCGCGGGCGTGCGGCGGGACATCGGCGAGGCCTACCTGCGCGGCGCGGCCTACGCGGGCTTTCGGCCGCCGACGCTGAACGAACTCTACCGGCCCTTCACGGTCTCCGGCACGACCACTCAGGCCAACGCCGACCTGCAGCCCGAGAAGCTGTTCGGGGCGGAGCTTGGCGGCGGCGGTTCCGGCTGGGAGATCACGGGCTTCTACAACCGGCTGGAAGACGCCATCACCAACGTCACCATCGGGGCGGGGCTGGCCCAGCGCCAAAACGCCGGCGCGGTCGACGCAACCGGCGTCGAGGCCGAAGGCGATCACCGCTTCGGCGAGGCGATCTCGCTGCATCTGGCGGCCGGCTACACCCACGCGCGGGTAGATGGGGGCCCCAACGACGGCCTTCGCCCGGCGCAAACCCCGGAGCTGACGTTGTCCGCCGCCGCGACCTGGACTCCCATCCAGAGGGTGAGCGCCCGGCTGGACGTCCGCTACGAAGGCAGCCGCTTCGACGACGACCGAAATACCCGCAAGCTCCAGCCCTTCACCGAGGTTGGGCTGCGCGGCGACTGGATGCTGACCCGCGCGTTGACCCTCTACGCCGCCGCCGAGAACCTGACCGACGCCGGCGTCCAGACCGCGCGCGCCTTCGACGGGACCATCAGCTACGACGAGCCCCGCACGCTGCGCTTTGGCCTGATCCTGCGGCCCTAGTGCGCGCCGTTCAGCCGCTCCAGCATCATCGCCAGCGCAACCTCCAGGCACTTCAGCCGCACGCCCGCGCGGCCGATGTCGCCGAAGTGCTCCTCGCGGTGGAAGGTCGCGCGCCCGGTCCGCGCGCTGGCGAAATGGACCAGCCCGCCCTCTTCATCATGCTTTGAATTGCCTTCCGCGTAGCCGGTGATCGCCATCGCAATGGCGCCGTGTGACCGCGCCAGCGCGCCGTCGGCCATCGCCAGGGCGGCGGCTTTCGAGACGGCTCCGTGCGTCTTCAAAAGCTCCATCGGCACCCCGAGAAGTTCGCTCTTCGCTTCGTCCGTGTAGGTCACGAACCCGCGTTCGAACGCGTGCGATGATCCCGGAATGTCGGTGAGCAGGGAGGCCAGCAGGCCGCCGGTGCAGCTCTCGGCCGTCACCAACATCAGCCCGCGTTCGCAGGCCTCCTGCAGCACCTGCTTGGTGAGCGTGTCCAGCGCAGGAGGCAGCGCGGGGTCGAGAGCCTCGGCCACGCGCGGCCCCCCGCTTTGCCTACTGGACCCGTTGGCCGTTCGGCCGGGCGAGCGAGCTCATCAGCTCTGTCTTGCGCTCGGCCATCCGCAGCCCGAGCGCGCGCATGTCCAAGTCGGTCTTCTGGAGTTTCGGGAACATCTCCTTCTCCTCCTCCTCGACGTGGTGCTCGATCTGCTCGGAGAGGACCTTTACCTTGGCGTCGAACAGGTCTTCGCCGGGCTCCATCGCCTCGATCTCGGCGATCAGGTCCTTGGCGGCGGCGTGCTCGACGACCGCCTCGTCGATCATGTCCTCGTCGGAGAGAGCATCGCGCGCGGCCGGGTAGAAGATTTCTTCCTCGATCTGGGTATGAACCTTCAAGGCCAGGCAGATCTTCTCGGCCAGCTTGCCTTTCGTGACCGCGCCGTTGGTCTTCTCGAAGTCGCTGAACATGCCTTCCACTTCGCGGTGGTCGGCCTTTAGCAGCTGGATGGCGTCCTGCTCGCCGCCGCGGGCTGTGCTCCTGGATTTCGAGCCGCTCTTGGATTTGCCTGTATGGGTCGTCGCCATGACGCGTCTCCTGGGGTGGGGGATTGAAAGTCTCCCGAAGTGAACCCGGTGATCCGTCTGAAGTTCCTGAGCTTTCGGCTTGACCTTTTGCCGCTGCCCGGATGGTTTGCCCGCCATGGAAGAGGTGGTTATCGCAGGCTCCGGCGTGACGGGACTCTCCGTCGCGCTGGCGCTCGCCAGGCTGGGCGCGACGGTGACGGTCTGCGATCCCGCGCCGCTGGGCGACAACGCCTCGGGCGTGGCGGCGGGGATGCTGGCGCCGGCAATGGAAGCCGCGCTCGACCCGCTCTCTGCCGGACATTTCGAGCTGCTGAAGACCGCCCGCGATCTCTGGCCCGCCTTCGCCCCGGTCGAGATCAGCCGCGAGGGGGCGCTGTTCGTCAGCGACGCCCATTCGGTCGAAGCTGTCTGCGCAAAGCTCACGGACCTTGGGGCCGCCAACCGGGCCGCATCCAGTGAGCTAACCGCGCTCGGCGGCGTCTCCAGCGCCGTGTTCACCGACGAGGACTGGCGGCTTGAGCCCGCCGATGCTCTGAAAGTCCTGCGAGCGGAAGCCGAGGCGGCAGGCGTGCGGTTCTCCCCCGAAGCCGTGCAGGCAAGGGACGGCCGCCTCCTCGTGCTCGCCACCGGCCCCGCGCCAGGCGTGGCGCCGGAGCTCGCCGCCATTACCCCCATCAAGGGGCAGATTCTGCGCCTGTCCGGCGGCCCGACCTCTGGCCCGGCCATCCGCGGCGACGGCCTCTACATCTGCCCGGCTGCCGGCGGCGCCGTCGTGGGCGCGACGATGGAGGAGGGCGCCTCCGACCGCGTCATCGACGAGGGCCGCATCACCACCCTGCGCGAGGCCGCCCGCGCGCTGATCCCCGCGCTGGAGGGCGTCGGCGGCGAACCTCACGCCGCCGTTCGAGCCGGCACGCCCGACGGCCTGCCGCTGGTCGGCTGGAGCGCGGCCGAGAGCGTATTCCTCGCCGTGGGCGCGCGGCGCAACGGCTGGCTGCTCGCTCCGCTTGTGGCGCAGATAACGGCGGCGTATCTCGCCGGTGAAGATCCAGGGCCCTTCGCGGCGCAGCTGGACGCCCAGCGTTTCTCGAGAGGGGACCACCCATGAGCAGCTTCTGGCCGACCGAGGAGCAGGAAGCGATCCGCGAGGCGGTGGGCCGCATCTGCGCGCGCTTCGACGACGAATATTGGCGCCGCACCGACGAGACCGGCAAGTTCCCCGAGGCGTTCGCCGCCGCCATGGCCGAGGGCGGCTGGCTGGGCGTGGCGATGCCGGAGGAGTTCGGCGGCGCGGGCCTTGGCCTGACCGAAGCCGCCCACGTCATGCAGGTGGTCGCCCAGTCCGGCGCGGGGTTCTCCGGCGCTTCGGCCATCCACCTCAACATCTTCGGCCTCATGCCGGTGCTCAAGTTCGGCACGCAGGAGCAGAAGCAGCGGCACCTGCCGAAAATCATCACCGGCGAGGACAAGGCCTGCTTCGCCGTCACCGAACCCAACTCCGGCCTCGACACCGCCAACCTGGAGACCCGGGCCGAGAAGACCGGCAACGGCTACGTCATCAACGGCCGCAAGATCTGGACCACCATGGCCCAGCGGGCGAACAAGATCCTGATCATCGCCCGCACCACGCCCAAGGAGCAGACGGCCAAGCCGATGCAGGGCCTGTCGCTCTTCTACACTGACTTCGACCGCGCGAAGATCGACGCCAAACCCATTCCGAAGATGGGCCGAAAAGCTGTTGAATGTAATATGCTTTTCATCGAGGACTTAAAGATCCCCGCCGACGACCTGATCGGTGAGGAAGGCAAGGGCTTCCAGTACCTGCTGAGCGGCCTCAACCCGGAGCGGACCCTGTTCTGTGTCGAGGCTGTGGGCCTGGGACGCGCGGCGCTCGCCAAGGCCGCGACCTATGCCAACGAGCGGATCGTTTTCGGCCGCCCCATCGGCCAGAACCAGGGCGTCCAGCATCCGCTCGCCAAAGCCTGGGCGGAGCTGGAAGCGGCCAACCTGATGGGCTTCAAGGCCGCGGCGCTCTACGACGCCGGCCGCGAATGCGGAGCCGAGGCCAACGCCGCGAAATACCTCGGCGCGGAAGCCGGTTTCCGCGCTTGCGAGGCCTCGGTCCTTGCCCACGGCGGCATGGGCTACGCCAAGGAATACGACGTCGAACGCTACTTCCGCGAAGCCATGATCGCTCGCATCGCGCCCGTCAGCCGCGAGATGATCCTAAACTTCATCGCCGAACGCGTGCTCGGCCTGCCGAAGAGCTACTAGTCGGCCACCGCAAACCGGATCGGAATGCGCACCGCCGCCCCGTCCACGGCTCGTCCATCCTCCAGACGAGGACGCATCCGGAAGTACCTGGAGAGCTTGATGGCCGCCGACCCGAACGCATAGTTCGGCGGTGTCTCGTCCACGACCCGGCAGCTGTTGACCGTGCCGTCGGCGGCGACACGGCAGTCGACTGTCGCCGTGCCCGAAATGCCATTCTGCAGCGCGTCCTCCGGATAGTACCGCTGGAACTCCCGCGCTCCCGGCTTCTTCAGCCAGTCTGGATTACTGACGACGGCGACGCGTGGGTCCGTCGGTCCCTCGGCCACGCCGGTCTGCGGATCGCCGAAGGTGAAGGTGTTGGGGATGCTCGCCAAGTCTTCGTCCCCGGGCGTCGGCCGCACCGGCAGCTCGATGATCGGCTGGATCGGATTTTGGAGGGGCGCGTGGACCCTGATCTGACGAGTGTTGGTGGTCGGCGTCGGCGGCGTGGGTTGCGGCTTCGTCGGCTGGAATTGGTCGATAATGATCGGCGGCGTCAGGTCGACGGTCGTATCCATGTGCGGCGCGAACCGCTGATAGGCGAGGTAGCTGAACAGGGCGACGTGCACCGCCACCGAGAAGCTTATGGCCATCATCTGGCCCCTGCTCAGGCGCGCGTTGCCGCGCTCGTCCGTCGCGAACGGGATGGCTCCGTTGGGGCCTTTGCTGATGACCATGGTGAACCTCCACGGGTTGCAAGTTGACGTAACGTCACTCTGCGAGGGTCCACCCAGGTTGACCTAAGGTCAAGCTCACCAACCAAGGTCTTTTTGTGGCAAAGCTTGGGGCGCTTAAGCCGCCGCGCCGGCCGCCTTCATCGCCTCGATTTCGGCGTTGCTGTAGCCGAGCTCGGCCAGAACCTCGGCGGTGTGTTCGCCGAGCTGCGGGGCGGGGCCCTTGGGCCCGTCGTCGGCGCCCGGGAAGCGGGCGGGTCCGGCGGGAGCGGTGAAGGATCCGCCTTCACCGTCGGGGGTCTCGACGAAGCAGCCGGCGGCCTGCGCCTGCGGGTCCTGCGCGACCTCGCGCGGGGTCTGGTAGGGGCCCCAGGTGATGTCGCTCTCGTTCAGGCGGCGGGCGACTTCTTCGTACGGCAAGGCGCCGAAGCCCTCGTCCAGTTCGGCGACCAGCGCGGCTGTGTTCTCGCGACGCGAGCGGTTGGAGGCGAAACGCGGGTCATCCACCAGCTGCGGCTTGCCCGCCGCCGCCGCGATCCTCGGCCAGTCGGCCCCGCCCTGGCGCACCAGGATGTTCACCCATCTCCCGTCGGCCGTGCGGAAGAAGTTGGCCAGCGGCTGCACCGCCTGCTCGCGGGGCCGAGTGGAGGCGAGCTTCCCGAGCCGCAGCTGGATCGCCATGTCCGAACCGATGGCATAGACGCCGGCCCGCATCAGCGATGTCTCGACCAGCCGTCCCACGCCCGTGCGGCCGCGCTCCACGACGGCGGCCAGGATCGCCGACACGGTCGCCAGCGAGGTGATGTGGTCGCCCATGCCGGTGCGGATCGGGAAGGGCTCGACGCCCTTCGGCGCCGTGATCGCGCCCACGCCGGCGCGCGACCAGAAGGCCGCGACGTCCATGCCCGGCTTGTCGGCGTCCGGTCCCTGCAAGCCATAGCCCGTCAGGCTGCAATAGATCAGGCGCGGGTTTTCGAGCCGCAGGGTTTCCCAGTCCAACCCCGCGCGCTTGAGGCCCTCGGGCCGCACGTTGGTCAGGAAGATGTCGGCGCCGCGCACCAGCTTCAGTGCGGCCTCGCGGCCCTCGGGCTTGCCGATGTCCAGCACCACGCCGCGCTTGCCGCGGTTGTCGAGTTCGAAGACGGGGTTTGAGGTCTGGTCCGAGCCCAGGGAGTCAAAGAACTGCCGCATCGGGTCGCCCTTGGGCGGCTCGATCTTGACCACCTCCGCGCCCCAGTCGGCCATGATGCCGCCGGCGCCGGGAGCGGCGATGTAGGTGGCCAGTTCAACGACCTTGAGCCCTTCGAGCACCGACGCCTCCCAAACGCTTGTTTGGCGGCATGATGACGGCGGCGGAGGCCGGAGGGAAGCCTTACGCTACGGCGCGCGGGCCGGTGAATTTGCGCGGGGCGGCGGCGTCCGCGACGGCCCGGGCGACGCCGGCGACCGTGACGGGTTTGCGCAACACGGCGTTGGCGCCGGCCGCGAGGCATTCCTGCGCCTCATCCACGTCGCCGCCGATGACGGCGATGATCGGCTTCTTGCTGACCGAGCCTTCCAGCTGGCGCATGGCCGCGGCGGTCTGCGCGCCGTCCATCAGCGGCATGCGGCCGTCGAGCATGACGAGGTCGAAGTCAGCGCTTTGGCAGAGGTCGAGCGCGCGCTGGCCGTTCTGGGCGTGGACGACCTGGTGGCCCAGTTGCTCGAGGATCGCGCGCAGCATCGCGGCGTTCAGGCCGTCGTCCTCGGCGATGAGCACGCGCAGCCTGCGGTCGCCGGCCATGGCCGTGGCGGTAAGGGGCGCCTCCAGCTGGGCGTTGGGGTCGAACGGCAAGGACAGGGTGAAGCAGCTGCCGACGCCGACGGCGCTCTGTCCGGTCAGCTCGCCGCCCATTAAGCTCGCCAGTTGACGCGCCAGCGACAGCCCCAGGCCCGCGCCCGGCACGCCGACGCCGGTGCGCTCCACCCGGCGGAAGGGTTCGAACGCCCGCTCCAGCTCTTCGGGCGAAAGGCCCGGGCCGGTATCGGCGACCTCGACGGAGATGCGGTTCTCGCCCTGCAGCTCGATCCGCGCCTCGATGCGGCCGCGCACGGTGTACTTCACCGCATTGCCGATCAGGTTGGCGAGCACCTGCCGCGCGCGGGTCATGTCGCCGACGGCGGCTCCGATGCCGCGGCCTTCCAGCTCGGGATCGATATGCAGCGACAGCTCCACGCCCTTGGCCGCCGCGTGAGGCCGATTGAGGACCACGAGGTCGCGGGCCAGACGCGCGAGGTCGAACGGCTGGGCGTCCAGCATCAGGCGCCCGGAATCGGCGCTTTCGGAATCCAGCGTGGCGTTGAGCACGGCGATCAGGTCCTGCGTGGCGTCCAGCGCCGCGCCCAGTTGCTCGCGTGAGGGCGCGGCCCGGCCGCCCTGGCCCGCGGCGGCGGCCAGCACGTGGGTCACGCCGTTCAGGCCGTTGCGAATCTCATGGCTGAGGGTGGAAACTATGTCGGACTTCGACCGCGCCAGCCGCTCGGCCTTTTCAAGCGAGGCGAGGTTCTGGGCGATCAGGGCCTCGCGCTCGGCCGCCATGGCGAACTGGCTGCGCAGGGAGCGGTTCAGGATCAGCCCGAGCGCCAGGGCGAACGCGACGCCGCCGAAGGCCATCATGCCGATGTCGCGGCTGCCGGGATCCATGAACAGGAAGAACAGCGGCGGGGCCGCCGCCAGCGGCCCTACGATCAGCAGCGCCAGCAGGAGCGGCGCGCTAAAGAAGATGCAGGCGATCGCGCCCGCCGTCGCCATCAGCAGCAGGCTCTGGCGCATGGGGTCGGCGAAGTGGCCCATGGCCGCCATCTGCGCCACCGCCACGGCCCACAGCAGGCCGCCGGCCAGATGGATCCGCACGCGCCGGGACAGGTTCTCGTGCCCGTGCGCCCTGATCCAGTTCACCGCACCGTAGAAAGCGCCCCAGTTAATGGCGAAGATCGCGAACGTCGCCGCCATCCAGGCCGAGTTGTGCGCGTGGGAGGCCACCCAGACGAAGATCGGGAGACAGACCGCGAACAGCGCCAGCGCGTAGCGCAGCAGCGCGCTCTGGGCGTCGAGCGCCTGCAGGGTGACGGCAGGGCCGTCCAGCGAAAGCGCCGACGGTTTGGAGGAGTTGGACACGAAAAAAAGCCCCGACTGTTCGGGCCCGGTTATACGGCTGCTAAGGTTGTTGCCGGGTTACGGAGCGTCGTTAACGGCGGGGAACCGGCGTTTTCCTGAGGCGCCTGGATTGCCGCTTGTCGAACGGTTGTTTGATCCTCCATGCTGGCGCGCATGAGCGACGCCCAGCCCTCGATCCGCCCCGCGGCCACCATCCTGCTCCTGCGCGACGATCCCGCATTCGAGGTGCTGATGGTCAAGCGCCATCACCAGATCGATTTCGCCTCGGGCGCGCTGGTCTTTCCAGGCGGCAAGACGCATGCGGGAGATCACGATCCGCGCTGGGTCGAGTGGTCGTCCGGCTGGGACGCCGTCGAGCCCGATGAGCGGCCGCTGCGCATCGCCGCTATTCGCGAGGCCTATGAGGAAGCCGCCATCATCATGGCCCGCGACGCGAGAGGGAGGCCGTTCACGGGCGACGATCGGGCCGCCGCGCTACGCGAAGCCGTGGCGAACGACGAACACCCGTTTCTCGACCTGATCCGTGAGCTCGACGTGCGGCTGGACCTCGGCGCGCTGACTGTCTTCGCGCGCTGGATCACGCCCAACCTGATGCCCAAGCGCTTCGACACCTGGTTCTACGTCGCCACCGCCACGGGTGAACAGCTTGCCGCCTGCGATGGCCGTGAGACGGTGGACGCCGAGTGGATCGCACCGGGGGAGGCCCTGCGGCTGGCGGCGGAAGGCCGCCGCAAGGTGATCTTCCCCACCCGCATGAACCTCCAGCTGCTGGCCGAGAGCGGCAGCGCGACGGAGGCGGCGCAACGCGCGGCGGCTCGGCCGCTGGTCACGGTCGAGCCATGGGTCGTGCAGCGTGAAACCGGTGGCGTGCTGACTATCCCGCCTGACGCGGGCTACGGGGAAGTGGAAGAGCCGCTGTCGGCGCTTTAGGCGGCCGCCGGGACCTGCCGGGCGACTTGCGTTTCGAGGGCTTCCGCCATCGCTCGGCCGACGGGGTCGGCGTCGGAGCGGATTCCGCCTCGAACGGCTTTGCCGATGGCCTCGATGTGGGCTTCCACCAGCGAAACCGGGGCCGACAGGCGCGTGTCCGGATCGTGCAGGATGCGGCACAGGGAGGCGGCGATGCGCGTGACGAGAGGGAACTCGTAGGTGGTCCCCAGGCCCTTCAGGTCGTGGGCGCGGAAGTAGAGATTCTCGGCGGTTTGCGCGGTGAAGCCCTCGGCGCGGATGCGATCGCGGGCGGCCTCGAGCTTGGCCAGCTCGTCGTTCATCCACTCGCCGAAATTCGAGGACAGGCTCTTCAGCGCCGCTTCGGCGCGAGCGATGGCGCCGGCGTCCAGGCCGCCGAACTTGAACCGGGGCGTCTGGGGTTTGAGATTCGGGTTCTCGCTCACGCGCTAACTCCTGTCACACATACGAGCCCGATGATTAGGGATAAACAGGTTAACAACCGGTGAGATCGCGGTTTCCCCGCCGTGCGACAAATTAGGCCGAAAATTGCTCGGCCAGCACCCGCTCCTCCAGGCTCCGACCGGCGTCGAACAGCATCGCCAGGCTGATGCTGCGGTCCTCCTGGACGTGGACTTCCACGACGTCGCGCACCTCGAAATTGTCGGCCACGGCGCTGACGGAGCGCTTGTCGGCTTCCAGCACTTCGATGGTCACACGCGCGGTGTGCGGGAGCAGCGCGCCGCGCCAGCGGCGGGGCCGAAAAGCGCTGATCGGGGTTAACGCCAGCACCTTGGCGTCGAGCGGAATGATCGGCCCGTGGGCCGACAGATTGTAGGCCGTCGAGCCCGCGGGCGTGGCCACCATCACGCCGTCGCAAACCAGTTCCTCCATCCGCACCGTCCCGTCGATGGAGATGCGCAGCTTGGCCGTCTGGCGGCTTTGGCGGAGCAAGGAGACCTCGTTGATGGCCAGCGCCCGGTGCTGCTGGCGGCGCATGTCGATGGCGACCATGGCGAGGGGGTGGATCACGGCGCGGACCGCGGCGTTGACCCGCTCCATCAGGCCGTCGGCGACATACTCGTTCATCAGGAAGCCGACCGAGCCGCGGTTCATGCCGTAGATCGGCTTGCCGTCGCCCAGGTTCTTGTGAAGCGACTCCAGCATGAAGCCGTCGCCGCCGAGCGCGACGATCGCCTGCGCGGCTTCGCCCGCGTCGCCGTAGAGCTCGGCGAGCTTCGCGCGCGCTTCCTGCGCCTCGGGCCGGTCGCTGGCCGTGAAGGTCAGGCGGGTGATGGGTGCGGACTTGCTCATATCGGGTGCAGGAAGGCCCGAAGGTCCGGCCGATGTCAAACAGCCGCTACCGCACGGTGAAAGGCCCGCGCGGCCATGCCCGGTTCGAAGGGCGCGAATGCTCCGACCGCCCTGCGCGCGCCCTCAGCCCCGCCGCCGGGAAGGCCGCCGTTCAAGGCGCGTACGCCGGCCAGGATGGTGGGGAACACCTGCTGGTCGACCCCAACCGCCGCGCAGGCCAGCGCCAGCAGCTCCGGCCGGTCGCTCTCGATGGCCGCGCGCACCTCCCGGGCGGTGAAGCCGCCGAGCCGCGCCAGCCCCGCCACGAACAGCGACAGCCTCCGTTCGGACAGCGCCTCCAGCAAATAGCCGAGCCGCAGCTGGCCCGCCTTCTCGAGCTTTTCGATCACGCGCTCGTCGGGCGTCTCCTCGGCGGGGGCGGGTTCGATGGCTACGTGCTGCAGGCGCAGGATGAAGCGCGCATCGAGCAGCGCCTTTTGCGGCGCGCTTGCCCAGCCCTGCAGCTGATGCGCCAGGTCCTGTGTCAGGCGCCGGTGGCGGGCGAGAGGTGTCCGCATTGCTCCGTGCTGGCGCGAAGCCTCCACCAGCCGCCGCATGGCGTCGTGGGAAATCTGGGCGCTGTCGTTGCCGGCCAGCGCGGTCAGCAGGGCCGGCTCGCCCGTCTGCATCACCGCCTCGACCAGCGTCGCCGAAAGTCCCTGCCGCCGCGCGACGGTGAGCTGCCGATCGAGATCGCCTTCGCAGAAGAGGCGCAGGAGGTCGTAGTCCTTCAGGTGCGGGCTGCGCAGGATGATCGCTTCGGCCACCGGCAGCTCATCTTCGGCCAGCGCCTTCATCAGGGCTGGCGGCGCCCACCGCGATCCGGCCATCCGCGCCGCCAGCCGGGCCCGGGCGTCCGGGTCGACCGCCAGCACCATCTTCTGCAAGAGGTGGTCGAGAAGGGCGGGAATGTCGCCGCCGCGCGCATAAGTCTCGGCGCGAAGACTCATCAGGCCAAGCGCCAGCCGCTCCCGCTCGGCGACGGGAAGCCGGCGGGTGAGTTCGAGCAGCTTTGTGGGCTCAGTGGCGTCTATCGGCCGTCTCCCGAATCCCGGTGTGAAGAATTGTGCTTAACAGCAAGGCTTGCAAACATCTTTCAACCCAAGCGTTGCTTGGCGACAAGCGCCGCCATTCGGGAGGGACGTCATGGCCGAACCGCTGATCCTTGCGCTGGACCAGGGCACCACCAGCACAAGGGCCATCCTGTTCGAGGCCAGCGGCAAGCCCTTGTGCGATGCGGGGCGACCCTTGAGGCAGGGCTATCCCGCCGACGGCTGGGTCGAACATGACGCCGATGAGATCTACGCGTCCTCGGTCGCCGTGATCCGCGAGGCGGTTGAAAAGTCCGGCCGCCCGGCCACCGACATCGCCGCGCTCGGCATCACCAACCAGCGCGAGACGGTGGTCATCTGGGACCGCCGCACGGGCCGCCCGATCCGCCCGGCCATCGTCTGGCAAGACCGCCGAACAGCGGGCGCCTGCAACACCCTGCGTAACGAAGGCCATGAAGAGCGCGTCACTGAGATCACCGGCCTGCTGCTCGACCCCTACTTCTCCGGAACCAAGATCGCGTGGCTGCTCGACAACACGCCCGGCGCGCGGGAGCGGGCGGAAAAGGGCGACCTCCTCTGCGGGACGATGGATGCGTGGGTGATCTGGAAGCTGACGGGCGGCAAGCGCCACGTCACCGACGCCACCAACGCCTCGCGCACGCTGCTCTACGACATCGGCGCCGAACGGTGGTCCGACGAGATGCTCGACCTGCTGAACGTGCCGGCCCGCTTGCTGCCCGAGGTGCTGGGCTGCGCCGACGATTTCGGGGAGATGGACGCTTCGGTCCTTGGCCGCCCCATCCCGATCAGAGGTGTCGCGGGCGACCAGCAGGCGGCGCTGATGGGGCAGGGGTGCATCAACCCGGGCGAGATGAAGGCCACCTACGGCACCGGCTGCTTCATGCTGCTCAACACCGGCGAGGACAAACCACTCTCGCGGTCGCGCCTGCTGACCACCATCGCCGCGCGGGTGAATGGGCGCACGACCTATGCGCTGGAGGGCTCGATCTTTATGGCCGGCGCCTCGATCCAGTGGCTGAACGATGAGCTCGGCGTACAGGGCGGACCGACCGGCGCGGAGAGCCTCGCGAAAACCGCCAAATCCGACAGCGGCGTCGTGGTCGTGCCCGCCTTCACCGGCCTCGGCGCGCCCTGGTGGGACGCGGACGCCCGGGGCGCCATCTTCGGCCTGACCCGCGACGCCGGCCTGCCGGAAATCTGCGCCGCCACCTTCGACGCCTGCGCGCTACAGACCCGCGACCTCATCGAAGCCATGCGCGCCGACGCGCCGCAGGCGTTCGGCGAAGCCGCCGAGCTGCGTATGGACGGTGGCATGTCGAAGAGCGCCTGGTTCTCGCAGCGCCTCGCCGACCTCACCGGTATTCCGGTCAGCCGCGTGACCTACAACGAAACCACCGCTCTCGGCGCCACTCTGTTCGCCGGGATCGCGGCCGGCGTTTATGGCTCCATGGAAGAAGCCGCCGCCCAGCGCCCGAGCGCCGATCTCCTCAAACCCACCCCCGACACCCACGCCCGCGAAGCCGCCTACGCCCGCTGGCTGGACGCCGTGCCGAGGGTGCGCGGATAAACCTGACGCACCCGTCATTCACTTGACGATTGGCCGCCGCAGCGCGAGGGTTCGCGCACAAGAAGGAGAACCCCCAATGGCCGACGGATCGGTAGCGGCGACAGCATCCCTGAAGAGCAAGGTGAGCGCCGAGGAGTGGAAGGCGCGGGTCGATCTCGCGGCCCTGTACCGCCTGGCCGCCCTGCACGGGTGGGACGACATGATCTTCACCCACATCTCGGCCCGCATTCCGGGGCCGGATCACCACTTCCTGATCAATCCCTACGGGATGTTCTTCGACGAGATCACCGCCTCCTCGCTGGTGAAGATCGACCTCGAGGGCAACATCCTTCAGGAGACGCCCTACTTCATCAATCCGGCGGGCTTCACGATCCACTCGGCCATCCACGCCGCGCGTGAAGACGCCATGTTCGTGATGCACCTGCACTCAGATCAGGGCGTTGCGGTCGCGTCGCAGAAGGAAGGCCTGCTGCCGCTGAGCCAGCACGCGCTGGCCGTGCTGCCGGGGCTCGCCTACCACGACTATGAGGGCATCGCCCTGAACCTCGACGAGCGCGAGCGGCTGGTCGCCGACCTGGGTCCGAATAAGCGGCTGATGATGCTGCGCAACCACGGCACGCTGGCGGTGGGTTCGACGGCGGCGGAATGCTGGACGGCGATGTTCTTCCTTGAGCGCGCTTGTAAGCAGCAGGTCATGGCGCTGTCAGCCGGTCGCGAGAACCTGCTGCTCGCGCCGGAAGCCTCGCGCGCCGAGGTCGAGCGCCAGACCGGCGGCGGCAATGTCGGCATGTCGGGCAACCTCGCCTGGGCGGGATGCCTGCGTAAGCTCGACCGCAACCTGCCGGGCTACGACGCCTAGGAGGCCGCTTCATTCGTACAACGGGGGGACGACTGGCCGCCGCGGGCTTCGCGCTCGCGGCGGTTTGCCATGCGGGGCCGGCGTTCGCCTGGGCCTGGCCCATGGAGAAGGGCAAGACGCAGCTCATCCTCAAGTACGAGGGCGAGACCGCGAACGAAGCCTTCGATGTAAACGGCCTGGTGCAGCCAATCCCCAAGCAGCACGACGAGAACCTCAGCCTGTTCGTCGAGCACGGCCTGACCGACCGCATCACCCTGCAGGGCAAGCTCGGCTGGACCCGCGGTGCGGACGCCTTCAACAGCTACAGCGGTCGCGGCCCCATCGACTTCGGCGCCCGCTACGTGGTGCTCAGGACATCCCGCTCGGTGATCAGCGTCTACGCCGGGGGCGTGCTCGCCGGGGAAGGGCCGAACACTGCTCATAGCGCCCGCAAAGCCGGTGATCCGGGCGTCGAGGTTCGGCTGCTCGCCGGGCGGTCGGGCAGGCTTTGGCGCAGGCACGTCTTCGCCGAGGTTCAGCTCGCCCAGCTCAACAGCAAGAGACTGCCCACCGAGACCCGCGTCGAAACCACCATCGGCTTCGAGCCCCGCCACGGCTGGCTGCTGCTGGCGCAGACCTACGCCGGTCGCGAAGATCAAAAGCCCGTCGCGCCACTGTGGCTGAAATCCGAATGGTCCGTGATCCATGACGTCGGGCCCTGGCGGCTGCAGGCGGGATGGCGCGCCGCACAGATCGGCGTCGACAGCCCCGTCACACGCGGGCCGGTGCTCGCGCTGTGGCGAACCTTCTGATTGTTTCAGGCCCGCTACGCGCCGGACATGCTTCTGTCACTGGACGGGCCTTAAGCCTCCCGCCATATCGTCCGCACGCGATGTAAGTCAGGCGTGCCCGCAAGCGCCGGGAGTCCTTTGTTGATCCGCCGCCATTTCTTTCTGGTAGCCGCCGGCGTCTTCCTGGTCGTCATGCTGCTTGGCGGCGCCATCAAGCTGCTGGCCGGCGAGAAGGGACCGCAGAAGGCGGCCGGCGGTGGCGGGCGGGCTCCGGCGGTCTCGCAGGTGGTCGCGGTCCAGCATCCCTTCGCCGACAAGATCGAGGTGCTGGGCGTCGCCAAGGGCCGCGAGAGCGTCACCATCACCTCCGACACGACCGAGCTGGTCACCGCCGTCCATTTCCACGACGGCCAGGCGGTCCGCCAGGGCCAGGTGCTGGTCGAGCTGAAAGCCAACGAACAGGACGCCGGCGTGCAGCAGGCGCAGGCCCAGCTCGCCCAGGCCCAGCGCGACTACGATCGCTGGAACAGCCTGGCCCAGCAGGGCGTCGCGCCGAAAGCGACCGCGGAGCAGTACCGCGCCGCCTACGAAACCGCCGAGGCGTCGCTGAAGGCCGCTCAGTCCCGCAAGCTGGACCGTGTCATCCGCGCGCCGTTCTCCGGCGTCGTTGGGCTGTCGGACATAGCCCCGGGCGCCCTGATCGCGCCGGGCTCGCCGATTGTCTCGCTCGATGACCTCTCGGTGATCCGCGTCGATTTCAACGTGCCGGACCGTTACCTCTCGATCCTCAAGCCCGGCGCCCCGATCAGCGCCCGGCCCGATGCATTGCCCGATCAGGTGCTCTTCGGCCGTATCGCCGAGCTGGACACCCGCGTCGATCCCAACACCCGCGCCATCAAGGCCAGGGCCGAGTTTCCCAACGCCTCTCACCTGATCAAGCCCGGCATGATGATCCGCGTCGGCGTCGAGCACGGCCAGCGCATCGGCGTCGCCGTGCCGGAGTCGGCCATCCAGTACGAAGGCGACCAGGCCTACGTCTTCGTCGTCACGCAGAGTGCGAAGGGTACGCGCGCCGTGAAGCAGCCGGTCACCGTCGGCGTCTCCGACGGCGGGCTGGTCGAGGTGGCCGGCGGTCTTCCACTCGGCGCGAAGATCGTCGGCGATGGTCTCAACCGGGTGCAGGACGGCCAGCCGGTGCGGGTGGCGGGAGCGGGCGGGCCGAAGAAGGCGGGCGCCTGATGTTGTCGGACATTTCCGTCCGCCGTCCGGTCTTTGCCGCCGTCGCGGCCATCATCCTCTGCGTCATCGGGCTGGCGGCCTTCGTCAATCTGCCGGTCCGCGAGCTGCCCAACGTCGACCCGCCGGTGGTCTCGGTCTCCACCAACTACCGCGGCGCCTCGGCCGAGGTGGTGGAGGAGCGCATCACCCAGGTGATCGAGCGGCAGGTGTCCGGCATCCAGGGCATCGACCGGGTCAATTCCTCCAGCCGCGACGGCGTCTCGCGCATCTCGATCACCTTTACGCTGGATCGCGACCTCGATAGCGCCGCCAACGACGTGCGCGATGCGGTCAGTCGCGTGGCCAACCAGCTGCCCGATCAGGCCGACGCGCCGCAGATCGCCAAGGCCAACGCCGATTCCTCGCCGATCATCTTCCTGAACCTGACCTCCTCGACGCTGAACCAGCTGCAACTGGCCGACTACGCCAACCGCTATCTGGTCGAGCGGCTCTCCACCATCGACGGGGTGGCCCAGGTCGGGCTGGCCGGCGCGCCGCTCTACTCGATGCGCATCTGGCTGGATCCCGACGCCATGGCCGCGCGCGGACTGACGGTGGACGACGTCGAGAACGCCCTGAACGCCCAGAACCTCGAGCTGCCCGCCGGCGCCATCGAGGGCGCGACCAAGGACTTCACCATCCGGGTGAACCGCGGCTACGCGCGACCCGAAGACTTCGCCCAGCTGCCGGTCAAGAGCGCCGGGGCGCAGGCCAACGGCTACGTCACCCGCCTCTCCGACATCGCCAAAATCCAGGAAGGGCCGGACGAGCGCCGCCGCACCTTCCGCGCCAACGGCCGCGAGCAGGTCGGCCTCTTCATCACCCGCCAGAGCCAGGCCAACGACCTCGCCATCTCCAAGGGCGTGCGCAAGGCCGTCGACGATATCAACAAGACCCTGCCGCCCGGCACGAACATGCGGGTCGCGGTCGACAACTCCATCTTCACCGCCCACGCCATCCGCGAGGTGTGGATCACCATGGGCATCTCGCTGGCGCTGGTGGCGCTGGTGAACTTCGTCTTTCTGGGCAGCTGGCGAAGCGCGCTGGTGCCGTCGGTGGTGGCGCCGATCTGCATCCTGTCGACCTTCATTGTCATGGCGGCGTTCGGGTTTTCGCTGAACCTGCTGACCCTGCTGGCGCTGGTGCTGGCCATTGGGCTGGTGGTCGACGACGCCATCGTGGTGGTCGAGAACATCCAGCGCCGGGTCGACGACGGCGAGCCGCCGCTGGTCGCCGCCCAGCGCGGGGCGCGGCAGGTGTTCTTCGCCGTCGTGGCGACCACCGTCGTGCTGATCTCGGTCTTTGCGCCGCTGATGTTCCTGCCGGGTTACATCGGCAGGCTGTTCGTGGAGCTGGCCGTCGCCATCGCCGCGGCCGTCGGTTTCTCGGCCCTGCTGGCGCTCAGTCTCTCGCCGATGCTGTCGTCCAAGCTGTTGCGCCCCGCCAAGTCCACCGGCCGGTTGGCGCAGCAGGTCGATTGGGCGATGGACAAGCTGCGGGCGTCCTACCGCGCCTCGCTGGAGATGCTGCTGAACCAGCGGCGAGGCGCGGTCGGCGCCGGCGTGCTGGTCGCGGTGCTGGCGCTGCTGGCGGTCGGCCTGTTCAAGGTCTTGCCGCATGAGCTGGTGCCCAACGAGGACCGCGGCCGCGTCGATGTGGCGATCACCGGGCCGGAGGGCTCGGGCTACGACTACACACTGAAGGCCGCGCTGCAGGTCGAGCAGCAGCTGGCCCGCTATTACCAGGACGGCGTCGCCGAGCTCTACATCCTGGGGGTCCCGCGCTTTGGCCAGGCGCAATACAACACCGCCAACGGCGTGCTCGTTCTGAAGGACTGGGGCCAGCGCAAGAAGACCGCCGACCAGGTCGCCGACGAACTCAACAAGTCCCTGTCGAAGATCACCAGCGTGCGCGCCATCGCCAGCGTGCGCGGACCCTTCCAGCGCGGCGGCGGCGCAGGCGGCGGGACCAACGTCGACCTGATCGGGCTCGGCAATGACTATCCCGAGATCGTCCGCTGGATGGAGCCGATCCTGCAGGCCGCGCAGGACAATCCGGGCTTCTCGCGTCCGCGCCTCGACTACGAGCCGACCGCGCCGCGCCTGTCGGTGAACATCGACCGCGACCGCGCGGCCGCGCTGGGCGTCTCGGCCGAGGAGGTCGGAAGCGTGCTCGAGACCATGCTGGGCTCCAAACAGGTCACCACCTACGTCCGCAACGGGCAGGAATACGATGTCATCCTGCAAACCGGGTTGGAGCAGCGCCGCACCGTCGATGACCTCAACAAACTCTACGTCCGCTCCGGTTCGGGCGAGCTGATCCCGCTGTCGTCGGTGGTGACCACCGAGCTGCGCGGCGATATTCCCGACCGCCCGCGCGTCGACCGCCTGCGCGCCGTGACCCTGACCAGCCAGCTTTCGCCCGGCTACACGGTGGGTCAGGCCGTCGACTTCCTGAAGGCGCAGGCCGCCAAGCAGCCCAGCGGCGGCGTCACCGTCGCCTGGGGCGGGCAGGCGAAGGACTATCTGGAGGCTTCCGGCGCCGTGGGTCTCGCCTTCGGGCTGGCGCTGTTGCTGGTCTTCCTGGTGCTCGCCGCCCAGTTCGAGAGCTGGATCCACCCGGCGGTGATCATGCTGACCGTGCCGCTGGCCGCCCTCGGGGGGCTGTTCGGGGTGCTGCTGTCGGGCTCGACCATCAACACCTACAGCGAGATCGGGCTGATCATCCTGATCGGCATCGCGGCCAAGAACGGCATCCTGATCGTCGAGTTCGCCAACCAGATGCGCGACCAGGGCCGCGAGGTGCGCGAGGCGGTGATCGAGGCGGCGTCCCTGCGCCTTCGCCCCATCATCATGACCTCGATCTCGGCGGCGTTCGGCTCGCTGCCGCTGATCGTCTGGGGCGGGGCGGGGGGCGCCAGCCGCCAGACAATCGGCGTCGTGATCTTCTTTGGCGCGATCTTCTCGACGGCGCTGACGTTGTTCGTGGTGCCGGTCTTCTACAACCTCTTGGCCCGCTACACGAAGTCTCCGGAGTGGACCGCACGGCAGATCGAGGCCTATGAACACGACGAGAGCGCGGGGCAGGCTTCACCCGCGCAGTAGCGCAGGCGGGTGATGGACGACTCCGGTTTCTCGGTTCAGGGCAAGGATATCGCGCTTCTGCGGCGGCTGGAGGAAAGGATTCTCTGGCTCGCCTGCTGGACGATCCACAACGCCAACCACCTCCGCGAAAGCCGCGACGGCCTGAAGGTCGGCGGCCATCAGGCCTCCTGCGCCTCGATGACGACGCTGATGACGGCGCTCTATTTCCGGGCGCTGCGTCCGCAGGACCGGGTGGCGGTCAAACCCCACGCCAGTCCGATCTTTCACACCATCCAGCACCTGTTCGGCCGCCAGGACATCGACCAGCTCAAGCGCTTCCGCGCGCTCGGCGGGGCGCAGTCCTACCCCTCGCGGACCAAGGACAAGGACGACGTCGACTTCTCCACCGGCTCGGTCGGCCTGGGCGTCGCCATGACCGCCTTCGCCTCGCTGACGCAGGACTATCTGGCCGCCCGAGGCGCGGTGAAACCCGATGAGATGGGGCGGATGATCTCGCTGCTGGGCGACGCCGAACTCGACGAGGGCAACATCTACGAGGCCCTGATCGAGGCCTGCAAACACGACCTGCGCAACACCTGGTGGATCGTCGACTACAACCGCCAGAGCCTCGACGCGACGACCTCCGACCGGATGTTCACCCGCTATGGCGAAATCTTCGAAGCCGCGGGCTGGCAGGTCGAGACGCTGAAGTGGTCACGCCGCCAGCGCGACGCCTTCGCCAGGCCCGGCGGCGACGCCATCCGCGACTGGATCGACCGCGCGCCGAACGACCTCTACGCGGCGCTCACCTACCAGGGCGGCAAGGCCTGGCGCGAGCGGCTGAACGCCGACCTCGCGGCAGACAAGCCGGCGCTGGAGTTGATCGCATCCTATCCGGACGACGATCTCGCCCTCTTGATGACCGAGCTCGGCGGCCACTGTCTGGAGACGGTGCTGGAGGCCTTCGACCACGCCGCCCAGGACGACGCGCCGCGCCTCTTCATCGCCTACACTGTCAAGGGGTGGCGGCTGCCGTTCCAGGGCCACAAGGACAACCATGCCGGTCTGATGAACCCCGGACAGATCGCCGAGCTGCGCACGCGGCTGGGCGTGAACGAAGGCGAAGAGTGGGACGCCTTCTCCGGCCTCTCGAAGGCCGATCAGAACGCGCTGCGCAAACTGATCGATACCGCCCCGTTCGCCGCGCGCGACAACGGCCTCAAGCATGCCCCCGCGATTCCAACGCCTTCCGCCGACACTCTCCTCAAGGCCGTCGAAGGCGACGCCGAACAGTCCACCCAGACCGCGTTCGGCAAGGTGATGTTCGAGATCGCCAAGACCACCGACGAGTTCGCCGGCCGCGTGGTGACAACCTCGCCCGACGTCACCGTCTCGACCAACCTCGGGGCCTTCGTGAACCGCCGCCACGTCTTCCAGCGCCGCGCCCACGAGGACGTCTTCAAGGCCCGCCGTATCCCGTCGGCTCAGGTCTGGACCATGGGCGAGACCGGCCAGCACATCGAACTCGGCATCGCCGAGAACAACCTCTTCATCCTGCTGGCGGCGCTGGGGCTGTCGGCCCCGCTGTTCGGTGAGCGCCTCTTCCCGGTCGGGACCCTCTACGACCCGTTCATCGCGCGCGGCCTCGATGCCCTGAACTACGCCTGCTACCAGGACGCCCGGTTCCTGCTGGTCGCCACGCCGTCGGGGATCACGCTCGCGCCTGAGGGCGGCGCCCACCAGTCGATCAACTCGCCGCTGATCGGCATGGCCCAGCCCGGCCTCGACACCTACGAACCCGCCTTCGCTGACGAGACCGCCGTGCTGATGGCCCGCGCCTTCGAGCGGATGCAGGCGCCGGACGGCGGCTCGACCTATCTGCGCCTGTCCACCCGCGTCCTCGCCCAGCCCGCCCGAGCCGACTCCAACTGGCGAGACGGGACGTTGCGCGGCGCCTACTGGCTGAAAAATCCATCCCCGGGCGCGCGTCTGGCCATAGCCTATTGCGGCGCGATCGCTCCGGAAGCGCTTGCCGCGTTCGAGGCGCTGATCGAGGACGAGCCCGGCGCGGGCCTGCTCGCCGTCACCTCGCCCGACCGCCTGCACGCCGACTGGACGGCGCGCGGCCGCGCCCGATGGACGAAAAGCGAGACAGGTGGAGACGAGACAATCGAGGACATTCTGGCCCCTCTCGCCCCCGACGCGGGCCTGATCACGGTGCTGGACGGCGCGCCCAACACCTTGTCGTGGCTGGGTTCCGTGCGCGGCCACCGCGTCCGCGCGCTCGGCGTCGAGACCTTCGGCCAGTCAGGCGATATTCCCGACCTCTATGCGAAGTATCGCCTCGACGCCGAGGCCATCCTGGATGCGTGCGCGGACCTGCTGGTCTAGCTCGCGTCGCCCGCGTTGACCTTCAGATACCCGATCAGGTCGGCGCGATCCTTGGGGTTCTTGAGCCCCGCGAACGACATCTTGGTGCCGGGCACGACGGCGCGGGGGTTCTCGATCCACTTGTCGAGGCTCGCCGCATCCCAGGTTATCCCCGAATTCTTGACGCCGTCGGAGTAGTTGAAGTCGGGATGCGAACCGGCCTTGCGTCCGAACAGGCCGTGCAGGTTCGGGCCGGTCATGTTGGGGCCATCCGGCGTGATGGTGTGGCACGAGCGGCAGACGGCGAACTTGCTCTGGCCGTTCATCACGTCGGCGGCGTCGTAGGGCGCGGGCAGCGAGGCCAGCAGCTTCTGCTGGTCGGCGGCGCTGGCCGGCGCGGGGGCGGAGGTTTCCGTCGACGCCGTGGTGTTCGCGACCGAGGTGTCGGTCTGGTTTTCCCCGCCCTTGCTGCAGGCCCCTAAACTGACGGCGCAGGCGAAGATCACAGCGGTCGAGGTCACGAAGCGCATGGCAAGGTCTCCGGGGTGTGGCGTTTGGGAGGGGAAGCTACTCAGGTCGGCCGACGATGCAATCGCTTCCTGCTCAGTCCTGTTCCGGCCGCCCCCGCATCGCCTTCACGCCGGCGCGACGGCTCTTGCTGGCGAGGCGGCGTTCTTTGGACGCCTTCGTTGGGCGGGTGCGCTTGCGGGGCTTGGGCGCCTCGGCGGCCTTCTGGATCAGGGAAACGAGCCGGCCGATGGCGTCCTGGCGGTTCATCTCTTGCGAGCGATGCGTCTGGGCGAAGATCAGCAGCTCGCCTTCCAGCGTCATGCGGCTGCCGGCGATCCTGGTCAGCCGCGTCTTCACGTCCTCGGCGAGGGAAGGGGAGTTGGCCACGTCGAAGCGCAGCTCGATGGCGCTTGAGGTCTTGTTGACGTGCTGACCGCCCGGACCGCTGGCCCGTGCCGCCTTGATGTCGAGTTCGCCCTCGTCGAGGCTGATGGCGTCAGTGACGAAGATCATCGCCGCCCTCGCACGGCCTTGGAGACGATTTCGTCGAGCGCCTGCAGGAACTTCGAGCGGGCGTTGCGGTCGAAGGCCTTGGGGCCGCCGGTGATCTCGCCCATGGAGCGCAGGTGCTCGCCGATGGCCCGCGCCGCCAGCGCCGAGCCGATGCTGTCGTGCGTGAACCGCCGCCCGTTGGGCGCCAGCGCCGCCGCGCCCTTCTTCAGCGCCCGGTCGGCCAGCGGGATGTCGTTGGTGACCACCACGTCGCCCGCTTCCGCCCGCTCGGCGATCCAGTCGTCGGCGATGTCGGGCCCGGCGTCGACGACCACCCGCTCGATCATCGGCGAGGCGGGGATCTGCATGAAGGCGTTGGAGACCACGAAGGTCTTGAGGCCGTACCGGGCAGCGACCTTGTACACCTCGTCCTTCACCGGACAGGCGTCGGCGTCGATGAAAATCAGCGGCGGCCGGGGCGCGGTCATGGTTCGCTCCATAGCGCATGGAGCGTCACGGCGCTGCTTCTGCCTGAGGGGCTGGTGCCGGCTGAGGGACTTGAACCCCCGACCTTCGGTTTACAAAACCGCTGCTCTACCAACTGAGCTAAGCCGGCGCGGGCGGGTTTATGCCTCAGGCTTTGCGCCCGCGCCAGCCGCTGACTCAGGCCGCCGCGGCCGACTTCGCGCCGAGCCTCACAACCGCGACCGCCGCGCCCATCACCGCATAGGAGACGAGAAGGTAGCCGAAGTTGATCGGGATCAGGCCGGTGTTCGCGCCGGCGTAGATGTAGCCCATGGCGTCGGTCGTGCAGGCGAAGAAGATCGCCGCCAGCAGCCCCGCTGTTACGCCGCCGACGAGATTGGTCGCGCCCGTCTTGCCGACCAGCCAGCTCAGGCCAATGGCCGTCACTAGCTCGTTGACCGCGCCCAGCGCCATCGCTGTCGTCGAGCCGCCCGTGTCAGCCGTGACGCCGGAAAGCGCCATCCACTGCGCCTTGAAAGCCATGCCGTACCAGAGGACGCCGATCACTTCGGCAAGAATGACGGCGACGACGACGCCCGCCCAATTAATGCTCTTCATGCGTAAGCCCCCTAATGTGCACGGGGCGGTTTCGCTTCGAGGCGCCGGACGCCCCGCCTGTCCGGGTGAGGGGAGGCTACCCCCGTTAACCTTGGCCGTATAGCCCGGCTTTCGCTGACAGGCGCCCCCGTCTATATCCCCCCGCCATGGCCCGCATCCTCATCACCTCCGCCCTGCCGTACATCAACGGGATCAAGCATCTCGGGAACCTGG
>Ga0157373_10000717_pt1 | contig 25952 bp, 26 predicted proteins | sample C65metaG_FD_113460 | JGI IMG/M metagenome (GOLD analysis project Ga0157373, IMG submission 113460) | Corn rhizosphere microbial communities from Kellogg Biological Station, Michigan, USA - C6-5 metaG | ecosystem: Host-associated > Plants > Roots > Rhizosphere > Soil | place: USA: Michigan... | reverse complement strand
CTAACGACACCAGAGCTGGATGCTTTACTCGGAATGCAAGCAGGTCAACCCGCTAACGGCGTCAAACTCGACCACGCTGCGCGCGACATTAAAAAGGCGTACGGCAGGAAAGGCTACCTTTTGGTGAGAGTGGTCAGTGCTCCTGAATTCGACGAACAGGCGCAAAGCGTTATGTACAAGATGGACGTGGTCGAAGGGCCTCAGTTTCGCATGGGCCATCTGATCGTAAAGGGATTTACCGAGGCTGAAACAAACCAGATAAATGCGAAGTGGAAACTGAAGCCGGGAGACATCTACGACGACGGCTACGTGGAAGAGTTTTCAAAAAAGGGTTTGGGCGACATCATGCGCGATAACTTCATGCGACGACGCGCAGAGGGTAAGCCGGCTCCAAACCTCAAATGGGGACCCAAACCCGATCGCAAAACGCTCACGGTCGATTTAACGCTCGAGTTGACGAATTAGTTTTGACATCCTGTCAAAATGAGTCCTCCAAAAGAAGATGCAAAATCCTTGTTTGGCCGGGTCGCTACAGCGTTCGCTGCAAAGCCGTTCAAACCTCATCCTGCTTTCAGGAGCGGCAACGCTCAAACCCTCGCAGCGTGGGCGTGGCCGCGGAGTTATCGATTCCAATCGCAATCCGACGATGAGGATCGATTGTTCGACGTTGAGCCAGCCGTGCAAGTGCTCGCCCATTGCCGTTGGCAAGACAAGCGTCACGAACACCCGACAGTCGTCATCTGGCACGGCATGGAAGGCTCGGCACAGTCGATCTACATGATCGCGACTGCCGCCAAAATGTTTCGTGCGGGCTTCAACGTCGTGCGCGTTAACTATCGTAACTGCGGCGGCACTGAGCATCTCACGCCGACGTTGTACCACGGTGGTTTGAGTCGCGACCTGCAAGTCGTAATCAAGCAACTGATCGAAAATGACGGCTTGAAACGGATCTTCGTGCTCGGTTTCTCGCTCGGCGGAAACATGGTTCTCAAGCTAGCAGGCGAATACGGTGAAAATGCGCCACCTGAAGTCATCGCAGCTGGCGTCGTCTCGGCGTCAGTCGATCTGCAAGCGAGTGTTGAGTTGATCATGAGCCGGCGAAACTGGCTGTATCACAAGCAATTCATGCGCAGCTTGAAAAGCAGGATGCGACTGAAGCAGAAACTGTTTCCCGATCGTTATGACGTGAGCCGTCTGTCGCAGATTCGGAGCCTTCTCGAGTTTGACGAGCAGTTTACGTCAGTTGCCAGCGGCTTCTTGAACGCCAGCGATTACTATTACCGGGCGAGCTCGATTCGCGTGATTGAAAACATTCGTATCCCCACGTTGCTCATTCACGCCGAAGATGATCCCTTCATCCCGTTCGATTCACTGAGGCACGAGGTGTTTTCAGAGAATCCTTACCTCATGCTCATAACGACGGAGCGCGGCGGGCACGTTGCGTTCATTTCGTCGAGGACGGACGAAGATCGGTTCTGGGCGGAGAATCGGATTGTCGAATTCTTCAAACTCGCAAACGATCACAAATAGCACGAAGCTACTTCTCGATTTTCTTGATGAGACGTTGCGCGTGGTTGCGGGCGATGAGTGGGACGTGCTCGTCTGTGGTGAGATCCTGGAGCAGCTTGAGCAGTTGACGCGGATCCGAGAGCCCATCTCGTTTCAGCAGTGACTCTATCAGTTCCATCAGCTTCGGTACGCCCAGCGGCTGGTTCTCACGCGCTACCGAGATATCGAAGATCAGGATCGCCTGATCCGCTGCCTTGCGATATTCGCTGACGAGGGTCGAAGCGTTTGAGTTGTTGGTCCAGTTAAACTCAGCCACGCGTTTCCGATCGCCACGCTGCATCCCGATGCGCATCGTGCCGAGATGAGGAAACTGCTTGTCAGCCTGGTAGTTTGTGGCAGAGTCGAGAAACTGTAGCGCCTGCCATGCTGCAGTGATGCGTTCGAGAGCAGCCGCCGACAACTCGATTGGTTCGACTACGGGAACCGACTCGTTCAAGCGTTCGAAAGTAACCGTCCCGCGCCCGTTCGCGTCGTGTTCGAGCACAATGTGGTTGACGACAAACTTCGGTTGCGAAAACTCATACGAGTACTTCACAGCTTCGGTCTTCGTTTCCGTGACCGAGGGTGACGCCGAAGCCGCCTGCTGCGGACGCGCGTTGTGCTTGCTGCTCTGATCTTGCGCACAAATGGAAATCGCCGCGCTCAAAAGCATCAGCGCGGCGGGGAGCCCTTGCAGCAGTGACTTTCGCTTACTCACTCAAACTTTACCGACACCAGCTTCGAGATACCTGCCTCCTCCATAGTTACGCCATACAGCGCGCGGGCCATCTCCATCGTCCGCTTGTTGTGCGTGATCACAATGAATTGCGTGTCAGCAGACATCTGGACGACCTTATCAGTAAAGCGTCCCACGTTCGCTTCGTCAAGTGGAGCGTCGACCTCGTCGAGCAAACAGAACGGCGCCGGACGGTAATGGAAGATTCCGAGCACCAGCGCGAGCGCCGCCATCGCCTTCTCACCACCCGACAAAAGCAGCACGTTCTGTAAACGTTTGCCCGGTGGTTGGGCAATGACGTCAATGCCTGATTCGAGCACGTCGTCGGCGTCGATCAAACTCATCTCACCGCGTCCGCCGCCAAACAGTTCCTGGAACAATGCGCTGAAGTTCTTATTGATCTGTTCGAACGCATGACGGAAGCGCTCGCGTGAACGACGTTTGATCTCCCGCAAGGCCTCTTCGGTTGCGGAGATTCCTTCGACGATGTCCTGGCGCTGAACAGTCAGGAACAACAAGCGCTGCTCGGCTTCCGCCAGCTCTTCGAGCGCCATCATGTTCACGCCCCCAAAACCTTCCAGGCGCGTCCGCAGCTCTTCAACTCGCGCGTGACTCGCATCCAGATCGAACTCATCCGGGAAAGTAAGCTCGCGCGCAAGATCCTCCAGCGACTGGCCCAATTCTGTCTGGCAGTTTTCATGAACGAAAGTCTGGCGTGCTTGTGCCTCAGCTCGCTGCACTTCCAAACCGCCACGAGCATCACGCACCTCCGCGGCCTTGCGGTTCAGCTCTGATAGTTCGGTGGAGAACTCGTCGGCCTGCCTGCGAGCGTTCTGCAACTTGTTCGACAGCTCCGAAATCTCCTGCTCTTCGCGAGCGCGATCGCTCTCGACGGTGCTCGCCGCAAGTTCGAGATATGCAATCGACTGTCGCAGATCCTCGCTGCGGCCGCCCATCTCTGCGAGGTCCATCCGGTATCGCTCGACACGCGCGGCGAAGTCGGCCAGTTCGCCTTCCATCCTGCGGACCTCGGCCGTGGTGGCGCGCCGTCGCTCCGCTGCTGCCGCGGCTGCGGCGCGTTGTCCTGCCAGCGATTCGCTTTCGGTCTCCGCTTCCCTTCTCAACTCCGTCAACGATGCGGACGCTTGGATGACGTTGTCGGCCGCGGCTTCACGTGCAGTTTCAGCAGCCTCGGCTTCCAGCAACGCACGTGCTCTGCGGTTTTCGACTTCGAGTCGTTCAGCATCGACGCGAGCGGAATCCTGACCAACCACGCGCATGTGACGTTCAGCGCGTTCGACTTCCTGCTCGAGATTGGTCGTCGTATGTTCGCGCGCCATCGCTTCGCGTTCTTCGCGGCCGATTGCCTCGTTCAAAAGAACGACGCCGTCTTCCAACTCAACCAGACGCGCGCGCGCATCCTTCGCAACTCCAGCAGCCGACTCAACTTCCCTTTCCAAAACTTCGGCACGCGTTTCCAACTCTCGTAATTCGCGTTTGAACGTCAGCAATCCAGCGCCTTCTTCCAGGTCGCGCGCGTCGCCGGCGTTGATGAATTGACCACTCGCGATCCAGTCGCCGTTCAAGGTCACGTACATCTCGCCAGTGGCAATCGACTTCGCCATTGCCTCTTCGAGACTGGCGGCGAGTCGTGCATTCATCTTTTGCGGCAACGTGCGCCTGAGAACCGTGACGAGTTGCTGAGGCGCGCCCAGAAGATCGGAAATTCGCAGGTCGTCGCGAAATCCTTCGACCAGCGAAAACGAAAGCGACGAACGTTCTTCAAGCCTGCACGCGAGCGCTGTGACGGTGTTTACTTCGTCGCTGCCGCCGTGCAAACCGGCAACGAGAAAACTTGCACGTCCGCCGTTGTTTTCACGAAGCCACTGTGCAGCGCGAACCGCGTCATCAGGCGTCGGCACAACGATCGACTGCAACGAAGATCCGAGCACGCCTTCAACCGCGCGTTCCCAACGCGCGTCGACGTTCAGCGCGTCGGCAAGCGTGCCGATGAAGTTGAAATCGCGAGGCGATTCACTGGGCGCAAAGATCAGTTGCACGGCAGGCGAGTAGTACGCGCGACGCTGGTCCAATTCCTTCAGACTCTCGAGACGATGACTGGCGCGCGAATACTCGTCGCGCACTCTCGTCAACTCAGCTTCCGTGTCGCTAACCGCTTCGTGACCGCGAACGACAGCATCCACCGCTGTTTCGCGTTCCGCTTGCAGTTTCGAAACTCGTGCGCGTGCGTCGAAGAGTTCGAGTGAGAGCCGCTCTGCTTCAAGCTTTCGCTCGGCGTGCTGGCTTGCGGCGCGATCACCTTCGCGCGCGAGACCTTCTGCCTGCTGCGCCAAACGATCGAGAGTCGCTTCGAGCTGGCGCGCAATCTCTCGCACCCTTTCGGCAATGGCTGTTTGAGAAAGAAGTTCAGAACGCGCGCTCTCGATCTCGATCTCCGCCGCGTTCGCAGCCGCGAGTTTCTCGGCATACGACTCTTCGGCAGTTCGTAAAACCAGCGCACTCTGATCGGCTTCCTCTCGCAGCCGCGCATCTTCTTCCTGCAAGCGCCGGCATTCCGCTTCGATAAGCACGAGCCGCGACGTCAACGCTTCGATTTCACCCGTGACTTCGCCCTTGCGCTTTTCGATTTCGCTCAACTGCTCCTGCTGGTACGTGCATTCACGCGCCTGTCGATCACGTCGCAGCACTGCTTCGGCGGCAGCGGCGCGTGCAGTCGATAACTCGTCCTCGATCGTTCGCGCTTCCTGAGTTGCGGCGCGCGCAGCTTCTTCACGCTGGGCCAGGTCGTTCGCGATTCCGGTTTCGAGCTCAGTAACTTCCGAGAGCTTTGTCTTCGTCTCTTCAAGCACGACCGCGAGTTTGCGATCTTCGGCGACGTAAACGTGACGCAATAGTTCGCGCAACTCCTCGCGAAGCACGCCGTAGCGCCGCGCCTTCGCTGCCTGTCTTCGCAAACTATTTACCTGCCGATCGATCTCGGCAACGATGTCTGAAATGCGCGAGAGATTCGAGCGAGCAGATTCGAGACGAGCTTCAGTCGCTCTTTGACGAACGCGAAACTTGGTAATGCCCGCGGCCTCTTCAATGATCGTGCGCCGGTCCATCGGCTTCGCAGAGAGTATCTGACCGATGCGGCCCTGCTCGATGATTGCGTAGTGACCACCAGCCAAACCGGTTCCGGAAAAGAGATCCTGAATGTCGCGCAGGCGGCAGATCTTGTCGTTGAGTAAATACTCACTCTCGCCGGAACGATATAAACGTCGAGTCACTGAAACTGCTTCACCCGGCGCAAACTCCAATGCGAGATTGCGTCGACGCCAGTGCCGTTTTTGCGGTGTCTTCTGAGCGGGAGTTGATTCCGGAGTTTCGGCGTTTTCCGCTTCGGCCGGTGCTTCTTCGGCGACGGTCTCAGGAGTCGCAGTCTGCTCCGGTGGAATAATCGCATCGAGATTCACGAGCCGATCGTCGATCCGCTCGAGAGTTGAATCGATGTCTTCGATGTCAGGCTCCGGCTCATCGACCTCGTCGCGCACCAGGTGCATCACCACTTCGGCCATGCCGCTCGGAGCGCGATTGCGCGAGCCCTGGAAAATGACGTCTTTCATCTCGCCGCCGCGCAGATGCTTAACGCGCTGCTCGCCCAGAACCCAGGCAATCGCGTCCGCAACGTTGCTCTTGCCGCAGCCGTTAGGCCCGACGATGGCGGTGATTCCGTCTCCGGTGAAGATTATTTCGGTGTAGTCGGCGAAGGATTTGAAGCCGGTGATTTCCAGGCGTTGGAGTTTGAACATTAGCTAAACAGCTCTGTTTCGGCCAGCCTCTCAGGCGACGGAAGATTCGCGAGAGACAATCAGTTCGGGTGAGTCACTATAATTGTGGCGCGCTTAGAATGTCAACCAGAACTTGAACTTAACGTTGGTTAATTGCAGTCAGGATAAAAGTTAAGCGGGCGGAGACAAGAAGTTCGAGCTTACCGCCGGCGGCGGTAAAGAATCAGATTGACGCCGGGGCGCAGCTCGAACGTGTCGCCGGGCTCTTTCGAAAGCACTTGTTGATAGAATTCGCCGAAGTTGGTGTCCATGAGGCCCTTCTGATTGGCATTGGCGATGATCAGCGGCTCTGTCGACGCTGCCATATCGCCGTAGTACCCCACACGGGTGTAGTTTCTGAGATACCAGGGCAACGGCCAGTAATCAGGGCTCACGATGGTGATCCCGGTTTTTGTCCCGTTCTCCTCTTTCGCGATCCGGTCGATTTCGTTGACCAAATCCAGCATGTTTCGTTTTGTGTGGGCATAAACGTAAACATACTGCGGTTTGTCGTTGTCGTAGTTGATGAAATTTAGATCGATGGACTGGTAGAGCCCGACACCGACTGCTACAAACAGGACGGCTGAAACCAGTCGCAACTGGCCTCGATCGAGTTCATAAATTGCCTGAATCGCGTACCCGGCGATCAGCGCAAGAGGCACGACGAAATTAAGCAGCAGCCAGGGGGTCTTGTACGGGACCAACGAGTACGCGGCGATCAAACCAAACGCCCACAACCCGCAAAAGAGCGCGAGTGAGTTTCTGGGTTTCAGGACAGCCCACGCGGCGCCGGCCGCACCGAGGAACAACAGTGGCGCCTCTTGCCTCGTCAGCCAGATGAAATACTGGGTCGCCGGATGCACATGTGCCACTGTTCCGGTCTTCGTCCAGATAGCGAAAGTCTTCAGCGAGTCCCAGACGCCTTGTCCGTTTTGAAAGAACGATGAGTAAAAGAGCAGATACAGACCGGCAAACACGATCAGAGCTACAGCGACGTTGCCGGCGAGGTTCGTTGTGCCGCCCATCTCCTCTATTACTTCGCGAAACCGGTTTGACGCGCCACGCGCTTTGTATCGTTTTGTTGGGGTACTCACTGACGGCTTGCGAGTGAAGTACATATAAACCAGCGTCAGTATGAGGGCGATAATGAAAACACCAACCGAGATCATCGCTGTTTCCTTGGTTGCAAAAAGAAGCGCCGCCGAAGCGCCCGCCGGTATCAAGTATTTCGGATCACGCTCTTCGTAAAACCAGACTGCCGCCACAACGATTCCGAGTGTGAAGAAAACAAACAGACTCTCGTGAATGAAATAGCGCGAGAGGTAAACCGCGCCGGGAGAGATCGCCAGCATGAGACCGGCGGAGAGCGTTGCTACTGTACCGAGTTTCCTGCGCAGCAAGAACACGAGACCGATCGTCGCGAGGCCGAACACGACGGTCACCAGCCGGATCGTGAACGTCGTTAACCCATAATTGTCGCGCGCAGCCGTGCCGAAAAACAGTCGAGTGGCCCATGGAATGATTGCTGAAAAGTAGTAGAGCGTTGGGCCATGGTAGTTTTCAGGATCGTACCGGTACGCGCCTTCGCGCACGAGCCGGACCAGGAAGTTTCCATTGACCCCTTCGTCGTGATGAAGGGGCACGAGGTTGAGATCGTACAAACGTAAGATCGCGGCGACGATGAAGATTCCGATCACGCCGAATTTCCACACGCGCTCGGAAATATTGTTCTCGTAAGCCACGTCAGCCGCGCGCCGAGGATTGTCAGTCTCTGCCGGATGAGTCTTGGCGCGAGTTTTGTTACCTGATTTTGTAGAGCGTGTACTCACCCACTTCTCCAACCTTCTGAAAACGACTGAAGAACGCTTCGTTCACCTGAGTCACGATCTTCTCGTGTGGTCCAACTACGGCGTAATCCACGCCATGAAGTCTCAATAACTGATCGGCATCCGGCGCACCAAGGTATATCCGTTTGATTTCACCTTCACGTTGAAGAAACTCGAGCCCGTGCGTCCAGATGTGTCCGGGGTAACCCATCACTGAACGACGACCAGTTAGAAACACGGGCGTGTTATGCACCGGCGCGTGAAGCACGACCGACCGGGGTTGGGTTTGCTGCTTCACGAGTTCCGAGAACTGAATTCCCTGTGCATTGAACACCTGGTATTCAGCGGATCCAAAAGCGATTCCAGCTACGTCGAGTGCGCCTGCGAGTGTGACGCAAACAAATAGGACCAACGCCAGGATTCGTCGAGGGCCACCGTATTGCCAAAGTTTGGCCAGCAGCAACGCTACGATTGGAGCGGACGCGAGCCACCAGTAGAACAGGACCTTGATGTTGTCCCAGATCCACGGCGCCATTTTAACGAAGTTCGGAATTATGAAGCACAGGGTAAATGGCAGATAGAAAAGCAGCAGGCGTCTTGGAACCAGGTACGCGTCACCTTTCATCAACACGGCCGCGAATATCAGGGGAATAAACAGGCCCGTGTTCTTGATCCAAAAAACGACCGGGTTCTCCTGGCCGTGGTCCCAACCAACAGCCCATGCGAAAAAACTACTCGCATCAACCGAACTGTGTATCGTGGACCACAGCAGTTGAGGAATTGCGATGGCCGATGCCACAGCGAAAAACGCAAACCATTCGCGCCAGCGAATGTGAATCAACGCGAGACACCCCGCCATCGCCATTACGACCACGAAACTGTGCGCATGGACCAGCGGCAGTAAACCAGCAGCTACTCCCGCTGCCATCATGCGTCGTACCGGGACGGGGAAACGTGACGGTCTTTCCGGCGTTCGTCTGACAACTCGCGTCTTGCCTTTCGTCGCGTCCGGCTGTCGAGGCTTGTCCAACGCGAGCCACCACTGCGTGAACGCGATCGTTGCCAGTGGCAGTCCCATGAGGAATCCGCGTTGAGGAACCAACAGTGCGGAGACCGCATTGCCCCAGCGCCACGTCGTTTCTGGTATTACAGTGAAAGACGGTGGCAAGTCCGTGAACACGCCGTAGAGTCCGCCTTCGTTGTCCATCGCTTTGTCGTACAAGAGCTTCCAGCCGAAACCTCCGTTCAACAGCACCAGCAACGGTGTAATGGCTGCTGCCAACTTGTCGCGCAGCATCACCAATGCCCACCGGTGGATCAACCCAACAAAAGAGATTCCGAGAATGAAATTCTCGATGAACATTGACTGCCGCAAGTCAGTACCGCAGCGCACGAAAACTGACGACACGAAGTCGGAAATGAACGGATAAGTGAATCTGACTCCGGCGTAAGTTGGATCTTCGGGGGGAAAGTTGTTGCCGAACGCGAAACTGGTAATGACGCTGATGTGGAACGGAAGATCGCCGAAGTTATTCAACAGTCCCGTGCTGAGTCCGGCGTCGTTCTCGACGACAGCTCGACTGAATACTCTCCAAAGCACAATGATCGCGATCGCGTAGAACACGACGTAGCCGATCGACGTCGCTTCAGGTCGCCGAAAAAAGCGCTGCACGGCTGTAGAAGCAGCGCCGAGATCTTCTTTTAATTTTGTGGAAGTCTGAACGTCTGTAAGCAGCGCAAGCGGGCTGCAACAGATGACAGTGCTGAAAAAGATCGCCACGCCGGTTAATCCGATAAACGAGGCGACTATAAAACTCACCAGGCCCAGAGCAGCGAGGCCGAGCGCTCCTCCGGCGCATAATCGCGCGGCGAAGGGTGCCTCTTCGTCGTAGAGGTAAGTAGCAACCGTGCCGCTAAGTGTGACTAATAGTGCGAGTAATAAAGAAGCGATCATTTATCAGCGTCGGATTATAAACGGGAACCACGGATCTTCACGAATGGCTGGTGGTTCAGTTTGAAAGTACGCCGAAGGCGTTCGCTAATTTCAGTCCAAGGTTGGAGCGCAAGCGACAACCCTGGGGTATCGAATTCAAATACATGCTAAACCCTGTAAGGGTTAGGCGGTTGGCGAACCCTTACAGGGTTTCAATTCAGCGTCGGTTTACAAACCCAGGGTTCTCTCTGCGCTCGAACCCTGGGCTGACATTAGCGAACGCCTTCGGCGTATGTTTTCAAACTCAACCAGTACCCACGAATGCGCGGCTTTGCATCTGCGGAAATGATCAGTTAGTTTTCTCAACTATGTTACGTGCAGGCATTCTCGGTCTGCCCAACGTGGGCAAGACGACCTTATTCAACGCACTCACCGAGCAGTCGTCTGAGGTGGCAAATTATCCTTTCGCGACGATCGAGACGAATGTCGGCGTAGTGTCGGTTCCGGACGAACGTTTGGAACCACTCGCCCGTCTGGTCAAAACGGAAAAGATTGTGCCCGCGACGGTGGAGTTTCTCGATGTTGCTGGTCTGGGTCGCGGAGCTTCGAAGGGGGAAGGACTCGGAAACCAGTTTCTCGCAAACATCCGCGAGACGGATACGGTAGTCCAGGTGGTTCGCTGCTTCGAAGACGAGAGTGTAATTCACGTCGAAGGCGGCATCGATCCCGTCAGGGATATTGAGACTATTCAGATCGAGCTGGCACTTTCCGACCTGGCGACAGTTGAGCGGAGGCGTGAAAAAGCACAGAAGAATTTGAAGAGCGGTGATAAGGTTGCGCGTCAGGAGCTGGAAGTGTTGGACAAGATACAGCCAGCGCTCGAGGAAGGACGATCTGCGAGAACGGTCGCGCTGACGAACGATGAACGTGCCGTCGTGCGTAACTTTTTTCTGTTGACGACCAAGCCGACGATTTACGCGGCGAACGTTGAAGAAGCTGCGCTTGCTCATCTGGATGACAACAGAATGGTGAATGCAATTCGCGAGATCGGTGAGAAAGAAGCTGCAGAGTGTGTAGTCATCTGCGCGCAACTCGAGGCAGATCTCGTTGCGCTGCCACCTGAGGAGCGACTCGATTATCTGAAGAGTCTCAATGTTTCGACGAGTGGTGTCGACCAACTGATCAAGAGTGCTTATCACCTGCTCGGTTTGATGTCGTTTCTGACTGCGGGTGAGAAAGAGGTTCGCGCCTGGACCATCCCTCAGGGCACTCGCGCACAGAACGCTGCGGGCACGATTCACTCTGACATCGAGCGCGGCTTCATCCGCGCCGAAATCATTCGCTACGACGAATTAATGAAAGCCGGTTCCTACGCAGCAGCGCGAGAGAAAGGTCTGCTACGCCTCGAGGGCAAAGACTACATCATGCAGGAAGGCGACGTAGTTCACTTTCGGTTCAATGTTTAACTGGAGGACTTTCCGTTTTCGCGCTTGCTATGGCTATTGATGAAATTGCGGAGCGCTCGATCAGTTAGCTTCTGTGATTTAGCTAGGTCAGCTTGAGCAATAGCCACTGCCTTAAGGTGCTCATTTACGGCATGTGACTCTGCTCGCCACGTTGCTTCGTGTCTGATCTGAGCATCAATGAGGATATTGACCTTTTCGTTCCATTCCGTTCGCGCCCGGCGTCCGGCTCTAATCATCAACATTAAAATACGTTCGGTTCGATCAAGTCGTTGTTCTGGTGTCATTCGTTTCTTCCTTCAGGTGAGGTGAAAAATCGCGCACATGATCGCATTTGCGTATAGAGCCGGTCAACTGTGGCTTTAGGGGGTAAACCTGAGGGGGAAAACACAGCGCGGGCAATCGAGAGAAGGAGCGGGAAACTCCCGATTGCCCGCCAACAACTAGCGTAGCAGGGCGCGAATGCCGACAAGAACCAGGTAACCGATTGCGAGTACAACCGCTACCTTTATCAATAGCACCGCGAGCGAGATCAGAAATGAAACTATAGTTACCGTGACCCCAATCGCGTTAAAGAGCAGTGTCAAAACAAACGGCACCGCCACCACGAAAACGAACACTCCTAAAAGGAGCATCCCTCCAATTCTTAGTACGTCCTTTGCGTCTTTCATCGTCTTCGCTCCAATCGCTTCGCGCCTAAAATTGCCGGGCCTGCCACCCGCACCCACTATACGCAGATTCTTCCAATGGCGTTCCAATGAAGATTCTGGATATTTTGCCCGTAAAAATGGCTGTTTTCGAACTAAATCCTTCGACCTTCAAGGCGCGCAGAGAATTCCTCTGGTCGCTTGTTTAATTCATTTCGGCGATAATTATACATCCTTTTTCCGCCATGGACCGATGGAATTCAAGAAGTCTGTTTAGCGAGGAACCGCCAGAGCCGCCGGCCACCGAAGGCGCCCCGCTCGCCGAACGTATGCGACCGCGGTCGTTGGCGGAGTTCGTCGGCCAGACGCACCTCGTCGGCGAAGGCCGCATACTGCGAAGGCTCCTGGCCGAAGGCGGCGCATTACCATCCCTGATCCTTTGGGGCGCACCCGGCACCGGTAAAACCACACTCGCCCGTTTGCTGGCCGATAGCAGCGGTTTACGCTTTATTGCCCTGTCTGCGGTGTTCTCCGGCGTGAAGGATCTGCGCGAAGCTATCCAGCAAGCAAAAAGCGAGAAGCGTTACGGAAAACGAACTGTACTCTTCATCGACGAAATCCATCGCTTCAACAAGGCGCAACAGGACGCACTCCTGCACGCAGTCGAAAACGGCACCGTTACATTGATCGGCGCAACAACTGAAAATCCGTCGTTCGAAGTGACGGGGGCACTCCTCTCGCGTTGCCGAGTTCTGGTTCTCAATCAACTCTCCGAGGACGAGATCAAGACGATCCTTCAGAACGCACTCGCCGACGAGCAGCGCGGGCTCGCGAGTCTCAACGCCTCGATTTCCGACGAGCTACTGGCACGAATGGCACACTCTGCGAGCGGCGATGCACGCGTCGCGCTCACCGCGTTAGAAACCGCAGTCGAATCAACTTCGCCCGACGCGAACGGTGTCAGGTCCGTCACGGAACAGACTGTGATCGAGGCACTCGGTCGCGCTCACTACGCCTACGACAAAGGCGGCGAAGAACACTACAACCTGATCTCCGCGCTCATTAAATCGTTGCGCAATTCGGACGTCGACGCATCGTTGTACTGGCTTGCCAGAATGATCGAAGGCGGCGCCGATCCGATTTACATCGCGCGCCGCTTGTGTATTCTCGCTTCAGAAGACATCGGCCTCGCCGATCCGCAGGCCATGGTCCAGGCAGCCGCGGCCGCCGACATCGCGCATTTAATCGGCTTACCCGAGGCACTCTTTCCTTTGACGCAGGCAACGATCTATCTGGCTCGCGCTCCGAAGTCGAACGCAGTCAAGAGCTCGTATTTTGCAGCGGCGGTCGATGCTGAAGAAACTGCTCGCGTCCCCGTTCCTCTTCATTTGAGAAACGCAGTGACGCCGTTGATGAAGCAGATCGGTTACGGAAAAGAATATCGTTACGTGCACAGCGACCCGAGCGCCAAAGAGGAGATGGAATGTCTGCCGGAACAATTGCGCGGTCGTAAATATTTTTCAGACGAAGAAGAACGAGCCGAGGGTGAGGACAAATGGAAGTGAGTACGAACCGGAAAACTGACAAGGAGCGGGCGTTCCTTCAGGATCTATTCATCGCGCCCGACTGGGGTGAGCGTTTCGCCGAACTGATCGATGAGCACGTGAAGCTGCCGAAGGAAGGAAAGGCGCTTTACATGGAAGCTGGAACCGGCGGGCACGCGATGGCCCTTCAGGAGCGCGCCGGAGATAAACTCGAACTGCTTTGCGTTGATGAAAACCCCGAATGTCTCGAGTTGGCCCGAGCGAAGGCCACCGCGACCGACGAAAAAATTGGTTTCGGCACTGCTGAACTCGACAATCTCAAGCTGCGCGACAACCAGTACGATCTCGTAATCGGCAACGCCTCCCTCGTGTCGCCGCAAAGAATTCGAAAGATGGTGTCGGAGATGATCCGTGTTGCTGCACCGGGCGCGACGATCGCTCTGACGTTACCGACGGCTTCGAGTTTTGGTGAGTTCTTTTCGATCTACTGGGAGGCGCTTCACAACAGCGGGCTCCTGGACCACGAATCCGACGTCGAACACCTGATCACCGAACTGCCGACCGTTTCAGATATCGAACAGCTGGCCGAAGACGAAGGTTTGACAGACGTGGCGTCGTGGACGCGTATCGAGGAGTTTGACTTCGCATCAAGCGAGCAATTTCTCAACTCACCGTTGGTAGACGAGTTTTTGATGCGTGACTGGCTGGCCCAGGTACCTGATGATAAAAGAGCAGCAGTGGTTACTGAGATCTCTCGGTTAATAAACGAAGACAGGCATGAGGCGGAGTTTGCGCTGTCGGTGAAGGCGACTCTGATAGTCGGGCAGAAGGCTCACAGCCACTAATCCTGATCTTTGTACTTAGTACTTGGTGCTTCTTACTTTGCACTCTTGAGTCACACCTTACTCCACAACCAAGTACAAAGCACAAAGTACAAAAATCAATTCCTTACTTCTCGATTGTCTTCGGTGCTTCTTTTTCGCCCTCTTCAATTCCCTCTCTAAATGCTTTCTTACTTTGGCCCAGGGCTTTCGCCAACTGCGGCAGCCTGGTTGCGCCAAAAAGCAAAAAGACGACGAGAACGATGACTATAAGCTCCGGAGTTCCAAGTCCCGCGATTGCCAGCATAGTTTGACTCATAATTCCTCTCTCTCAGGGGCCGAGCCGGCTTACGTCCGGCTATTCTCGAGTATCCGATTCGTAGAACAGATATTTTCTCCAGGTCTCGTCTGCTCTACCAAGGTATCGCATGATTTGCCGGTTTACGTGCAGTGAGAACCCGCGCGGTCGGCGCAGAAGATGCATCCCGGATTCTTCAGGAGTCCGGTTGCCCTTGCGGTGGTTGCAACGTTTACAGCAAGCAACCAGATTATCCCATGCCGACTCCCCTCCACGCGAGCGCGGAAGCACGTGATCGAGCGTCAACTCGGACGGTGGATACTGAGTGCCGCAATACTGGCAAGTCGAGTGATCGCGCAGCAGTATGTTCTTGCGCGAGAGCGAACGGCGTTCAAAAGGAATGTGGATGTATTCCGTCAGACGAATAACTGAAGGTGCATGAATGGATAACTTCTGCGAGTGAAGAATATGTCCGTTGTGCTCTTCCACCCGCGCTACTCCTTTAAAGATCATCACTACCGCGCGCCTTTCGGTACACACGTTAACGGGCTCGAAAGAAGTATTCAGGACTAAAACCCTGCCGTTCATCTCCGGCTGATATTACGCGAGCGCGGAAGAGGGTGTCAAAAATGTTTCGGCGGGACCCTAGCGGCGGGCCCGCGCCAGGGTCAGCACGAACACAGTCCTGGCGCCTGCGGCGAACAGGGCCTCGGCACAGGCGGATACCGTCGCTCCAGTCGTAAAAACGTCGTCAATTAGCATGATATCTTCACCTTCGACCAGCCGCGGATGGCGCACTTCGAACGCTCCCGCGACCGTGTCCAAGCGACCTTTAGCGTCGAGACCGGCCCGGTATTTTTCCGAACCCGAGACTCGCACCAGGCTCACTTCGTCCACCGGCAATTGGAGTGATTTCGACAGCGACTGGACCATGATCGACGCCTGATTGAAGCCGCGCGTCTTGAGCCGTCCGGCATGCAACGGCACTGGAATGATCCTGGTGCTTGCATTGACCGGCGCGCGTTTCGCTGCCGATGCGAGAAGTGTTTCGACGTGCTGCGAGAGGTGTGGCTGTCGCTTCAACAACAAAACGGATTCGCGCAACGCTCCTTCGTAAAGCCCGACAGCTCTTGCAGCAGTAAACGCATGCGGCTCGCAACGTCCGCATCTCACTCCATCCAACGCTCCGCACTTCGAACAGATCGTCTCGGCTCCAGTGAAGATCGGCGTTGCGTTCCAACATGCTTCACAAGCAATCGCAAACTTCCGTTGCTCAACACTGGAAACACAAATTGCACAGACTTGTGGATAGGTTAAGGTGAGGAGAGAGTCGAGGATGATTTGAACTTTTCTGTGACTAAAAAACTTCACACAGCGATACTAATCTTCGTCGTCGCCCAGGAGCCCGCGCTCCTGAAGATCCTGGCAGCGAACACAGTGTCGCGCCCACGGCACCGCGTCAAGCCGCTTCTCCGGCAGCGCTTCACCGCAGTGAACACACTTCCCATAACCGGATGTCTCGATTCGCTCGAGCGCCTCGTCAATTAAATTCAGCAACTGGCGATCGTTGTCAGACATGGATACCAGCAGTTCTTTTGTATAAGCATTCGCCGCCATGTCTGCCGGATCCTGCGTCGCTTCCGCATCGCGCTCGCGACTGTAAAGCTCAGCCGCCTGCACCTGGCCCACCAGCCCCTCGCGACGATCCAATAATTTATCTCTGAAAATTTTAGTGCGTCTCTTATCCATTATTTGTTTTAAGCCTCCACCCCCTAGATGTCGTAATCACTTCTGATACGGTAAACCGTGAACGATCGTGTACGCCCGATACAGTTGCTCCAACAAAACCACTCGCGCCATCTCGTGCGTCAGCGTCAATCGTGATAGCGACCAACGCTTGTCCACTCTCGATTTCAAATCACCGGCAACACCATTCGGTCCTCCGACGACGAACGCGACTTCCTTGATCCCGTTTCCTTCCCACTTCTGAACTTGCGCCGCCAACTGCTGCGAAGTCCACTCCGTCCCGTCAGGATCCAGCAGCACTGTCACCGAGCCGGGACGCAGTCCGTCTGAGATGCGTTTCGACTCTTTATCGATGCCCGTCTTGTCAGTGCGTCCAAGCTCTCTCAGTTCAGTCACTTCACAGCGTGTGAAGTGCGAGATCCGTTCGGCGTAATCTTCAATCAACGCGCGCAGCCTGGCATCTCGAGTCTTGCCTGTCCAGATGATCCGAACCCGCATCCGCGTTATCCGTGGCTCAAAGTTCGTAGCGCGCAATCTTCTCGTAAAGATTCTTGCGGCTGATGCCGAGAATGCGCGCGCACTCCGTTTTGTTCCCGCCGGTTGCCGCCAGCGTTTCGGAAATGTAAGCCGCTTCCAACTGCGCCAGGCTCATTGGCTGTTGTTTCCGTTGCTGCGCACTCACTGCTGCCTTCAATCCGGTGGGCAGATCCTGCTCATCGATCGACTTTCCATCGGCGACGATTACCGCGCGCTCAATAATGTTCGCCAGCTCTCGCGCGTTTCCGGGATACTCGTAGACCTGAAGCATCGCCAGCGCCGGTTGTGTTGCGCGTTCAACTTTTCGCGCGTGCTTCGCCGAGTAATGCTTCAGGAAGTGCTGGATCAACTTCGACAGATCCGGCTTTCGCTCACGCAACGGCGGCACTCGAATACTGATCACGTTGAGACGATAAAAAAGATCTTCTCGAAAGCGGCCAACTTTCACCGCTGCGTCGAGATCGACATTCGTCAGTGCTATCAAGCGAGCGTCGAGCTTTATCGTCTTTCGCCCACCAAGCCGTTCGAACTCGCGAGTCTCGATGACGCGCAACAGCTTCGCCTGAGCGTCGGTTGAAAGGTGCGCGATCTCGTCGAGCACGATCGTGCCTCTCTGCGCTGCTTCAAAACGTCCCGCTCTTGCTTCAACTGCGCCCGTAAACGCCCCGCGTTCGTAACCAAACAGCTCGGCTTCGAGCAGTTCGCCCGGCAGCGTCGCACAGTCAATCTTCACCAGCGGCTGTGCCGCACGCCGCGAGCGGGAGTGAATAAAGGACGCAAGTAAATCCTTTCCAACTCCCGATTCGCCAGTGATCAAGACGTTCGCGTCGGTTGAACTCACGCGCTCCGCGAGACCAACTGCCTCGCGCATTCCCGGAGAGCGCGCAAAAAGTTCGATCACGATTCTCTTCTCAAAGAACTTGCACTGTCAGTGCTGTCAAACTCCTCCGGCAGCGCCACGCGTTTTGACTCGCGCCACAGGCGCTCGAGGTCGTAGAAGCTCCGCGCCTTTTGCTCAAACACATGAACGACGAAATCGCCGTAATCCAACAGAATCCATTCAGCAGTCTTGTAGCCTTCCACGCGCGCCGCGGCGTGCCCCGCCTTCTTCAGTTGCTCGTAGACTTCGTCTGAGATCGCCTGCACCTGCCGCTCGTTTGCGCCGCTCGCGATCAGGAAGTAGTCGGTGAAGCTCGCGATCTCGCGCAGGTCCAAAACCACCGGATTGATTGCTTTCTTCTCGCCTGCAGCGTGAAGAGCAGCCAGCACACGTTCGTCGAGACTGTCGGCGGCCGCAGGCTGCGACTTCGAGCGAACGCTCGGTTGCGGATTCAAAGACTGTTCTTTAACTGTTGAGTTTTGCTTCATTCAATTCTCTGTAAATTCCGTACTTCCCTATGTACCCGAGCACTGGACCAGGCACGAGATCGACTAACTCGTCCAGCCGCCCTTCGCTTGCGAGTCTGCGAATCGTCGTCGCCGAGACGTCGTTCATCACCGCGTCGGTGAAGTGGACTCGACGGGCGTGTGCGCCAACGTGCGCTGTGCGCGGCTCGTATCCGGGCCTGGTGACAACGATGTGATTCGTCATCGTCAACAAGCGTTCCCACTCGCGCCACGTCGTGATCTCGGACCACGAATCAGCACCCATGATGAAAAAGAGCTCAGTCGAGTCGCCCAGCTCGCGCTGAAAGTGCTCGACTGTGTCTACCGTGTAACGTCGATCGGGATCGTCAAGCTCAAAGGTCGAAACGACCAATCGCGGATCGTCCTGCGTAGCCAGCGCCAGCATCGCATAACGATGGATCGGCTCTGTTACAGGCCGTCCAATCTTGTGCGGCGCCATCTGCGCCGGAATGAAAATCACGCGATCAATTTCAAATAACTCCGACACCCTGCGCGCGATCTCAACATGGCCAACGTGAACCGGATCGAATGTCCCTCCGTACAAAGCTATCCGCTTCTGCGCGCACATCTTTTACAAAGCCAACTCGACTGTGTCTGTTCGGTTCCGCTCACCACTCAACTCTTCGAGCTTCGCCGCCATCGCATTTACGAGCTCCCGCACGCCTTCGCCGGTCGCGGAAGAGATCGCAAAAAACGGTTTCTGATCGTCGCGCGCTTTACGCTCGAGCGATTCCAATCGCTCCGGCTCATCGAGCGCGTCGATCTTCGTCGCGACAACGATCTGCGGCCTTGTCGCCAGCTCCTGGTTGTAAGACGCCAGCTCGCGATTCACAGTCTCGTAATCACTCACGGCCTCGCGGCCTGAGACGGACGAAACGTCAACCAGGTGCAGCAGCAACTTCGTGCGCTCGATGTGTCGCAAAAAGCGATCACCCAAACCGGCGCCCGTGTGCGCGCCTTCGATCAACCCGGGAATATCCGCGATTACGAACGTGCGAAAGTCGCCGAGATCCACAACGCCGAGATGCGGCTCCAACGTCGTGAACGGATAGTCAGCAACCTTCGGACGCGCGGCTGAAACAGTGGAGATAAAGGTGGACTTCCCTGCGTTTGGAAAACCGACGAGACCAACGTCCGCGAGCAGTTTCAGTTCGAGTTGCAGCTCGCGCTCTTCACCCCTGCTTCCGCTTTGGTGATACCGAGGCGCGCGATTCGTCGAACTCGTGAAGTGCGCGTTTCCGAATCCGCCACGACCACCTCGCGCCGCTAACCAGCGATCGCCGTCGTGGTTGAGATCGTGTAGCAGCTCACCCGTCGTCGCATCAAAGATCTGCGTTCCCACTGGAACGCGAACAATTAAATCGGCGCCCTCGCGTCCTGAACGGTTCGATCCTTCGCCGTGCGAGCCGCGATCGGCCACGTGCTGCGGGTTGTAACGCAGGTGCAGCAGCGTGTTCAGCGAACCGTCGGCGACGAGCGTCACATCGCCGCCGCGACCACCATCTCCGCCCGATGGACCACCACGGGGCACAAACTTCTCACGCCGGAAAGCAGTAACTCCGTTACCTCCGTCACCCCCCCGCACGTGAATCTTGGCCCGATCAATAAACATCCTAAATTGAAAGCGACGCCTGGGCGCGCGTTGTTGCTGCTCAGGCGTCGCGAACTTGCAAAAACAGTTTTCTAAGCAGCAGCTTGCTCCGCTGGATAAACGCTGACGAACTTGCCAGACCGACCCTTGTCTTCAAACTTCACGATGCCATCGATCAAGGCAAACAGCGTATCGTCCTTACCTCGCCCGACATTGTTGCCGGGTTTCCACTTGGTGCCACGCTGGCGCGCGATGATGTTGCCGCCGAGAACCCTCTCGCCGCCAAACTTCTTCAGGCCCAGTCGCTGCGACTGCGAGTCGCGACCGTTACGAGATGAACCGACTCCCTTTTTATGTGCCATGTTGAAAACTCCTATGGCCTTTGGTTTTAGGTCTTAGTTTGAACCAGGACCCAGGACCTAAGACCCCGGACCTTTTATCCAATCGAATCAATCTTCAAAGTTGTATAGTTCTGCCGGTGACCGCGCGTCCGCTTGTACTGTTTGCGGCGCTTCTTCTTGAAGACTACGATCTTCTGATCTCGACCGTGCGCTACGACCGTGGCCGAAATTTTTTCGCCATTCGGCCCCGAACTGAGCAAGGTTTCCAGCTCGATCGAGCTTCCTGCTTCCGCTTCGAGCGAAGGCACACGAATCGTCTGACCCTCTTCGACAAGGAACTGTTTTCCACCGGCTCTGATAATTGCGTGTGACATCAATTTCACCTCACGAAAAGTCGCACATTATAGGCGACGCTTGGGCGACGGGGCAAGTCATTGGGCATATTGAGTAGTGTCCTAAATCTGAATTCTTCTCTGTGCAACCTCTGTGTCTCTGTGCCTCTGTGGTGAACTTTTACTGAGCAATGTTAACCACAGAGGCACAGAGACACAGAGGTTGCACAGAGAAAACCCGAAATTAGGACACGACACTAGTGGCGTATACGTCCTATCGGACTTATATGACCTGAGAGGCCACCGCTTTACGCCCGTTTCGGCCCAAAAAATACTCCATAAAATCGGTCCCGATATCGCCGGCCCGGAACCGCGGATCGTCCATGATCTTCTGGTGCAACGGGATCGTCGTCTGAATACCTTCGATCACCATCACTTCCAGCGCCCGTTTCATCCGCGCGATCGCGAGATCCCGCGTGCGCGCGTGAACAATCACCTTCGCTATCAGCGAATCGTAGAACGGCGTGACGCGATAACCGGAATACACAAACGTGTCGACGCGCACGCCCGGGCCGCCCGGTAAGTTGAACGCCGAAATCAGACCCGGCGACGGCGCGAACGTCTCGGGGTTCTCAGCATTGATGCGGCATTCGATTGCATGTCCAACAATCAGCAGATCGTCCTGCGTGTAGCCGAGTGGATCACCTTCGGCAATCCTGATCTGATTGCGAACGATGTCGGCCAGCGTGACCATCTCCGTGACGGGATGTTCGACCTGGATGCGCGTGTTCATCTCCATGAAGTAGTAGTTACCTTCGGCGTCGAGAAGAAACTCCACTGTCCCCGCGCTCGAGTACCCCAACTTCTTACACGCATCAACCGCCGCATGGCCCATCTTCTCCCGCATCTGCGGAGTGAGCACGGTCGACGGCGCCTCTTCCATCAACTTCTGGTGACGGCGCTGAATCGAGCATTCGCGCTCGCCCAGGTGAATGCATTCGCCATACTCGTCAGCCATCACCTGGATCTCGATGTGGCGCGGCTTTTCGATGTAGCGCTCGATGTAAACACTGCCATCATTGAACGCCGCCGCGGCTTCAGTCGATGCGGTATTGAGCGCCTTCCCCAGCTCCTGCTCGGAACGAACGATGCGCATACCGCGACCGCCGCCTCCGGCCGAAGCCTTGACGATCACCGGATAGCCAATCTCGCGCGCCAGCTTGATGCCTTCTTCTTCCGACGTCACTCCGCCCGAACTTCCCGGCACGATCGGCAACCCTGCCTCATGCATGACGCGACGCGCTTCGATCTTGTCACCCATCAACCGGATGACGTTCGCAGGTGGGCCGATAAACTTGATGTTGCACGCTTCGCAGATCTCGGCGAAGTACGCCGACTCCGCAAGGAAGCCATAACCGGGATGAATCGCGTCGACGTTGAAGATCTCCGCGGTGCTGATGATCGCTGGAATGTTCAGGTAACTCTGACCGGAAGGTGCTGGTCCAATGCAGGCGGCTTCATCTGCGAAACGAACGTGCAGCGAGTCGCGATCGACGTCGCTATGAATAGCGACTGTCTTGATCCCCATCTCCTTGCACGTCCAGATGACGCGACAGGCAATCTCGCCGCGATTGGCGATCAGGATCTTTTTGAACTTGCGCGGATTGAACGCCATCATCAACCTTTTTCAGCCACAAAAAAGCACAAAAAACACAAAATCAGGTTTTGTGCCTTTTGTGCCTTAGTGCGGCTTAATTCCGAAGAGCGGCTGGCCGTATTCAACCGGCTGGCCGTTCTCGACGTAAATCTTGACTACTTCGCCAGTAGTCTCAGCCTGAATCTCATTCATGAGCTTCATGGCCTCGATGATACAGACGACGCTGTCCTGTTCGACATTACTGCCGATCTTCACAAACGGATCTGCGTTTGGAGACGCCGAACGGTAGAACGTGCCGACGATCGGCGACGGAATAATGTGCAGGTCCTGATCCTGAGACGCTGCGGTGGTTGCTTGCGTGCCCGGATGTGCCGGACCTGACGATGCCGGAGCGGCGGCCGGCGCTGGGGCCGGAGCAGGAGCGGCGTGCGACGCCTCCGCGTGGTGAACTGGTTGGCCCACTGAATCACGGCGCAAGCGAACGCGAAAATCTTCTCGTTCGAGCTCGAGCTCCGCCAGTTCGTTATCGCGCATCAACGCGATAAGCTCGCGAAGCTCGTCCAGGTTGACGGAAGCGCCAGGCTCACCCTGGTCGCGTGGCTTGCGATTCCGGCCTTTCGGCGTTTCACCTTGTTCCTTCGGTGTCGACATTAAATTGAAAGCCACAAAAAAGCACAAAAGCCATATCGGCTCTTGTGCCTCTTTGTGGCTGCTGTTCTACTCCTCTGTGGCTTCGCTCGCGGCCTCAGTCTCTTTCTCTTTCTCTTTGTCTTTAACGCGGCCTTTCCTCTTCTTCGAAGCTGAGGTCTTGCGCTTCTTCTCTGCTTCAAGAGCCTCCACTTCGCGCGGGTTGCCGACGAGCTCGATGATGGCCAGCTCGGCGCGGTCGCCGTCGCGATGGCCCAGTTTGAAGATCCGCGTGTAACCACCGGGCCGATCCTTGTAACGCTCTCCGAGGTCGTTGAAGAGCCGCCGCAGCGCCGCTACACCCGCGGTTCTTTCGGGCCTGAGTTGTCCTCGCTTGCCTGTGGTCTCGCTGACGGTCGTGTTGCCTGCGTGAAAGAAGCCCGCTGCCTGCCGTCGCAGGTGCAACGCACGCCCGTCGGCGCCGTCGTCAGAAAAATTGCGCGCGCGGCGCGACAACGTGATTGCGCGTTCGACAAACGGCCGCAGCTCTTTCGCCTTCGGCAACGTAGTGACGATGCGCTCGTCGTGCGAGTTGATTAGAGAAGTCGCAAGGTTGCGCAGCATCGAGTGACGATGCTCGCTGGTGCGACCGAGTTTTCGATGAGCCTTCAAATGCCGCATGGCCTGATGTTCCTCGCCTTACTGTTCCTCGTCACCTTCAAAATCCGAAAGGTCAGCGCCATCGCGGCCGCCTGTGCCGGGGATCGGATTACCTTGTTCGTCAAACTCCATGCCGAAGTCGAGCCCCATCCCGTTCAGAATTTCCTTGATCTCGTTTAGCGACTTCTTACCGAAGTTCTTCGTCGCCAGCATCTCGCGCTCGGTCCGTTGGACCAGGTCGCGGATGGTTCGAATGTCAGCATTCTTCAGACAGTTGTAGGAACGAACCGACAGTTCCAACTCATCTACCGATCGATCCAACTGATCGTTGCGTGGCAGCGGCGGACGCTCCATCTTCGCGTACGCGAAGTCGTCCGTGTCTTCTTCGAAGTTGATGAAGATCGACATGTGGTCTTTGATCAACTTCGCCGCCAGCCCGATCGAGTCTTCCGGTTTCACTGAGCCATCGGTCCAGACTTCGATCGTGAGCTTGTCAAACTCTGTGTTCTGTCCGAGACGCGCTGCCTCGACGTTGTAGTTAACTTTCTTGACGGGTGTGTGCACTGAGTCGATCGGGATGTAGCCGAGCGATAAGTCTTCGTCAAAGTTCCTGTCGGCTGAGACGTATCCACGACCGCGCTTCAAGCGCATCTCGACTCGCAGAGATCCGCCGTCACTGACGGTTGCGATGTGCACCGTCGGATCGAGAATCTCGACGTCAGCATCCGCTTCGATATCAGCGGCCGTGACCTCGCCAGCGTCTTCCTTGTTGATTCTCAGCGTCTTTGGCTCGCTGCTGTGCAGTTTAAAAGGCACCTGCTTCAGGTTGAGGATGACGTCGGTGGCGTCTTCAACTACTCCCTTGATCGACGAGAACTCGTGTTCGACGCCTTCAATTTTGACCGCGGTGATAGCAGCTCCTTCGATCGACGAGAGAAGCGCGCGACGGAGCGAATTGCCCACGGTCGTGCCGAAACCTCTCTCGAATGGCTGCGCTGAAAAGCGGCCATAACGTTCCGTCAGAGTCTCCGCGTCCGCCGCCAGCCTGCGCGGCATCTGAAATCCTGTCCAAAGATTATTTTGATCCATAGCCATAGCGTTCAATGTCCCTAAGAAATGCATCGGACCAATGGTGGCGATCCGCAGCGCCACCAGGGGTCGGGTTTAATTACTTACTATAAAGTTCGACGATTAGCTGCTCGTTGATCATGCGATCGATATCATCGCGCACCGGCAAGCTGGCGACGCGCGCAGTCATGTCGCCGCCGTCCGCATTAATCCATGACGGACGACCACGACCAGACGCAGTTTGCCACGCACCTTCGATATGAGAGTTTTTCCTGCTCGCCTCTCTCACACCGATCGTGTCGCCTGGCTTCACTTGATAAGAGGGGATATCTACTTTGCGCCCGTTGACCTCAATGTGACCGTGATTGACCAATTGTCTCGCCTGCCGGCGTGAGGTCGAAAAACCGGCGCGATAGACCGCGTTGTCGAGTCTACGCTCCAGCAGGAACAGAAGGTTTTCGCCGGTGATACCCTTCATGCGGGCAGCGCGTTCGAAGTAGTTTCGAAACTGCCCTTCGAGGATGAAGTAGATCCTCTTTACCTTCTGCTTTTCGCGCAACTGCTGGCCATAACCGACCAACGCTTTGCCGCGGCGCAGGGAGTTTCCGTGCTGTCCCGGCGGTTGCGTACCACGTTTCTCAATTGGGCAAGCGGGTTTGTAACAACGATCGCCCTTCAAAAACAGTTTCGCGCCTTCGCGACGGCAAAGGCGACACACAGCATCTCTATACCTAGCCAATTATTTTGCCTCCGGTCTAATGCCTCCGGCTCTGACGATCAGGCCGGAAAAGTTTACAGGTTGCGCATCAGCGCAGACCCTTCATCCTTTGGGTTTATTCATTCTTTAGCCACGGATTACACGGATTGATTTCGGATTTTTATCCGTCATCAATCCGTTGAATCTGCGGCTAAACTCTTCTTCGCTTCGGCGGTCTGCAGCCGTTGTGCGGAATCGGCGTTGTATCGCGAATCGTCATCACTCTGATACCTGCATTCGCGATCGCCCTGATCGCTGACTCACGCCCGCCGCCCGGACCCTTCACGCGAACTTCGCACTGATGCATTCCAGCTTCGTGCGCTTTCTTCGCTGCTTCGTAAGCCGCCTGCTGCGCCGCGAACGGCGTGCCCTTGCGCGATCCACGAAAACCACGCGCGCCTGCCGACGACTGCGCGATCAGGTTCCCTTCAAGATCCGTGATCGAGATCATCGTGTTATTGAACGACGCTGCGATGTGCACGATGCCGTTGGGAACGTTCTTCTTCTCTTTCTTACGAAAGATTTTTTTCTTTCCGCCTGCTTTTGCCATAACTTTGTCTTTTGTGCTTTGTACTTTGTACTT
>Ga0157373_10000716_pt1 | contig 25983 bp, 27 predicted proteins | sample C65metaG_FD_113460 | JGI IMG/M metagenome (GOLD analysis project Ga0157373, IMG submission 113460) | Corn rhizosphere microbial communities from Kellogg Biological Station, Michigan, USA - C6-5 metaG | ecosystem: Host-associated > Plants > Roots > Rhizosphere > Soil | place: USA: Michigan... | reverse complement strand
CGCAAAAACGGAATCCCTGCTGGAAATCTACCCGCCGGAATCCCCGGATGCGCGTGAGGTGATGGCCACCGTAAGCGACCGCCCGAACGCCGTGTTCCTCCTCCCCCGCAAGCCGGAACCGGGACTGGTCTCCCTGGCGGACCTGCCGCTGGCCGTAAACGATCTCCGCGATCCAAAACTGACCAATCTCAATATCCAATCCCTCCGGGCAATCTCCATCCGCCCTTCCACCGGCGCGGAAATCCTCATTTCCCGCACGCCGCCCCAGCCGTGGATGGCCACCATCAATGGCCAGACCAACCCAGCGAATGAGGAACGGCTTTTCTCCCTTCTGAAAACCGTTACGGAAGGAAAGGTCCTGGACTTCGAGACGGACGCCGCCACGGATTTTTCCCCGTGGGGCCTGGACAAGCCCTTCCTAACCCTTCTTTTCCTCGGGCAGGACGAACAAACGCTGGAGCTCAACTTCGGCCTGGATGCCCGTGGCGGAATATTCGTGAACCGGATGGGAACATCCTCAGTGATGCGGGTGGATAAGAAACTCATCTCCGGTATCACCGTGCGCCCCTACGAGTGGCGGCACTCCCGTCTCTGGTCCGTGAGCCGGGTGGATCTGCGCGCCATCGAGCGGCGTGTGGGCAGCCAGCCGCCGCTGCTGTTGAAATACGACTTCGTGAATGAAAAGTGGTCTGGCACTACGGAAGACAGCGTGGAACAGGACGTTACCCCCCTGCTGGATCAGGCGCATGCCAACTACATGCTTACAAATCTGGAAGGGCTGAATGTTTCCCGCTGGCTGGCACCGGAGGATGAAGCCGCCACCGCCGCACTGGCCACTCCCTCCCTCACTCTGGCCGTTACCGAAAAGTCCGTGGATGAAATGGGAGATTTCCAGGGGCTGGTGAGACGGGAACTGAAATTCGCCCCTGCATCCAGCGATCCGAATCCACCCTACTACTTCGGCAAGCTGAGCACGGAACCCCACCCGTTTTTGATAGACAGGGAAGCGTTCCAAAAGATCTCCCTGGAGCTATTGGAAAAAAACTAAGCCACCCGCAGGGAGAAAATTTCCACTTTCCGAAAGTTTCTGCACGGAAGCTGCGTAGTGGAGGGAAAGGAGACAGGCTCGGAATGAATCCGGCTCTCTTCATCCGCCATGATTTCCCGCATTGCCATTGCCAGTTTGATTTGCGCCCTCGGCAGCGGAGTGTGGGTATTCGTCAGCCAGAAGCCCACCGCATCGGCTGCGCCCGTGGCCAAACTGAAGACCGAGCGGCTGGAAATCACCCCCACCCGTTTTCCCGTGCTGCTGAAAACACGCGGCACCGTCATGCCCCATCATGCCATGATGCTCACCGCCCAAGTCCCCGGCACCGTCTGGCGTGTGAATGCGGATTTTGAAACCGGGGCTTTTTTCAAGAAAGGCGATATCCTGGTGGAGCTGGATTCCAGCGATCTCCAAGCCGCGCTCACCAATGCGGAATCCAAGCTGGCAAAGGCAGAAGCAGCCTACGCCCAGGAAGAGGCAAAGGCGGAGCAGGCACGCATGAACTGGGCGGACTTGGGATATGCAGAAGCACCCAGCCCACTGGTGCTGAGAATCCCGCAACTGAAAGAGGCACAGGCAAATGTGATGGCAGCCAAGGCGGATATCGGTCTGGCCATGCGGAATCTGGATCGGGCAAAAGTCCGGGCACCTTTTGATGGCCGCATCGCTGCCCGCAATATCCAGCCCGGCCAGAGCATCGCCGCCAATACCCCGCTGGCAGAAATTTTCGCCACGGATTTTGCAGAAGTCCGGCTGCCCCTCACCCCGGAACAGGCGGATTTCGTCAAGCTTCCCACGCGGGAGAATGACAAGCCCGTGGAAGTAACCCTGGTGGATGACTTCGGCAGTCACGAGCGTCCCTCCATCCAGACTTGGAAAGCGTGCATCGTCCGCACGGAAGCCGGAGTGAATGCAAAGACCGGTGAACTCTTCGCCATCGCCCGGGTGGAAGATCCCTGCGGGCTGCGCAACGGCAAACCGGAGCTCCGCGTGGGCCAGCCGGTGCAGGCAGACATCCATGGCGTAACCCTGGAGGACGTCTATCTGATCCCGCGCAAACTGCTGCAGGCTCAACACTGCGTTTACCGCATCGACAAAAATTCACTCACGCTCCAGGCGGTGGAAGTCACCCCGGTATGGCAGACCGAGGAGCAGCTTGTCGTCCGCAAGGGATTTTGCGGCGGAGATTGGATCGCCTCCTCGGATTTGGGGAAAATCGGCGCTGGAACAGCGGTCGAACTCGTGGAGCAAACGCCCGTCGCACCGGAAACGGAGCCGAAAATCGCCCAGCGCACGCCCGATTCCTGAAGCGCCTGATGAAATCCCCCTTTCTCCCGCCGGGGAATGAGCTATGACTTCCGGCAGTGAAATGGATCCCGCTTTTTCTCGCCGTCCTCGCACTCCCCATACAGACCGCTGTGGCTGATCCGGGTGCAGCAGCGCTTGAGTATCTGGGAAAGGTACGGGAAAAAAAGGTAAAGATCACGCCAGACACTGCCATTTCTCCGGAAACGGCTGCGGACAAGAGCAAGGAGCTCTCGGCCAGGATCGAGCGGATGGCCAAGGAACTGGCGGAGGGCAGCTTGGAACTGGGAGAAATCCGCGAGGAGGGGGATGTCTGTGGCGTGATGGTGAGGAAGATCGGCGGCTTTGACCCTGGCTCGATGCAGGTTTTTGCGCTCGCCATGGTCCTGCGGAGTGGAAAATGGCTGCCCGCCCCAGTGCCAGCTTCTTTCGAGAACACCGGTCTCAGGCATGACCCCGCCCGGCAGCAAAAACTCGCGGCTCTGGAGCAGTGGATGCTGCGGCAGCGGGTGCTGGAACTGCAGAAAATCCGCTCCGAATCCACATCACGCATGCGCAGGCAGATCGAGGCCAGCCTCCCCCGCAAAACCTTGGAAGAGATGCAGCCCCGGGAAGTCGGAAAAGGATTTGTGGAAGCCTGTGCCCGGCAGGATCTCTCCGCCATGCTCGGCTATCTGGGAGGGCTGAATGAAAATCTGCCGCAGGATTGGGCCCTGCGGATGAAAGCCGCCACCAAGGCTGCTGCGGAAGGCCGATCTGCTGCATACCCCTGGCGGCTCCTCACCGGCCCGGAAGTTTTCCGCCTACCCTTGCATACGGAAGCCATCGATGATCAGGGCACTGTTTCCTTCGCCTGCCTCGATCCACTCGAAAAATCCTCCGGATTCCGGATCCTCCACCTCCAGGTGATGAAATCCGAGGAAGGCCTCTGGCAGATCGATCTTCACCCGGCGTTTCTTGATCCCGATGAAGAACTGCCCGAGGAGGAGGAACTGGATGCAGAACTGCTGGAATCCCTCCCGGAAAAAATCCACAAGCTCACCCCGCTGGCTCCGGCAGGCACTCTGGAAACAGCGGTCACTTCCTTGCTGGATCGATTGAAAGGGACATCCGCAGCCAATGTTTTCCCTCTGGTGGGGGGAGATACAGAGGAACCGTGGAAACACTTGGAAAAAGCAGCACAGATGTGGGGACTTCTCCATGATCCCACCACCATCAGCCACCCTTTGCTGCTGGATGCCCGGCAGGAAGGCAGTGAAGGAGCTGCCGTGGTCCAGATATTCTCCACCCGCGATCCCGAGCGGACGGACCTGCGCGTTCTCCATTTTCAAAAAAATGACCAGGGCTGGTTGTGGAACCCAGCACCCACTCCCACTCCAGAACCGGGCAGTGATGCAGGAAAACTGGCCAAGTGGGTGGAAGCCGGCCGCGCCGCGTGGAACGGAAAGTGGCAGGTGCAGCTCATGGCGGACAGCAGTGAAATCAAAACCCTTCCGGAAAACCACCCAGCTCCCCCGGAAGAGGCACGCCAGGTAGTCCAGCAGTGGATCTCCGCCACCCAGGAGGGCAATATCGGGAAGGCACTTTCACTCACCGCATGGATCGGGGATGCAAAGGGAGCTTCACGCATGCTGCGCAACCTGGGTCATGAAATGTCTGCTGCACGCAAGACCAAGGCGCAGGTGGAAGTCATGGGAATCTATCAATCCGCCAGTTGGTCCGCCGTGGGGATCAAAAGCGTCACCGGTGAGGCAAGACCCAGCTTTGCCCTCTACCCCATCGTCCAGACAGGAAAAGGTGCCCGCATCCTGTTGGAGATCGATCTTTTCGCCACCTCCTCACGTGGCCGGGAGTTCCTGAACAAGGCATCCCTGGAGCGCCTGCAATCCATCTCCACCCCCGCCCTTTCAGACGAATTGGCCAAGCTGCTGGAGGATTACAAAAAAGCCACCGCCCCGTGAACAGGCTATGCCTTCTGCCAGATTTTCCGCACGTCCTCCGTACCCAGTTCCCGCCATTCCCCGGGCTGGAGAAAGGAGCCATCCATTTGGCCGATGCGGACGCGGATCAGCCGCAGGGTGGGAAATCCCACCGCCGCTGTCATCCGCCGCACCTGCCGGTTTTTTCCTTCGATGAGTTGCAACTCCAGCCATGAGGTGGGGATGGATTCCCGGTGACGGATGGGAGGAACGCGGGGACCGAAGGGAGGTTCTGCTTCCAACACTCTGGCGGCACAAGGGCGCGTGCGGTAGCCCTTCAGTTCGATCCCTCCGCGCCGGAGGCGGTCCATGGCCTCCTGTGTAGGGATGCCCTCCACCTGCGCCAGATACGTGCGGGGATGCGCCGTCTTCGGGTCCAGCAGCCGATTGTTGAAGCCCGCCTCATCACTCAGCAGGAGCAGCCCCTCGGAATCCATATCCAGACGCCCAACCGGATACAGATCCGGTGGAAAGCCGAATTCCGCCAGAGTGCGTTGTCCCGGTTGATCCGGTGTGAACTGGCAGAGCACCCCGTAAGGTTTATGAAACGCTGCAACCATCTTACTTGCGGAAAATGAAAAACACCGCACCACCCAGGCAAGCCGCAGCGCCCAGATAATTCCACGTGACTTTTTCCTTCATGAAAAACACGGCGAACGGAACGAACACCGCCAGAGTGATCACCTCCTGCATGATCTTGAGCTGGGGCAGAGTGAACGCCTGATGGCCGATGCGGTTTGCCGGCACCTGCAACAGGTATTCAAAAAGCGCAATGCCCCAGGAAATGAGGGCCGCGATCCACCACGGCTTGTCTTTCAAATCCTTCAAATGGGCATACCACGCAAACGTCATGAAAACGTTGGAAAGCGTCAGCAGCAGAATCATCCTCAGACCAATCATGGAGGGAATTAAACTGTCGGTTCCTGCCTGCGGCAAGTGCAGTTCAGCGATTCAGCCAGGCAATCATGCCATTCAAATACGTGGCGTAGATGATCCACAGCAGGTAGGGCACCCACAACCCTGCGGAGACAGCATCCACCTTTCGTGCGGAAAGGATGGCCAGAACCAGGAATACCCCCATCCCCACAATGATGGCGAGCGATCCCACCAGCCAATGCGCCCCGAAAAACGCCGGTGTCCACGCGAGATTCAGGAGAAAATTCACCAGAAAATAGCCAAACGGCACCCACGCTCCTCGAGCCAGCAGCTGCCCGGCCGCTATCCCCATCAACAGATAAAGAATCGTCCACACCGGACCGAACACCCATGGGGGAGGATTTCCTGCTGGTTTCTGCAAGGATTGATACCAGCCATCCATACCACCCGCTGTGCCCAGCCCGGAGGCGATGCCCAGAACGCAGCACACCACGGCCCCTATCACAGGCCACAAGGAGAATTTACGGGAAGCGCCAACCATCTGGCAATTTCCCCCGCACTTGCCATCCATGCAAATAGTCTCTTGAATGAATCCAGCCTCTCCTGCGTCCCACTGCCATGCGCACCCGCCTGCTTGCCTGCATCCTCGCCCTGCCTCTACTCAATTCCTGTGGTGGCAGCAGCGACCCCGCTCCCTTTGCCGATTCCTCATCCCGCAACCGCAAGAGCCAGGGAAATGCCGAGGTGCAGGGCCCCGGCGCGGGTGATCTCATCCGCCAGAGCCGCAGGGACTACTACCGGGAACGCCATGATGAGCGCCGCTATTACGGCAATTACTAACAAAACGGATATTCCGTTAGTCCTCCACCTTCACGAAGCGCTTCCGCTCGTACTTGCACTTGAAGACTTTCCCGGACTCCTCGGGAACCCAACCATTGTCGCGGCCGAAGTCGATTCCCTGCCGGATCATGTCCAGGCTCACCACACGCGGCAGAATCGCGTGAAAGACCTGCCCATTCACGGAAGCAGTCAGCTCGATGAGCAGTTCATTCGTTCCCGTGCGGTTCTGCATGATCCACTTGTACATCGTATCATCATGGATGATGTTCTTGTAGACTTTCTGAGGAGGAGGCATGGTCGGAGTTTTCAGCAGCAGGTGGAACTTGGCAATTCACTTTTAAAAAGTGCGCGGCATCAGATTTTCGCCAGCACTTCGCTGAAAACCGTGAGCGTGTCATCCAGATCCGCCTCCGTGTGGGCCAGTGAGATGAAGCCGGTCTCATAGGGCGAAGGTGCGATGTAGATCCCCTTTTCGAGGCAGCCCCAGAAGAACTTTTTGAAGAGCGCCAGATCCTGCTTCATCACATCATCCACATTCACAATCTCGCGGTCCGTGAAGAAAAGGCAGAACATTGACCCTACCCGGTTCAGGCGGTGCGGGATGCCTTTCTCCGTCATGAGCGCGCGCAGCCCAGTCTCGAAATGGGAGCCCAGTTGCTCCAGGCGCGGATAGCCGGATGGCTTGGAAAGTTCCTTGAGCTGTGCCAGCCCGGCCGCCATGGCCAGAGGGTTTCCGGAAAGCGTGCCCGCCTGATAGACCGGACCGATGGGGGCCAGCATGTCCATCACATCCGCCCGCCCGCCGAAGGCACCCACCGGCAGCCCGCCGCCGATGACCTTGCCAAAGCAACTGAGGTCCGGCGTTAGATTTTCCAGTCCCTGCACACCTGCCTTGCCCAGGCGGAAGCCGGTCATCACCTCATCGAAAATGAGCAGCGCTCCGTGCTTTTTAGTGATGGAGGAAAGCAGCGCCAGATAGCCCGGCTTCGGAAAAACCAAGCCGGCATTGGCCGGGTAGGATTCCACGATGATCGCCGCGATCTGATCCCCCTGCGCAGCGAAAAGAGTCTCCAGTGCAGCGAAATCATTGTAAGGCAGCACGATGGTTTTTTCCGCAAATGCCCTGGGCACCCCGGCGGAATCCGGCTCGCCATGCGTAAGTGCGCCCGATCCGGCAGCCACCAGCAGGGAATCACTGTGGCCGTGATAACAACCATCGAACTTCACGATGTAATCCCGCTTGGTAAATCCCCGCGCCAAACGGATGGCGGACATGGTGGCCTCCGTGCCGGAATTGCACATCTGCACTTTTTCCACGGATGGCACCCACTCACAGATCGTGCGGGCCATTTCCACTTCGTAGGGATTTGGGATGCCGAAGGAAATTCCATCCTTCGCCACCTCGTGGATGGTGTTGCAGATCACCGTCGGTGCGTGGCCCAGAATGTTTGGCCCCCAGGAACCGATGTAATCGATGTAGTGCTTCCCATCCACATCCTCGATGCGGCTGCCTTTTGCGCGGCGGACAAAAAACGGCTCACCATCCACATTCCGGAATGCGCGGACTGGAGAATTCACGCCGCCGGGGATGAAGTTCTTTGCCGTGGCGAAAAGTTTGGAGGAAATCGTGGACTGGCTCATGCGCGGCATCCTTCACTTACGGCCTGCGATCTTCAACCCACAATCCGGCCCGCATGAAATTGGCGGTTTCCGTTTTTGGGATTTCCGGCTAGATTGCCCCCGATGAAAACGGGAATCCTCTGCCTGCTGGCCCTCTTTCTCGCCATCACGGCGCACGCACAAGTCCAGCGGCCCGAGCGAAAATCCCTCCTCGATTCGGATCCGGAAGTGGTCTATCTGGAGCGGGCGTTGGAAAAGCCCATTTCACTCCGGGTCATCAAGGAAGCGCCCGTTTTTTCAGATCACGAGGGCAGCCACCGGTTGGGATTTCTGAAGGCGAACCAGACGGTACCGCTGGAGGCCATCACCTCCAAGGTTTACCGGGTGCGCGGTGAGGGAACCAACGGTGGCATCGCCGGATGGGTGGCCCCATGGGCGTTTTCGTTTGAGAAAGACCCGGAGTTCGTAGCCCACCTCAAGGAGCTCTACCACCGCCAGATTCAGGTGGAGAAACTCATCGCGGAAAAGAAAATCGCGGTGGGCATGACCCTCGCGGAAGTCTCCCGGGCACTGGGCCAACCGACCAAGACCACCATGCGCAATGATGGCACCAGCCAATCCGGCATCTGGGAATTCATCGATTACGAGGAAATCAAGCACTACACCAACCGCGTGGACCCGAATACCGGGCAGATCTACCGCGTGCTGGCGTATGTGACGCGGGAGGAGAAGGGAAAAACCTCCGTTGAATTTGAAAACAACTTCGTAAAAGCCATCGAGCAGAGCGAGGACCGCCGGAGCGGCAGCGTGAGCGTCGTCATCCCGCGCTTGGTTTACGGCTGGTGGTGAGCCGCCAGCCAGCCCTCGCGCAGTTCCTTCGTCACCGGGCCGGAATGAAACGCCATCTCACCCACACGCGTGACAGGCACCGGACCGCGCGTGGAAGAAGTGAGGAAAATTTCATCCGCCGCGAGCAGATCCAGGTAGGTGAGAGCAGTTTCCAGGCACTCGTGCTGTTCCAGCAGAATCTCCCGCGTGATGCCCGGCAGGCAGCCGGAATCCAGCGAGGGAGTGAGGATCTGCCCGTTTTTCACAATGAAGACATTCGCCGTGGCCGCCTCACAGAGAATTCCCGTCGTATTCGTGAAAACCACTTCATCGAATCCCAGCCGCCGTGCGTGATCGAGGGCGATGAGGTTTTCCGCATACGAGGCACATTTGAGTCCGGCCAACGGTGAGTTTTCATTGCGTGGCCAGGGAGAATGCGTCACCGCCTGCGAAAGCGGCGGCTCCGGCGTAGGAAAGGCCGCCATCCACAGCAAATGGCCATCCCCCGGAGCCAGATCGTCCAGCGCTCCGCTGCCTGCCGTCATGGTCAGCCGGATGCGTGCCCTGCCCTTTTCCAGGCCATTTCGCAGCAGCAGTTCCTCCATGGTTGCGGAGAGGTCGGGATGAGGAATGCTCCACCCCAGTTTTTCACAGCCCTTCGCCAGCCGGATCAAGTGACGATCGGCAAACCGGGGCACGCCATTGACGGCGAGCAAGGTCTCGAACAAGGCCAGGCCATGCAGATGGCCACGATCCAGGGGGGATGTGGGCAATTGCGCCTGCCACTCACCATTGCACCAGAACTGCGTCATTTCCCGATAGTGGAGTGCTCTGCGGGAAGGGCAATGGGAAAACCCACCCGTTCCCGCACTTGTCATCCCACCACAATCAGCGATTAAGTCCCGCCATGCGGATTCTGATTTTTCTGAGCGGTGCGGTGATCATGGCCATGGGCATTCTGGCCTTCAATTCCCTGGAGCGGCATGTGGCCCATGGCTTTCTGGAAGGGGCACTCACCCTGGGTGGGGCCTTCGTCATCTGCGGCATCTTCACCTTGCGGATGCCCTGGCACGGGATGATCGGCGCAGGCATCGTGGCACTGCTGGGCGCAGGCAGAGGCTTGGGAAACCTGCCGGGAATGGCGAAATTCATGGCCGGAGATCGCTCACGCGGACCAGCCCCCATTCTGGAGCTGGGCGTGACGGTGATCTGCGTTTTCCTGCTTCTCAGGGTGGTCCGGGCGCTGATGGCTGAGCGGACCCGCCGGATGCTGGAGGAATCGGAAGCGCAGGAGAAGAAACGGGCGTCTGTGGAGTAACAGGCGGCACAACGGGTGCGGGAGTCTCCGGAACAGGCACAACGGCTGGTGCAGTTTTCGGCAGGGTATCCTGCCACTGGTGAAGCTGGTAGCCCTCACCCACGCCACCGATTTCGGCTAGCAGGTCGTGGCACTTCTGCCGCCATTTTTCATAATCCGGCGCTCCCGCCTTTGCCTCACGGCTGCCGGGAAATACCAGATAGCTGATTTTCAAATCGGAAACCGGGCGGCTGTATGGGGATGCCTTCGGATTGATCTCCCGGGCGATCCGCAACGAGGCCTCGCCCACCTTGAAGGTCGGGCCACCATCGCCCACCAGCGCGGGGTAAAGCTTGTCGCCGTAAATCACCACAGCATAGTCGCCGATTTTCGGAGCGAAGGGATCACCCGTTGCGGCTAGCACATTCACCGGAATCACGATGAAGGGATCGTAATCCGCGATCAGGTAGCTGCGGGCCTGAAGATCGGCAACACTGCGGCGCAACTCCGCGATGCGTGAGCGCAGCCAGGTTTTGCGTGTGGCAGTGGTCCCGGCAGCAGCCAGCTCAGCCTCGCCATTTTTAATCCGCCGCTGAAGGCCTGCGATCATTGGATTCGGCACCGTCCCGGTCTTCTGCCAGCCGTAGCTGGTGTAGGGCTGGTAGTTTGAGGAATTTACGATTTCATCGGGCATCGTCGGCAGCCTGTCTCCATCGGATCCATCGGACACCACATCCATCTCCGCCTGGAGCAGGAAGATGCGGCGGCCCCTGGCGGACCGGCCCTGGAGGATCGTTTCGCAATCGTAGAGATTGTGCTTGGTCAGCAGTTCATTGAGCGTATTCGCATCCCGGCGGATGCGCTCCACCTTGTTGTCATAGAGCTTGTAAAACCATGGCGAGACTTCCGCCTTCTCCAAAATCGGCGGCAGGCCGGGCAGCATTTTGGAGAGCAGCGCATTGGAGGCCTCCAGTTCCGCCAGGGTCTTGGCCGGTGATGGAACGCGCAGGGAAAGTTGGTAGCTGGCTGTGTAGCTGGCCGTATCGATGCGCTCTCTGGAGGCGATGCCTCCCTTTTCCACCAGGACCTCCGTCTGGAAAGGAATGCCGGAGCGGAGCTTCCGCACGTCCGAAATGGAGCCGATGACATCACCCTGTTCGGGCGGGGCTGGCGGCTCCTCGCCTTTTTTCGCGGCCTCTTCCATCTGCTTTTTCATTTCCGCCACGCGGCGTTGCAGATCTTCCTCCATCTCGGCCCGCATCCGTTCCTCGATCTGGTTTTCCAGTCTGGCCCGGTCCTCACGCACCACCACCGGCTTGGTAGAAAGGATTTCCTTCAGCCCGCGCTTCACTTTCGCAGGAAAGCCGGTGAAGCAAAGCACGATTCCTCCTGCCACCACGAACATGAAGAAGGCTCCCAGCCATGCCAGGGCGGGGCTGCGGCGGGATTTTTTGGGGGCGGAATCAGGCATGAGGCGGGTAAAATAGCAGCCGGGTGGGATGCTTCAACCTCCGTCCGAGAAACTTTCATCCCCTGCCCCTGCTGCATTTTTCAGATTCCTGAAAACTGAGCGATGACAAACCGCTTCCGGTCGCTACTCTCCCGGCTGTGAGTTATCAGGTCTTCGCCCGGAAATACCGCCCAAAAACCTTCGACGATGTCCTGGGACAGGATCACGTCGTCCGTACCTTGCGCAATGCCATCGCCCAAAAGCGGTTGGCTCACGCGTATCTTTTCGTAGGCCCGCGTGGCACCGGAAAAACCTCCACCGCCCGCATCCTGGCCAAGGCGCTGAACTGCCCCGGTGGCCCGAAGGCGGATTTCGATCCCGAGGATGACATCTGTGTGGAGATCGCGGAAGGTCGCTCGCTGGATGTGCTGGAAATCGACGGTGCCTCAAACAACGGCGTGGAACAGGTGCGGGATCTGCGGGAATCCGTCCGCTTCGCCCCGGCACGCGGGCAGTTCAAAATTTTCTATATCGATGAGGTGCACATGCTCTCGAACGCGGCATTCAACGCTCTGCTCAAGACGCTGGAAGAGCCGCCGCCGCATGTGAAATTCATCTTTGCCACCACGGAGGCGAACAAAATCCTACCCACCATCCTCTCCCGCTGCCAGCGCTTCGATCTGCGGCCGATTCCCACGGAGCTGATCGCCAGCCACCTCCAGCACATCGCCGGAGAGGAAGGTATCACACTGGAAGAAACCGCCGCATGGGCCATCGCCAAGGGTGCGGATGGCGGCATGCGCGATGCCCAGTCCATGCTGGATCAACTCGTCGCTTTCTGCGGTGATCACATTTCCGAGGCAAATGTGCTGGATGTTTTCGGCTTCACATCCCGGGAAAAAGTGGCCGCCCTTACCGCTACGCTGCTGGACCAGGACACTCCCGCTGCGCTTTCCCTGATCCAGAAGGAAGCGGAAAGCGGCCGCGAGCTTTCCCAACTGCTGGGAGAGCTCATCGGCTGCCTCCGCGCCCTCCTTGTTTCCAAGTTGGATCCATCCGCCGATGGCGAGGGCATCCCTGTGACATTGTGGAACAACCTTCTCAAGCTGGCGCAGGATTACGCACCGGACCGCATCCTCTCCGCCATCGATGTCTTTGCAGAAACCGAAGGCCGCATGAAGTGGGCCACCAACAAGCGCCTGCACTTTGAACTGGGCGTCATCAAGGCCATCCAGACCCTCAGCGAGGTACGCATCACGGATGTCATCAAGGTGCTCACCAAGGGTGCGGATTACCTCCCACAGGAACCTGTATCGGCACCCGCACCTCCTGCCCCCCAGCCCTCCGTTGAGCCAACCGCTGTCCCGGCAGCAGTTCCCACCTCCAAGCCAGCCCCGGCTGCGGAGGCTGAGCCTCCTGTGCGGATGGCCGTGGAAGAATCGATAGCGGCCATTTCCATTCCCGAGCCGGAGCCAGTGCCCGCCCCCGCCCCGGTTGCCCAGACGAAGCCTGCCGTTTCCGGTCTGGCGGGATTAGCCTCCCTGATTGAGGCAGCGCCGGAGGAAAGTGCCCTCCCCGCTGCCGAGCCGCCACCGTGGAAACAGGATGCCCCGGTGGCCCCGGCCCCGGAGCCCCTCGTGGCGAAACCGGCAGCCCTTGAAGATGATTTCTACAATGACCCCCTCATCCAATCCGCCCTCGTAAAATTCGAGGGCAAGGTGATGGGTTGATCTGCCATGAATCGGCTTTCACATCTGTTGAAGGATACGGGGATCTGGGCACCCATGCTGGTGCTCATTTCCCACGAGTTTCTTTATGTCAAAGGCTGGACCACGCAGATTGACTGGCTGCACCACTATTCCGGCGGCCTGGCTTTCAGTTATTTTTCCTGGAAGATCCTGCCGTATCTGACGCGTTGGTTTGGCACGACTACCCCTGCAGGCCGCCTGGCTGTCACCTTCCTCGCAGGCTGCACGGCCGCCTTGCTATGGGAAATCGCGGAGTTCAGCTCGGATTTATTCCTCCACACCCATATTCAGAAGTCCATTCAGGAGACGATGATGGACATCGTGAACGGTTTTCTCGGCACCACCACCACGGTGCTGGCTCAATTTTTTCTGTGCCTACGCCGTGGTTGCACGGCGAACCTGAAACAGTAGTCTTATCCAAACACCTACCTAACAAAATTTATGAACATCGCCAAACTGATGAAACAAGCCCAGCAGATGCAAGCCGGGCTGGCCGCCAAACAGGAAGAACTCGCCAGCCAGACAGTGGAATCCTCCGTGGGCGGCGGTAAGGTGAACGTCGTCGCCACCTGTGCGGGCGACGTGGTTTCCATCAAGATCGATCCCTCCGTAGTGGATGCCACGGATGTCGAATTCCTGGAGGATCTGGTGCTCAAGGGCGTCCAGGAAGCCATTACCAAGGGCAAGGAAAAGTCCGCCGCCGAAATGAAGAAACTCACCGGCGGCCTGGGCATCCCCGGCATGTGAGTTCCCGATGTGGAAATCCCAAACGCGAAGTGACTTCGTTTGGGATTTCCATGGTCATGAATTGAAGCTTTTCCCTTACCATGTCCGGCCTTCGCAATCGTCTGGGATGGATACTGGTGGGGCTCTCGCTGTTTCTACATTTCTTCACGGTTTATTGTTATATCACGCAGCCGGAAAGGTTCGCGGCATATACTGTGGCCCCCATCTGGTTCTGGGGTGCCATCGGCTTGTTTCTATCATGCTTCGCCTTCTGCTTTCTGAGGGCGCCACTCTCCATGGTGGTCTCATTCATCTGGGCCATCACGTTGCTGGTGGGGGCGGATGAATCCCATGCGCTGGCCCATCTCACCACCGAGCCACCCCGGCCCGGTGCCGCCGCCCTTCATCACAATCAGCCGGTGATCCGGGTCCTGACGATGAACTGCGCATTTCTCCTGCAGGGTGCCCCCACCAATGACATCGAGTATTGGCAGCCGGACATCGTGTTTCTCCAGGAGGTGGATGCTCCCCAGCTAAAGGAAATCGCAGAGCGCCTCTATGGCGGCACGGGAGACTATCGTTCCTTCCACCGGAATGGCGTGATCACCCGCTGGAAAATCAATGCGGAGGTGCGCTACCCTCACGCCAACTTCCAGCAGCTCCGCATCGTCCTGCCCGATCAACGGGAAATCAACCTGCTGAATGTCCATCTCCTTTCCGCCGCCACCGATCTCCGGCTCTGGCGGAAGATCGCATGGAAGGAGCACCGCGATAATCGGCGTGCTCGAAAAAGCCAGCTCTCCGCCGCACTCCAGATCCTGGAGCAGACCACACCTTTTCCGAACTCCCCCACCCTCGTCTGCGGAGACTTCAATGCTCCGGCGTGGGATCAGGTGCATAATCTTCTCAGCCGGGATTTCACCAACGCCTTTTCCACCGTGGGCACCGGCTGGGGAAACACCTTCCAACGGCGGCTGCCCATCCTCCGGATCGATCACATTTATTCCACCCGCCAGTTCACTCCCGTCCGCTGCCGGGCCGTTACCACCCGCCACTCGGATCACCGCCTGGTGGTCGCGGATTTCCTGATGAAGTGACTTCCTACTCTAACATGACACGCGAAACCCTCTCCGACGTTCTTGAAGAAATCGCCCTGCTGCTGGAGCTGAAGGGCGAGAATCCCTTCAAAATCCGTGCCTACCGCCAGGGAGCGGATGCCGTCCGCGGCCATGATGGAGACATTGTAAAACTCGCCGCAGACAACGAACTCACCGGCATCAAGGGCATCGGTGAAGCCCTGCGTGACAAGCTGCATGAACTGGCCAGCACCGGGCGGCTGGAATTTCATGAAAAGCTCCGCGCGGAATTCCCAGCAGGACTTTTCGAACTATTCGACCTGCAGGGCTTGGGACCCAAAAAAGTGAAGGCACTTTACGAAACACTGGGCATCCGCACGGTGGCGGATCTGGCAGCAGCCTGCCAGGAAGGAAAAGTGGCTGGCCTCCCCGGCTTTGGAGCGAAAACGCAGACGAAGATTCTGGAGGCCATCGCACTGCGGGAAAACTTTACCGATACATTTCTGCTAGGATCGGTCACACCCATCGTGGAGGGTATTCTGGAAACTCTGCGGACCCACCCGGAGATCACCCGCGTGGCGGTGGCGGGCTCCTATCGCCGCAGCAAGGAAACCGTGCATGACATCGATTTCCTCTGCGCCACCAAGGAAACAGCACTCGTTTGCGAGGACTTCACCACATTGCCTCAAGTGGAATCCGTGATCGTGTGTGGGGAAACCAAAACATCCGTCCGTCTCAAGAACGGCCTGCAGTGTGATCTTCGCGCGGTATCGAACGCACAGTTCCCCTTTGCCCTGCAGTATTTCACCGGCTCCAAGGAACACAATGTAGCACTCCGGTCCCTCGCGCTCAAACAAGGACTTTCCCTCAATGAGTATGGCTTCACCGCCACCGATGCGGAGAACCCTGCGCCAATTCCGGAAGTGAATGAGGAGCCGGATATTTATCGTGCCCTCGGGCTGGCCTACATCGCCCCGGAACTGCGTGAAAACCGGGGAGAAATCGAGGCCGCAGCGGATCGGATTCTGCCACGCCTGATAGAACTCAGCCACCTCCGCGGCACCTTCCACAATCACACCACCGCATCGGATGGCGGTGCCACGCTGGAAGACATGGCGGATGAGGCAATGGATCTGGGGCTCCAGTACTTAGGCATAGCCGATCACTCCAAATCCTCCTTCCAAGCGCGCGGACTGGATGAAACCCGCCTGCTGGCGCAACTGGAAACCATCAAGGCGCTCAATGCTGGCTATGAAAATTTCCGTATCTTCGCTGGCTCGGAGGTGGATATCCTCAAGGATGGGTCACTGGATTTCGAAAATGAAATCCTGGCCCAGCTCGATTACTGCGTGGCTTCCGTGCATGCAGTTTTCAATCTCAGTGAGGAAGACATGACGCGCCGCATCTGCCGGGCGATGGAAAATGAACACGTGACCATGCTGGGCCACCTCACCGGCAGGCTCCTCCTCAAGCGGGAATCCTATGCGGTAAACCACGCCGCCATCATCGATTGCGCGGCTGAAACACGCACCATCATCGAATTGAACTGCAGCCCCATGCGGCTGGATATGGACTGGCGCTGGTGGAAGCGTGCACGGGACAAGGGCGTCCTTTGCTCCATCAATCCGGATGCCCATTCCACCGCAGGTCTGCATCACCTGGGGCTGGGGGTGAAACTCGCCCGCAAGGGCTGGCTTTCCCGGCATGATGTCTTCAACACCCGCCCCGTGAAGGAAGTGGAAATTTTCCTCAAAACACCCAAGGCCAACCGCTGACGGAACACGACTTGACAGCCAGATAATCCCGCTGGAAAACGTGGGAACCATAGGCGATGAAAACCAAGGGAATATGATCTTTTTCTCCTTCTAAACCTTGCATGAGCCCCGGCGGTGCGCTACCTCCACGCGCCTATGGCCACCTATCGAGTGCTCGTTTCAGACCCTATTTCGGAAAAAGGTGTGGATGCCTTGCGCTCCTCCCCGGATATTTCCGTAGATGTGAATACCGGCCTCAAGCCGGATGAACTGCTCAAAATCATCGGCGATTACCATGGCCTGGTGGTCCGCTCCCAGACGAAGGTCACCGCAGAGGTTTTCGCTGCCGCCAAGAATTTGAAGGCCATCGGTCGTGCAGGCGTGGGGGTGGACAACATTGATCGCGCCGCCGCCACCGATCACGGCGTGGTCGTGATGAATACCCCCAGCGGGAATACTATTTCCACCGCAGAGCACGCCTTCGCGCTGCTGCTCTCCCTGGCCCGTAATGTTGGTGCCGCCCACGCCTCAATGATCTCCGGCAAGTGGGATCGCAAGAGCTTTGAAGGTGTGGAGCTTTTCGGCAAGCGCTTGGCTATCCTCGGCATGGGCCGCATCGGCACCGAGTTTGCCAAACGCGCCCAGGCATTCGGCATCACCGTCGTCGCCTATGATCCATTCCTCACCGCTGCTCGTGCCCAGTCCCTGAAGGTGGAGCTGGCCGAGACTCCGGAACTCGCCCTCACCGGCGCAGATCTCGTCACATTGCACGTGCCCCTCACCCCTGAGACCAAGCACATCATCGATGAAAAGCGCATCAAGCTGCTCAATCCCGGCGCGCTCGTGGTCAACTGCGCCCGCGGTGGACTGGTCGATGAAGTGGCAGCCAAGGAATCCATGGACAATGGCCACCTCGGCGGCCTTGCACTGGACGTCTACGAAGTGGAGCCACCACCGGCCGACTTCCCGCTCTTTTCTTCCAAGAAAGTCGTCTTCACCCCGCACCTTGGTGCCTCCACTGCAGAAGCTCAGGAAAACGTGGGCATCGAAGTGGCCCATCAGGTGAAGAATTTTCTCACCACCGGTGAAATCGTCAACGCGGTGAACATGCCGAATCTGGACAGCCGCACTCTTGAGAGCGTAGGCCCTTACCTCGATCTGGCACGTTCCCTCGGCAAGCTGCTTTCCAAGATCGGCCCTGCCCAATCGGACAGCATCAAGGTTTCCTACACCGGCCCGGTTTCCGAGATCGATACCGAGCTTGTGACCCGCTCCGTACTCAGCGGCTACCTGGCATCCGCCCACAATGAGGCCCAGGCAAACCTGATCAATGCCCCTGCGATCGCCAAAAACCACGGCATCCAAGTGAGCGAAACCACCTCCGCCCTCGCCTCCACTTTCACGGACCTCATCGAGGTAAGCGTCTCCAAGGGTGGCGAGACCGCAACAGTCGCAGGCACGCTCGTCGGCACCTCCGCCCGCATCGTCCACATCGCCGGGCACTACGTGGAAACGAATCCAAACGGACGTTTCCTCTTCGTGGAAAACGACGATCGCCCCGGCATCGTCGGCGTGATCGGTTCCGCCCTTGGCAATGCCTCCGTGAACATCGCCAACATGTCCCTCAGCCGCAATGTGCAGAACAAAACGGCCGTGACGGTGATCGAAGTGGATACCGAGCCATCTGCCGAGCTACTGGCCACCCTGCGGGGCACTGCCGGCATCACGCGCGTGCTCAGCTTCGAATTGTAAGATTCCAGAGATCATGGCCGGTGGCCACATCCGCCGGCCATGATCTTTCTCAAAAATCCCGTTGCCAACAGCGGACGGGAGTCATTAACTTCCCTTCAGCATGAAAAAACTCATCCTCATTGCTACGACCCTTGCTGCATTCAGTGGCATTGCGGCCGCAGACATCCAAGCTTCTCCCGGCTCCACTTACACCTCCACCCGTAAGCTTGGCCGCGCTTTCAGCAATATCATTTATGGCTTCATGGAAGTGCCGGAGCAGATCGTTCGCAAGACCGATACCTATGGCCGCAAGGCTGGCTGGACATACGGCGTAGCGGATGGCACCCACCGCGGTCTCCGTCGCCTCGGCTACGGCTTCTATGAGTTGGTGACTTTCACCTGCCCTACCTATCGCGGCACCTTCAAGCCACCTTATGAGCGTTGCGGCGAAGACAACCGCATCGAGATGAACCCTCATGACGGCCTCTCCGAATTCCCACCGGAACTCGGCGCAGAAAGCTACTTCACCCACAGCCGCAGCCAGACCTACTAAGGTCCGCCACGCACCTCTTTCCTAAAATCCCGGCACGGTTTTCCGCTGCCGGGATTTTTTTGTCCTGACGTTTTCTCAGACTTTCTCGAAGAACAACGTCAGTTCGTGCCTGTTGTAGGTCAGGTGGGTTTTTGCAATCAGCCGGAGGCCATTCGATTCCACGAGCGCCTTGGCGGCATGATAAAGTCCCAGGATTTCCTGAAAGTTTTCCACCCCGGTGGACTTGAGCGTATAGATGACCAAGCCGCCTTTTTTGAGAAAGGCCGAGAGCCGGATCACCTGGCGGCAGGCATCCAGCGCATCTCCATTCATATCGGATAAAAGGGCATCGTATTTTTCTCCCGGTGGCGGACTGAACTCCCGCACATCCTTGAGAAAAAACTTCAATCCCGCCGCACGATCCAGACGCTTGTCGAGTGGCGCGCGGTCCACCGCCGTCACCCTGTAGCCACGTTCCAGCAATTCCGATGTGATTCCGCCAGGGCTGGCCCCCAGTTCCAGCCAGTGGCCTTTTTCTGCGGGAATGTCACGATGGAGCCGGATGTAATGCAGCGCCTCCGCCACCTTCGCCCCGGCCCGGCTGATGGTTTCCTGGGCACTCTGGCGAATATACTTCGTCCCTCCCGGGTAGAATCCATTTGCCAGGCGTGGACTGCACAGTCCGCTGAACAATCCCTCCTTGCCCACGAGACAAAACAACGTCGGTGCATCTGGATCCTGCTCTTCAACTGCATGAGCCTGCCCGTTTTGCACAAAAAGTTGGAGCGCACGCCCCCGCAAATTGGAGGCCAGCGTTTTATAATAGCGGTTGGCCGCAGAAGAATCCAGCGCCCCCATGAGTACGGCCTGCGGCTGTGCCGGGGAGAATTTGCGCACCAGAGCCTGGGCCGCCTTTTCGATGAAACCCTCCATTTTTTGGGGATTACATGGCCAACTGTGATCCAAGGGAATACCCCAGCGGATGAAAGTCGCCGCATCCTTCGTCATCCCCTGCTCACCGGAAAACTCGATGATCTGATAGCCTCCACTTAATTTCACCCGTGTGATGGCCCCGATTGATTCCAATATCCCATCCGCCTCCGGTGCAAAGACTTCGGAAATACGGATCAACCACTTGGGCTGGTGATGGGCTGGCAGAGAAGATTGCAAAGGCGGGATAATTTCCCCTGCCTAGCCGATCTTGCGGAGCGGTGCAACCGCAGGGTTGCAAGGCATCTTCACGACCCGGGCACCATGACGGAGGGGAGGATTGGCCAGTCCGTGATTCTCCAGCCAGTTCTCCGCTTCTGCCCGGGATTTGAAAATCCGGCTTTGCTCTGTGGTGCGTGACCATTTACCCAGCATCCGGATCGTGCCGAAGGAGGATAAGTCCGAAACCACATAGACCAGCCAGCCCAGTGTGCAGAAATGATCCTGCCGCTGCATCAGTGCCAGGCGCAGTACTTCATTCGCATTCAAATGAAGATTCGCCGCCCTCAGATCGATCAGGCCATGATGCCCCGCAGACCAGCGTGGATCGGCAGCCATGGTTTCGTACATGCATTTCATGTCACGCAATTCCACCTCCCCTTGATACACCTCCGTTCTCAAACGGCGCTCGGTATCAATCTGGTAATGGCAGTATGCATTTGAAACCGGATCGTCAAAGAAGGTAGATTTCATAAGAGTCCGGATTACTCGGACCCTTGGTACTCAAAAGTGTTCAAAAAGAGTTTAGGTTTTTTTGAAATTCCGCATTACATGGCTTCCACCCGGTCGTTTTTCAAAATTCCTTGATCAGGGCCGTCTCAGCGCAACAAGTTTCCAGTCCCCGTCGCGCGTGAAGAGCAGCTCGTCCTTTTGGATTTCTGATTTTTTTGCCGAGCCATGTTCCACCACGGCCCGCACCTGCATTCCCTCCACCTCCACAGCCACCAGACGAAGCACCGGCTGGCGGCGCATACGCAGGAAGCAATAGAGAGGCAAATCCGGGTGGCTGGCATTCCAGAGATAACGTGCCGGAGGAAAGCCCCGGATCTCGGAGATACCGATCAAAACCTCCCGCAGCATTTTCTCGCCGTGCTTCTTGATCAGCTTGGCCGCTGCACGCCTTGCCAGCAGGCTCTCGATGAGGGCAGCCGCCGGATTTTGATAATCTTCCTCCATTTCCTGGATGAGCTCACGGGCGTGGACAGCCATCAGTGACTGGAGTTCTTCACGCTCAATCTCTCCTTTTTCAAAACTGGCAAATATCTCGTGCGGGGTAGGTAACATTTGGGTTTTTCAGCGAAGCATACGGATGCTTCATCCCGCCTGCTTTGGCAAATCTGCATTTAGCTCTACACTTCCTTATACTCAGGATTCACTGATTATCGATAGCCCATCATCTATACCTATAGAAAAATCATTCATTATCAGTAATTTACATAAATTCACATTCGATTGAAACGGCGCTACAGCGAGAAGGATTGTCTGCTCGGGAACTTTGCCTTCTTCTCGGCACGTTCCCCCACAATAAGTTATGAAAAAGCCTGTGTCCCCCCACACGGCGGCTTTCCTCATTCTCTGCACGATGGCCCCCCTATCGGCACAGAACCTGGCAAGTATCGACCGCGCATCTGATTTCCGGCCTCTCAAGATCGAGGATCTCGAAGGTTCCGACGGCAGCCGCTTTTCTGAAAAAGATCCCCTTCCGGGAAAATACGCGGTGCCTGCTGTCCGCAAGGCCGCCGCGCAAACTCCGGACGCGGGGGAAATCTACGTCTCCCAGGATGCCCACACACTGGCAGGCACCGGCAGTACTCCCAAAAACGTGGAAGCGGTGGTGGACCTGGATGTTTTGCGCCAGCCATCCTCCTATCGAAAAGTCTATGTGAGCACCGGCGCCGCCAAAGGGCAGCCCTACAACGTATCCGATACGGCTCTGGAAGACGGCCTGGCCCAGATTTCTGCCGTTTACCGCCAGGCAGGAAAATCCTCGGAGGCCTCCAGTGATTGTCCAGCCATCGGCCTGTCCGTGGAAAAACGCATCAAAATGGATGCAGCGAAGGTGCTGGAGGTGGTGGAATTCGAAGTGGCTGCCAATCCCAGCTGCGCGTGTGAAGTGGTGAAGGCTGCCATCCGCACCACCAGTGCGGATGTGAGCCAAGTGGTCTCGATCGCAGAAACCGCCATCAATGCCTCCCCGGAATCCATGAGAATGATCTCCCAATGCGCGATTGCGGAAATGCCCGACTCCCTCGCTGCCGTGCAGGCCATGCTGGCCCGCCTGGACCCGAATGCCGGAGACACTGGCTCCAGCGCGAAGAGCGCCAAGAGTTCCAAAAGCGCCAAGGAATCCAAAGCCGTGATTGTGGATAAGCCGGAACTGCCCAATCCGCTGGATCGTCCGCCGCCATTCCCTCCCCTTCTTCCCCCTCCGGTCTATCCGCCACCTGTGACGGATGTGGATCCGGGCAATTGCACCAAGTATTGACCCCCCAAAAAATAAAAACGGAATCGTCCTCAGGTCGGTTCCGTTTTTCTTTGTATCCAGATGCTTCCCTGCGAAATCCTTGCTGAAGTCTGATAAAAATCTGTAAATCTGGAAAAAATGGTAATTTCCTTGCACTGGTGGATTGACAAGCGATGACTGGCCCATAGAGTTCGCGCCCCGAGCCGCGAGTCGGTCCCCACTACAGAATATTTACTTAGGCCCCTGTCATGAGCAAACGCACCTTTCAGCCTTCCAAGCGCACGCGCAAAAACCAATTTGGTTTCCGCGCCCGCATGGCCACCAAAGCCGGACGCGATATTATCCGTCGCCGCCGCCAAAAAGGCCGCAAGCGCCTCATCCCCAAGGGTGCCGAGCTGCAATACGCCCGCCACACGAACCAGCACAATTCCTGAGTTCCAGCTTCCTGCTGCTACGGGAGCCACTAGCCCCCCATTATGCGATTTCCTCGCAAATGCAGCATGACAGATCGTGCGGACTTCGCACGAGTCAAGAAAACCGGTCACGCGAAAGCTGGCCGGTTTGTCATTTTAAGCACGTTGGCCGATCCGGAGCTTCCCAGTCTCCGGACCGGCTTCATCACGACCAAGCGCTGCGGAAAAGCGCATGACCGGGTATTGCTCCGCCGCCGCTTCCGTGCACTGGTGCGGGATCATGCAGAAGAATTCGCCGATATGCGCCGCTACCTGGTCACCATCGCCCGGCCTGGCGCTGCCGCCGCCACCTTTGAGGATTTGCAGGCAGATTGGCTGAGACAGGCGAAGCGCCTGGGCCTCTACAAACGCACGGAACCCTCCTCGTGATCTCACGCGCCGTCAGCTTTCTGATCATCGGCATCATCCGCTTTTACCAAAGGATTCTCAATCCGCTGCTGAAAGCCGTGAGCGGCCCCGCCTTTGGCTGCCGCTATACTCCCACCTGCTCCCACTACTTCGTGGAGTCCGTCCAGACCCATGGCCCCCTTCGCGGCTCATGGTATGGAATTTGCAGGATTTTCCGCTGTCATCCATGGGGGTCATACGGTTATGACCCCGTGCCGACAGCAGGAGCACCCCGGCCAACCCGGAAAAACTGCTCCTGCCCGCATGGATCACACCATCACTGAAAATTTCCCCTTACACACATGTACGATCGTAAAACTTGGGTCATTGTTGCCCTCTGCGGCGCGCTGATAGCCACCAACATCTATTTCCAGCAGCAGGATGCGAAGAAGCTGGCAGATCAAAAGAAATGGGAGGAAGCCGCGACGAAGGCAGCCACTCCCGCCCCTGTGGATCCGGTAGCCCAGGGCGAGCCTGTCCTGGCGGCTGAAACTCCCCCACCTCCCACCGAGGAGCAACTGATCAAGCTGGAGACTGGCAAGGTCATCTTCACCCTCACCAATGTGGGCGGTGGTGTGAAATTCGCCGAATGCAAGGATGAGTTTGAAGTGGGTAATACCACCATCCCTGTGAAAATGAACCGCTTCGGCCAAGGAGCGGTAGGCACTCTGGCAGGAGCCGATCAGACACTGGATCAGACAGTTTATCTCTATCAGGCTGCAGAATCCATTCCCGGCAAGAAGGCGGTGTTTCTCCAGAAGCTGCCATCCGGCCTGGTCGTCAAGAAGACCTTCAGCGTGATCGAAGGGAACAAGACCGGCTCCGAGTATCTGTTGGATTTCGACATCTCCATTCAGAACATCACGGAGGCCCCTCTCAATTTGAGTCAGTGGAGCATCTTCCTCGGCGAGGCAGCCCCTCTCTATCAGGCGGAAGTAGGCCAGCAGACCGGATTTTTCTGGAGTGAAAATCTGAGCATCCATTTCAAGGATGGGTCCGGCTTCAGAGGCGGCTGGTTTTCCGCAGCAAAAAGCATCCTCACCAGCCCTGAGGGCCAAACCCTGGACTACGCGGGTGTGACGAACCAATTCTTCACCACCGTCCTGCGCCCGGCACAGCCGACGGTCGCCACCGCATGGGCCAGGCACCAGGATGAGAAACTCACGGAAAACGCAAAGCCCATCTCTTCCGTGCGGGCTGGCCTTTCCCTGCCGTCCATCACTCTGCCTTCCAAGGAAACCAAGAGCCTGAACTACAAGCTCTTCATGGGCCCGAAGCATAACGTGATGCTGCGCGGCATGGAAAAATACTGGGGCAAAGGCTGGGGCGATGTGATGCAATACGGCTGGTTCAGCCCCGTGTCCCGCGTCCTCAACCGCCTGCTCAATACCTATCACGGTTGGCTGGATGGCATCTCACCCAAGTGGTCATGGGGCCTCGCGGTGATCCTGCTCACCATCACCGTCCGCACCGCCATCTGGCCGCTGCACGCCAAATCCACCCACACCATGAAGCGCATGAGCAAGCTCCAGCCGGAGATTGCCAAGCTGAAGGAAAAGTATCCTGACGATCCTAACAAGATGAACCAGGAGATGATGGGACTCTATCGAAAGTATGGCATCAATCCACTGGGCGGCTGCCTGCCCATGCTCATTCAGATCCCGATTTTCTTCGGCTTCTACCGCATGCTCCAGTATGCCGTGGAACTGCGCCATGAAGGATTCCTGTGGGTGACGGACCTTTCCCAGCCGGATGTGTTCCACGTCTTCCACCTGCCATTCGCCCTGCCCTTCCTTGGCACGGAACTACCGATCAACATCCTGCCGATTCTGATGGCCATCTCCAGCTTCATCCAGATGGGCATGATGCCGAAGACGGGAGACAAGACCCAGCAGCAGATCATGAAGTTCATGCCGCTCATGTTCTTCTTCTTCTGCTATAACTTCGCCTCCGCACTGGCCCTCTACTGGACTACCCAGAACATCTTCTCCATCGGCCAGACATGGCTGATGAGCAAAGTCCCCGAGCCGGAACTGAAGGCCCGCAAGGATGGCGGCAAGAAGTCCTGGGTCCAGCGCATGGCCGAACGCCAGGCTGAAGTCCAGAAAAACGGCCGCCCAACTCCCGGCATGAAGGACGTAACCCCGGATGCGAAAAAGAAGCGCACTCCACGCACTGGAGGCTGATTCTTTTCAAAGTCCCTGTTTTCCCAAGCGGCGATTCCCTCACAGGAGTCGCCGCTTTTTTTTAAGCTAATATGGGTGTTAGCGGGACCGGACTTTTCCTTTCATCTCGCCATCATGAGTTATTTCAGTTAGTGCGGCATCACGCATGAAAACCCTTCTGCTCCCTTTTATCGTATTGGCCGTATCGGGACAAGCCATGGCCTTCGATCCCATTGGGCCACCACCGAAGAAAACAATCGAGTGGACCACGAACTACATCTATTGGGCAGTGGTTCCTAAGATCGATTTCGAGGATATAAGCGTGCAGGAGGCCTTGGATTTCATTTCTCAGGCAACTGGTATCCCATCAGCTTACCGAGTTGAAGTAGATGCCACCGCAATGGGTAAAACGATTTTGAAGTCCAAAATCCAAATGCAGGAAAAGAATATCAAACTGAGTGATGCTATAGCGAAAATTGCGGATCGGATTAACGCTAAAATGGTAATCGATGAGGGAGTCATTCGACTTGTCCCTAAATAACAGACTCTGATTTTTGCCTGCCCAAAGAGCGGCGGCTTGTCGTTGGCTATGTCCGCTGCGCTACCATTCCGAACCGCCTCATGTATTTGTTGGCGAATGCTCCGCATTCGGAGGCTTTTCAGGTTAGGGCGCTTCGGAGAGCGCCCCTCCTTG
>Ga0157373_10000714_pt1 | contig 26026 bp, 25 predicted proteins | sample C65metaG_FD_113460 | JGI IMG/M metagenome (GOLD analysis project Ga0157373, IMG submission 113460) | Corn rhizosphere microbial communities from Kellogg Biological Station, Michigan, USA - C6-5 metaG | ecosystem: Host-associated > Plants > Roots > Rhizosphere > Soil | place: USA: Michigan... | reverse complement strand
TGAGGATGATGGACATGCCCATCTCCGCCTGAATGCGTTTTAGCAGATCCAGAATCTGCGCCTGGACCGTGACATCCAGAGCGGTGGTGGGCTCATCGGCAATCAGCAGTGAAGGCTTCAGAGCAATGGCTAGGGCGATGACCACCCGCTGGCGCATGCCGCCGGAAAGCTGATGGGGGTAGTCCATCATTCGCTTTTCAGGGGCAGGGATGCGCACCTGACGAAGCATTTCCGTGGCAGCTTCCCATGCGTCCTTTTTCGACATTTTCCGGTGGATGCGGAAAATCTCCGAGACTTGGCGGCCGATGCGGTGCACGGGATTGAGAGCGGCCATCGGCTCTTGAAAAATAACACCGATGTCAGAGCCCCGGATTTTCCGCAGTTCCTTGTCAGGAATGTGGGAAAGATCCCGGCCTTTGAAATTCACATGGCCGCCGAGGATTTTTCCAGCGGGCTGGGGCAGCAGACGGACGATGGACATGGCCGTCACACTCTTCCCGCACCCGGATTCTCCTACGATGCCCACCGTTTTCCCTGCGGGAACGGAGAAGGAAACCTGATCGACCGCACGCAGCAGACCGCGCTCGGTTTCAAATGAGGTGATGAGCTTGTCCACCACCAGAATGGGTTCAGGATCGTGGCTCATGGCTGTGCGGGAGTGGTGGGTGAGGGTGTCCGGTAAGCATCGATCACGCGGGTGGATTCTGGGAAAGTTTTGCCGGAACGGCGTGCTGCCTGGGTTTCCTCCTGAACTTTCTCATCGATCCAGAAAACATAGGGATCCCGTGGATCGGAAACGATGGGCGGGCAGAAGCGTGTGTTCTCGCAATCCGGCCATTTGATCCAGCGCCAGAAGCCTATGCGGCCATAGTCCAGGGTATAGCCGGGAATGAAAAATCCTTCATCATGAGCGATGTGTTGGATCTGCTGCACCGAGCTTCTCAGCTCCTCCAGTGTCCGGGCGGTGCGCACATTGAGGGAAATGCGGTCCGTGTCCGGCCGGGCCCAGCCGAAAACGTTGTTGGTCTGGGGCTTGGGATTGCCCTTCTCGTCCAGTGCGGTGGAAGAATGAAGATACTGATAGGGGTCAGGCATCGGTGGCGTGAAATTCCATGCACCCAGTGCCATCTGGTGTTGTTTCTGCATCTCCTTTTTGTAAACGACCGTCGCTTCCAGGCCGTCCAGTTTCAGATCGAGACCGCAGGCTTTCGCATCCTCGCGCAGGATGGACATCATGCGATCCACTTCCGGCGCGGAAGGATAGGTCAGTGATACCTCCAGGCGGGTGCCGTCCGGTTTTTTCAAAATGCCATCGCTGCCCTGCTGGGTGTATCCGGCAGCGGCGAAGGAGTTTCTGGCATCCATGATGGAGTAAGGGCGGGCGGTGATGGAGGAATCACTCAAGCCTTCAAACCCTTCAAAAAAGGAATTCAGTCTCTGGAAATCCCCCCGGAAAATCACATCGATCACCTTCTGCCAATTCATGGCATAGTTGATGCCGATCCTGACGTCCTTGTTATCCAATGGGGCCTTGCGGACATTCAGATAGAGTCCGCGTGGGACTTTCGGGAAGCGTTTGTAGTAGGTGACGCGCTCAATGTATCCGTTGTAAACGGGCGGCATCTCGGACTTCTCATACCAATACTGCGGAAGGGTGAGGGGAAAGGTATCGATTTCCCCGGCGCGAAAAAGCTCGAAGGCCTTCGATGAATCACGGACCACCGTATTGACGATTTTATCCGGGTTGAACCGATAGCGGTAAAACTTCTTATCCTTGGCCCACCAGTCTTTCACGCGGGTCTGGGTGATGGAGGCACCCTTCACAATTCCCTCCGGTTTCACGTCATAGGCTCCGGTGGTGGGTGGGAATCTCCACTGATAACGTTCGCTGTAATCCGGCCCGTATTCGGAATAAAAATCCGGCTCGGACGGAGCCAGTTCCTCACAGGCAAACAAGGCAGCATAGTACTTCGCTTCCGGGAGGGAAATGGCCAGGGTATCATCTCCGTAGGCGGCGAACTGGGCATAATCCTCACGATACGCCTGTTTGTAGAATGGATTGGAAACGTTGTCCGAGACGTTGACGTAAATGGTGATCAAATAATCGAGCGCGCGGACTTTTTTCCCATTGGAATAACGGGCATCCGGATCGATGTGGAAGTAGATGGTGCGTCCATCCTGAGACATGGCCCACTCCTTGGCGATGCCAGGAATGATGGCCATGGTCTCCGGGTGATAGTGCACCAGATCCAGATTGATGTCATCGTAGATATCGCTCCGGAAGCCATTGTTGGAGTTATCTCCGAATGGCCGGAGCGTGGGAGGGAAGGTGGACATTTCCTTGCGGAAGACGCCGCCCTTGATGGCACGTGGATCCCCGATTTCCGGCTGATCCTGGCCATTCTGCCAGACGAGATCGGTGGGCACTTCCGAAGGGTTTCCGATCTTCAGATAATCGCCCAAGCCGAGACGGAAATCCATTTTCTCCGAATCTTTGCGCACGCTTGCCAGTTGGCCTTCCAGTAGGACCTTTTGCTCCTCTCCGGCGGTTGCGATCAATTCATTGAGATGCGCCTCCTCCTTCTGGAGAGCTGCCTTCTGGGTATGAATCCAGTTTTGGATGTAACGGTTGTATTCCGGGCGGAACTCATCGAAGCCCAAGGTCCGCTTCAGGGTTTCCTGTTCCCGGTGGCAACCTGTAAGGGTGAAGGACAGGCAGGAAACGAGGCATGAAACGAGAAGGATGATCCGGCGTTGCATCAGCGATAGTAAGTGAATTTTTTCGGATCGTAGGCTTCGCGGATCGCCTCGCCTACAAATGTGATGAGGATCAGCAGTACCAGCAGCGCGGCGAAGGCCGAGCTAACCATCCATGGTGCTGATAGATTGGAGAGGCCGTCATTCAGAAGTCTGCCCCATGAGGCGTATTCCGGCGGGAGGCCAAATCCCAGGTAATCGAGGGAGGTGAGGGCAAACACCAATCCCGAAATGGTGAAGGGGATGAGGGTGATGAGAATGGAGACGGTATTGGGCAGCAGATGCCGGAAAATGATGCGTGGCGTGCCAGCCCCCAGCACGCGCGAGGCTGCAATGTAATCCCTCTCCTTATCCCGGTAGGCGGCTGTCCGCATCAGGTAAGTGATGCCCATCCAGCCGAACAGGGTGAGAATGGTTAGGATGATCGGCAGTCCCTTGAACTTGTCCGGCACCATGCTGGAGAAGATGATGACGACGAACAGGAACGGGATGTTGGAAAAAATTTCTATCAGCCTGCTGGCCAGCATGTCGAACCATCCCGAGAAGTAGCCCATGCTCATGCCCAGAATGATACCGATGAGATAGACCATAGGCATGTAGAGCAAGGCAGCTTTCAAATTGACCTGAAGGCCTCCATACAGATAGGCCAGCATGTCATAGCCTTGGGAGGTGGTGCCAAGCCAGTTTTGCTCATCGGGAATGGGAGGGGCGGGGTGATATTTCACCGCTCGCAGCCCGCTGCTTTTGAGCTCCAGGAAATCTTCCTTGCTGCCGCTGCCAGTGAATTTTTCCCCAATCAGATCACCATCCAGGTAATCTGCAGTATAGACCCGCATGCCGTTGGCATCCCATCCATCCACGGTACCGGAGAATTTTCCTTTGCGCATCGTGTAGCGCAGATGCATGCGGGATTCCGCCACATCATGGTATTTCGCCGCCAGTCCCGCGTAAGGCTGAAGGCTGCCTCCCTGATAGAAAATCCCATCCCGTTCCTCCATGGCGCGGGAGCGGGGAGACAGCGTATCTCCCGTCGGGTCGAATGGGATCAGCGGCATGAAGACGAGATTACCGGATTCCTTCGTCGAGATGGTTTTCAGTTTCCGGTAATCCGCTGGAGCCTCGCCTGCCGGTCCATCCATTCCGAAATCCTTGTTCTTCAGATCGTGCGGCAAAAATGCAGGGAAAGTCCATTCTCCCTGATAGCGTACGGCCAGCGCCCGCCGTCCGACAATGGACTGGTCCAGCATGGCCAGCACCACCAGAAAAACGAGGATCAGCAGTGAGTAATAACCGCGCTTGATTTCACGGAAGCGCTGGATCCGGCGCTGGGTGATCGGATTACCGGGGCCCCGGGTAAAGCTGCGGATCACGAGTCCCAGCCCGATGAGAATCAATAATCCGGCCGATACCCAGCCGAACCAAGGAAAGCCTGCATCTCCTGCCTGCTCGATGTTCAGCCACGTAATTTGTCTGCTGGTTTCGAAAAACCATCGGGCCGTGGGAAAGGCGATGCCCTTCCACTCGCCCAAGATGGCAAGAGTTCCCAGCAGGGTTAAAAGAAATCCTATCGCTCGCATCGCTTCACTTGAATTTGATCCGGGGGTCCACCATGGCCACGATCAGATCTGAAATGACATTTCCTATCAACATCAGCAGGGCAGCTATGGTCAGGGTGCCCATGATGACTGGGATATCCCGGGCCAGAACCGATTGATACTGCAGCAGGCCGAAGCCCTGAATGTCGAAGACCGTTTCTATCAACATCGAGCCGCCCACGAAAATCTCCACCAGGCTGCCCAGGCTGGTGGCCACAGGGATCATGGAATTACGGAAAGCATGGCCGAAGACTGCCTTGCGGAAGCTGGCACCCTTTGCCACGGCCGTCCGCACGTAGTCCGCTGCCAGTTGATCCATCAGATTGTTTTTGGTTAGCATGGTCAGCATCGCGAAGCCGCTGATGATGTAGCAGAGAAGCGGGAGGACCGTGTGGTGGGCCAGATCCTTGATTTTCCCCCAGCTATCCATCTGATCGAAGTCCGCGCTGGTGAGGCCGAAGAGGGGAAAGAAATTTGCCCGTGCTCCCAGATGGACGAGCAGGATGGCACCGAGTGCAAAGCCGGGAATGGAATAGCCGATGAAAATCAGCACCGAGCTGAAGTTGTCGATGAAGGTCCGGTGTTTCAGCGCCTTCAGCACACCCAGTGGAAGGCAGACAGCGTAAGTGATGAATGCGGAAAGTAGTCCGAAGTAGGCCGCCACGGGCATGCGCTGGGCGATCATCACGTCCACCCGTTCATTGTAGATGTCCGAAACGCCAAGATCTCCTTGGAGCAGACCCTCAAAGCGTGTCTTGAAAACGATGGCACGGGGATTGTAGCCAGGGAGTTCTCCTGCTCCGGGGTTCCGCCGCTTATAGCGCTCCTGCCGATCCTTTTCCGTTTCGTAGCGGAGTTTCCATCCTTCCTCCTGCACAGGCTTGCCGGTATCGGTAAAGGTGGCGGAGACGATTTTTTCTCCCTCGCGTTTCACATGCACGAGCCTGCCATCGTTACGGAGGACGATGGCGGTCGTGGTTTGGGGATCGATGGAACCGCCGATGGTTTCCTCTCCCTGTCCGCCGAATTCTCCCTTGGATACCTGCACCTCTCTGGGCAGGATTCCCAGCCACTGGCCGTAGCCGACGAGGATGGGCTTATCGAGTTTGTAACGTTCTTCCAGATTCTCGAGTTGCTCTTCATCCAGTCCGCCTTGTGAGCGGCTGGAAGCACCGGAACGCTTTTCGCCTTCTCCTGCGTTCTGTCCCGCCTGCAGTGCGCGGTCGATGGCACCTCCCGGCACGATACGCGTGATGGTGAAAACGAGGAGCGTGATGCCGAGCAAGGTCGGCGGAATGAGGAGCAGTCGTCTGAGGAAGTAGGCTTTCACGCAGTTGTCACCAAGAGTTCTAGCCGTGTGCGGACCCCATGCAAGCTCCGACGGCCCCGCATCATGGCACCGCTTTGAAGATTTTGCGAAAAATTCCGCTGCACTGGCTTACATTGTCCGGGATGGTGCTGGCTGTCATGGGTTGCCGCGTGTTCTCCTGGGCTGCGTTTTATCACGGGATGTGAAGGTCTCACATGCCCTGATGGAGGCTGGTGGGTATCAGCCAAAGCTCACCTTTATCCCGTGCTTGCGGAGGCCTGCTGAAACATCCTCTTCCAATTGTTGGTAGGTGCGTCCATCCAGCAGGGCTTTCCGTGCTTCCTCCGGCGGCTTGCCATCCTGGGTGGCCTTGATGGAGTTTTTAAAGCGTGCGGCATCACCTTCCCCATCTAAAAGAATGAAGTAGTAAACCAGCAACTGGCCATAGCCGTAGTTGGTATTGCCATTCTGGTAGAACTCCTGCTGGGGCATGCCCATCAGTTTTTCCAGATGGGGCATCACGAAATTCTTGCCGAGCGCCCGCCCACCCTGATCTTTCCAACCATAGGCGGTGATATATTCCAAGGCGCTTTTCGGCTGTTGGCTGAGAGAGAATCTGCCGTTTCGGTAAGGAGCGCAGGCCATGTATTCCGCAAATCCCTCCACCATCCAGATATCCGCATGGGCGTCATGATCTGCCCAGAGCTGGTGGCAGATTTCATGATAGAAGGTATGGAAATCGCCTGAATAATCGAACATGTAGCCGCTGCCCACCTTTTTGACGCCCAGGCTGGTGAGAGGCACCAGAAATTCATCTGCTTCTCCCAGATAAACGCCGCTGGTACCTTGCATGCCGCCTGCGGCGAAATACTGCTTCTGGGTTTCCACCATCCGTGCCTTCAGCTTTGCCGCCTGCGGAGAGCGGGTGCGCCGATTGTTCAGGGGAACTGCCTGATGGAGCTGATAGCAGGCCTCGAACATGGTGGCCACCTTGGCCAGCAGACTGGGCCTCAGAACCACATTGCACTGAAAGCGGAAATGCGGGCTTTCATAAATGAAGCGTCTTTCCGTTGTGGATTCTTCGATCACGGTGATCGGCGCATCTCCCTCGTATCCTGCGGAGTCCGGCCACGGCGCGGAGAAGTTGGATTGGGCGGGATCATAGCCTGCCAGCATCGGCGTGGCAGGGAGCGGTGAGGCTGCCGGTGGCGTGGCCATTTCCTGGATGTGGCTGTTATCCGCAGCGCTCAAGAGATTCCGCGCCACGCTTACAGTCCTACCATCGCCCCGCCGGATTTCCACGCTGGTGGGGGTGGCTGAAACCATGGTGCCGGCCAGGGTGCTGCCGGTGGTGCTCGTCCACGTCCGCTCTTGGGAAGGTGCCGCTTCCAGCCGTCCTAGCCAGACCAGGAGCAGGCAGGACTGCATGAGAAATCGTTTCATGATACCTTGAGCAAGGGAGGGCTTATTCATCCCGTCCTTCTTCCTTCATGCGGATGAAGGGTTTCAGCAAAAGCAGGCCCACCGGTGCCACCAGCACCATCAGGCCGATGATCAGCCACATCATTCCGGGATCGCGTGGGCCGTCCTCCGGACAATACTTTGCCAGGAGACCGCCAAAGGCCGCTCCGGTAATGAGCTTTCCAATGAGAAGGGGAATATAGGACAGCGAGGCGTAAGAGGCTTCCTGCCCCTTTGGCGCGATGGATGACGCATACTCGTACACCCGCGGTGAGTAAAATGCCTCACCTACGGAAAAAAGCACCTGCCAGAGGGCGATCATCACGTAGTAGGGGTGCACGCTGCCTTTCAGCTCCATGTAGCCATGGCCGATCGCATTTCCCATCCATCCATCCGCCATGCCCTGAAAGGCGTGTGGTGGTAGAACTACAAAGATAAAGGAGAGCGCGGTGATGAACCCACCGAGAATCACCATCGAGTAGGCGGAGAATTTCTGCGTCATGATGCCAATGGCGGGTGCCAGAATCAGAATCAGAATCCCATTGATCGCATTGAAGCGTCCCACCCGCGCCTCCGGCCCCAGAGCCTGGATTGCAAATGGCGGCAGAATGTAGTCCATCACATTGAAGACCACCTTCAGGAAGCCGATCATCAGTAAAAACACCAGAAGCCGGTAGAATCCGGAGCTTTCAATCAGGCTGACGAACAAAGTGCGCGTATCCTGGTATCCATCGCGGATGGTCAGCCGCACGGATTCAAGAAATCCCGCATCGGGGTATTTGTTAATCTCCGGAGTCACCACCAGACCGTGCTCCGTCATTTCCGCCCCCCGGCGGAGCAGGAGGATGAGCGGCAGCATGAGCAGCTCGATGCCCATGCTTACCAGGAGCAGCGTTTTGTAGTGGCTCAGGCTGGAGGTAACGAGAGGCAGCGAGATGTTTCCGTGGGCCACTAATGACTCGCGGACACCATCGAAGATAAAGTATGCCACCATGAAGCCGAAGTTCATGATCGCATAAAACAGGGAAAATGCGACGGAGCGCTGGCTGGGCGAAGAAAAGCGCCGCAGAGCTGCTACCAAAACTGGAGTGCACAGAGCTTCTCCGATCGCGAGGGGAAAGAGGCCGAAAATCAGGGCCACCCAGGAATTGGTGGTCACCACCATCACCAACCGGGTGAGGATGCAGAGCGTGACGCCGATCAGTAGCGTCCGCCGCAGGCCCAACGCATCCGTAATGGAACCAGCCAGAATGGTGATGACGGACATCGTGATCGCCCATCCGGCGATGAGAGGCAGGGCCACATCCTTGCTGAAGCCCATGTCATTCGCCAGCCACAGGATCAATGTGGTATTGAGAATCTTGTAGCCAGTGACACTGAAAAATTTCAGCCCGAACGCAAACCCCATCTCCCGGGGCGCACCCTTCAATTTCAGCATCGCATAAAATGCGACACCGAAGATGGAGAGTCCGATGATTCCTGCGGGAATGTAGCCCAGATTTCCCTTTTTGGCAGCCAAGTATCCCACTCCCGCACATAGCAGCAGTAGGGAAAAGGTTTTCAGGAAAAGCACCATCAGACCTTTGGCAGACATCCCGGACGGTTCAAGGGGCGGGTTTCCATTCGTCATCGAAGTCATAAGGGAAAAGGTGTGGCCCGTTGGGAAATTCTTTCCCGGAGCACTGATTTGAAACCACCGATTGCCCCTCTCCGACAAGGCGATTCGTCCCGGGAGCACCGTTTGGTCAGCTCATCCGGCAGATGCCCAGCCAATCTTTATAGGCATTCCAGCCGTGGGTATCGATGGTGAGTTCCGGCACTCCCAAAGAGCTGTAAATTCGCAGGCTCGTCATGGGTTCCGCATCGATGCAGCGGCGGTGCAGCGTCAGTGAATGGCAGAAACCGGGATCAATTTCCAGCATGCTGCAGCCGTCCTGGCTGGTAAGGGTGATGTGGCCGTTCTGGAAAATCAAATGTCCGGGGGCAATCTCCCGGGTAAAGCGGAAGGCAATAGAGGAGAGCTGGCAGTGCAGCGTCATCCCTTGCTCGATGGCCTGGCAGAATACCCGACTGAGGGGATTGTTTTCCGGATTTTTCCGCCTGTCCTCCGCTGCCTTCGCACAGCAGGGGCAGATGGATGGGCGCACGATGTGGCTTTCCCGCCAGCGATCATAGGTTTCCACCGTCAGCGGTTGGGTGGGTTGGTGGGCCAGACTTCCGCTGAAGGCGGATAGGTCACTAAGGTGGGGAATGGCTGCGATGGAGATGGCTCTGGGTTCCCCGCGCGTGGCGATTTCCAATGCAAGCGAGGCACGTGAGCGGTGCTCGATCGCCACAGTATGAAGATGCTGGATCGCCGGGAGGGATATATGTAACCCCTGCTCCGGGAAAAACAACGTATCTGCCTCTTCATCACGAATGGATTCTGATAGTTTCGTGATGGTTGCCATTTCCGCCATCCAGTTCCGTGCATGAAAGTAGAGGGGCGTATGGGTGCAGAGATCGGTGAGGACGCTTGCAGCATCCGATTCGATTCGGTGATGGCGGTGGTGGGTCAGAAAGGAGTCGGGAAAACTCATGAAATCAGGCGGAATGGGTGAGCAGCAAGGAGCGGGATTCGGTGGCGTGCAGATGGAAGTCCCGGGCACTCACATCCGCATATACGATGTGGGTGCGGGTCTTGTCCGCGATGCGTAGCACGGTGCCCTCGGAATCGATGAAGGATGGCTGGAAGCGCACGGCATTCCGGTGCATACTGGTGTGGATTTCCACTTCCAGGGATTGGCAGCGGTGGAGGATGCCGCTGGTGGCATGGATGAAATCGGAGGTGATGGGCAGGGTTGTTTTTCTCGCCTGTTCCCATTCATCCAGCCATGCGCCAGCCCCCAGGCGGTGGCTTTCGATACAATCCAGGGAAATGCCGTCAAAGCGGGTGATCATTTGCTGGATCGCTGGAGATTCCCAGCGATGGCCCTCCAGCCGCACCGAGAGTTCGATGGGCTTATCCGGCGGGCCCATTGCGAAAAGCGGTCGGCGGTCCGCCACATCCGTCATCAGGTAAACGTTCTGCTCCGGTTTCATGGCCGTCTCCAGTCCGCTGATGGAATCCCGCAGCAGCGTCCAGCCACTGGCCCGCTCCGTGATGTGCAGGCCAAAGGGGGTGGATTTCGCCAGGCTCAGGCCCGGCCGCCGCAGCACCAGTGTGCCCTGACCCAGGTGACATAAATGGTTCAGCAATTCATGCAGCGGGCTGCGCAGGCGGTAGGCGCAACTGCAAGGAGCAGTGGGGCTTTTTTTCCAAGAGCAAAACATGCCTCCACCCTAACGAATTCTTCACCGATTGCTCGCGGGTGGTTGCTGAAGATGGACGCAAGGTTGCTCCTCATTTGTCCTTAGGGGGAGCCGTCGCGGGTGGCTGCACCACGAAATCGAAAAGTTGCTTCGCGAAACGCGTGTCCTGTTCCTTCAGGCCGAAGGGAGCCGCAGGCTTTTTGTGGACGGCCGGTCGCTGCGACCGCTGCCATTCGATCAGGTAGGAAATGCCCGCACACAAAAGCGCCATGACAATCGCTATCAACAAAAATGCGCGGTTGGCCTTTTGGCTCAGTCGCTTTCTTTCTGCTTCCTTCTCAGCCTCCCGGCTTTCCAAAAGTTCGCGCAATTGCTCATCGGAGAGGAGTTCCTTTTCCGTGGAAGGCGGATGTCCGGCAGGGTCCACAAGGCAGACCATGGCTATGATTTCACCTTTTTGTCAATTCAGGACGGGTGCTAGAAACTGGCGATTGCGTAGGTGATGAAGCCGCAGATCCCCGCCATGAAGAGCAGTGCCAGAAGAAAGATGCTGTCTGCGATGCGCTCCACGGCATGCATGCGTTTTACACTGCGCGTGCGGAGCGCCCAATAGGAGAGGAGACAAGAGATCAGGAACAGCACCGCATCCGCCGCCAGAAAATCATCTGCCAGCGTATCGATTCGATGGGTGGAAATGACCACCCGCAGAATGCCGATCACTGTCAGACACACTCCCACCATTCCTGCGGAGACGGTGAAGATGTGGACGCACAAATCGTCCTCTAGCTTGGCAGGGCGATCGGATCTACGAGTCATGGAAGAACTATCTGGCTCCGGCCTTTTTAAGCTCGGCCACGGCAGCGTCAAGCCGGGCGCGTGTAGCGGAAAGATTGCTGTTCAGCTTGGTGATGATTTCGTCCCGATCCGTGATGGCCTTTTGCCAGAGCTGGATTTGCTCCTGATTGCTGGCATTGACTGCCTGAGTTTCCGTATTGTGCTCCTCGGCTGCCTTGGCGAGCTGGGCTTCAAACTCCAGTTTCGATTTCATCATGTCTTCGATGGTGGCCTTCAGGTTGTCCACATCCCGCTGGAGATTGTCTGCCCGCTTTTGCTCCCCTTCGGCTTTTTCCTGGGAGGAAGCCAGTTCCTTGCGGAGTCCTTTGATTTCCTCATGGGTATGGCGCTCTTTGACCCACTGGGTGACGATCAATCCGGTGACGATCACACAGCCAGCTACATTGATGATGGGAAGAATACGGCTGGCACTCACGGTTTCGGACTCTTGGATTCAAAGCTGACCTTGTCGATGCCGGCTGCACGAACGGCATTTAGAACTTCCATCACCACCTTGTGGCGGGATTGTTCATCTGCGGAAATCATCACCCGGGTTTCCGTGGGAGATGCCTCCTGCTTCAGTCGCGTGGTGATTTCTGAAAGGGTGATGATGTTTGTTTCCCACGAGATCACTCCATTGGGATCAATGCTGATCTGATAGGGTGGGGTCTTGTTTTCCGCGATGCCGGTGGATGCAGTGGGCACATTGACCGGGATCCGCTTGAGATGGGTCATGCTGATGCTCACCATCATAAAGCTGGCGAGCAGGAAGAACATGATGTCGATGAGCGGCACGATCTCGATGCGTGCTTCATCACTGTGGTCGTCACCGGAGTGACCACCGCCATTGAGTTGAACAGGCATCAGCGTGGGCGGTTGATGGCGGAGGAAAAGGCTTCCAGATCGTGACCGTGCTCCTTGGCGGATTTTACCAGCAATTCGGAATGGTTGATCCAGCGCTCGAGAGAGGAGCGCAGCACGGAAATGCGTTTGCGGAAAAAGTTATAAGGCAGAAGGCAGATCACTGCGATGGCGATACCGCAGGCTGTGGCGATGAGGGCTTCACCGATACCGCCGGTGACGGCGCTCACCGCGAGTTGGTCATCACCGATGGCGGCGAAGGAACCCATCAAACCGGCGATGGTGCCGAAAAGCCCGAGAAGGGGGGCAAGGGTGATCATGGTGCTCAGCACCCACATGCGGGCTTCGGCCTTCTCGATGAGATGCGTGGCATGGAGTTGCATGGCTGCCAGCATGGAGGTGTTGGCATGAGTGATGCCCTCGCGGAGATTGAAAAGAAAAGGTTCTTCCGTGTTGCTCGTCAGTTGCCAGGTTTTGGCGAAATCGCCGGTTCCGAGGGCTTCACGCGCCTGATTTTGGAGAGAAGGCTTGAGCTTGGATTGGAGGACCGACCACCAGATCACACGGTCCAGAAATACACAGAGGGAGAGGAGGAATGATACGAGGATGGGCCACATAACCCAGCCGCCTTCAATGAACTTTTCGACGACGATATTTGCTAGCACGGTTAATGATTGAGTTCAAATTTGATAGAGCGGCTGAATTTGGAGATGGTCCCGGTTTTTGGGAACTTCCAGTTGCGCTCGATGTGATTCTTGGTGGACTGGTTCAGTTCAGCCCATGGGGAAGGCTTGATGACCGTCACCCGGGCCACTCTGCCATCTTCAGCCACAACGATTTCCACTCCCACGGTGCCGACCTGGCCTTTGTCGCGGAGGGAAGACGGATATGGTGGGCGTGACATGCGGCCATTGGCCAGGCGTTTCGCATCAGACATGCCATTGCCGCCGTTTTGGCCGCCATTGCCCACTTTGCCGGTGGCTCCCACCTTACCCTGTGGGGAGCCGCCGGTGGCACTCGTCGGCATGTTGGAGCGGGTGGCAAGCTTGGAGTTCGTGCTAGACACCGGGCGCTGTTTGGTGGGCGCTGCTTCCGTGATGTTCTTGGAGCTGGGCGTGGTGTCCGGCATGTCTGGAATCTCGGGAAGTGGAGTGGTTTCCACCGTCTCCGGCAAATCCGGTGGTGTCGGCAGGGTTTCCTGCTCAGCAAAGGGTACGTCCGCTTGATCGCTGTTTTCCTCACCGGTGGTCCCTGTATCGGTATTTTGGGCGAATTCCTCCTGATCTGGAGTAAAGGCATCCGTCAGGGCGATGGCCTGCAGGTCTGCATACGGATCTTTTGCTTTGCGGGGTGCCGGGGAATCTCCCAGTCCATTGCCGGAAAGTCCTATTCCAACGATGCCGAGGCTAGCAACACTCATCCACGTGGCGAGTGTGCCAATATTGAGCGCGTAGAGAATGGAGGTCATCTGAGTTGGTGGGCTGCGACCCACTAATGCGATTCATTCTCAACAAGGGCAAGTAAAAACGCAGAACTTCTGGAGCACCTCCATATTTCATGGGAACAAATCTTTCTCGCATCGGCAATGGACCTTTGCCCCTGCATGGGCAACAACCACGGCTTCCCGCATGTCCTCCCTTTTATCTGCCAACGAAATCCGTCTTTCCTACGGCTATCAAACCTTGCTCGATGGGGTGACGCTCGCCGTTTCCCCAGGAGAAAAAGTGGGCTTGGTGGGCCGGAATGGATGTGGAAAAACATCGCTTTTGAAGATACTGACGGGTGAACAAAAAGCCGATTCTGGAGAAATTTCCCTGCGCCGCGCGCTGCGCGTGGGCTATCTACCGCAGGAGTTTGAGTTGAACCCGGAATTGAGCGTGCAGGAAAACATCGCCTCCGGTGCCGCCGATGTGGTGGAGGCCATCCGCCGTTATGAAAATGGGGAGGGCAGTGAGGCGGAACTTGCAGATCTCCTGCATCTCATCGACCACGTGGATGGCTGGAATCTGGATGCGCGAATTAAGGCCACGGCCACCGCTCTGGGCACGCCACCGCTGGAGGCGGCCGTGGGGCCTCTATCTGGTGGTGAAAAACGCCGCGTCGCCCTCTGCCGTGCGCTTGTCTGCCAGCCGGATCTGCTGCTGCTGGATGAGCCGACGAACCATCTGGATGCAGAGTCGATCCGATGGCTGGAGGATTGCCTGAGAGCTTTTCCCGGAGCCGTGATTTTCGTCACCCACGATCGTTATTTCCTGGATGTCATTGCCACGCGGATCATCGAGATCGATCAGGGCCGCGCCTTTTCCCATCCTGGAAACTATACAGCCTATTTGGAATCCAAGGCCGTGCGCCAACAAATCGCCAATCAGACCGAGCGCCGCCGCCAGCGTTTCCTGCGCGAGGAGTTGGAGTGGGTGCGCTCCGGTGTGAAGGCGCGTGGCACGAAGTCCCGCCATCGCCTGGAACAATTTTATGAGGTAGAGGGCATCGAGGCCCCGCCGGAAGAGCGGGAAATGGATCTCCTGCTGCCCCCTCCGCCCGATCTCGGAAACATCGTTGTAGAGCTGGAAGATGCCGGCGTGAATGTCGGCACGCCAGCCTCGCCACGTTGGTTGTTCCGCCATCTCAATCTCAGCCTGCGCCCCGGCCAGTGCACCGGCATCGTCGGGAAAAACGGTGTGGGTAAGACCACCCTGCTCAAGCTCTGTCTCGGCCAGATCCCCCCTACGGAAGGCACGGCGGAAACCGGCAAGCGGGTGAAGGTGAACTACATCGACCAAACGCGCATGCAACTGGACGGCACCGGCTCCCTGCTGGATGAAGTGGCGGATGGAAATGAAAAGGTCCAGTTCGGCAATCAGATGCTGGGCGCCCGGGCCTACCTGCGGCGTTTCCTTTTCAATGACCAGCGCATCAATGAGCGGGTGGATCTTCTATCAGGAGGTGAGCGCGCCCGCCTGATGTTGGCGAAGGTGCTGAAAAACGGTGGTAATCTCATCGTGCTGGACGAGCCGACGAACGATCTGGATCTGCCATCCCTGCGGATGCTGGAGGAGGCTCTGGCGGATTTCGATGGCAGCGTGATCGTCGTCTCCCATGATCGTTATTTCCTGGATCGCATTTGCGATCAGATCATCGCCTTCGAGGATGGCGGCGTCACCGTGCAGACGGGGAATTATTCCTACTACATGGAAAAGCGGAAGGCCCGTGAGGCGGCCGAGCGCATCCAGGCGCAGGCAGCGGCGAAAGATGCCGCCGCCCGTCAAAAGGCTGCTGTGGCTGCCGCTGCTCCGAAGGCTCGCAAGCTCACGCTCGCAGAGCAAAAGGAACTCGCAGGCATGGAAGAAGCAATCCTAACTGCGGAAGGGAAAGTGGAGGAACTCGAAGCCCTACTCAATGACCCGGAAGTCCACACCTCCCGTTTCTCGGAAATTCCGGAACTGGTCGAAAAACTCGAAAAGGCAAAGGATGCTACTGCGAAGCTATATGCCCGCTGGGAGGAACTGGAGGCATTGAGTTAGATATTTGCTACTACCAGAACCGCTGAAATTTCAATGGTAGGTGATTCCGTACTCGGCACTGATCTCCATGATCCGTGACATGTTCGGCCCGCCGTCCTTTTGAAATTCTTCAGAACAACGGGAGAAGAACGTTTCAAATCCCGCAGGGGAAGTGTGGATCACCATTTTCAACGGAGTGTTTCCAGCGTTGCGGAAGGTGTGGATGGAACCCCGGGGCATGAAGACAGATGTGCCGACGGGGACGCTGCTCCATATTCCATTACTGAAAAAATCGGCATTACCCTCCACGACCAGAAACCATTCATCCTCATGTTCGTGCCTGTGGGGAGGTGGGCCACACCCCGGTTGGGTGATGTTGGTGAACATGGCATACTTACCGCCCGTTTCCGCGCCAGTAAGATGAAAGGTGGCGCTATCTCCGAAGGCATCGATCACACGGGCCTTTTCGGGAATGACAAATGAAGGGAGTGGATCCTCGATCATGAGGACTAACCTCTAATCCGATCATGCAGCGTGGCAAGTGTATCGTCTCCCACCACCTGCGTGGCGGTCTCCTCCCAACCTTCCGGAGGTGAGGGGATTTTCACCCAGCTACGGCATCCGCCGTATTTGGGTTCGTAGGAAAATTCCAAGGGTTCAGCCAGTTCACGCACGCGCACCAGTGCCACGTGGATGCTGCCTGCGGCCATGCCTTTGCCTTCCCAATCGAAGCGATCCTTCACGGTCTGCTCTGAATAGATGTGGAAGGGCTCCAGTGCGGCCACCTGCTTCCAATCCGTCAGCGTGATGGCCCACAGGGCTTCCGCGTGATGGGTGATGCGGATGAGATCGCCAGGCTTCCATTCCGGCATCACCTTTACCTCGCCCTCACGGACTTGATTGCCATCTGCGTGGAAACGGGTGGGGAAGAGGAAAAAGGATTCGTGGGCAAAAGAGAATCCGGCACGGCCTTCATGGATGCCGCCTTTGCGGAGAAGAATGGCCTGTCTTCCGCTGGCCAGTGCGTCACAGACGACCTGCCATTCTTTGAAGGAGATTGCTTCCTCGCTCATGGGAGTAAAAAATGATCAGCCCAAGTCTTCGGCTGTTACCGATGTTTGCTCCCGTGCTCCCAGGATGCGCGCTTGGTGCACCACCCGCTGCGCAGTAGCATCGAAGCGGAAACTGTGGCAGTTCGGGCAAAGCGCGGCCCCTGCCCCCACAATCGAATCGCATCCTTCGCAGACTTTGTAGCCGGAAGGATTTGCCGCAATCTTGGCGGCTGTTTCAGCGCGGGAGGATGGAGTGGGTTCTGGCATGGCAGGGCATGAAAAAAGCGGTACCGGTGAACCGGCCCGCTTGTTTCGGAGATCTTCAGGTAACCGGAAAACTGGACAATCAGGCGAGAGCAGCGAGGGCCTTCGCAGTCTTGCTCTTCAAGTTAGCAGCTTTGTTCGGGTGGATCAAGTTGCGCTTGGCAGCCTTGTCAGCCACGGAAGAGAGAACGGCAGCCGCTTTGACAGCTGCTTCTTTGTCGCCGGAAGCGATTGCGGAGATGGCGGACTTGCGGAGAGTCTTCAAGCGGCTTTTTTCAGCGCGGTTGCGCTCCGTGCGGACGATCGTTTGACGTGCGCGCTTGATCGAAGATTTGTGATTGGCCATGGTCGTTGTGAGAAAGATTGGTTGCCTGAGGGCGGGCCGGGGAAAATAGGAATTCCCGGCAAGGTGTCAAGCCTGCGTTTTTTTGAAATTCAGATTCCTTTGCGTGCTACCGGCGTCCGTTGCGCGTAGCTCTCGCCCGCAGGGGTTTCCTGGAGTGAGCCGCGGATGATGAAGACATCCGCCCCCGTGCCCACCCGCTCGTAGAGATCCACCACATCCTTGCTGCCCATGCGGATGCAGCCGTAGGAGGCTGGTGTGCCTAGGCGGTATTCCTCAGGAGTGCCGTGGATGTAGATGAAGCGGCGGAAGGTATTGTGATTGTTTTGTTCGCAGCCATTCAGCCAGAGGATACGGCTGACGATTGGATCGCGGCCCGGGGTATTGGGCTTGATGACTTCACGGGTGGCGCGGCGGCTTTTGAACACCGTGCCCGGAGTAACATTATCACCGATTTTTTTTGCGATCTGCATCCGGCCCAGCGGCGTGCAATTGCTGCCGGGCTTGTCCCCGATGCCGAACTTGGAGGTGGAGATCTTGTAGGCTTTTACCGGCTTACCCTCCCGCACCAGAAGCATTTTCTGGTCCCGCACACTCACGATCATTTTATTCTTGGTATCCTGCTTGACGCCGCAACTGCTGAAGCCAAGGACTGTGCACAGCCCCAGGGAGCCGAGGAAAAATAAACGCGAAATGCGAGCGATCATGGTCATGAATCGATTTTAGAAGTCACTTTCTGGCCTTTTGGTGAGCCGGATGGCAGCATGCGTGCCAAAGATGATAAAGATGTGTAAAAGAAGCCGATTGGGAAAGGTAGCAGCAGGATGGTGGAGGAGTAGCGGCCATTCAGGGCTGCCTCGATCACCACGAAGAGGAAGAAGAAGCCGAAAAGGAGTTCCACAAATGGAGTCAGCGTTTTCATTGCCTTGTAGCTGCTCTTTTTCCAGTCAGTGCGCTGGGCTTGGCCGATGCCGTATTTTGGCGTGCGGACGAAGGCGCTCTGGTGGTTGAAGATCGCTTCAAGCACTGCCTTGGCATTGCTGATGGACATTCCGATGCCGAGTGCGAGAAGCAGGGGTAGGTAAGGGATTTCCTTCCACCATGAGCCGGGGCGCAGCGCCTTCTGGGACATGAGGTAGAAGAGGATGACGGAGACGGAGGAGAAGAAGAAAATTGTGCCGTTCACCAGGTAGTAAGCCAAGCCGCCCAGGTGCATATTGCTGTGCTGGTTTGGGTAGATGAGGAAGCAGAGGCAGATCAGCAGGAGGTAGGCGAAGTTGGAGGTAAGGTGCGCGGTAGCCTCCAGCTTGCAGGCCAGCGGGGCATCACTCTTCCAAATGGCAGGCAGCACTTTCTTGCACACCTGGATGGAGCCCTTGGTCCAGCGGTGTTGCTGGCTTTTGAAGCCATCCATGTCCACCGGCAGTTCGGCAGGGGTTTCCACATCATTGAGGAAAATGAAGCGCCAGCCTTTCAACTGGGCGCGGTAGCTGAGGTCCATGTCCTCAGTGAGGGTGTCGTGCTCCCAGCCGCCTGCATCTGCGATGCAGGATTTGCGCCAGATGCCACCGGTGCCATTGAAGGTGAAGAATCGGCCTGAGCGATTGCGCGCCGTTTGCTCCAGCTCCAGGTGGCCATCGAGAAACATCGCCTGAATGCGCGTCAGAACGTTGTAGGTGCGGTTGAGATGGCCCCAGCGGGTCTGGATCATGCCGATCTTATCGTCGGAGAAATAGTGAATTGTCTTTTGCAGCATCTCCGGCTTCGGAACGAAATCCGCGTCCAAGATGAGCAGGTATTCACCCTTGGCGAAGCGGCTGCCGTTTTCCAGTGCGCCTGCCTTGTAGCCGGTGCGGTCCGTGCGGTGGATGTGCTGGGCATCGAACCCGCGAGCCTGGAGCCGCTCAATTCCTGCGCGGCAGATCTCCACGGTCTGGTCCGTGGAATCATCCAGTAGCTGGATCTGCATCTTGTCCTGAGGATAGTCCAGAGCTGCAACAGAATCAAGCAGACGATCAACGACATGCATCTCGTTGAAGACCGGAAGCTGGATGGTCACCAGTGGCAACTCCTGGAAAAGTTCCTTCGGTTGAGGATGCTTTCTAGAGTGCTTGAGATAAAGGTAAACGATGGTCAGGCGATGGGAGCCGTAACCCGCCAGGCCGATCAGAACGACGAAATAGGAAGCATACCAGAGAGGTGAAGACCAGTCCATGGAGGTGAGGGAGTCAGGGGCTATGAATGGGAGCCCGGGTGGGCAGGAGTGCGGAGGAAGAGACGGAGAGGCAAATACCCGGGATGTGACAATTGATTGAAGATCAAAAGCCACCTGCCGAAGGCAAGCAGGAAGCGCCTCTGTGGTCAAGTCTTCACTCCTACGCCGAAGGCAAGCACCATCTTACTCTGGTAACGAAAAAAACCGCAGCCCCCTTGAAAGGCTGCGGTTGATTAAAAATCCGGAGGTTTCGTTCATTCGTCGCGACGTCCACCCAAGGCCAACATCACAAAGTAAAGGAGCTGGGCAATCGAGCCTACGGCGGCCACGAAATAAGTCATGGCTGCCCAGAAAAGTGCGTTTTTGGCCTTTTCATGTTCCATGCTGGATGCGACTCCACTGGATTCCATCCAAGCAAGCGCCCGGCGGCTGGCATCGAACTCCACCGGCAGCGTGACCACCGAGAACAATGTCGTGACGGAAAACAGCGCGACGTAGATCCAGATGGTCGTGGGGCCGAGCATGAATGCGCCGAAGAGGCTGAGCATCATCACCACATTCAGCATATTGCTGGAAAATTGGACAGCGGGGACCATTTTGCTGCGCAACGTCAACCACTGGTAGGCCTGCTGGTGCTGCACGGCGTGGCCACATTCGTGGGCAGCTACGGCGGCGGCGGCCACCGAGTTGGAGGAATAAACCATTTCACTGAGATTCACTGTTTTGTTGGTAGGATCGTAGTGATCCGTCAGGTGGCCGGGAGTGCTGATGACGCGGACATCATTGATGCCGTTCTGGCGCAGCATGGCCTCAGCGATCTGGGCGCCCGTCCACCGGATCGGGATCTGGGAGTATTCGTTGAAACGGCGTTTCAGTGTGCTGCTGATCAGCAAACTGGCCAGCATGGAGGCTCCGATGATGACCCAGTAGCCGAGTCCGATACCCATGTAGCCGGATGAGGACTGCTGTTGAGCGAGCAGGAGAAAATCAACATTCATGTGCGGAACTTAGCGGATGGAGACCAACGCGCAACTTGAAGCGGAGTGGAAAACCTTCTCGATTTTCCAACGGCTACAAGGATTTCACGTGGATGCGGATGGGGTGCTGTTCCCCGGAGCGTCTGTCCCTGGCGGTCAGTAGGTGGGTGCCAGCCTTCAGCAGGATGACGGTGGATGGTCCATCCTGCTGGATTTCCAAGGTATCGGAGGACCATTCGACCATGCCGGGTAGATTGGTGATTGGGCGGAGTTTGTTGGATCCGGAGGGGATGTCGGGATCGAGCAAAAAGGTGGCGGCGTCCCTGGGGGTGGTGATCCGCAGCGGCTCCAGCCCGGCAGCGGGGGAGCCCAATGAAAAGTCTCCGTGGCGGTGATTGTGGGAGCTGTGAAACCACTCGGCATAGGACGGAGGGAGGAGTGCCTTGCCGGATTCATCATAATCACCGGGGGTGGCGGATAAGGGGAGACGGGCTGCATCGGACAAATCCAGCCGGGCATGGGAATTGCCGGGCAGCTCTTGTTCCGGCAGGCGCCTGCCGGTGCGGGTATCGATGGTGATGGAGGAAAGCTCAGCGGGCCGCTCAAACCAGGTGGGAGCATGGGATTGGTGAAGTTCCATCATGGCGCGGTGGAAAATCGGCCCGGCTCCGGCGATTCCCGAGATACCCTTCATCGGTTGCTGCTCGAAGTTTCCTGCCCATACCCCCACGGTGAATTCCGGTGTGAAGCCCATGCACCAGTTGTCCCGGAAATCCGAGGAGGTCCCGGTTTTTACCGCGCAGGGAAAGGGGAAGTCCAAGGGGCCGCCCGGGGTGAACGCGGGTGCGCGGGCATGGGTGTCTGCCAGGATATCCGCAATCAGATAAAAATTGGAACGGTGAATGGGCAGCCGATGGCCCGTTTCCGCTGCATGATCCGCATAGAGTCTGACCGGAAGATGGAGCCCCTGCCGGGCGAGGGTGGCGTAGGCATTTGTCAGCTCCAGCAGGCGGACGGGGGCATTGCCCAGAGTGAGTCCCAGGCCATGGATGGCGGGGTCATCTCCCAGAGTGGTGATGTCGCACTGTTTCAACAAATCTGCCAGAGGTGCCGGTCCTCCCAAAAGATTCAGCTCGCGGAGGGCGGGCAAATTCAGCGAGCACGCCAGGGCGGTGCGCAGCGTGACAGGCCCGCGGTAGGCGCGGTCATAATTTTCAGGAAGGTTGACGCCCTGTGGCGTGTGGAGGGGAGTGGGAATATCGGAAAGGATGGAGCAGGGCAGCCGCCCATTTTTCTCCATGGCCAGGAGATAGGTGAAGGGCTTCAGGGTGGAGCCGGGTGAACGGGGAGCCAGAGCGCCATTGATCTGGCCGCCGTGGCTATCCTGCCAATCTGCGGATGAAACCCATGCCAGCACTTCCCCGGTGGGATTGTGCAGGATGATGACGGCGGCATGGCGTAGATTTGCCTCCTTCCGCTTTGCCGTTTCTTCGCGGACGATGGACTCCACTTTCTGCTGGAGGGGTAGATCCAGTGTGGTCTGGACGTTACCGCCTGCCCGCCCGGCATATGAGGGGAGCCAGGGTGCGGGAGTTTTTTCCAGCAGGGGTCGGAGGCTCAGCGGCTCAGTTAGCGCGGCTTCGATCCGGTGGTCCGGGGTCATGGCTTGAAATCGCTCCAGTACTTTATTTCTGCGGGCGAGAGCGCGTTCCGGGTGGGCTAACGGCTCCAGCCGGGAAGGGGCTTGCGGCAGCCCGGCGAGCAGTGCGGCTTCTGCGAGCGACAGGTCGGCCAAAGGTTTTTGAAAATAAAAGCGGGCGGCTTCGGCCGGCCCGATGCGGAGGTTTCCGTAATCCAGCCGATTGAGATAGGCGGTAAGGATCTGTTGCTTGTTCCATGTCATCTCCAGGCGACGCGCGAGCAAGGCTTCACGGATTTTCGTGCTGATCCTGCGGGGAGTGCGGGGCGATGAAATTTTCACCAGTTGCTGGGTGATGGTAGAGGCACCCGAGGTGATCCGTTTTTTGCGCAGGTAATCCCAGGCTGCCCTTCCTGTGGCGAGAAGGTCCACTCCACCATGGCTGAAAAAGCGTTTGTCCTCTGCCGCCACAGTGCAGGCGATGAGATCCTGGGGGATTTCACTCAGGGAAACCGGCGTGGAGCGCGTGGAGTCCGCCAGAGGCAGCCGCCCAATGATCCGCCCCTCCCGATCCAGAAAACGCGGAGACGCAGCCGGATTTTCCAAGAGGCCGGCGGGCAATGGGAGGGCGAAGGGAAGGGCATACCAGGCTGCTAGAAAAAGCACCAGAAGGCAGCCTCCCACTTTCAGCAAGCGACGGAACGTTTTCCTGCCCGGTTTCACCTGCCGGGAAGATGGCGGATTCCCGCAAAAAGAAAAGGCCCGGTGCATCTGCGACCGGGCCTTTTTTTGAAAATCGATGCCGGAGGTTATTCCACAGTTACCTTCGTGCCTACCTTTACCTTGGAATAGATCAGCGGCATGGTGCCACTTGGGCCACGGATGCAGGCGTGGGAAGCAGGGTAGCGGCGGATCGGTCCAATGTGGTGGCCTACGCCATCTCCTGTCAGGCGCATCCAGTAGCGCATCGGTGCGCCTTCGAATTTCCCGCCCTCCGGGATAGGATCGTTCATGACGTCGGCATTGCCGTTCACGACATCGCCATTGGCATCCAGGATCTTGCCATAGCGGTTGGAGGATTTATCGACGATTTTTTCCTGAATCGGGAACGTTCCCTTGGGCGTCGGACGCTCGGCGGTGCCGGAGCAGATGGGGTAATCGACCGCCACCTCATCCCCACACATCAGGAAGCCACGTTGCTTGGCCAGGCTGATGACGATATGCGAGTTGCCGGCATTGGTCTTGGAAAGCACATCCTCGTTTTTCCACACCGTGTAGGTTTTCGGGTAGGTTGGCTCGGCCTTGAAGTGGTCATAGGTGCCCTCCGGATATGGATTTTTCGACTTTTGGTCCTTGGCTGCATCGGCACTGGTTGCGGGCTTCTGAGTCGCGCAACTGGCAAGAAGCACTGCCGAAAATACGGCGGTAATCTTGGCGAGGGTTCGGATGGGAATCATGATTCGGTGTGGAGGGGCGAGGCACATAGGGGGAAAAACGTTTGAATGCAACCCCATATGCAGGGTGCTCATCCGAGCAGTTGGCGGGCCATTATCCGCTCAGGAGCCGAAGAGAGTGTGATAAAATGCCCGTGCGGTAATGGCATTTCCCACAGCGGAGGGGTGGCTGCCATCGTCCAGAAAGAGTTCCTTTTTCCGCCCCGCCCTTGCCTCCTTTTCCCATTCGTCTCCAGCGGGGACCACAACCAGATTCCCCATGGCGGAAGATGCGGCGGAATAGCCACGGCGCACGCGCTCCGTCATGGCGAAGAAGTCGTCTCCCCGGACATCAGGATCCCCGTCCCGCCTGCCCCATGTTTGATAGAGTACGGGAATAGCGCCGTTTTTTCGTGCCTCAGTGGCCAGTTCCTGGAGGGGTGGAAGCATGATGAAATTCCGCCGCCACTTCGGCAGGGAAGGAATCACGCTCTGCTCTTGGATAACCACGATGTCCCATTTCCCATTCCGGATTTTTTGAAGCGTGGGGGGATTGGCGGCCTGCTTGGAAAGCGTCCAGCCGCCATAAGTGGCGTGCCCCACGCGCACGGATTTCCCATGGGAAGCCGCCACTTTTTTCAATTCCTTCGGCATGCCGAAGCTGTAGCTGTTTCCTACGAAAAGAATGGCCGGTTCCTTTTTTGAGCGGATGCGTGCATCGAGTTCCTGATGGGCCTCCTCCGGGGTTCGGTGTGGCAGCCCAGCAGTCCGCGTGACGCAGGAGGTGAAGCCGATGATGCCGATGATGCAGGAGAGTTTCACGAAATGGGTGAGGATTTTCACGCGCGTGGGTGGGCAGTATCGTAGGCTTGCCGGAGGCGTTCCTTGGTGACGTGGGTGTAGATCTGCGTGGTGGAAAGGGAAGCGTGCCCCAGCAGGGACTGTACGCTTCTCAAGTCCGCTCCGGCATCCAGCAGATGGGTGGCGAAGCTGTGGCGCAGTTTGTGGGGACTGACCTTGAAAGGGATACTGCTGAGCTTCAGATATTTTTTCAACAGCAGATCCACCGCCTGCTGGGTGATCCGCGTCCCGCGTACGCTGCGGAACAACGGGCCGGAAGTGATGGCTGCCCCCTGTCGATAACGCTGGATGGCCTGGATGGCAGGCCCTCCAATGGGGACGATGCGCTCCTTTGCTCCCTTGCCCATGACCTTTACCGTCTCTCCGATGAAATCGAGATCCTTCACATCCAGTGCCAACAGTTCGGAAATCCGCAGGCCGCTGGAATAGAAAAGCTCCAGAATGGCAGCGTCCCGCAACGGCATCCACGGCTTGGATTTTTTATCCACCGGAACGGTGAGAGGTAGGGTGAGCAGTTCATCGATCTGGGCAATCGTGAGCACCACCGGCAGGCTTCTTTCGGGCTTTGGCAACTGGACTTCCGCCACCGGGCTGCGTGCCAGCCCCCGCCGCAGCACAAGATACTTGTAGAATGAACGCAGCGCCGCAAACCGCAGGCGGATCGTGGCCCGCTTGAATTCCTGCTTCATCAGGCTGAAAATGTAATCGCGGAAATCATCCGTGGTTTCCGCCCGCCAATCGGTGAATTTCGCGCCGCGCCATCTCTGATAGGCCGCGAGCGCCTCCCGGTAGTTGGCCAGGGTGCGGGGCGAGGCGTTTTTTTCATCGGCCATGAAGGCGAAAAAAGCGTCCCCGTCCGTCATGGTGCGGAAAATAGCTTCAGCGGCGTGAAATGCCAGTCAGGAAAAATGTTCCCATCCACCTTTCAATATCTGCCCGGTCCCTTGGGATACCAGTTGGCCGATGTGTGTTACGGGCACTTCGGAAAATGGCCATTCCTTCAGGAGGGCGGGGACCAGGTGTGCAGGCAGGGTGAACAGCAGCTCGAAATCCTCTCCGTCACGGATCGCGGCATCCGGTGTGCAGCCTGAGGATAGTGGAAGAGAATCCTCTTCAATGATAAATCCCGTGCCGCTGGCGTCCGCCAGCCTCGGCAGATCCTTTCCCAATCCATCGGATAGATCCATCATGGCGGTGGGTTTGAAATTCCGCACCAGCCATGCGGCCTCCGCCACCCGCGGCATGAAATCCAGATGCTTACCCCGTAGCGAGCCTCCCAGAGTGCCCGTTACCAGCAGGGCATGGCCGCTCTCCGCGGTGGAGCGCAGCACCAGATGCTCCGGCTTCACCCGTCCGGTGGCCGCGATCGAGATGACGGCGGCAGACCCGGCAGGCACACCGGAGGTTTCCCCTCCTGCCAGAGTGGCATTGAATCTGGAAAGGCACTCCGCCATTCCCCGGTAAAAGTCCTCCACCCAGGAAACCCGAAGTTCCGGCGGCAGGGCGAGCGTTACCAGAAAACGCTCCGGAGTGCCGCCCATCGCGGCAAAATCGGAAACCACGCGTGCCACAGCCTTCCACCCCACGGCGCGGGGAGCAGCTTCCGGGAGAAAATGGATGTTTTCCACCAAGGC
>Ga0157373_10000711_pt1 | contig 26045 bp, 21 predicted proteins | sample C65metaG_FD_113460 | JGI IMG/M metagenome (GOLD analysis project Ga0157373, IMG submission 113460) | Corn rhizosphere microbial communities from Kellogg Biological Station, Michigan, USA - C6-5 metaG | ecosystem: Host-associated > Plants > Roots > Rhizosphere > Soil | place: USA: Michigan... | reverse complement strand
TGAGCGAAAATGTGTTTACTCAAATGTGGCCAGAATTTCATTGGTGAGCACTTCAATTTCACCCTTTGCGCCACTGTCAGAAGTCTCAAATACGGTTTCGCCATCAAGGATAGTTTTTACGTAAACCTGACGTTGCGTTATGCCTGTTTTGAATACCTTAATGCCGGTATTAGCGATGCTATCTTTTAAAACGCGAAGCATAGTTGCTTGGTTGACCTTACGGTTGATCAAGAAACGAGCGTCGACAGGGCGATTGAAAGCCTGAGCTTCGAGAACGGTGACTACACTTCCTGATGCAGAAAAATCTAACGGACTAGGCGTCACGGATATGATTACCAAATCACTGACCATTACCGCGGCAGAGGTGATGACTGACAATGAACCCGCACCATCAATAACCACATAGTCGTAGTCTTTGAGCCCTTTTCGAACTTCATATACATCTTTCTCTGACGCCGCTGTGTATACGTCAAACTGAGCTTTACCTGATTCATTCCAGTTTGTCAGGCTCATCTGTGGATCTGTATCGACCACGGCTACGTTTAGCCCCTTACGCGATAAACAGGTGGCTACATTGATTACTGCGGTAGTTTTGCCTGAGCCGCCCTTAGGGTTAAGGAAAGAAATAACTCTCATGAACCAAACCTCTTTTGTGCAAAAGTGCATTTGAGTATACACAACAAAGCACTTAAGAGTAAATGAGTAAAAAAGTAATTGAGTAAATGTGTACCAATAGTATAAAAATTACTTAAAATTCAATTAATTATTTATACTCAAATACACATTTGAGTGTGATTGATTGATCGTGTGTGATTCAAGAATTGATGAGAAAGAAGCATGCATGCTTCATTTAGATTATGATTTCGACTTTGCCAAACCGACGGAAGCATTTCATTGAAGCCGACGTTTGTCAGAATTCAGAGATGATACGAAAGAATAGGGCGGCATGTTCTCAGTAAAACCTCCTTTATATAGTTACAACACACAGTGAATTATTAAAAAGATAGTCTTGGCAGCCTTAACTACAGAAGAAAGTTTATTCATCAGACAACTCTGCCAGGGTCATCTCTACATAGATGGCGCTCCTAGTAGCTAACCCTCTTGGATTCGCCACTGTTAAACCCCTTTGCCTGCTGCCGGTTGATTCGTACACCTTGGTGGCAAAATTCAAGGGCGGATACTCGGCTTCAGCCTCGCTGAGGATAATGACTCTGGGATATACTAATCAACTGGGTGCAGGTGCAAAAAATGCACAAGAATTTAAATAAGTCTAAATGAGAAAGTTTAATGGAGGATTTATTAATATTTTGATTTTTAAAGAAAATAGTAAGGTGAGGGTCTCTGTAGAGATAAAATCATAAATATTGTGCATGCCTTTGACTTTTTAGAGTATGCAGGGTTTTATCTGCATCAAGCGATCTAAGCTGCTTTTAATCATAGGGAGTATATTGATATTTCTTACCTTTATTCCACTGAAGAGTCGTTATGTTTCGCAACCTTGTAAATTTGATTCATGTGCTTTGGCGTGGCTTCTTAACGCATAAAGCAAAAGCCACCGGAATGTTAGTTTTAATTGCAGTTCTGTGTGGTTATCTCAATGATATCGGTGCCACTATCAGCAACATGAGACAGTGGCTGAGCAGTAAAAAGGAGAATCTGGTAGTCATCAAAGCAAGGCTGAAACCTTACCGTATCAGACCAGATATCCATGAGGGGCGGGACGAAGCCTTCTTGGTTATGGAAGTACGTAATTATAGCAACATCACGGCCATGATAACGGCCGCTAGTGTGACAGTTACTGGTAGTCATGTCGCACGTAACGGTAGAGCAGGCTGGTATGGTCGCTGTTCGCTTACCTCTGATAAAAACGCTAATACACCGCTCAGTATCGCACCGGGTGAAACTAAGTGGGTGATGATAAGTAGTGCGATTGTTATGCCGGGTTTAGCTGATTTGCTTGATCAACCACCTTTCAGCAAGGTTTTTGTTGCTACTCCGGAAGCACCTTATACTGTGGCAGAGCACTATCTTATCGCGTCATTAAATAGCAAGTTCTCGGCGCTTTATGGTCCGAATGCCGCCATCAAAGCTACATTATACGACGGGCCAAACGATGAACCACATTACTTCAGTTTTCCACTCGCTCATGGTAAATCGATCTTTGAAAAAGACGGCAGTCTGCAACATGACTGGCTCATGGCCAACTGGAAGTATCCTAGCGCCGCTTTATGGTCCAGTCTTTCAAAAGACTGTCAGGAGCCGGCTGATTTTGAGTAGTCGTTTTGAACTGCCCCCAGGATTAGATACAACGCTCAGTTAGTAATATCGTATCCTTCTCTCTCAGAATTACCCTTTCTCCAGCCCGCCGCAAATTCAGACGGCGTCTGATAATTCAGCGTGGAGTGCGGGCGGCACTCTTTATAATCCTGATGTCTTTCACTGATGATTTTTCTGGCGTGAATGATATCGCTGAACCAGTGCTCATTCAGGCATTCATCGGGAAAACGTCTGTTAAAACTCTCAATAAATCCATTCTGTGTCGGCTTGCCGGGCTGAATAAGCCGCAGCTCCACGCCATGCTCAAAGGCCGACTGGTCAAGGGCTCTACAGGTAAACTTCGGCCCCTAGTCAGTTCTTATCGTCGCCGGATAGCCGCGAAACAGTGCAACGCTGGCCAGAATACGTGTGACCTGCACGCCTGAAATCCCAAAGGCGACGGTGACAGTCAGGCACTCCTTCGTGAAGTCGTCCACAGAGATCAGGCACTTGCTCTTGCGACCGATGGCCAGTGCGTCCATGACGAAATCCATCGACCAGATCAGGTTGGTCGAAGCAGCGGCAGACGTTCTGTTGCCAGCCCTTTACGACGACGTCTGCGTTTTACGCTCAGCCCGCTCAGATGATAAAGGCGTTACACTCGCTTGCGATTAACATGAAGGCCTTCACGGCGCAGTAACTGCCAGATGTGGCGGTAGCCAAAACGCCTGCGCTCCAGTGAGTGATGCACCCTGATAAATGCGTATCAGCAGCCGGACTCTGAGCCTCATAGCGGCAGGTCGACAGGGACAAACCTGTAAGTCCGCAGGCACGACGTTGCATACATAAACCCAACGGCTCCCCGCTTCTGGTCTGTCGTCAGTACGTTCGCTCCAGAGCCACCTGAAGTGCGTCCTTATCCAGCATGGATTCGGCAAGCAGCTTCCTGAGTCTGTCGTTCTCTTCCTCAGGCGACTTCAGGCGTTTAACCTCCATACTTGTTACACCATGTGTAAAACGAGGCATCTGAAATACCATGCTTGCGGCAGAGTTCCCGGGCAGAAACCCCGGCTTCAGCCTCGCGGAGAATACTGATGATCTGTTCGTCGGAAAAACGCTTCTTCATGGGGATGTCCTCATGTGGCTTATGAAGACATTACTAACATTGGTATGTACTAATCAACGGGGAGCAGGTCAGTACAGCCAGTTAGTTTCCTGAGCAGAGCAATGCATCCTCGTCATAGCACTTAATAACTATCTTCTTTTTCCGTCAGAACGCTCCCGGTCAATCTTTGTCAGCTGCTGGTATTTTGAGGAATAATCTTTCACTCACGCCCGGCAGACTGTTGACGAGCGTGAGTTATCGGGTAACGTAAAGAAACATCTCCTCTTGTTAATTATCGATAAACTCGCATTAATTCCTGCCAGCTAACCCGCTAAACCGTCATATTCCCACTCATTCCACCCTGAAATCCCTCAACGCACGTTTTGCAGTTTCTAATTCCTCAATGCGTTTTGCGGTGAGCCCGCTCTGATGGTGATGATCTTTTTTTCGCTGTTTCAGGAAAGCGTCTACCGGTTCGAAAATCTCATTCACCACCTCGCGAATCACTCCCTGCCACGCGTGTTTCAGCCCATCCATCAGCGTGGTGGCGGTGTCTTCTGCGGCTTCCCTACGGCGACGTCTTGCCTGCTTTAATTTTTCATTTTCATCCACGGCCTGATAAATATTCCAGGCTCCCACGCCCAGAGCAATGGCGGGGCCTGCTAAGCGTCCTGCCGTGGCGGCCCAGCGTTCGATGGTTTTTTTCCCGATCCCTTTAAACAGATTTGGCAACAGATCTTTGGCAATCACTAATCCTTTTTTGGCGCCCGCCTCGGCAAGGGCATTCACATCCAGTTTGTCACTATGGCCCATCACCTGCTTCATGCCCTGTTTCCAGGCGGATTCCTCTTCTTCATTCTGGAACGCCTTTAAGTCCGGGCTCTCTGCCTGAGCCTGCCGCATCTCGGCGGCCTGTAAGGTTTCGCCAATGTCCTCCAGCTTGCGCTGCGTTTTGGGCAGTTCACTTTCCAGTAACGCCTGCTGTTGCTGGAAAATCTTATCTGAGACCACTTCCAGTTCGCGGCTGAGGTCCGCTTCAAAGACGTGCTTAGAGCGACAGTTTTCTAGCAGGTCATCGATGGTGCCTGCCAGGACGTGCTGATGCTTCTGAATGTTTTTCTCTAAATGATCGTGGAGTTGCAGGCTCAGGCGCTCACGCTCACACTCCAAGCGCAGTCTCGCGTCTTGCAGGGCCTCACTTTCCGGACTGGCGTCGATTTTGGCGAGCGAGAGCAGAGCGGTATCAATGGCCTGACGCAGGTCGCTGTAACAGGTATCGAGCACGCTGTACTGATCGGTTTCCTGCAAAAACTGCGACAGTTGATCTTCCAGCAACACGATTCCGCTTGAATTGATCAGTCCTGACTTCTGCTCAAGCCTTCCCTTAAGCGCAGAACGGGCATTGACCAGATGGATACTGACTTTGCTGAGGATATTGCCGATCTGCGCCTCGTCGGCGGCATCTTGGAGGCGCTGTCTGAGTTGATCGACAATATGAAGATATTCAGGAGATACGGGTTTAAGGCCGGTTTTGTTGTTAACGATCAGCATGACGCGACGCTCTTTCTCCACCAGCGAAATCAGCGCCTGCCAGGTCGATTGCTCTTCGACAGCGCCGCCCGTGGCAACGACGAACAATACAACATCGGATTCACGCAAATGCGCTTCCGTCACCTGTTGATGTTCCTGTGGTGCATCAATGCCCGGAGTGTCATACAGCGTATAACCGCGCCATTGATAGCCCGTCACCTGATCGGTCATGGGCCGGTCTGCCATTTCAGCATCAGCCCGTCCCATTAACGCGTTAAGCAAGGTGCTTTTTCCGGCGTTATAGACGCCGTACACCATAATCACTGGCTGCAATTGCTCGCTTTTCGTCATCAGACGTTTGCCCAGCAAGGCCGCTTCCCCCGCCGGTAAGGTCACGTCGAGCGTCTCCTGGCAGTGGTGGTAAACGTCAAAAACGTGTTCATAATCAGGTAAGTTCATTGTTTAGTAACTCCTTTTTCAGGTCCAGATGCTGGCTACGTAACTCCAGTTGTAATGCGGTCAGAGCGGTATGGATCTCTGTCAACCAGGCTTTAATATCGCCATAAGAGGCGTTCTCCAGCATGACCGTTACCGCCCCCAGTTCACGTTCAGCCCGCTTGCTTAAAATGTTGCGGGTTCTTAACGCCACCTCCACGCGGTTATCGCCAACTTCGATATCTTCGTATTCGGTTGAATTGAAATTCTCTCCGATTTTGCCGCCACCGTAGCCGCCAAACATGCCGCCGAGCAAACCGCCGACGGTGGCACCGATAGCTGTTCCAATACCCGGAACGATGCTTCCCATCAATGCGCCGATCGCCGTACCGACAGCCGCGCCGCCAGCTTTACCGACGTTTTCCCCCAGACGTGAGTGAAAGGCGATACGCTCCACGCGTTTTTCAAAACCGGGTATCGCCTCGTCAATCACATCCAGTTGGTTGAGGTTAAGCGTCAACTGATCAAAGCCCTGTTGAACCTGAGTAAGCAGCGCCGCTTTGCTGGTCGTGATTTCCTCTTCCCAAACTCTGGAACAGTGCGACAGATACTGGCGGTTATCCATCGCGTAGCGATCAATCAGACGTTCGATCTTCGGTTGAAGCCGCTGCTCCAGCTCCAGACAGAGGCGTTCATACTCCTGATGCAGTTTTTGCGCCGCGTCATCCAGTCCGGCAGCCACTTCATCCAACAGCGCGATGATCTCATCGCCGCTGCGAGTCAGGTAATCGCAAACATTTTTGTGGTTAATCAGCGGGGTGCGTTGTTTCATCCTGAGCCCGTCGGACTGCGCGATCCGCGTAACGGTTTCGGCGAACATCTTTAAGCCGCTCTCCTGCCAGCGCGCGTTGCGCTCAGTTTCTGCGCCTTGTCGCGCATATTCGACCGAGATAGATTGCACCGTGACGCCCGCTTTATGACTGTCCACCAGCGCAGAAAGCGACTCGCTGACATAGTTTTCCTGATCGGCGCGATCGGCATCTGACTTCATGATCAGTTGAGAAACAGGATTACCTTCGTCATCTTCATCTTCGTCGATAATGTCGCTGGCCGGGATTAGCACCATCATCTGCTTGTTCTTCTCAACGACTTCGCGCATTACCTCCAGATCGCTTTTCCTGCCAGGGCTGCTGGAACTGGTCAGATAGATGATAAGGTCGGCAGCATCGCTGTACTCCTGCGCCAGCCGGCCATTTTCAGCGGTCACCGAGTGAATACCGGGCGAATCAATCCAGGTCAGCCCAGGCAGGGTAAAACCCTGAATAGCGCTGGTGGTTTCCGATACGCCTACGGAAAAGTGTTGCTGGTGCACCATTTTCTCCGCCGACATCTTTTCCGTTTTGCCGCTATCCACTTCACAAAAGAAGGCGGGTTTCAGCTCGAGCTGGCTTTTCAGCGCTGCATCAGGGCAGGGATGGCCCCAGGCAATATAATTGCCAAAGGAGGATTTACCGGCTTTGACTTTGCCGTAAACGTAGACCATCAACGCATCATCAAACTTCTGGCGAAAACGGTTTTTCCGTTGATAGCTGAGCATCTCCCCGACCTGAAGACGCAGCATCTCGCGCAGCCGCGCAGTGTGGTCTTCAACAAACTGCAAAAATGGATGGTCACGTCGGAGTGCGCTGTTGGCCCAGGGATCACGCTGTAGCGTGTCGGTGAGGGCCGCCAGTAGCGGGCTAATACGCGCTTCGTACTGTGTGATCCTGTTGCCTGTGGCGGTAAAGCCTTCTGCCACCTGCGAAAACACGGCGAGCAGTTCATTACGATTGGCGGGTGATTTGATCATTGATCCATCTCCTCTTGAAGACGTTGACTCAGCGCGATCAGCTCCGCTATCTCTCCCTGAAACTGATGAATACGCATCTGCACCTCACTGTCGTTGCCGACATATTCCAGATCCGGTAACATCGCCCGCAGTTTCGAGAAGCTGTTATTCACCGTAGCCGGAGTGCTCAACGCATTTTCGAGGTTTATCGGCGTCAGCGTGTGCCAGTTATCGGGCTGGGTGCGTTTCAGAAAAGCGGGATGATCGGCCAGCAGCCTCTCCAGCCCTTTGCGGGCATCCTGAACCAAAGCCGCCAGGCTCAACTCCCGGTTACGCCTCTGCTCTTTTTCCAGCACTTCGCGTGCCGCCGTCTCACGGCTGTTGCCGGTGTCAGATGAAGAAGATGAACTGCTGCTGTCTGAGGAGGCAACAGCTGTAATCACTGCGCCTACAACAGGTATAAGTAACCACCACATCGTTATTTCCTTAAATGTCAGATTTATTCTTATCAGGGATACGCTGGCGTAGGGCGTTTAGCAGCTGTTTTGCTGCCTGGCGAAATGCCTTATCCTCTTCTTTATGTTGCAGCAGTAGCGCGTTTATCTTCTCTTCGCGGTGGGCAAGAGCCTCAATGATGGCACCCCTCAGCATGATGTCGAGATGAAGTTTTTCCAGCGCCCGCCCTGAGACGAACGTATCGTTGGCCTCACTGACTTGGGTGGTGATAGCCGCCAGCAGCTGCGGAATGCCGCTGCGCTGAACCAGCCCGGGCTTATTCGTCAGCATGCCTTTGATAAAACGCGGGCTTGACGTGACAAACAGTGGTAACGGCTCAGCAAAGCGCGTGGAGAGAATCTGCGTAATGGAATCAATGCTCTCTTGCTGATGGGCTTCCACGCTATCAGCGTAAGTGAGCACCACGATCAATCGCTCCGGCAGATCGGGTATATGGCGCATCAGCGTATCAAGAAAATCGAGCTCCACCTGCTCAAGCGTGCCGATGCGCAAGGTATGGGCAAAAAGAACCGAATCCGCGCGCAATATGCCGTGCCAGGCGATGTCATCATCGCTGTCACTGACATCTATGCCTGGCGTGTCGAGCCATTCGATGTTGTCCGCGGTCATTGACTGCACGTCTGCCGTGGTGCGACTCGCGCCGGTGGCGAAATACTCCTGTTCCAGGTGTCCGGTCAGCATATTCATTAATGCGCTTTTCCCGGCATTCATCAGGCCGCAAATGGCAACCTGATGGGCTGCTGAGGCCTGCCTGATACTTTTCCAACGCAGGTAATGCTCAGCGAATGCAGGATCTTCTGTCTGCATCAGCGTTAGTCCGTCAATATTCCCCATTGTGATTCCTTGTGGTTGGCTCAACCTTTTATCTGTCAGTAACAAATGTGCAAACTAACCTTTTGACTGCGTTCTCTTTAGCGGAGAGAAGTTCGGCGCGCTGTCCAGCACCGACTGAATAAGTTCTTTATGCAGAGCATGATCCTGCAGCGCACTTGCGGAGAAGGGATTGCCATGCAACTGCGCACGCAGGTTGTCCCAGCGCTGACTCAGCACCTGCCAGTTTTGTTCGTCATAGGTGCCTTTGAAAATCACCGGACAGAAATCAATAGTGGGCAAGAGGGAGCCACGGTGACCCGCCGCCAGTGCCTCATCCAGTTTCTTCTGCCACAGGCTGTTGAGACGATCGACGCGACCAATTTGCTGTTCAGCGACAGCCGGATTCCATTCGGGATGCATCATCACCACCGTGCGGCAGGCTAAATGGAGGTTTAGTCCCTCTCTGGCGACCAAGGATTGCGCCACCAAAACTGAAGGGCGGCAGTGTGGCCGATTGAAAGCAAAATTGAGCAACTGGCGGGTAGGCGGCGCAGTATTGCCATCCATCAGACGGGCAAAATGGCTTTCGCGTGAGCCGTACTCCTGATCGATCCTTGCCAGCACAACTTGCCAGAGCAGTTCTGTACTCTCCGCCTCATCGAGCTGTTCGGTCTGGCCGTCGAGATGATCGCGGTCGCGAGCCGCATTAATCAGGTCGGTAAACGCCGTAGCCAGATGTAATGGGGAGTGGCGTTCAGCCTCCGTGCCGGTCAACAGATAGAGAGCATGTGCCACGCTCGCCCGATCCCGATGCGATGCATCGCTTTGGCAACGTTGCGCGAACACCGTGAACAGCGCGTTGACCTGATCATTCCCACAGGATTCAAGCCCCTGTTGCAGCAGAGGCAGCAGACGATGTCGAAACGCCTCACGATCCCGACTGAGCAAACGGTACTGGCGTTTCAGCTGGCGGGTGAGGGAGGCCGGGTCGGCATCCCGGTTATACAGCTGGCGGCTGGCGCATTGAATGACGGGCCACTCATCCTCCCGAATATGCTCCTGCGGCCAGAGCTCTCTGTTGTTTAGTGCTTTTAACAGGGCGCGGGCGTTGATAAGTTTTACCAGCGCTCGCATCGGCTGAGTGAAGCGGCCAAACACCAGTACTTTTTCCCCGCTGTCACAGACGGCTTCCACGGCATTAACGGTGGCAAGAAGGGCGGGATGGTTAAACAACGCAAATTCGTCATCGGCTTTCATCACCGCTTTGAGCTTACGCTGCCACCAGCGGGCGCGCTGCTGGCGCTTGTCAGCCGGGGCGGGAGTGTCAGCCACGGCGATCATTTCATTCAGCTGCACATCGGCGGTTTCATTGTCATGATTATTCATTACCGTGGCGATGCCGTGCCCGTTACCAAAGGTCAGACGCAGCCGTTTCGCTGAGCTGTCTTCGTGCATCCGACAGACAAAAGAGAGCGCTTCTGCGGCGCAGACCGCCTGTTTCCATGCCATGGGCAAGGCAAAAGTATCGACGACGATCGCTTTCTCACGCCGATAGGGGCGGGTGGTGTGCTGATAATAGGTCTGCACAGACTCATCTTCCCGCTTGTCACGGCGCAGCAGATACGGTGAGAGCGCCTGTTGGAAAGCAGCAGAAGCGGTGCGATAATGTTGCTGCACGCGCGGGTCGGTATAATTCTCACGTAGATCGTCAACGGCAAACTGATAGTTTTCGATGGCCTCAATGACAGGCGGGGCATCAATATTGATGCGTCCCAGCATCTGCGCCCACTGCGCCCTGTGCAGTTCAACCGGCGTAGCGCTCATCGCCAGACGGCGGGCATGACGGGCGGGCTGAATAACATGCTCCAGCATGCGATTCAGGCTGCTGTCCGCGCCACGGCTTTTGTGCGCTTCGTCCACAACGATCAGATCAAACGTTCCCAGCCCCAGTCCGACGCTGGTTTCAAGCTGGCGGCGCTCAATGCTATGTGTGCCATAGTGCTCATCGCGCCGCGCCCGTTTCATCACCACTTCTGCCGCCAGCGCGTCGAGGGTTTTTCGCGCCGGATGCGCCTTCGGCAGTTTTCCCGTGAACGCACAGATCTGTTGTGCCGCCCGCTTGAGCCAGGGCTCCGACAGGCTTCTTTCGTGCCGCTGATGTAACCATTGCTGACAGAGTTCTGGCAGCAGCCCCCAACGCCAGGGTTGGCTACCTGCACCCAGTCGCCAGTTCGCCATTGCATGGGAGATGATCAGGCACTGCTGACCAAACCACGGCTGGGATGGGGCATCGGGTTCCCAGACGCGCATGTATTGCTTCAGAGTGAACAGCGGTGCTGAAGGCGTGACGCCGGCAGTTTTCATCTCATCCCGCCAGTTAGCTGCAAGTCCGGCGGGAATTAACACCGCCACTCTCCCACCCGCATCAATCACACAGCGGGCAAGGGTGGCAGCAATGCGGGTTTTCCCCATACCCACTTCATCCGCCAGAATCATACCGTGCTGCTCAATGCGTTCGGCAATCGCTGACAGGGTCGCTTTTTGTCCCGCATTCAGTTCAGCGGTAGATTCGCTTACCTGTTGGCGCAGTAATTCGGCTACCCGCGGCCAGCCCTGAAAACGCTTATTCATCGGCAACCTCCGTTAACGAACAGAGCGCTGCCACACCCCAGGCGTGCTCCACGCGACTCAACATCTGCAGGTAATTCTGCCCTGCTTCGCTTGCATCGTTTTCGGCAAATACCGGGCGAAACGCGGTTTCCCGTAATGCGCTGAGCGGATTAATTCCGGTCTCGCTAAAACGGACGATGTCATCGTGCTGGCTTGCCTGAATCAATGCCTGCTCCAGGCTACGGCACCAGAGACGCCAGTCACTTTCCGTCAGTTGCGTCTGGCGATCGGCAATGCCTTCGATGAGCGCCATCATCTGGCGAATGGGATGTGCGTCAACGTGCGGCCCGCCGCTCAACGCTTCGTCAGCGCGCAATGCCGACAGATTGAGATCTTCCTCCTCATCGGACGGTTCGAGCTGGGGCGCGAGCGGAAAGTGCGCCAGCTGCCACAATACATCGTTTAGATTGAGCGGCCATAAAGGCGTTGGCGCGATACGACCCAGTTCATCAATGACGGGGATGCTCTCGCAGTGTTCGCCGTGATCGCCCTGCCAGCGGATAGTCACCGAGCGTGGCATGTCGCCCTGCCACTCAAAGCCTTCATGCGTCTGGCGGCAGGCCATGCCATCGCGGTTCAGTAGCGTAATGCCTTTCGGTAGCAGGTCAGGCGCGGTGAGCAGGTGATTACCCTCATCCCGCGTTTGCCACCGCAGCCACGCCACGGGCGGTGCATAATGCGACGGGCGCTCCGCCATCTCTTCACCGGCGGCTAGCGGCTCCTGGAGATCGTCGCAGTCGCGTTCGCTCTGCACCGGCAGTAACCAGGTCAGCGTCTGTTCGGGTGGCAGTTTGCCCTTCTGATTTTTTGCCAGCCGACCAGGCGTAAAAAAGATGCCCGCTTCCAGGTTCCCCGTTCCCTGTTTCATTCGTTGCATAAAGCCAGGCTCGGTGAGATTTCCTGAACCCATATAGAGCCAGGTGCGGTTCAGTATCTCGCTTCCCGCGCGCTGGTTAGCACTAAAAATAAACTTGGCGTGCAGAAAACGTGCGGGCTGCGTTGGTTGGGCAGGTGGTCTGATGATGAAACGCTGGTTCTGCAGCGCTTCCAGATTGTGTGCCACGGCCTGACAGGCCATCGGATTAACAAACAGATTAACATCCGCTGACTGAGTTAACTGATTCGACGCCTGCAATTGCTGAACAATCTTCTGCGGCACCAGAACGTCCTGACGACCAGCTTCAAAGAAACCGGACCCCATCGCCAGATAATTCCGTTTCCCGGTAAACGAAGGCTGCGCCAGCCAGGATTGCAGCTGGCTGAACAAAGATCTTTTGCGGTTATCGACCAGCCGGGGTTCACCGCGTGCACGCTTGCGGCAGGCCGCGAGCCAGCTCTCAACCTCTTCACGCGCCAGGGTGCCGGAGGCAGGCTGATTGTTGACAATAAGCGACAACAGGCTGGTTTCACACCAAGCGGCAATGTCGCTGAGCAGGCTTTGCGCGGCTTTGAAATCGGCACAGCTTTGCTGAACCGCAACGGTGTCATTCAGGAGCGCCTCGCGGGAAAGGTCGAGGCACCAGACCAGATCCAGGCTGCGCTGTAAGGTCATTTCTGTCCAGTTGCCACTGCTGACCAGCAGACGAAGACGCCAGCCAGCTTCAGAGTCGTCAGCCTTGAACCCCAAAATGGCGACCTTCGCATGAAGTAATTTCAGTGGCGGTGCGGCCTGTAACAGACAATGGGCAACGCCGGGCACGTCAACCGGCGAAATAGCACTGATGCCGGCGTCAAGAAACAGCGCTAACTGGCACTGTCCCTGATGCGCGCGGGTAGCGTGATTCAGTCCGCTAAAACGCTCCATTGCACTGTTCAGAAACGGTTTGTCGGCAGAGAAACCACACATCCAGCCAAAATGTCCTTGATATCCCTCAGGCGCATCAAAGTAGTCAGCCAGTGAAGGCGGCAGTCGGCTCCGGTCAGCCATTTGACACCGCCTTGCTGAGCCAGGTATTCAGTTCGCCGTGCAGATCCAGGTTGAGCAAAAACAGGTTTGGGATTCGCCCGGAGATATCTGCAGGCCAGAATCCATCGGCGGCAGGCGGGAGATCATCCTGCTCCTCCGGTTGCTGCCCGGAGGGTAAGCCCATCGCTTTGAACGCCGCGCCCGGCTCAATATGCTCGCCATGAAGCTGGAGAATGTGACCATCGCGGCTGACCAGCGCACGGAGCACCGCGACCGCTTCACCGCTGCATTCGCTGCAAAACTGATTAGCGTCCGTGTCGCGATGTTGCAGATCAAGAAACGCCCGCGCGTTACGCCCAAGCGTTTTCAGCGCCTGCTGCACGACCGTTGAAAATGACTGACTGAGCGCAAACCGCGGGCCGCTGCTGAGCTGCACCATCTCCTGTTCAATGGTCTCCAGCAGTGCAATTGCGCTGTGACGTGTGCGTGTAAAAAAAGCACCGGCCTGTAGATCGTGCCAGTGATCCGCCGCGATCTCGCTTGGGCGATCCTGCCAGCTGAGCGAGGCGGGCGGGTACTGGCGCAGCTGATCAACCCACTGCAGCGCGGCACTGCGGCGCTGTCGGCTCTGTTCATCCCCTGCATACCGTAACTGGCTGCGAATCAGCCGGCTGGCCGTTCGGGGTAACGGTGCCAGAGGCGAAACCAGCGACGCAGGCGGGCCACCACCGGATTTCACCCAGTGGGTCAGTAAGTCACGCTGTTTGGGTTCAACCCTGGCAAGCTGCTCGCCCAGCGGGGTGCACTGAAAGGCATTGAAGTTACGCTGTGGCTGCACCAGTCCCAGCGCGGGCAGGGCTTCCAGGGTAGCCATACGCATCGGGATAGTCACGTAAAATGCTTTTTTTCGGGCGGCGCTGAAGGTGATGCTTTTCGCCTCCAGCAGTTTTATTTTGCGGATACCGCGCAGACGGCGATCGCCGTTTTTTGCTGCCTGCTTTTCGAAACCTTTCCAGCAGGAGAGCGCCTCAATGGCGTTGGCAACCTCAATATTACTGAACTGCTCGCCGAGTTCCGTGGCAATCGCCACCCCCTGTAAGGCCAGGATGAGCTGACGACCAAACCACACGCCACCCAGACCCGGAACGGCGAGCTGGTTGAAGCGAGCTACGGTTTCGCTGATTTTCAGGGTGCGTCTTCGACGGACGGAGAGCACCGCGCCTGGCGCGCACAGCCCCCAGTTCAGGGTGTTCACGCTCATTCGGCAATTTCCAAAATGGGACGACGTTCCATGTTGCTGACCGCCTCGCCAAACGCGGCCAAAAACCAGTTCAGCATGGCGTTCTTTGACCAGCAGTAACCGTATGGCCGATTGCGGGTATCACAATCAATGGCAAAGTGATGAGATAGCATCTCCAACTGGCGCTGAATAGTGCTTAATTCCCGTTCAATGCCTGCATTTAATAGCTGTTCGTGCAAAGCTTTTGCGGTGATTTTTCTGCCACGAGGAATATGCCGCATCAGCTCAATTGCCAGCGATGTTGTTTCAATTGTTTCGGGTCTTCTGGACACGTTTTACTCCCTGTTTTCGTCACGCACATATTGGATTAATGCAAAAATCCAATGGCGGGCTTATCGCGTTTTTTTAACCAGCATTGCGCTTTCAGTGCGGTAACAAAGACACTGGCGGAGGTCAGTGGCCTGAATGTGTGTTGCCGCGAAACCACGGCAAAATCGCCTGGTATTAATTGGGTCAACTTCGTCAGGTTCAGCACTGTCTGGGTAGATAGCCGGTCAAGTTGCAACTGCTCGCAATAGAGATTAAGCAGCGCGACAGCCTGGTAATCACACAGGTAGCTGAAGCGAATTTTAAGATCGAAACGGCGCAAAGCCGCAGCATCCAGAACCTCAAATCGGTTAGTGGTGGTAATTAAAATGCCGTTGTAATGCTCTATCTGGCTGAGCATCTCGTTCACGCAACTCAGTTCCCAGCGCTGCGGGCACGCTGCACGGTCTGCCAGAAAGGTGTCAGTTTCGTCTATCAGCAGCATCGCACATTCGCGTCGCGCCTGCGCAAAGATGGCTGCAATCTTTTGTTCGCTTTCACCGACATATTGACTCATCAGTTGAGAAGCCTTGATTTCCACTACCGGCATTTTCAGTTGCTGCGCCAGCCAGTGCGTCCAGGCCGTTTTACCGGTTCCGGGAGGGCTATACAGACAGAGGCGGGCCGAATGTTCTACTGAAAGCGCGGCAGCAATGTTGCTAACCGGACTGTCGCTGCTAATGAATGACGGGTCGTATATCGTCGCTAACGCAGAACTATTTTTCTGTTTTATCGGCGTATGACCTTGCGCCTTTAGTGTTTTATTGATTAAAAACATTAAATATTGAGCGCGTTTTTGACCATCCTTCCGGTCAGCCAGGGAACCAGTAATGTTGGCGGCTCGTTCAATTACGGCGGGCGTTACCGCGAGGTGGTTGACCAATTGCGCGAGATCGCCGGGTGCTAGCGTTGCGTCACAGGCCTGTTTTAACAGCGCCTCCGTTGCTGCCGCGGCGACACATCCAGTTCGAGAACATGACCGTCAGATTTTCAGCGCTACCAAATTACACTCTTCACTGTCAGGAATGCTTGTTAGACACTGAAACACTAATCGCCGCAGCGCTGCCTGCGGCATTTTTATCCGAATGTTCACCATGATTAGTGGGATATGGATTTACCGGCTCAACTAACCAATCATTATATTACAGAGGGATTTGCAATGATTTTCAGTTTTATTTCAAGTGGTATAAGCCAAAACATAAGTGTGATTGCGTATATGTTATTAATTGTCACTATTTCCTTGGTTTATAGAAAAATCGTCAAGGTGATGAATCCATCAACCATGGATGATATGCAGGAACTTACTCAGGATATCGTGTTCTCGCTCGTTGTTCTGCTATTAGCACCAATTGTTTACTTTGTTTTATCATTTTTTGGATTAAACGTTAAGTACATGATTAACGACCCCTTGCCGTTCATAATGTTTCTTGGTGGTCTTAGTTCTTTTTATGATTTAATTAAAGCAAAGAAAAAATTCAAAATGGCACCAAATCCAGTCAAAAATGATATGTACTTAAGAAAATTCAAAGAATTTTCTAATGTTTTGTATGCTTCGATTTTTGTGTCATGGTTTTCTGTTCTTTATGGTTTGGTAATGATTGTTCTTACAAATTTATCTAGTAATGAGGGTTTAAAAGGAATGCTCTGGTTCGTTACTTTTTTACTCACTGCCTATCCAATTATTCTAACAAGTCTTTCAAAAGTATTGATTTATATATCGCAAGAATATAAAAATGGCGAAATGTTTAAGAGGTTTTCAGGTAAGCCAGTTGGAAAATAACTATTAATTGGGTAGAGGCTGGTTAATCAGTTGAAGCTTTCAGATTTGCATGAGTTTAAATGAATAGCTGATTTTATAGTGATTTATAACGCTAATGGTAACTCCTGGGGGCAATACAGATATTTACCCATCGCGTGGAGGCTGCTATTGGTATTCTCAAGCAGCAACAGCATCTGTCGTAGCGGACCGGTAGTGCTTTTGAAACCTTGCGCGGTTCGCGCCAGATAAATATCTGGTTCAGGTTATCGTCGGCATCGAGCGGACGGTGCACGTCAAAATCATGCCCTGATGCCTTCGCAAAGCGCCGGTTGTAGTCCGCCATCAACTCATCGGCAAAGGCGTTAGCCGCTTCAAGCCTACTGATGTCACGCAGCCTGAGTTCTTTGGCCAGCAGGTCCTGAAACGAGAGATGCACACGCTCAACGCGGCCTTTGGCAGAAATGATGTTGCAGATGCCGTTGATGTTCAGCTCGTTCATCGCACGACTGAACTGCGTCTGGCCGTCGCGCCAGCCGTATTTTTATTGTTTATGCGGAACACGCTGGCCTTGTCGCTGTAAAACGCCAGCGGCTTGCCGTGTTGCTCGGGATAGCCGCGGGTGGCTTCGAAGTAGGTGGAGTGGGCTCGGAGCGGACAAAGTTAAGCTGCATTATGCGGCTGGTTGCGTCATCCACATAAACCAGCAACGTGAATGGAATGCCAGGCGCGTTCCTTAAACTGCCAGGTATCTCAGCAGCTGACCGAAGCGGTCAGCTAAACTTAGCTAATGAATTAAAAGTGATACTAATCAATGATATGTTAAATTTTGTGTAATATTTATTATGTTGAATATAAGGTTTTCATGACCGAGATATACCTCTCATCATCAAGTCTGACTTAACTCTCACAGAAACATTACCATAGTATTTGTTTTGATATGCTTGGCTCACTTGACCATAGTGGTACCAATCAATAAAATTTATCTTTGCCTTAAAACGCAGCAACGTGCATCAACCTCAAAATTTTAGTCAAGAAGACTTCTATGAAAAAAAATAAAACTAGACTTTTAAGATTAAAGATTGAAAAGTTCCGTGCTATGAAAGGTGTAGATATTGAGTTTGGTGACCACATTACACTTATCTGTGGAAAAAATGGTACATCTAAATCATCAATCCTTGGTATCTCAGCACAAATGTTTAGTTTCGACAAAAACTACCAAAGTGGAGAAGAACTGTCTTTTAACCAAATAGCAACAGGTGGTTTTAAATCCCAATTTAGCGAGCATTTCCGAATATCTAATAAATACGACATCCCTGGATCAATGAAAGTAGGAATTGAGCTGTACGATGGATATTCTGAATCTGAAGCAAATGCAAAGCTTGAGTTGATGAAACGACAAAATTCATCACGCCCTGTTGTAAGGAATAACAGCACCGCAGTGGGTGGGGATAATACAAGTAGGAATTTCACTCACCCAGTGATATTTTTGAGTTTAAAAAGACTTTTCCCTATTGCTGCAAGGGATTATAACATAATTGAGTATCGTTATCTTAATTCTCATCTCCAAGATTTCATTTCGTTGACTAATGAAATATTAAATCGAACTTCATCTAAAGCTACTGGTACTAAAGGAACAATTGATTCGGCCGTTTCCCACGGCGATAATTATGACCAAGATTCTGTATCAGCTGGTGAAGATAATGCTGGGCAAATTGTTTTGGCGATCATGTCTTTTCGAAAATTAAAAGAAGAATATCCTGACTACAAGGGTGGGCTTTTACTTATTGATGAAGCTGATGCGGGATTATTCCCAACGGCTCAAATTAATCTTCTTAAGATGCTTGATAGAGAGTGTAAAAACCTCGATCTACAGGTTGTAATGACTTCACATTCGCCGGTCATGATTGAGTACATATTTGAGCAAAGTCGCGAGTTTAGAAGGCGATTCAAAAATGTTTATTTGAGCAATACTTATGGTGACGTTCAAGTTATGAATGATTGGTCATGGGCTCAGATAATTTCAGATATAACTACAAAAACCTTATCTACGTCGGCCACTGTGGCATTGCCTAAAGTTAATGTGTATTTTGAAGATAAGGAAGCTATCGATTTATTTTCTTGTTTAATGAATAGGCAGCCAATTAAGAAATTTACGAATTTACTATCTGATATAACCCTTGGTTGTTCTAACTACCTTCAACTTATTCAGAAAAATATCTCTGAATTTTCAGAAAAAAGCATTGTTTGTTTAGATGCTGATCAAAGTTCAAAAATTTCTAATCAGAAAACCGTAATTTTATTACCTGGTCACTTGCCCCCTGATCAATTGATCTTCGAGTACCTGTACAACTTACCTGCTAACCATATCTTCTGGAAGAACGAAATCATGTTTTCGCGTGATAGTTTTACCACTTCATCACGCGAAGTTATTCGCGAACTATCCATCAATTCTGAAAGTATTAATCTAACAGAAGTTTTAAAGGGTTACACTGGACCCAAAACTCCTCGTGAGATGTTTAAGCGATTCTATAAAGATAAAGAATTTCAGAAGCTTATAAAATCAGGTGAAAAACCGTATAATCCCTGGCGTCATTGGATTGAAAATAACCCACAATTAGCTAATATTTTTTTAGAGAAAACTTTGGGTGTGATTCGTGGTATAATGAAAAATGCGTTTGCGGTAGATACTGCGAAGCTCGAAGTTCTTAAAGTTAAGCTAAAGAAGGTATAAATGTTTTCTAATAAATTATATAGTCCCTTGCGCTACCCTGGAGGCAAAGCATCATTTGCACCTTATATCGCTAGCATAATGAAAGGAAATAATCTTTCTAAGGGACATTATTGGGAACCTTATGCCGGTGGGGCTGGTGTTGCTTTATACCTCCTATTTGAAGGGCACGCTAGCCACATTCATATCAATGATGCGGATCCTGCAATCTTTGCTTTTTGGACCTCCGTTATTAAATATCCTTTAGAGCTTTTAGAACTGATAGAGTCTACGCCTATCAGCATTGAAGAATGGTTTAAATGGCGCGCAGTTTTGCGTGGCGAATTGCCTGCCAGTATAGTTGAAAGAGGTTTTGCCACCTTATTCATGAATAGAACTAATCGTTCTGGCATTCTTAAAGCTGGAGTGATTGGAGGTAAAAATCAGAGCGGGATTTATAAATTGGATGCTAGATTTAAAAAAGATGTTATTTGTTCTCGCATTAAACAGATAGCTAAGCGTTCGAGTAATATTTCAGTATATTGCGAGGATTCTTTGGAGTTGCTAAATAATCTTTCAAATAATTTACCAGAAAAGTCATTGATTTACCTTGATCCCCCATATTATGTTAAAGGAAAAGGTCTTTATAGGAATTATTACGAGCATGACGATCATGTTAAGATAGCAAATGTGTTACAGAATGAAGATATTCAGTGGAATTGGGTTGTATCTTATGATAACACTGATGAAATATGCAAAATGTATGAGATGAGCCATTCATTGGCATATGGCTTAAATTATTCGGCCCAGCGAAGCTATGTGGGCAATGAAGTTATGTTTTTCAGCAAAAGCCTCAAGGTTGCTTATGAAGTGTTGCCGCATGCTAAGTCTTGTGCCTGACGCTTCTATAAATACCAAATTATTGATATACATTGAATGAATATTCAAGAGTAAATTAAATTGGTACCTCATATTATTTGAATGATGTTGACACCTTGTCATCCAGTTTTTTTTAAAAAATACGTTTAATGTGGGTGTGCTATTTTTATTCTCCTAAGTATTTTAGGTTTCAATGAATGTTTTATTAGCCAATCATTTTTAATGATAAAAGTCTCAATTTTCAAATCAAGATTCTTCAAAACAGATGTCTCACTTTTAATGTTTTCTTTCAGATTAATTTTAATTTATTTTTTATATAATTAAAGTGTATATTACATTCCCCATCTATCAATAATAAATTTCCTTGAAAGGCTTTTTATGATCCTAACTTTATATAATTAGTGTTATATAAAGTTATGCTCAAGATCAACGCTCTTGCTGCCCTAAAGTGGGCTTAACTGTGAAGGCCGGTTCAGAAGATCATGTGTCTGGCCCAAAACGACGCATTTCTTATGATTGCGCTACGTGAAATCTGACGGCCTAGACCCCTGTTGAGCGCTCAGAATTCACATAGCGCAATACAGTTATTTTCGAATGACTTTTGACCAATTGTTAATAATTTACTGACAATGCATCTGCTCTGTTCATAAACGGGCGTGGATCTAAATTGACCATACCAACTCTAAACTATAGTCAGATTCAACCGCAATAAGTGACGTTGTCACATAAAGCTATCTCTAGCCTCTTATATAGCCTCAAATCCCCTCTAGAATGATTGACTTTTCTGTCCCATTGCATAAACCGCTGAATAGTTATCCACAGAAATTGGGGATAGCCTGTGTGTAGCTGAGTATGAGTAGTATAGTGGCCGCCTCGAAGCAGTTGAAATATTTACATCGAGTGGGTATCTAAGTCCGTCGCAATGCCACTGATGACAGCCTCTGCAGCGGTTTTCATGCAATGATTTTGGAGGAGGGTTAGTTGTAATTTGAAGAGCTGTTACCAAGGTATTTTATGCCATTGATTCAGTGATGACCTGATCACAGGCTTCCCTTGTTATCGCTCTGCGGCTTTTTATGGCAATAAACCGGCCTTTTCACGACTTTGAGACCAAGTAAGATAGTGAATAGACCCGGGTTTCGTAGACGCTTTTTTGCCTCATAATGGAGGCCTAATGAAGGAGTGTTTATGTCAGTCAAAACGTTCACTGAAGAATTCAAAATTGAAGCCGTAAAACAGATCACTGAGCAGGGATACCCTGTATCTGAGGTCTCCTCTCGACTTGGTGTATCCACTAATAGTCTTTACGCCTGGGTTGAGCGCTACCAGAAGCCCGAGTCGCAGCGTAAGCAGGACGATGCACTTCAGCATGAAGTAAAGCGCCTCAGGCAAGAACTTAAGCGAGTAACTGAAGGTTGTATCTAATCCTGGGGGTAGGTCATTAACAGCCACGTCATGGCCCCCTTCGGCTCCCCGGCGTTGTCCGCAATTAACCAGAAAAGGCTATCTGCATTTAAAGACAGTGCTACGTGCAAGACAGTCCTGACTTCGTCAGAAAGGAATTATCAAAATAATAAATAAGGTTTTCATAGCAGCCAGATTGGAGGAAAAACACATACCTCACTGACGCGAATGCAAGAACAAAAGCTAAAGACTAAAAAAGTAGCTCCCGACACGGTGTGTCGGGCATTTTAGTCACATCATTCATATGTGCAGATATTTAACACCCGACCGGAGCTCATTCTGAAGCTCCATATTCGTCCGTGATAAATAACTGTGACCTGGCATAAAAGCGGATGACCCACTGACCAGCCGCCGCCGCCCGACCCGAAGGGTCGGAACTACAGTGGCTGATAAATGGGTGTTGTAATTAAATATTAACGTAGCTTTAAATGGTGCCGCGGTTTCTTTCTTTCGTCTTCGACCATCTGACTTATAAGTCGCTGACAGGCCGCTGCTTAAACGGCGTTTGGCAGGAAGGGGTTGGGGCCTCGCCATCATCAGTCCTGTAACCGGCTCTGCCGGGCTTACGGCGCCCGAAGGCATCTGAGCCGTCCTTTACAGTTTTTGGCGCCTCCATGCCGCTGACGCAGCATTCACGGGACAGGCTGCGCACTGCTCGCCCGTCCGGCTACGCCTGAAAGACGAGTGTTATGCAGAAATTGACCAGAAGCATCGGAATCTGGAAAAGGGCCCTCACCATGATAGGTGCGGTGGTCATGCCTGTAGCAGCTGCCGGTCTTGAAATGTGGTAAGTATGAATTTGCTCGACTGTATGAAAAAGCATTCGCGACGGATACGTTAGGTGACTGGGGAGTATCTTACTGGGCTCGCACGACTACATAAGCCGCAGCAACTGCACTGAGAAATTGTCAGAAGCCTCAACAGAACACAAATGGAAAATGTACGGTTTATGCAGTGCATAATACTGTCATGCGCTGATGAAATAGTGGCTGTATATCGAAACTTACTAGGCACACTGTCCGCTGATCGCGTAATTTTTCCATAGCTGTGCGTTTTAAGCCAGATACATGCATAAAAACTATTATATCTTTTTTTCAAACCAGTAGGAGAAAGACATACTAACTTCATCATAAAGCGATATAGCATAGGATTTTTCAGGTTAGCAGATTCAAGCTTTTCGGATATCAAAGGTGATGGAAGGGAATAAAAAACTTTTGCATGAATCCCCTAAAGTTATGTTTTGTCTTGCCGATAATATTTTCTATTTGAATGGCGCATGCAAGTGAGTAATTTTTTGGTTAGATTAACACTGGCTCTCATCATGACACTCAGCCTGTCCGGTTGTGGTACTTTGCTGGGAAGTAAGTTTTACGATATCGACATCCATCCTAAAACGTATAATGATACCCATCATAATTTCACAGAATATACTAACACCGTTTTACTATCTGAAAATATTGATGGTAGTCATAATTTTATTACAGATGGTGGGACCGTATTTCTTCTGGTTGCTGGCACAGGGAATATTACTAAAGAAAACATAAATCAGAGGCTCAAACCTTTTTACGATTTTCTGACCTGGGCTAAACTGGAAGGCAGTGAAAGCGAAAGCAAACGTATTTTTTACAATATGCAAAAAGAAATGAAGCGGCGTCATATAGAGTTTCGTTACTTTTCGGACGGCACGCCAGCGTTTGTTGATACCAATGACGGGAAAACAGATTTTGAGAAAGCTATTTTCCAGAATATTTCATATTATTATACGACACAGCAAATCGCTAAGCTTGTTTTAATCGCTATTAGTGTAACTTACCAGCGTGAGTCCAGGGAAGATATAAAATGATACTCAATTATAAAAATAATCAGAAGCCAGTTTAGTTAATTACTATTAAATCTTCGAGGATTCAGTCTAAATAGACTGATGCAGCGTTATTACCAGCCTTAACAGGCAGGATGACCGTGCAGCAGATTGCCGATAAAATTGCTGCTGCAAAATCAGCCTGCCGGGATAAAATTCGATAGCTCAGCCTCGTTACACTCTCGGATTGGTATTCGTGAAAATATGATAATCAATCCTGTCGCGCGATCGCTCTCAGCTTCCGTTCATTTCTTGCAAACCGGATATGACGTCCGTTTTGTGCCACAAGCGGATGTTAGAGATTCCCCAGTGGTAATGGTTGATAGCTCCCTTTATTTCGGAGATGGCAGCCTTAAAATTTGCATCCTCAAGATAATGAACATTAAAGTTGCTCATAAATTTTATGGGTAAGATCAGGGAGTAACTTATGGTGAGTCGAAGAGAATTAAAAGGCATAGCGAATGCTATCAATGATAGTTTCGTTAGTAGAAACAACGACTTCAAAGGATACCGGTCTATTGGACAGATAAAATCACTAGCTCTTAATAATGGCCTCACCTCAATGACATTCCCTCTTATGCTATCCAAGGCTAATCCCACATCGGAACTACAAAGTTACACTGTTTGTCACTACGCTAACATGCTCAATAGCTTGTTAACCAAACAGAAATTACCTAACTTTTGGGTGAGTAACGCTGTCATTAAGATTGACTTTAATCCTAATGTGGAACTGGCACAAATGTACGAATACACTACCTCAGGCGAACCTTTTCAGTGCACCTGTCAGATAACGAGTGATGCCGGTAGGGATTACACGTCCATAATCTATGGACGTTGCTGGCCACATGCTGTTGCGCAGGAGTTTAAATCGACCCGAAATTCATCTTGAAGTGAATCCGTTTAACGTCTGCTCCTCGCTCAAAGCAGACCTTGCTTGCGCGTGCAATTGTTACATTACGACCAAATGGGGCGGCAGCGGTAACCAGGGTTACAGAAAGGCCGCAAGCCAACCTTGGCACCGGTAAGTTTGGTGTTGTATCAAGTGGGGGAAGTATTCGCACGTACTACAAGCCTGATCCAGCAGTGCATGGTAAGGGTTCAAACTTGGACTATTTTAATGCTCAATAGCAATCAGAAATATGTATGCCCGGTATGCAGATATCCTGATCTTAACGAGCCGGCGTACGACAGTTTTGGCTGTTGCTCGTACAATATTTGCCCATGCTGCGGGACGGAGTTTGGGTATGATGACTCGACAACCGCTCATTCTGATTTATGCGGAAAGTGGGTTTCTGAGGGGATGCAATGGTGGAGCAAGCATGAACTCAAACCTAATGATTGGGATCCAGTCAGGCAACTAAAAAATAATTAAATACTTTATTTGTTGGTGCAGAAGGTGCAAGCCAAACATTACGAGAGGTCGAAGTAAGCTCTGGTGGGAAGGGTGCTTGGTCCAAAGAGCTTAATAAGCCTGAGCCAAACACGATTTATAAAGTAGATAGAAATAAGACCTATCAAACAGACAGTTTGGGTCGTGTTGAAAGAGCAGAATCCAACCTTTCTTATGCAAAAATGATCGCAATACTTATCAGCAATGTGTGGCAGGAAAGTGTGGAGTATCTGGTGACGAGGGCGGGCATTTAATTGAAAGTGTTTTTAACGGGCCACGCGAGAAATTGAACTTGCTTCCCATGAATGGGAATTTAAAAAAGGCGCTTGGAAGTCGATGGAAAACACCTTAGCAAATGCATTTAAGGATGGGAAGCTTGTAAATATCAAAATTGAGCCTATCTACTCAGGCTCTGGTGTGCAGCCTGACAGATTCAATGTTAAGTATTCAATCGATGGTGGCCGCCCTGTGAACGTTGATTTTAAAAATGCGCCAGGAGGTGGAGGGTAATGGATGAAAAAATTTTTTACGAAAGAATTGGGCAGCTTTTAATTGATGCTGGTCCTTTAGACGCTAAAAAAATAATAGTCAGAGCGGAGCTTTTCGCTGAAGGAGACGGCGGTAGTTATGAGTTTGATTACCTTAATGATGCTGGAGATTTAAATTGGTTTGATCCCGATGGCCGCGCAGTTGGTGATTTAACCGACTTGCTAGTGCAGTTGAGGAGCCATTTTGTTATGAATGGCTTGTGCGCAGGCGACAAAGCCTGGTCTGGATGTGTAGTTACTTTGAATGTAGAAAATATAAAGATAAATATTTATTTCAAGTATGATTATTAATTAACACTGTAAGTGTTCCGACTTGGTCTTACACTCTCGACACAGGTCTTTCGCCGGTGTGTTTGCTGTATCTTTGATGCTTTCCGGTGGCTATCAAGCTGTTACTTACCTGCTCTTAATTGCTATCTTTACGATACTTTCTGGCTACTTTTTCCATCGGCTGAGCCGCTGGCGAAGGATTTGACCCTTTGGTCGGTGTCTGTCCTTAAATTCACTGTGTGTTTACAACCGTATTACTTAGCCCTGCTAATTAATACACGACTATGTTAACAAGCCTTCATCTGTTACAAAACAACTTCGAATGTCCGCTTTTCGCTCATAGCGGACATTGCGTGATTCCGATGTCCGCTTTGTGCCAGAAGCGGACGTAGCTAACAACAGTTTGTGTGGAGCAACTGGGGGCAGGTCAGAGGTCCATTTTGAAGATACTTTGGTGTTTGTAGGTCATAATCCTTAATCTATGTTATTTTTTGGGTAATGATTA
>Ga0157373_10000709_pt1 | contig 26083 bp, 31 predicted proteins | sample C65metaG_FD_113460 | JGI IMG/M metagenome (GOLD analysis project Ga0157373, IMG submission 113460) | Corn rhizosphere microbial communities from Kellogg Biological Station, Michigan, USA - C6-5 metaG | ecosystem: Host-associated > Plants > Roots > Rhizosphere > Soil | place: USA: Michigan... | reverse complement strand
TTCAAGGGCGCCTCTGACGTGCTGTTCGCGCGCGACCTCGGCCTGGTGCCGATCGGCACGATGGCGCACGAGTACCTGCAGACGTTCCAGACCCTCGGCGTTCGCCTGCGCGACTTCCAGCGCGCCGCGCTCGAGGCCTGGGTGCAGGAGTACCGCGGCGACCTCGGCACGGCGCTCACCGACGTCGTCGGCATGGACGCGTTCCTGGCCGACTTCGACATGTACTTCGCCAAGCTGTTCGACGGCCTGCGCCACGACTCGGGCGACCCGTTCGTGTGGGGCGAAAAGGCGCTCGCGCACTACGAGAAGCTGCGCGTCGATGCGCGCACCAAGCGGCTCGTCTTCTCCGATGGCCTGAACCTGCCCAGGGCGCTGGAAATATTCCGGGCCCTGCGCGGTCGGATCAATGTCAGCTTCGGCATCGGCACCAACCTCACGGCCGACGTGCCGGGGGTACAGCCGATGAGCATCGTACTGAAAATGACCGCCTGCGCCGGCCAGCCTGTCGCGAAGATTTCCGACGAGCCCGGCAAGACCCAGTGCAAGGACCCGGAATTCGTGTCCTACCTGCGTCACGTATTCAAGGTGCCAGCCTGACTCGAGCACCGCTTACACCCTTTTTTCATGCCTCTTTTTCTTCTTCATAAGGAGTCAATCATGCAAGCCGTACAGCTCGAGATCGCCAAGGAGCTCAAGGTTCAGGCCCCCTTCGCCAACCAGGGCGAGCTTGAAACCGAGGTCGCGCGCCGAATCCAGTTCATCAAGGACTGCCTGCAGAACGCCCGCATGAAGGTGCTGGTGCTGGGCATCAGCGGCGGCGTCGACTCGCTCACCGCAGGCCTGATGGCCCAGCGCGCCGTGCGCGAACTACGCCAGAGCACTGGCGACAACGCCTACCAGTTCATCGCCGTGCGCCTGCCGTATCACATCCAGCACGACGAACACGAAGCCACCGCCTCGGTGGATTTCATCGCCCCGGACGAGCGCCACACCGTGGACATCGCGCCGTCGGTCCAGGCGCTCGTCGAGCAGGTGACAGCCTTCGAGGGCCAGTCCGATGCGGCGGTGGATTTCGTCAAAGGCAACGTCAAGGCGCGCACGCGCATGGTCGCGCAGTACACCATCGCCGGTGTTCGTGGCGGTCTGGTGATCGGGACCGACCACGCGGCGGAAGCGGTGATTTCCTCCCCCCTACACTAAACTGCACATTCACCTCTATACCTCTCTCCCTAGCCCCTTCCATCGCTTCCTTCACTCATTCCATAATGCACAACGTTGAGTTCTTCACGGATGCATAGGGCGTGGCATGAAGGTAATCACACGACGAGAAACCCCTCTCGATCTGAGCAACTCTGTCCTGGCCACAGGTGAGTTCAGAGACCAGTTCCTAGCCCAACCGGAAGGGAAGAGTCCAAACGTAAAGGTCACTGGGGCAGTGCTGCTTGATGACGATGAGCGCCTTCACCCAATTGTCTCCGCCTACCTCTCCCGGAATTTTAAGAACGTCTTGATCGCTGACCCTTCAGTCAAGAGCTATGGCCAGCGCATCTCCTACCTGCTGAGAGACCTTAAAACCAAAGTCGAATTCGAAGACAGTGATCGAGACGATGCGTTGCTGAGCGTGACGATCGGAAGGCTCGAGGGCTACCTCGCCAGCCTCACTGCGAAGGGGCTTGCACCAAAGACCATCAAAGGCAGAGATGCCGCGTATCACCATCTCTTCACTGAATACCTTTGCAAGAAGTTTGATGAGGCGCCAGCGCTTCGAGAAGACGATCCCTACGACGCTGGATTTCTCTGGAAAGGGAGAGCGAACACCCTTGGGATCATCCGCCCCTGCTCCATGGAAGAGCTGGAACAACTGATGCTTCACGCGCTGTCAGAACGTGAGCGATGCCTGATCCAAACGGTTTATGACACGGGTACTCGCGAATCCGAAGTCCCTCGGATCACGCTTCAAGCGGTTCGGGACGCGCTGGATTTCCAAAAGCTCCAGTTCATATCCGAGAATTCGCCCAATGAGGCCCCGTTCAAGGCTCTCTACTGCCCTCTAGCCATCAGCGGCAGCAAAGGACGGAAGAACCAGATTAAACCACGCATGACGCTGGTCAGTCGGGTGACGCTGGAGCGCATTGAGGACTATCACCGCACTCCTCTGTACCGAAAATACGCCAACCGTTACCCGAGCCCCGAGGTCACTCCTGCGTTCTTCAATGCTCACGGAACTCCGCACACCACCAAGAGCGTGGAAAAACTCTTTGATCGTGTAGGCAAACGCGCTCGGAAGGCGGGAAAGATCAAACGAGCGATATCACCTCACAAGCTACGTCATGGGGGTGCTTACGCGATTCTGAGCAGTCCAGATCTCGGCAGCGACTACCTGGACAGACTGGTCACGCTTTCCAGATCGTGGGGGCACAACAGCCCGACGACGTCAGAGGGCTACACGCTCATTCCCCACGATATTTTTCAGAAATTGATTCAACCAAACGCTGTTGAAAAGACGAAAGAGGGCGAGATGAAAAAGCTCCGCGAGAGAACCTCTAAACGCATCCGAGCAGGAGACAAAAAATAATGCCCTCTGACGCCCTTGAACCGCTCGCTCCCGCAAAACCATCAGCAGCAGGCCTCACAGAAACAATCCCTCTGGAGCTCATGTACGAAACAGACCCAGATCCTGAGGCTACCAACTCTTCAGCCCCACGTCGCAAGAAAAGACTCGAAGCCGACATCACCGAAGAAATTCAGCAGTGGGCGACTGAAAAGATGAAGAGCAGGCAAAGCCTTCTCTCTATGCAGTTGTCACAGAAAGGCGAGCCAAGCCTGGCGTTTACCTACCTAAAAAAAGAGCTTCAGACGCAGGGCAGTGTTTTCTACTCCAGAACGGACATCCTCGACTCCATCCTTCAGAAAATGATTCAGGAGAAGATCGTCATACCTGGCCACAATTCGATTGCCAACGAGTGGCGGCGCAAGCTTCTGTGCTGGTATGAAGGCCATTCAGATGAGCAAAAGCTCCAGATTCCTATTGTTGCTAATACGATTTCTGTCCGACGGTGTCTGGCTCACGTTGAGGGGATGGGCAACCTGAAGTGGGCTCGGCTGAATATTCCTCTTGTCGAGCAGACGTTTCAGGAAATATTGGCTGATCTCACTATGCGTGGGGTGATCGACACCAACTACAAAACAAAGGCAGAGCGGGACGAGGAATACATACGGCTTCGCGAAAAATCGCCAAAGTCCGAAACTTGGGAAAAAGCAATCGATGCCCTACGCGCGATGCCTCTTTCGCATGTTGATGAGCTTGTGGAGCACGATCCGGCGCGGCCCTTCAAGAAGCTTTTCCACATGTTTGCTGCGGCATCAATGAGCTTGAATAGCGTTTCTGGCAAGAAAAATTACGGTGAAGGGTACCGGGTGGTTTCCCAACACCTGCTAGAGATTGGCTTTAAAGGTCACGAAGACCCCAGAGAATACATCACCCCAAACTACTTGCCTCGCTTTCGCAATTTCCTTGTAGAAAAAATGAGCACTCGGGAGATGTCTTCGAGTTACGCAGACAGCGTCTTGACCTGTACCCGAAAAATGCTCAAGCGCGCCCTAAAGATAAAGGGTATAGGATTTTCTAGTTTCGTGGACACGAAGGGCTTCGATAAGTCCCGCGACACAGACACCTACAGACCATACAGCGAGAATGAGCGCAAGCAAATCAAGGGGGCTTGCGAGCTTGAGATTAGCGAAACAAACGAGCTAGCCAAAGACTACGTTCCATTTCAAGGTGGTCGTGACCCCATCAATAAATACGGCTTTATCGAAAACGGTCTTGGCACGCTTGATAATGCTCGATGGATATTCGAGAACAAGCTTAACTGTCAGCGCATGTCCAAAACATCTGCCGACCAGAACAATCCATATGAGAAGGGTTTCGGAAAAATACTTAGTTACTCCCACGAAAGCATCACCGACATCTATAGGTCTTGGGGAATAATTTATGAAGTGACTGCGAGGGTGGTCGCGCCTTATGTGATACGCCTTGCTCAGATCACTGGGCTCAACGCTGACTCCCTAACCAGCCTCGATGTGGATGACTTTGTAGAATGTCATGAGATCAGTCGAAGGCCCTATCTTCGCTACTGGAAGGAGCGTAGCGGCGGAGAAAAAATGCTTCACCTTGATCTAATGCACGCTGACGTGACCTGGCTGAGCGTCTCACAGAGCGTTCAGGTGAAGAAGATTTTCCAAGATGTGATGTATCTGACTCGCCATATCCGCGAACGAGCGGACTCGCCAGCCAGAGAACGCTTATTCATCTTCGAATCCCATCATCGGAACGAATACCGGAATGTGGTGACCTTCGGAAATTCGACAGTCTTGAACATCGTAATGCACCAATTTTCCAACGACCATGGCTTGGTCACCGATGCCGGCGACGCCCTTCCCATCTCAGCCTCCAGACTGCGACCTAGCCTTGTGGCAGAGCTGGTTGCGAACGGCGTATCGATCCGCGAGATCCAGGTCATCATGGGCCATAGGAATATCAGCACGACGGTCGCTTATCTAGATAGTTTGGAGTTCAGTAAGACCGCCCTGAAGGTGGTAGACGAAGCACTGAACCGAATCCACAAGGACTTTGTGCTGGATGGTGCCAGTAGCAAAAACATGACCACTCGGGATGACAAGCGTCCGGAACCTAGCGCCGCCGACACTAAGCCAAACCCAGTCAGCATCCATACCGGGCTCGTTGAGTGCCGAAACGTGTACGACCCGCCTGAGGAGATTCGTCGGCTCGCCGGCTACAAGGAAGGCAACCCATGCTCGCTGCTAAACAAGTGCCTTTCCTGCCGGAATTGCATCATCACGGTCTCCAACCTGCCAGACCTCTTTGCTATGCGCCGGGACTACCGGGCAATGATGGACACAAGTAGTGTAGGGAGCACTCCATACGGACGTGTCATCCGTGAGAACCTCGAAACACTCGATAGCATACTCACTCCATCTGTTCAGGGCTTTGACGCCGAACAGCTTGCCCATGCTGAGCGCCTCTCAGAGCACATTATCACAAGCCCTCTGATTGAGGGCATGACACTATGATCGCAACATTTGACGTTCTGATCTACAAGATCAAGTCGGCTAGGCAGTTACTTTTGAGTCAGCCAGGATCTAAGGAAATTATCGTTCGCCATCCCGCGAATGATGCCTATGACTCAGTCGCCTTGTACAACGCACTTATGAATCTGCCTGTCAGTAAACTGAGTCGGCTTGGAGATCAGATCTGGGACTTCAATGGAGAACCAGAGATATTGGCTAGAGACATTCAGGGAGCAAAGTCTAGGATTGACTTTGGTAAATACACCAACCTGAATTCAACAATTCTTTTTGAGCTGAAAATTGCTTTCATGTGCGCACTGACGATGCCGGGAGCATTGGGAGTGAGCCTCACGCCCACTGCTTACAAGCCTCATAGTTTGTTGGACACATTCAAATCATTGATACCAATCTTTGATCAGATGTGCGCGGGCAAACGAAATGAGCAAGGTGATGAATTCTTCGAACTCACCTATTACAGCCTATCTGAGTTCAGCGAGTCAGACTATCGCGAGGAAGCAAAGGTCTTTGACTATGCTTTCCGTAGGACTACAAACGTAGGCTTTAAAATTATCAGGTCTAATTTTTTAGCTGAGAATCTTTTTGAAAAATCGCTCCCGCACGTGGAAATGGAAACACTGGACTGGAGACAAAACAGCGTTACCAATCCTAAAAATAGGAAAAAGAAAAAGTGGTTCGAGAATGAAATTTTCGAGAAATGCTCTCGCAAGGCCACGTTTGCCATTGTCGACTTCCTGACAGCTCTTCGTGAGCCCGTCAAAGACGTTCATGCGCTGGAGCGCATCGGGGTTCACGGCTACGACAGAGCAATTCAAGCGGGACTCACGAGAAGGAGTTTCGATATCTATGTTGCTATCCGGATGACCTCACGTGGCTACACTGGAGCAGAAATCGAACCTCATCTCTACGCCCCCGACCCTGCCTATTGGTCAATTCGCCGCCCAGGTCTGCTGCTAGACAAGGTAGCCATTTGCAGATTGACCGAAACGCAGCTAGACGATGACTTCTATGAATACATTACTCATGTAAGCAACAGCGCGACTTATATCATTGCTCAGTATACGGGCATGAGGCCATCAGAGCTTTGCGGCATAATGGCCGACGGCTGCCTAACCACCAATGAATTTGGTCATGACCTCATCATCAGTACCGTCATAAAAAACCGCGAGGTTTATGGCAAGCTCTTCGGAGACAAGTGGGCTGCGATTCCCATCGTGTTGGACGCAGTGAAGACGCTTCAGATCTTGAATCGATTCAAGCAAAACCGTTATCTAATCTCCAACATGAATACGGTAACCAAAGATCAGGCTGAGACCGCAAACTCTCTGAGTGGTAGCGGTCTGACTCATCAGTTGGCGGTTTTTTTGACTCAGGTGCTCACCTTGGATGAGCTCGATACGCTGGACATCTCGCCTTACACCCTCCGACACTCACTCGCGAATCAAATGTTTCGTGCAGCTGTGGGCCTCCCGTTCATTTCCTATCAGCTCAAGCATTTCGGTAACTTGGCAAGCGCAATTGGTCAAAACCGAGTGAGCGCGACCACTATTGATTACGGAGGTATCGGGGATTCGCTTGCTACACATGACGCTAACCAAATCCGAAGTGGGCACAACTCGCTGAAGCATGCAGCGGAAGTTGAGTTCGTTAAAAACGTCTGCGATCCAGATGGTAACTATTATGGAGACAACGCCGAAGCGCATCGTGAGCGACTGGTGAAATACTTCAAAGGCTACCTTGCAGAAGGCTACACCAGTGAGGAGGTCTTTGATCGGATGGTCGAGATAGGATTCGCTGTGATCAGCGTAGGGCAAGGTTTCTGCTACGGAGATGCAGTCGAAGAAGCTGACCCACAGCTCCCCTGCATCGGTTCACTGCGTTGCAACCCGAACCACTGCAAGAACGCGGTGGTCACGAAGGCGAATGCTCCTAAGTGGCGTGAGGTATACGTAGAGAACTCGATTGCCCTCAGAAAGCTTGAGGCTCACAAAGGCAACTCTGACAGCAGTGTGGATAGCGGATTCGCTAGGTCGATAGCGCAGCTGAAACTCGCGATTGAGGAAGCCGGCGCGGTGCTGAAGGGGCTTGGGGAGGATGTGTTGGTATGAGCTCGGCCCCTTATGATCAGAAGAACATCGAGAACTTCGAGGCCACTACCCGCCTGCTGAATGATGCGCTGAAGCGAATCGAGAAAGACACGTCTCTGCGTGCGAACGTTACGGAGCTTGCCAGGATAGCGGGAGTACACAGGAACACGATCTACCAGCGCAAATGGCCGCTCGAAAGACTAGCTGCCATCAAGGAGCAGCGGAAGCAGCAAATAGCCGAAGAGGCTGCGGCGAAAGCTGCAGAGATCTCCCCAGAGCAGCGTCTGGAGCAAAGCCGCCTGGAGATCATCTACTGGTTCACCCAGTTACAGGATGCTAGGGCCACCGTGGTCTCTTTGAAAAAAACTGTTAAAGAGACCGAGTCCAGCCGTAATTTCTACCGGAGTCTGGCGCAGGAAAGGCTCACCAAAATCAACGAGCAGGCATCCGATATCCGTAAGCTTCAGGACGCCCTATCAATGCTAGAGGATGAGATCTCAACCCTGAAGTTGGCATAGAAACCAAGGTCTCACCGGCGCGCGTGGACGGTAGTGAGTCGTTCCGACTCGATCAACGATGGGCAGCAAAGCAACCGGGAAATATCTTGCCTCCCACACTTCGTCGGATCTAATTCAGCAGCGCTCATGGAATCATCTCCTCAGCTCACCCTAACGGTGAATGAACGAGAGTCTGAGCTAAAAGCCGTTAGAGATCTTAAGATATGCAAGTACTTCAGAATGGCCTGATCCCTTCGCACGTTGCGTACGAAGGGTTCGAACAGGATCAGTGGCGATGGTGGATGATTTTTGAATCACCCATGAGGTCATCTACCTTTACCAAAGGTACAGACGAACGAACCCGGCCAGAGCTGTTCTGGCTACGTCCAGTGGAGATCTGAGATCTGGTCAGATAACCATCACCACTTTTGTTACCTGAGGGCTTACCAGTCTGACATGAGGATTTCATGAATCCGCTCCGGGGTTACGTCTGCCTCGCAAAACTCAGCCTTCCTACGAGGGGCTCCACCAGCCTTCTGTTTCTGTGCGGTGGACTGACCATTATCGGACACCTCTAACGAAAGAGTCGTTCCGTCCGACGAAATGCTTTCCCATCGCCGCTTTTCGTCAGCTATCGAGAAGCGCCAATCCAAGCCTAGCTCATCAATGGATGACAGTTGATTCAAGAGATCCATTACTGATTGATAGCGTGAGTCAGGATCAAACTTCAAGCATTTCTTGATGATTGTCTTGAGCTGCTTCGGAACATGATGAGGCAGTTGCTTCAGGTCTGGGTAGGTTTCTTTACGCTGCGCCGCTGCCAATTCGGCGCCATTGGCAAATGAGTTCCACTGTCGCTCAAGAGAGTCCAGCCCGACGAGCAAACGGTATAGCGTTAGGCCAACCTGGTAGATATCTGCACTGTTGTTGAAGTCGCGGGTGCTCGCGCTCTCAGGCGGCAGATGGTACCGATAAGTCGCCTCTGGAGTAGCGAAGCCATCTTCGTCCATATTTTTCGCAAAACCAAAATCAGACAGCAGAGCCTCGTTGGTATCAGAGATGAGAATGTTGTCAGGCTTGATGTCGAAGTGAAGAAGCCCTTTGGAATGGATGTTGTTCAATCCACTCAGGAATTGAATCGAGTAGCGAATGAGCTGCCTGCAGGTCAGCCCCTCTGCTTCAACGATCTGGTGAAGCGATCCTCTCCGGTAGTACGGCATGGCGATGTAGATGTGCTGAGCGTCCTTGCAGGCGTACAGCACCTGCACCACATTGGGATGCGTGCTCTTGTATAGCAGTTGAGCCTCTAGCAGGAATCGCTCCTCATTGAAGCCATCAGTCTTGACCTGCTTCACGACTAGCTCGGCGTCCAAGTGTTCGTCGTGAGCGACGTACACCTCTGAGTTTTCACCATTTTCGCCGATACGCTGCTGCTTCTGGAACGACACCTGAGCCGTTTGGTAAGGAATCAACATTTTGTGGCTCCTACTGCTACCAAAATGGCCTCTCGAACCGCTGGTGCCTTACCATCTGGCCAATCCTTCACGTCCTCAAGCTCAGTCTCGCACTTCACAATGGACGCAAACTGATTGGTCGTAATGCCAAGCCGAGCACTGATGCTTGTCTTTCGCCCCACGAAATAGCCTTGGATATTACTGCTTGCAAACGACTCCATGAACACCGCCTCAAGGTACAACCGGTCGGCGTCCTGGTTCTGCGAATTGCCCTCTGCCGCCCGGATGCCGGCAACGTCGACTTCGTACTCCCGGAGGATGTCGAGAATGCTGTTACGAGCGAACTTGAGCTGCTCGGGCTTGTTCAAGATCTGAGGAATGATCAAGGACTCAACGTTCAAGATTTGCTTGGCTTCGTCGTCGTAAATGACAAACGTCGCCTTTTTTGGCTCTGCGCGTATTCCAAGTGACCGCATGGCGTTCCCTGCATGTATTGATGGATCTGAGGTGCAATTCTGAGTGCACACTAGCACCGTATAGTCAGCAGCCACCACACCACAATTGAGCCGTTCTCAAAGCGGTTTCGAGACAAGTCCGACCTTCGTCTCATCCCTACAAAGCACAAGACCACTAGCGCATTGGATCCTATCTCCGCTATCGTAGATGTCAATTTGCAATCAACGATGGATCGACTGCCGCGCTTGGACGGCACCTCTGGTGCATACGTTGAGCTCGCCGACGCTCCCACTACATCCGCCTCCCGGCAGGAGACCCTATGTCTGGCAGTAGCGAACGTTCATACACAGGAATCACGTCTAAAGAAGTCTCGTGTGAGAACCTGGTTTTTGAAACACAGCTTGCATCTCCAAAAGAAGAGGTAGTAGCTCAGCTCAAGCGTGGTGACATTCTTGACATTCACCTTGATCAGCTTGGCGGAATGAGCGTTGTTCAAGCTCTATGGAATGGTCACGTCGCAGGCGGTATTGCTTCCCCCCAAGTCCAACGGCTGCTGGCATGCCTGCGTGAGGGAAGCACCTACGCCGCCGAGGTAATCAGTGTCTTGGGCGGCCAAGTGAAGGTGCGTATTTTTCCACGCCTAGGATGAGCTCCCACATCACCTGAGAAAAGGACTTACTCATGATCACTATCGTCGGTGGTGTTTACCACGAACGCTGCATGGCGCCCGCTTGGCAGGAAATCTATGGCTCAGCAGGGCGAGCAGCCACAGCCATCGTCCGAGCCGGTGGAACTGTTGATCTGTTCACCTACCTCGACAGCCCTACAAAAGACGTCATCGGTTTGCGCGCAGCTTACGAAGGGTTTCAAATCCATCCAACCGACGTGTCCGACAGCGCCGCATTCTCGTACGTTCATGGCCTGTCGACGCCAGAGATCTATACCCCCCTGTCCAACCTAAAACCCATTCCGATCAAAGCGGACAAAATCGTTCGCTTCGGCATGCTGGAGGGAGACTCGGTTGTGCATGGTGATTACGTCGTTTACGACCCACAGAATCCTGGAGTGCCTCGCTCGTTTAGCGCCAATGGATCTACAGCCAATCACCTGGCACTGATTCTCAATCGTTCTGAAGCTAGGGCTATATGCGGCTCGAACGATTTGACGACGGAAGAAATGGCGAGAACCATCGCGGTTGCAGATGGTGCAGAAGTGGTGGTGATCAAGATGGGCCCGTTAGGCGCACTGGTTTACGCCAACGGTTCAATCTCTCAAGTACCAGCCTATTCAACTGATCGAGTCTGGAAACTGGGATCGGGTGACAACTTCGTCGCTCACTTCGCACTTGCCTGGCTGGAGGACGGGCTGTCCGCTCATGACGCTGCGAATCTGGCGTCTCGGGCGACTGCCTATTACTGCGAGCATCAAGGATTCGCAACTCGATCCAGCTTGTCGGCCTACGCTCCAGCGCCACTTCCCGTCTCGCAACGCTTTCAAGATGGGTACAAACCAAAACTCTATCTGGCAGGCCCATTCTTTTCACTCGCGCAGCTTTGGCTTGTTGAAGAAGCTCGCAAGCTCTTTCTTTCCATGGGAGTTGACGTTTTTTCACCGTATCACGACGTTGGGCCGGGGCCAGCGGATCAGGTTGTCCAGAAAGACATTGACGCCATTCATGAATGCGATTTGATGTTCGCGATAGGTGATGGTCTGGACGCAGGAACGCTTTATGAGATCGGCTATGCACGTGCGTTAAACAGGCCAGTGATCATGTACACCGAGAATGAGTCCGAAGAAGACAAAAAGATGATGGAAGGCTCGGACTGTGTTCTGTGCGACGATTTCGTCACTGCAATCTACAAAACAGTCTGGACTGCGGTGTCGTTATGAAAACTGGCCTGCTGTTCTCAGGAGGGATGGACTCGCTGGCTCTGGCCTGGTGGAAACGCCCGGACGTTGCATTCACGCTGAATTATGGGCAGTTGGCCGCCCAGGCCGAAATCGCTGCTGCATCTGCAGTGAGCAAACGCCTGGGCATTGAACACCACATCATAGAGATTGATTGCCGGTCTCTGGGATCAGGGGACATGGCCGGCACAAACGCGGATGCCAATGCGCCTGAATCTGACTGGTGGCCATACCGGAATCAGATGCTGATTTCTCTAGCAGCAATGAAGGCCATTGGGCTCAGTGTGACCGAACTGTGGCTGGGAACCGTTAGCTCGGATGGATCTCATAAGGACGGTACCCCGGCCTTCGTGAGGGCCATGAATGCCCTAATGGTCATCCAGGAAGGCGGAATGCAGATAAAAGCGCCCGCCATCCATATCAGCACTGAAGAGCTTGTACGCCAGTCTGGAGTTCCGCCGGAGCTACTAGCTTGGGCCCACAGTTGCCATACATCAAATGTGCCTTGTGGGCATTGCCGAGGCTGCAACAAATACTTCGCAGTATTGGACGTCGTTGGATATGACCTGGATCGACCTCGGTAACCCGGTACCTCATACGCATCGCGCGGAGGATGCGAAGTCACCACAGAGCCCATACGAACCTTATACATGGCCGGCTGGCGAAATCCGGGCGCTCGGTACTCCAACATCCGCTGAAGAAAAGCCATTTTTCCGCGTGCTGGACTCACGTAGAAGCCGACGAGACTTTGCACCGCTCTCTGCCGGTGACCTGTCAGCTTTGTTATGGCATTCAACGCGTGTGCTGGAGCATTCAAAGTCGAGCCTTGGATTCGAACTTGAGATACGCCCTACCCCGTCTGGTGGCGCGATCCATCCAATCCATATCGTCATCAAAAACCCCAACGATCCGAACGGTTGGAGGTACGACGCGCTGTCGCATGCGCTGTTTGAGATACCCGGCAGCAATGCCCTGATGGAGGGTGTCATCGAGCACAGTGATCAAATGCTGCCGCCCAGTGGGGCAACCCTCCTGATATTCGTAGCGGAGCCCCGAAAGACATTCGCTAAGTACCACGACGGCTGCAGCTTGATCTGGAGGGACGCAGGGGCAATGTTGGGCGTTTTGGCTCTGGTGGCTGAAGGGCTAGGCCTGAACTTCTGTCCTTTGGGAATCACCGGCGAGCCTTGGGTAAGAAAGCTAGCGCCAGAGGGAATTCTGGCCGGGGTGGGTATCGCTCTGGTTGGCGGTCGGTAGCCGCAGATTTTAAGCAGCTTTCGCGGAGAACACGCCGAGCAGCCCATGGACGACGCTAGGAGAGGACATCATCTGAAGCCAGATCAATGCATCGAGATCTGAGGCCCGCACACCCAAGCCACGGCTGAAAGCCAGAAATTCTTGTTCAAGGCGTAGATAGTGCCTTTCGACCGTGAGCCCTTGTGTGAAAAATCCACCGAGCTGCCCCGCGCGAAGGATATGGATGTCCAGAATCGCGACGTCGTCAGCCCCCAAATGGTTACGAGCGATCCAGGATGCTGTTTTATATCCAATCCCTGGGATCTCCAACAGCCAGTCCCTGAGTGCCCGCCCTGAAAACAGGGGGGCTTGTTGGGCTTGAAGGTGCGCCATTGCCGCTGAGAGATACCGAGCTTTCTGACGTGCGAATCGATATTTCACCGACTTACCGTCGACGTTCAGCGGTTCGGAAAGTACCGCAAATATCATTTCTTCCGACCAATAATCCCTTTCGAAAACGCCTTTGGCACGCAGGTGAGCAAACGCAGCCAGGCCAACCGTTGCGGGAATGCCATGGCCACCAAGCAGACATGCCGCCACCTCCTCCGTTAAGGTGTTACCAAGCTTATAGATTATCGGGTCGGCAAGATGGGTGTTCGCCCAGAGCTGGTATGCCCAGTAAGCGGGAGAGGGGAAGGCCTCGATCAACCCCCATTTGACTCCAGGGAGCACCTCACTCTCCGAAGAAGGAAACTCCGCACTGTGGTAAATCGAATCGATGACTACGACACCAGTCTGCATCACACCGTCTCCATGGTTTGACCGTAGGTTTCGTTCATCCATCGGACAAGATCACTACGCTCGACAGGATCCATTGAGCCAATCTTGGTACGGAGACGCTCTTGCCGCCGGGCAATGGTTTGGCGGTCACGAAAGGTGTTTCCCAGATAACGGGTGTCGTGCAGCTGCTGCGGCTCAGGGAAGTTCATCCAAACGCACTCCTGACGAACCTCAGTATGGGTTTTCGCAGGGAAATGGGTCTTGCGCCATCCCTCGAGGATCTCGTTGTACAGCGGGCACTCGTACCCAGAAACCATCACCTTACAAGGCAGCTCCCTCAGCACCATGAGCAAACGACGATGGTCACGCTCCGAGAAATCAAACCTGTATACCTTTGTTCGCCGACGGGTTGATGCCACATAAGGCGGATCAGCGTAAACAAGCTCATCACCGGTATAGCTGAAATTGGCAAGAAACTCCGTCGCATCAGCCTGAACGCGCTCAAAATCTGAAGCTACCGAAGTCGACGCCCACATTTCATGTACAACGGGATCAAGATCAATTCCGATATTGCGATCAGCAGGCTTCTTATTGCGCAGAACAGCGCCCGAGCCAAGGTGAGACTCGATGTAGGTCTGATGCGGAGGCATCATGTTGATCAAGCGCTGGTAGCACTTGCCCTTACCACCTGGATATTTCATACCCCATCATCGTCAAAAGTGACGATGATGTCAATTAACAGAGAAGTCTTGCAGTCAATAAAAGCAGCCGGGGCAATGCCCCAGTCTTCGCTGCTTTTTCTCGCGGATGAGTCAAGACAACGTCATGGAGACCGATAACAGAGACTCTATCGCAATGGATGGATTCGTATCCGATGTCAGTAACCCATGAGCCTACCTCTGAGAACTCCCCCTCCAAGAATTCAAGAGAAGTGAGGAAGCTAACCATCGTGTCTTCCTTGGTATTAATCCTCTTTGCCCCAGCCATACTGCTAATTAAATTGGATGCGCCATATGCCAACTACATAGCACTCGCTTTGACCGTCTCGATAATCGCTAGCACTTATGTGTTTTTTAGCTTGCTAGAACTGAAGCTTGCCGCCGAACTGATGAGTCTCAGATCAATTGTTATCATCTGGCTATCGTCAGGAGGGATCCTCCTCTGGTTCTCAAAAGCCGATGCGATGGCAAACGTAAACGAAATTTTCGGTGTTGACGCATCACTGCTTCCAATGACCACCGCTGCTGCGACGCTCATTCATGCTGTGATGCGTCTGACACCAGTGCTCTATTTGATTACTGGGATATCAGCCCTTTTGTTTTTGCTAACCTTAGCCGCTGCAAAAATGAGAAATGAGTACCCTTCGTACGCGGTTTGCCATCTGGCAAACACATTTTCCTTTATCGTGGTTTCCTCCCTGGCAACTGAGGTGATGAGCCTGGATCATCGTCGCGATCAAATCCTCTACCATCTTGCGCACCTCAGCGATTTCAACAGCCGATCTCCGTGCACAAACGTAAACGCCCAGACAGATGACGTCCTGTACCTGGACGCCGCTCGGGAAAAAATCTTGGTCGCTCCAAAAATCGTGGAGCACGAGGCAACCGTTTTTTCAACCTTCAGCCTATTGGCTTCAGTCCCGTTCTCGCGCGACTTCCGACACCTAGAATGCGTCTACAGGGCTGAAAAGTCCGCACCATCTGCTTCTCATCAGTCACCACCGACCGCTGAGAAAGACCTTGGTAATCGCACACTGCAAGAGCGCACGTCAGCATATGATGTCCGATCTATCGAGAATAAGATGACGATCTGAGACCTGGGGGGATCCCCACATCATGATGAGAGCCTCTGAGCTCAGAGGCTCACAGCGAGAGCGGCTGAAGGCTTTTTCAGTCCAGCCGCTTCATAGCTCCGAGTACGGCCCTGCCTCAGCGCACAGAATTTACCTGCGGTTTAATCTGCTGGCTTCGCATCTCTTCAAGACGACGATGCAGCGATAGAAGCTGCCACGATGAGCGATTTTTTACGGCATGGTAGATAAGTTGCTGGAGGTGAACGCGCCGAGTGCTGTTGACGGACGCACGCGCCCTCACACTGTTTGCGCGCAGGAACCATGCTGTGTTTCCAAAAAACATCAGGCCATAGGCTTGCTCTAGCAGCTTCAACGCATGTGTGGACGGAGCTCCAGCTTGACCGGCAGCGATCATGTTGCGATTGGGGAAGACAGAATGCGTTGGATTCTTCTTCCCAGTGAACTCATTTGGCACTTTCGTTTTTGCGTAGTACGCCGCAATGATTCCTAGCGCAAAGATGAACAAATGACTGGCACTGCCGTGAATCGCCCAGGCTTCTTTATGGTCACCACGGTTGCCGCGTCCAGCAATGTACGACTCCTGTACCTGTAGACTCCAGGAGACCACAAGATCTAGCTCGCTATTAGCGATAGGCCGCGAGAAGTACCCATCGGTGGCTATCGCCTTTCCTTGGGCACCGAACCAGCTGTACAGAGTTTTTCTCAGCGTACCCACCCCTTGCCTAGCATTCATGTTGTCCATTTCAACAGGTACTTCTTCAAGACCCCGGAGATTAAGTGCTTGCAAAAACTCGACGACCAACTTCTCGGCTTCACTCCCGCGAACGTCAAGCCCGGCGTATTCAAGGAGAGCACGGTTCGCTGCCAAATTTGCCATGGTGAGCGCGATCAAGCTGTCGGAGGCACCTGCTTCCTGAGTATCCTCAGCAAACCAGTCATCAAGCATCGCTTTAACGTTGCTCAGCGCTTTCTTCGAAATCTCGTGGATGATTGAGTTGGGCAGCGATTCATCCTTAGGCCAGTGGTTCGTCCGACACCAAGCCTGTTCAAGCTCGTATTCACACTTCCCTAAGTGCTTCTCTAGGAAGTCGAGGCTGTGCCCGAACGCGATCTCAGACGACAGCGGCTGATCCCTAACTCCCTCGTCAGGTGCCTCTTCATAGGGTACCCACCGAAGCATTGGCAGGTAGCATTGGCGGGCGCTACGTGACATTTTCTGAAGAAGCAGGTTTGCAAGGTTCTCCTTGAAAGCTATGACGTCATTTTCATTTTTTGACTCATTTGAGAGCGGGTTCATTGCCAGAAAGCGCAGAGAGGCATCCGGGCTCGGTGATACATGCATTTCACCATCATTTCTTTCCACCCAAGATGCTAGAGGAAGCTGGGCTAAAATAGGGGCAGCCCACTGGCGGCCTATCGACATGTGTCCTGCCTCAGCAAATACGGCCTGCAGAGGTCGAATCTCGTCGGGATAGTCCTTTCGAATCATCTCTCCAACATTTCTGCTGTCCCGAGATAAAATCACTGACAGGTTTTGCTTCACAAGCTCGAGGTCTGCGGTGGTATAGAGTAGGTCTTGAGCCATAGCGTCCTTCCTTCGATTCAGTATGTTCATGAGAAAAAACTGCTGACCGGGGTCAGCAGGTCATAGCGGTGAGCATCTACGCCTAGAAGACCCAGTCTCCCTGTTGCTGCGACTCAGCCTTTAGTTCATTGCGAGCCGCCTGATGCACATCCGATTTCTCAAGGTTTGCATAGAGACGTTCGATCTCATGGTTGGCCCAAGCGACTGCCTCCCGCTGGGAACTGACTATCTCTTCTCGGAGAGCTATTTCTGCGAGCTTTCGGGCGTGTTCGATTTCGCCATGCTCATTGATGGAGCGAATACCGTGGTACTGCTGCCGGCCTGCGTTCATCATTCCTGCGTATGGGGACATGGGGTGCGACATGATTTTGACCTCTGGTGGTTGATGACAGCCTCATGATCGAATTTTCCAGCCAGCCACATTCAGGCAACATTCCCATCGCCCCTAGAGCCCGCGTAAATCAAGGCCTTCAGGTTGAAATTTTTTTCTCAGCGCGTAGACGGGTGAAGAAAGCTCGGACGACGTCATCTGCCGCATTTTATTTTTGCACCGCTCAGTATCTTGACCACCGGGCAATCGAAAGCGCGCTGACATCACTTCCAACCTACGGATCTTTGAGCACGGCTGTCGTGAACTAATCCGCCCATTCATGTGGCGTCTAGGCCCTCCGGGCATCCATTTCACGCGTACGCGCTCCGCTTGTCCCCTTGTCACATCCTCGTGGTTTCGAGAAAAAACTCAGGATTTCTTCACATTTATTTTCACACTTTTTTCGCCTGTATGCCCCGTCTCACGGGGTTTCAGCCCAAGAACACAGCCTAAGTTCTGCACATTTATTTTCCGGCGCTCAAGCTTAGGCACTGGGATTTGTAAGCGTGATCGGTTCCACGCCGCTGACATGCTTGAGACGCTCAATGCTGCGCTAGGCAGAGCATCGTCCAGTGCAGTCGCGGTATGTTCGAATTTAGGCCGGCCAAGGCCGAAAATTCCGACAGCGCAGACACGTTAAGCCCTTTGAAAGGCACCCTTCCTATCTCGGATTCACGCAGTCGACACGACAAAAAGGGGCTTTTCTATAATCACTCTATAGTTCTCTATAATTGCCTATAAAGCTGCCCCCAGACGAGCACGCTCAGGCTCGCTTGCTTGCTTGCTTGCTTGCTTCGCGTAGCATGCACCCCCGCACCTTCGCCGTTAGGCGTGCCCATGTTCTCAAGTCTCACACCGCAACAAGGCCCAATATCTGAGCTTGGGATGCAGCCCTTTGAGCTGCTTGGTACGATGGCGCCCCGCACACTTCCCCAGATCATGAGCTACGTAGATGCCTGCTGTAATTGGCGACAAAGGCCCACTACCCCCGCTGACCGCGAGAGAGGTTTGCCAGGTTCTGCGCGAAGTGACATTCGAACGCCGCACGATGGCTAAAGCTGGAGGTCAGTCTTGGGGGCAAGTCGACGCGCCTCCATTCGTGATTGATGTTGAAGGTTGGCGTATCACGCTTTGTTGCGATGCTGGATCGCTCACCCACTGCGAGGAGGCTACCAGTCCTGATGGGCTCCGTTGGACGTTTGATCCTGGAGACCGCTACGGCACAGATCCTGTTGCTCTGCTGAGTACCTGGGAGCACCAGACACTCGAGCGCCTTTTGAAATTACTTTGATCCTGCGTATCCCGAATCCTAAAGGGTACGATTCAGCGTACCGATCTATGAATGTTGAAGTAGCGAGTGCGCATGGACAATCCGATCTTGTTTCTGGATTACGACGGTGTTCTTCACCCAGATGCCGTTTACCAGACCCGTCGAGGGCTTGAGCTCCGTGCGCCAGGCCAATTGCTCATGCACGCGGATGTACTCGAGACTATCCTCGACGACCACCCTGAAGTGAGGATCGTGCTGTCTACCAGTTGGGTACGCCTGCTGTCATTCAAGCGTGCACATGGAGTGTTGTCAGCCTCTCTTCAAGCTCGGGTGATTGGTGCTACCTGGCATTCCAAGATGCCCCGAGCCCCCGAGTACGGTTATGACTTGCAGACCCGCTATGAGCAGATCCGTGCAGCCGCGACGCGTGCTGGGATGACTCGCTGGCTGGCACTTGATGACGATCCGGATCACTCTTGGCCTGATAGAGATGCACGGCTGATCCGCTGTGACTCTGCCCAGGGACTGGGGCTACATCAGACTCAGGATGAGCTGCGAATCAAGCTCGACAAGCTTCTACACTGCTCATCTATTAGCCCTGCAATCTGAGCGCGCCCTTCCCTCCACACGCGTTGCTGGCCGAACCCATCGTCCCGGAATTATGGCTCAGCGATAATTATGACTGAGCCATAATTTCAGATAATTCAGGCAGGAGAGCCGGACGCCCAACCATCGCACCGAAGCATTTAGGTCTTGAACATTCCCGCGATGATCCGAGCATCCAGCAAAGCATGGTGTGGAAGCTCTTCCCCGTCACTAGTAGCAGTGAGGGTCGTAGCATCGGTTGGATCATTCCGTACATTGGTTGGCCAGCGTCCGTTGTCGTAGGCGAGCTCCTGGAAGAATCTCCAATCGTACTGAGGTGCGTCTGTGACGTAAGCGCCCTGCGAACACACCTACCGAACCCCAGCATTAAGGGCGATGTTGTCCGTCTATTTTTAAGCGGACGCGATCACCCTTATCGCCAGGATTTCCATGCGCCAACGAAGCTCTTACCCGAAGCTCTTCAAAGCCCAGGTCGTGCAGGAATGCCTGCAAGCTGGATGCGGTTGCCAACGCAGAAAGCGAGCGAGATCGAGCAACTGTTGCCGCATCAGTGGATGCCAGGCTGACCTGCGCAAGGCATATTCCGCGTACGCTTACCAAGCAGCAGCGCGGAAGACTCTGCTGAACCTTGAGTTGTTCGACTCTCCCCTACCCTGTTACCCTGACCGGCTCTGCATTTCGGGGCAAGCACGCAATGGCGCGCTTCATCAGCCTTGGCCACATCATGAGCAGAAGCCGACGCAAGACTCCAATTTGCGGCATTACCACTGCGGTAAGCGAACATTTCGACAAGCAAGCCTGGCATAGGCGCTATCGCAAAGCTGTACGCCAGCGGCTAGGAACAGCCCCAAATGCCGAGCCTCCTCACCTGCGCGAGTTCTTCGACCCTTGGTGTATGCCCAAAGACGGGAAGCGTTACTACGGGGTGAACCGGCTGAATGAGAGATTTTTGAGGAAGTAATATACTGGCAGCGCTTAGCCAGTCTCATCACGAGCCATTGGGTGCTCTTAATGCCTAAGAAGATAGCAGTGGATAGCACGCTTGAGCGGTACGGGTTGCTTGCGGATAATCTCGCTAGGCGCATCTGTTATCGCGGGATAGGTACTGCCTCGGCGTCAGGCATATTCGTCGCATTACCATCGGACGTGGACATTTCCAAATTCGTTCATGACCTCTGCAACGCGTTAAAGCCGACTGGCGCACAGGTGTTGCACGTTATCCTTCAGCAACAACAGGATCAGTCTTCCGCATTTTTGATCGAGAATATCATTCGTGAAACCTTTGCAGGCAACGTTGTGCCTCACGGCAACAGCGCAGGTATGACATGCACTCGCTCGCAAGAAGCAGAACAGGGTGGTTTTGCGAATGCACTCGTTACGCTCTCCCAAGCTCTTCTGACGTTGATCATTCTCGTCATAGAAAATGCTCAGTATCTTGTCACCGGAAAGGACAGTGACGTCGTCCTGTGCGGGCTGAAAGCCGTCCGCGACGAACTCAACGCCTCAGGTCAGCATGGGCTTCGTATCGCCTTTATAGGGGAAGACTTCGATGCGTTGGCTGGGCTTCGCGGCGATCAACGGCAGGCTTTCTTCTGCGCACCGATCGTGTCATTGAGGCAGGTATAAAAAGCCCAGGAAATCCTCACAACCTGCGTTTATGGGATGCTCCCTTGCCAATCGGTCGACAAAATTTTCGATCCAAGCCCCCTCCGTGCCTCGCACCGATGAGTGTGGTGATAAACAAGCATGATTTGGGCGTGGCCTTCGGCACGGCTGTCGTGAACCAAGCCGCCTAGGCGTCTTGGCCCTTCGGGCATCCATCCTCACGCGCTCGTATTTGCTTACAAACTACAACGCCATTCGCGTTTTTGGCTGCGCAACAAATGGGGTACGGTAACGGGCAAAGGAAAACCGGATTTTGATTTAAGGACTCTCTCTCGTGACAACCCTATCTTCGCTAGTCGCCGAACGCCTGCATAACCGGAAATTCCAGGTTGCAGGCAATGCTCATGGCCTGTCCGGAGCCGGCACCGTTGTCGAGTACCAAGTGGAAGGCACTGCGATCACAAGCACCTACAGAGGCGGAAGGATCCGCACAGGGCACCAGGTGGGGCATGTGACGGGCCCGGATACCTTCGATCTGCTCTTCCATTGCATCACAACTGATGGAGAGATCCTTTCTGGGCGTTCTCGAGGGAAGGTCGACATTGATGAGGCGGGTCGCACGACGCTGTCATTTGTTTGGGCCTGGTTGTCAGGCGCCAGTGGTGGTGGAGAGTCCAGCTATGTCGAGCTCTACTCATGATGACGGATGGATTCAATGACATCCGTGTGCAGCCCCTCGTTAGTAGGTGTTGGAGCAGTTGAAAGCTTGGCATAGCGCCGGCAGGCTCCTCGAACTGTCCTAATCGGAATCTCGAGTAAACCAGCTGTAAAACCACCTGTGCATTTCGCCAAGTCCGAGCAGGTACCAGAACTCCAAAAAGTACATCAGATAGCTCGTCCATGCTCCCCATCCGCGACCTGGAAGGCTCATGTGGACATAGCTAATCAGTACTGCGCCTGCTATCCACAGACAAAATGCGAGTGCCCATGCTCTCCGTCTGTAAACCCAACATTCGTTCCTAGTCATCGACGCTCGATCTTAGGGGCTTACTGATTTGGCCATCTCCGGCGTGAATCGTTTCCAGCAATTTAGCTTCATGGGCTTAGACGTCTGAGCGAGATAGAGCTCGTCAGGTGCATACCCCCCATCCATCCCGTCCTGCCTGATTCTGTGCAACCACTCGGAACCCCGACGAATTAGCAATGTGTCCTGTTTCTGCTGCGACCTAGGCCTGCATGCAATATCCTTGCGCCACGCAATCAACCTAGAAGCAGTGAATAGAACGATGGGTTTTGAACAACTAGCTGAGCTACGTGACCGCCTGCGGGCTGAAAAAGAACCCAAAAAGGCCGAACGCGCGAAACACCCCAAGCGTAAGTCTCCCCCACAGGCGAAGCCTCGCAATCAAGATCTAGCCGTAGAAGCAATCTGGCCATTGCAGAAGCATTTTCCACTGGCGTTTCCCGTCAATCCGGCTCCGAAGGTTCCGCTCAAAGAAGGCATTCTCAAGGATGCTGAGCAACATCTGGAGCTGCTAGGGTTGACCAGCGAACAGCTCAAGCTAGGCATCTCAACCTGGTGCCAAGGATCCCGATATTGGAAAAGCATGGTGGAAAATGCACCGCGCGTGGACTTGAACGGTCAGCCAGTTGGGATCGTGACGATTTCACAAGCGCTCCATGCGAAGCGCCAAGCCTCTCGGCAACGTGGCCAAGGCCAGCGAAATCGTACGAAGGCAGAGGCGAATCTTTCGGCGCTTGGGTCTGAGACCGCCGTGGATCAAGGTAGCGACTCAACAGAATCGCGGTAAGCAGCGTGTTATGAAGGAAGTCCCGTTGAGCCAAAGAATCTTGAAGCTCCCACGAAACGAAGCAGGCCGTGACTTCGTTGTGGGCGACATCCACTTCAAAACCGCTGATCTCCAGAGAGGTCTTCGCAGTCTCGATTTCGACAGTAAGGTTGATCGGGTGATTGGCGTGGGAGATCTGATTGACCGTGGGCCTGGCGTGCTTGAGGGCCTCAAGCTGCTAGGCGAGTCGTGGTTCTTCGCGGTGCAGGGTAATCATGAGCAGATGTTGATCGCTGCCTATCGCGAAAATCCGTTAACTCGCTATTCAGCCCATGGCGCCGGCTGGTGGTCGACTATCGCAGATGAGTCCAAAGAGATGATCATCTCCAGGCTTGAGAGCTTGCCTACGGTCATTGAGATCGAGGCAGCGCGCGGAGTTGTTGGAGTCGTCCATGCGGATGTGCCGAAAGGCCTCTCATGGCAGGAATTCGTTGATGACATCAGCAATCCACAGACTCAAGAGACTGCGGTCTGGGGGCGTGAGCGAATCAAGAAGCACCGTCGTGAGGGAGTCTCCGGAATCTGGCGCGTTTGTACAGGACACACTTGGATTCCCACCCCTACTCGTCTGGGAAATGTGTTGGCGTTGGACTGCACAGGTGGTGGAGATGGGCCACTGGCGATCTACTGCGTGCAGGACGACACCATCTACGTCGAGGGGCGCTCAGTCGCTCTTGATCAATCGGAAACGCTCACACACCTGCTGACAGAGCTTGAAGGGGTACAAGCCAAGCTGAAGACAACGTTGCACAAAAACAGACTCAAAGAATCCCAGGATTTGAGCATCAAGGCAGACGCTCTGGCAGCCCGTGCGAATACTGCTTGGATGACGTTGTTTTCAGAAGTGGAAGCGTCTCAGCAACTGCTGAATGAGCTCCATGGGCTCAGCCTACTCGCTGAGGCTCAGAGGGCCGCGAAGCTTGAAGAGCTGAAGTCAAAATACCGAGGTACTCAGATTGAGAGCTTGTTGACCAGGCTCTTTGGCTGATCGCGCGCAATAGTCGCAGTCTAATGCTTGTTGAACCTGCGCACGGTGGTCAACAAGCAGCAGTTGAGTCGCTGGTTGGGCGTGCCCCTATCGGGGCCAGCTGTCGTGAACCGAGCTATCCACTATTCGCGGACAGCTCGGCCCTACGGGCGTCCATCTTCACGCCTGCGCGCTCCGCTTGCCCACGTAGAGCGGCCTCCGCACACTACTCGGTACTCCGAATTACTCATCAAGGATGATCCAGCATGCCCGAAACGCAAACCCCGTCAGAGACTGCCCAATGGTTCGCAATGCTCGGCCTGGGCGATGTTCCCGAGTACAGCGTCATCTCCATCACGCTGAGCAATGAGCCCATCGAGCATTGGTTTTACAAGCGCAATAGATTGACACCTGAGAGCCTGAAGCTCGAGTTGCTCGTTCCTTCTACGGGAGGCTGGAGGGTCGACCTGGCACGGCATGACAAGCTGTTCCAGGCTCAATGGCGTCGTGGCGACGATCTAAGAATTGAGTCTCAGCAACTGCGATATCGAAAACTTGTGGAGTGGCCACGCCTAGCAAGCCTCATGGACTTTCCGCAATTGGTCGAGTCGCTGGAGCGCTCCCTTGGGGTACGTTTTCTGCCGCATGCAGATATAGGCGCGCGCCTGTTAGAGCCTGAGACCTTGGCTTCTAATCCACAGCTACGCCAATGGTTGGCTCCCTGCGCCAGTAGCCTCGGCTGGAACCGGAAAGTGCAGTCTGGATAGAGGCGATTCGGCAATCGGCCACTTGCATTGCCTTAGAAGGCCTCAAGCCTCGCCTGAATGCCGGCTTCTTTCGCCATCGCGATCATGATGTCCGCGCGGTCGGCGTCCACGATGAAGCCTACGTACTCGTCACCGTCGGTATTCAGGTGCAGATAGCGCTTGCCGAACCTGGTCAGCCACTCATCAAACTCAGCCAGTACCTGTACAACGGTCATCCCTTCGCGTGGCTCGTATGGATACAATTCTTGAATACCACAGGCCTTGGTCAGGTATGGGGCCAGATATTCGAAGCCATCGAATCCTTTCCAATCAATGGCGAGCAAGATGAGGTGCTCGAGTGATTGCCCTTGTCAGGATCCAGCAAGCCCTCTGTCAGCGCGCTGGATGGCTCCTCTCCCTGCCCATAGCGACGCATAACTCGTCGGACGAGACGCGCCTGCTCCTTCTCAGGGAGACGTGTCAGCAGGCTCTGAGTGAAAGCCTTGAGCTCATCGCGGTAAGGATGAAGCTCTCGCATGATTGCGGCGTCGCTCAAGGGTGGCTCATCAGGAGGTGGTTCAGTGAAGCGGCCACCGAATAATCTATACAGAAATCCCATACATCTCCCTTCCTTGGACTGAAGGCTTGCGCCCTGCCCCATCGATAATCAGCTCTCTCCTAGATTAGAGCATTGAGTGCTACAACAGTTGGGCGTGGCCTGCGGCACGGCTGTCGTAAACCAAGCCGCCAGCAGGCGTCTTGGCCCTTCGGGCTTCCATCCTCACGCGCTTTTGCTCACAAACCCTGCGGTACAGCCCCAGCGATACCCATCAGATGAACGCTGGGCGGCGCAAGGCAAGCGATGACCTCCTATCCGTTGACGGCCCACAGAAGGTTTGACTCTTGTTTTCAAACACCGACGCGACGTTGTGTCGAGCACCGCCACTGTCAAGACAGTGTAAAAAACATGTAAATTGTTGTTTTATATGATTATTTAGCAGATCCATTTTCCGAACTTTTCTTTCATCTCAGGTCTATTTGATCAAGCTAGGCCGATATTCATGCCTTCCATTGTTCAGCTGAGGTGCGTACCTGAATGAAATCCTACTTGCCACAATTGCTGCTAGCAGGTCTCTTCTCGCTCACGGTGGCGAGCAACGTATCAGCCATGCAGATGCAACACACCACTGCAGCTACGCCGGTTGATCCGAGAGCTGCAGAGGCCATGTTCCACCCCGTGGAAAACCCGTGGCCTAGCCTGGTCAGCCTGGACAGTTCAGCATCCGGGCCGATGCTCGCCCAAGGTGATCGTTACTGGCACGACGGTCGATGGCACTCCCATAGAGAGGATGTGCGCCGAGCCAAGTGGCTAAGAGAACAAGCCCGCAAAGAGGCTGAACGCCGTAGAGAATGGGAGCGTCGTCATCATCACGAAATTCACCGTTACCATCGCTAAGGCCCCGGTGTTTTGGCAGCCTTGTAGGTGAAATCCATTGGCTCACCTGGTCGAGAGCCACAATGCGCTCAGAGCATTAAGTGGTACGTCAGGAACTCGCCTTCTGCCTCGTAGCCTTGGCTACAGTAGAGCTTCTGCGCACCGAGATTGGTCTTCGCAGTATCCAGGCTGATCCGTTGAGCACCCTCGGCCCGCGCCATGTTCGCCAGATAATCGAGCAGCAAACGAGCGCACCCTGCCTCCCTCGCTGAGGGGGCAACGAACAGATCGTTTAGCCAGTAAAAGTGCTTC
>Ga0157373_10000705_pt1 | contig 26209 bp, 17 predicted proteins | sample C65metaG_FD_113460 | JGI IMG/M metagenome (GOLD analysis project Ga0157373, IMG submission 113460) | Corn rhizosphere microbial communities from Kellogg Biological Station, Michigan, USA - C6-5 metaG | ecosystem: Host-associated > Plants > Roots > Rhizosphere > Soil | place: USA: Michigan... | reverse complement strand
TGGGCGCCATTACATGGCGGGCGGCGACAAAGGCTTGCCACTCGCCTGCATCGGGCAGCGAAGGAATCGTGACGAGCTCGCCCTGATCCAGACCTGACAGCGCGGCTTCGACCATCTCGCCCGCCTCCATGACCATTTCCGCCGGAATGCCACTGGCATCAAAACCGGAGCGTTCCCAGATTTCGGTGCGGGTCACACCCGGCAATACCGCTTGCACCTTGACCCCGGTGCCTTCGAGTTCGGTATTGAGCGATTGAGTCAGGCTCAACACGTAAGCCTTGCTGGCGCTGTAGGTGGCGTTGAAACGCTCGGGGAACAAGGCAACTACGGACGCGATATTAATGATCGTGCCGCGTCCGGCACTGGTGAATGCCGCGGCGGCAGCAGAAGCCAGTCGGGTCAGCGTTGTGACGTTCAGCTGGATCAGTTTCTCCAGCGCATCCAGATCGGCATTGGCCAGCAATCCATTAATCGCTACGCCCGCGTTGTTGACCAGCAGGCTGATGCTGGAGTCGCTGCGCAGGCGCTGCTCAAGCTTGAGCACTTCATCCTTTTGCGTCAGATCGGCCTTCAGTACTTCGACCTGAACGCCATGTGAGTCCCGCAGTTTGCTGGCTGCGGACTCCAGGCGCTCCTGATCGCGCGCCACCAGCAGCAGATCAAAACCACGTGCCGCCAACCGCTCGGCATACACCGCACCGATGCCGGAAGAAGCGCCAGTGACCAGCGCCGTGCCTTGGGATTTCGGGGAATTCATGACGATACTCCTGGAATGCGTGAGGAATGAGCGACCGCTGAAAAGCAGAGGGCTTCAGCGGTGACTGAAATTATTATAGGCATAATCTCAAAGCAATATGATAGTCGTAATTTTCTATTTACCGACGGAAAGGCTGTCGCCCTATTGCGACGTTTCAAAGAAGCTTGAAGCAAAAAGGGCCGGTCAATGACCGGCCCCTTGGCGTTGAACAATCAGCTTAGTTCACTTCCAGCTTGTCGCGATTGCGATCCAGGATCGCCTTGCCGATGCCTTTCACTTCCAGCAGTTCATCCACGGACGCAAACGGCCCGTTTGTTTCACGATAAGCAACAATCGCTTTCGCCTTGGCCTCGCCCACGCCTGCCAGTTCCTTTTGCAGGGTGGCCGCGTCGGCACCGTTCAGATCGACCTTCTGATTTTCAGAAGTGGCTGAGGCGTCCATCACCACGGGTGCCTTGTTCGCTTCGGGAGAAGCCAGAGGCGCAGCAATGGCGGCAATCGAGGCGCTGGTCAGCAAGGCAAAAATCAGGGAGTAGAAATATCCGGTACGCATAAGTGACGCTCCATCATCAATTGAGAAAGCAGCTTTTCCGAAGCTGCTCTCCAAACTTAGGCGATGATGGGAGCCTGTCAAAAACGCGTCCGTTACAGGATGTGAAACAATCAGGGTTCGAGACGGCGCTGTTGATGAATCCAGTCGACGATCTCACCGTCGGGGGTATAGCCGCTGACGGTTTCACGCAGAAGCTGGCGGACCCGAGAGTAATCATCCGCGTCGACAGCAGCGAGCAGCTCTCCCAACCGGGATTTGAGAACATCCCATTGCAAATGATCTTCACTGGCGGTCATGATCATCGGATGCGGCGTCGCGGCAACGTTGTCGCCGATCAGCAGTTCTTCATAGAGCTTTTCACCGGGGCGCAAACCCGTGAACTCGATGGAAATATCGCCCTGCGGATTACGTTCGGAACGAATGCTCAAACCGGACAGATGAATCATTTTCTCGGCCAGCTCGACGATTCTCACCGGCTCGCCCATGTCCAGCACAAACACATCGCCGCCCTGCCCCATGGAGCCCGCCTGAATCACCAGTTGGGCGGCTTCCGGGATCGTCATGAAGTAGCGGGTGATTTTCGGGTGAGTGACCGTCAGCGGACCGCCGGACTTGATCTGACTGTGAAACAGCGGGATCACCGAGCCGGACGAACCCAGTACATTGCCGAAGCGGACCATCGTGAAACGGGTCTTGTTGACACGGGAAACATTGGCCTTGTCGCCGAACAGCACCGGAGCCACTTCCCGACTCAGAGCCTGGAGGGTCAACTCTGCCAGACGCTTGGTACTGCCCATGACATTGGTCGGGCGAACAGCCTTGTCGGTCGAGATCAGTACAAAGTTCGAAACACCGGACTGCAACGCCGCTTGCGCCGTGTTGAGCGTGCCGATCACGTTGTTCAACACACCCTCGGCAATGTTGTGTTCAACCATCGGTACATGCTTGTAGGCCGCTGCGTGGTAAACGGTGTCGACCTTCCAGGTTTTCATCACATCCAGCAGTTTGTCCTGATGGCGAATCGAACCGAGGATCGGCAACAGACGAACGGGCGTCGATTCACGACTGCCACGCTGTTCGAGTTCAGACAGAATGCTGTAAAGGTTGAATTCGCTGTGCTCGAACAGCAGAAGCGTCGTCGGCTGCAAGGAGAATATCTGCCGGCACAGTTCTGATCCGATGGATCCCCCTGCCCCGGTGACCATAACGGTCTTGCCCTTGATGCATCGCTCAAGCAAATCTGGTTGAGCCGGTACGGCGTCCCGCCCCAGCAGGTCGGCAATATCGACCTCTTGAATGTCCTCGACTTTTACCCGACCACTGGCCAGGTCAGTAAAGTTGGGAACGCTGCGAACGTGGAGCGGGAAACCTTCCAGGAAGTTGAGAATTTCCCGACGGCGGGCACGAGTAGAAGAAGGCAGCGCCAGCAGAATCTCCTGCGCTCCCGTAACATCGATCATCTGCTGAATATGTTTGGGTTTATAGACCTGCAGACCCGAGATGGATCGATCGACAATACTTGCATCATCATCAATAAACGCCACGGGCCGCATCACACGCCCCATGCGCAAGGCGGCAACCAATTGATTACCCGCCACGCCAGCACCATAGATGGCGACCTTGGTCAGACCGTCGTCGCGATTTGTGAACGGTACATGCTGAACACCAGTGAACCAGTCGCCCATGAAGTATTGACGCATGCAAAGGCGCAGGCCACCGATGATGACCAGACTCAACCACCAGTAATTGAAAATGATGGATCGCGGGACTACGGCCTCATGATTGCTGTACCAGAAGACGACGAGTGCAAGAATCAATGAAGACAGGCTGACAGCCTTGATGATGGCTATCAGGGCATCATTGCCGAAATAACGCATCACGGCACGATACATGCCGAAACGGATAAAGAGAGGAATTGCAATGGCTGGTGCAGACGCGAAAAGCCACAGATGAATTTTGAGCGGGTTGTACATGTCGTCTATACCTAGACGCACGATAAACGCTAGCCACAAGGCAACCCAGACCAAAACTATGTCTGTGGCCACCTGCAACAATCGCTTTCGACGCCGAGGCAGCCCCAGCAGCCGTGTCTTTACTCTATCCATAAACTCTTCGCTCAATAGGTTTTCTCCCTGACCTGAAGCATCGCTGTCTGAACGTCCCAGGGGCCTGTGCCCCGGTGCGGAGAATTCGATGCCTGGAAAAGTGGCATGCCCCCGAATCTAGGTTCGACACCAATCGCGAGCCAATAATTCATGTACCTGAATGATGGCATACAGCTCATCCAGCCCCAAGCATCCCGGTCAAAAGTTTTACGCCTATCGAAAGCCTGTCTGCAGGTCAAACGCCTCGCGACAAATGGGAGGCAGCGCGAGAAAGAGCATCGCCCGGTTTTCCCCTCGCGCCCACCCCGATCCGAACGCGAATTCGCGCCGTGTAAAACCTTGATAAACCCGGTAAACTAATTAGCTTCGCGACAATGCCCAACCCTATTCGCCACCATGGAAAGAGCGCTCAAACTTGTGTCAAATCAACCGCTGCCCGCCACAGTGACAACGCTGAACAGCCCTGCAGGAAATGCCGGGGATGTGGCCATATTACTCTGTACTTACAATGGCGGACGTTTTCTTAAGGAGCAACTCGACTCTATTGCTGCGCAGACCCATCCAGACTGGACTGTCTACGCTTCGGACGACGGCTCTACGGACGAGACACTTGAAATCCTGCAGCATTACCGCAAGGCATGGGGATCGCAGCGGCTGAAAATAAGCAAGGGGCCCGAGCGCGGATTCTCGATCAATTTCCTTTCCGTACTCGGACAAGCTTGCGGTGACCATACGTATTACGCGTTTTGTGACCAGGATGACATCTGGCACCCTTCGAAGCTGCAAAACGCATTGGACTGGCAGCGCCGCCAACCCACTGAAATTCCATCCCTATACTGCGGCCGCACTCGGATCATTGATACCAAGGGGCGGGCTATCGGATTTTCTCCATTGTTCGCCAAGCGTCCAAGTTTCGAAAACGCGCTGATGCAGAGTCTGGCGGGCGGCAACACGATGCTGATCAATCAGGCCGCGTGCTCCTTGCTGGTAGAAACCCCCGTTGATGCGCAGCTGGTTTGCCATGACTGGTGGGCTTATTTGCTTATAAGTGGCTGCGGGGGAAGCGTCTATTACGATCCGGTCCCGACCCTGGACTATCGCCAGCATGCTCAAAACGTTATTGGTGCCAACACTTCGTTCATGAGTCGAATGAGTCGGTTGACAAGCATGCTCAAAGGCTCGCTGCGCGACTGGAACAACACAAACATTGCAGCGCTGAACTGCCTTCAAAAGCGATTGACCGATCGCAATCTGGCAAGCCTCCAACGCTTTGAACAGGCTCGCAGCGCGCCGTTGGCAACCCGAATAACGTTGATGTTGCAAAGCCGGTTTTACCGGCAAACCCTACTCGGCAATCTTGGCTTGGTCATGGCCGTTTTGTTCAGGAAGATCTAGCAATGGATTCAATAATCTTGAATGAAACCCCGCATCCTGGGACTGCCTCCCAGTAATGCGTCACTTGTACCTTCCAGCGTTCACAAATTCATTCTTTTGGGTATTTTAATGAGTGTTCCGCAAAAGACATCGAGCCTGTACGGCCTGTCCAAAAATCTGTTTTTGCACCGCCACTTGATCTTTCAGATGACCAAGCGTGAGGTTATCGGTCGATACAGGGGCTCTGTGCTCGGTCTGCTTTGGTCTTTTCTCAACCCATTGATGATGCTGAGTGTCTACACCTTTGTATTCGCTGTTGTATTCAAGTCGCGCTGGGGCATTACTCCGGCAGGTACCGAAGAAAGCAAAACCATGTTTGCGATCATGCTGTTCGCCGGCCTGATCGTGCACGCCGTTTTCGCAGAAGTTATCAATCGCTCGCCAAGCATCGTGTTGAGCAACGTCAACTATGTGAAAAAGGTAGTTTTCCCGTTGGAAGTGTTGCCCATCATAACTTTAGGGGCAGCGCTTTTTCATGGATTGGTCAGCCTGACTGTCCTCGTACTTGCGTACTGTATTTTCCAGGGCATACCTCATTTGACTACATTGCTGGTTCCGGTCGTCATGCTGCCTTTGCTGATACTGACGTTGGGACTGGCATGGATATTGGCATCGCTGGGGGTTTATCTGCAGGACGTGGGCCAGACGACCGGGATTATCACGACTGTAATGCTGTTCCTGTCGCCAGTCTTTTTCCCGCTGCATTCCCTGCCCGAGCAATATCAGACCCTCATTCTGCTCAACCCCCTCACGTTCATCATCGAACAAATGAGGGAAGTTGTGATTTGGGGAAGATTGCCTGATTTCATGGGGCTTGGTGTTTACCTGCTCATTTCACTAATAGTCGCCGCAGCTGGTTATGCGTGGTTCCAGAAAACAAGATCGGGTTTTGCTGATGTCCTCTGAATTGCTTGCAACGAATCCAACTGAAGCATCGGTGCCTGCATCGAATCTGGCCATTCGTGTTGAAAATCTCAGCAAATGTTTTCACATCTATGAACGCCCTCGTCAGCGCCTTCAGCAATTGCTTCTGGCCCCGATCAGAAACCGGCTTCGGGACGCCCACGTCAAGTACTATCGTGAGTTCTGGGCACTCAAGAACATCAGTTTCGAAGTTTTTCGCGGTGAAACCGTAGGGATTATCGGAAAAAACGGCTCCGGGAAATCCACGTTGCTACAGATCATCTGTGGCACGCTCACCGCTTCCGAAGGTACGGTTGAAGTCAGTGGACGAATTGCTGCCCTGTTGGAGCTTGGGTCTGGATTCAACCCAGAGTTTACCGGTCGAGAAAACGTTTATCTCAATGGCTCGATTCTTGGACTAAGCCGCCAGGAAGTCGATCAGCGCTTCGCCGAAATCGAAGCGTTTGCAGACATTGGCGAGTTCATCGATCAACAGGTCAAATCGTACTCCAGCGGCATGGCGGTGCGTCTTGCTTTCGCGGTGGCCATTAACGCCGACCCGGAAATCCTTATCGTCGACGAGGCACTTTCGGTTGGCGACGAATTGTTTCAACGCAAGTGCTTTTCCAGAATTGAGGCCATTCGACAACAAGGCGCGACGATACTGTTCGTGTCCCACGCCGGCAGCGCCATCGTCGAACTTTGCGACCGGGCAATCCTGCTCGACAGCGGCGATAAACTGACCGAAGGCGCACCGAAACAAGTCGTGGGCAACTATCAGAAGATGCTGTATGCCGCTGCAGACCGCCGGGCAATCATTCGCCAGCAAATTATTTCGGGGCAGGCGCCTACAGGTATCGACCCTCAGACAGAAACACTGGCACCGACAGAGTCTGAACAAGAGATTGAGGAGAGCTTCGACCCCGATCTCAAGCCCAACAGCACAATCGAATATGAAGACAAGGGTGCGCGCATTCGAGATGCGGGCATTTTTACCGAGTCCGGCATCAAGGTTAACAACCTGGTTCGCGGACGCAGCTATCTCTACCGCTACACCGTCGACTTTTCTACCATCGCAGAACGCGTTCGGTTCGGCATGCTGATCAAGACCGTGAGCGGTGCGGAACTCGGTGGTGCGGTTTCCGCGCCTTCGGTAGCAGACTCAGTCGAGTGGGTGGAGGCCGGCAGCAGCGTCCAGGTCCAGTTTCAGTTTGCCTGCAACCTGACACCTGGCATGTATTTCCTCAATGCTGGCGTCACCGGAATTTCCGATCAGGTTGAAACGTTTCTACATCGTGCCCTGGACGTAGCGGCGTTCCGTGTGATCACGGAGTCCGGTTGTCTGGCCACCAGCATCGTAGACTTCCATTGCGTGCCGACGCTGACTATTTCCCAAGGCATCTAAATCAATGAATACCAAGAAAATCATCATTGTCCTGGGCATGCATCGCAGTGGCACCAGCGCCCTAACCCGCGGCCTGAGCACCATGGGCGTCGCCTTGAGCGACGATCTTCACCCTGCCGGCCCCGACAACCCAACCGGCTTTTGGGAAGACAGCGATGTCATTGCCATCAATAACCGGATTCTCGGTTTGCTGGGCTCGGCATATGATCGCCTGGGTGTGATCGACGCCAATGTCTTCGAAATACCCGAGATACAGGAAATTTATACAACCGCCAAAGAACTGGTGAAGCGAAAAACCTCATCGACTTCAATGTGGGGAATAAAAGATCCGCGCATTACGCGACTGCTTCCGTTCTGGCAAAAACTGCTGGACGAACTCGGATTCGAAATCGGTTATGTCATTGCCCTGCGCAACCCGCTGAATGTTGCAGCATCACTGACCGCGCGCAATCAGCTCCCACCGGTCAAATCCTACGTCCTTTGGCTGGAACACATGCTGCAAGCCGTGGCATGTACCCATTTGGAAAATCGCTTGATTGTCGGTTACGACTACCTTCTAAGCGATCCAGGCAAACAGCTCCTGCGGATATCCAATGCTCTTCACCTGTCGGCTCCAGCACCAGAAGAGCTAGCGAGTTATTCTGAAGAGTTTCTGGACACGAATCTGCGTCATGGCCAACACGATGATGATGAACTGTTGAAAAGCCGTATCGAGCCCGCCATTCTCGCGCAAGCCTATGAACTGCTGCGCAAGTGCGCGCTTGATGAACTGTCCATCAACAGCAATGAATTCGAACAACAATTTCAACCGTTGATGTCTGCACTTCGACAGATGCAACCGATGTTGCAACTTGTATCTCAAGCGGAAGCTGCAACTGTCGCAGCCAACGAAGAGATAGTCGCCCGCGACCGTCAGATCGAAGTTCTTAATACGCATATCCAGCACCTGAATCACGAAAACGAAATCCTCCCGGCATCCGATGCCGAAAAGGCTCGCCTCTCCACTGCGCATGAGACCGAACAAGCAGTACTCAAAAACGCCTTGGCGCAGCAGACTGTCCGCAATGACGCACTGACGACAGAACTCGAGCAGTGCCAATCCGCACTCGAACTCACCAGGGCCCAAGAGCAATCTCTCAAGCAACATGTCGCCAATCTGACGTTGTCGCTGAATACCGTTCACGGCAATTTGCTAAGAACCACCGAGCAGGTCGCTACGCTGAGCAACGCCTGGGCGACGTTTTTCATATCCAGAACCTGGCGGCTTTTTCGCGCTTTCAGTAAAGCCAACAGACCGATCATCCCTCTTTCTGATGGCAATCAGTTTGACGACCGTTTTTACCTGAAAACGTACCCCGATGTAGCCGCCTCCCCCCTCAGCGCACGGGAGCACTTCCTCTCCGCAGGCCTTCGCGAAGGACGCGTGACCTCAGCCAATCATGCGTCCGCTGTTGGCCATGAAGCGACAAAGGTGCAATCAGGGTCTCTCGCGCAAGTGGACTGTGAAGACACACCAGGGAGAGAAAAAGAAAACATCGCATTTGACCGCGACTTTTATCTCGCCATGTACCCTGATGTCGCTAATTGCGGAGTTGAACCGGAACAGCACTTCCTGCTGCACGGTCGACATGAAGGTCGGATAGGAACCGTACCGCAGATAGAACTGAGCCGTCCGATCACCCCCCAGGGGAACGACAAGCCGACCGTATTGCTGGTCAGTCATGAAGCATCGCGCACCGGGGCCCCGATTCTCAGCCTCAATGTTGCACAGCACCTGACGCAACAATTCAATGTCATCGCACTGCTTCTGGGACCTGGCAATCTGACCGAGGCCTTTCTGGAGTCGGGAGCAATCGTCGCCGGCCCACTGGACCGCGGCAACCCAATGGGCGCTTCCTTGGCAGTCACCGAGTTTTTGAACACCCATAAAGTCGACTTTGCGATCGTCAACAGCCTGGAATCCAATGTTGTGCTGAAGCCGTTGGCCGACCGCTTCATCCCGGCAGTCAGTCTTATTCACGAGTTTGCGATTTACACCCGCCCGCAATCCGCCATTCAGAATACAATGCTGTGGGCAAGCCAGACGGTATTTTCCTCACGAGCAACGCTGGACAGCGCTGTGCAGGCACTACCACAACTTGGCGACTGCAGCATTCCGGTGCTGGCGCAAGGCAAAAGCATCGTTCCGGGCGAAGCACAGGACGAGGCAGTAGTCCGCGCTGAAAAACTTCGACTCCGGCACGTCATGCGACCACAGGATCAGGACGCCGATACCATCCTCATCCTTGGCGCCGGCCGAGTGCAATTGCGCAAAGGTGTCGAAATCTTCATCGAGTGCGCAACGCGGGTCATCAACTCTCCAATCGGTCACAAATGCCGTTTTGTCTGGATCGGCGATAACTATAATCCCGAAACCGACATTGCATATTCGGTCTATCTGCTCGATCAGATCCAGCGCAGCGGCATTGCCGAACAATTTACGATCATCTCTGAAACTGCGCAGATCGAGGAGGTTTATGCCATGAGCGATATGTTGCTGCTCAGCTCCCGACTCGATCCGCTACCGAACGTCGCTATTGACGCCATGGTCCGCGGTCTGCCTGTACTGTGTTTTGACCGGACCACAGGTATTGCCGAAATCCTCAAGCGCAACGATCTAGAATCGGCATGTGTGGCGCCATACCTCGACACGAGCGACATGGCGGACAAAATCATTCGCCTGGCATCGTCCAGTAGCGTAAGAGCCGAGGTAGGCGAGCAAGTGAAGGCAATCGCCAGCCGCGAGTTCAACATGGCCGACTACGTTGCAAAACTGGTAGACATTGCCAATTGTCAGAAAGCGTCGAGTCGTCAGGAAAAGCAGGACAGCATCACGATTTCCGAGGCTGGAGCAATGGACATCGGTTTCTACACGCCCGCCAACGTGCGCTTGAAAGATGCGGATGAGGCCGTGCGTCGTTATGTCCGGTCATGGAGTCGAGGCATACTGCGTCGCAAGCCGTTTCCGGGTTTTGATCCGAGCCTCTATCAAGTACTCAATGCAGACGCGGTCGGTCAGCAAGACCCTCTTGCCCATTTCCTTCGCTCGGGTCGTCCGCAAGGCCCATGGAACCAGACTCATATCGATTGGGGGAAACCACACTCTGCACTGGGTGGCCGTACGGTTCTTTTGTACCTCAGTGTCCAATTGCCTGAAGATCTGCTGAGTATTCTGGACAAGATAACGGTGTCCGGCATCCGCGTGACCGTGACCGTACTGACCAGGGATGAGGCGACGCGACTTGCACTGCACAAAGTTCTTGAGACCGAGCGCAATATAACACTCGACGTGCGGGTGTACGAACGAAGCGCCCTATGCGCAATGCTCGAGCATTTGGTCGAAGATAATTATCAAAATTACGATATGGTCGGCCACATTGACCTGCAAGCGGACCCGGTGAACCCAGAGTTCACCAGTCGTTCGGCCTATCATCGTTTTCTGGTCGAGAACATGATCGACGGCAAGCATCTGGCACTGAGAACCATCGCCAGCCAGTTGACCGACTCCGACAGCACCGATCCGGTAGGACTTGTGTTCCCTGACGATCCGAACATCGACCATCTGGCAACAGATGAACCCCTTCTCACCAACCTCTGCCGAGCCATCGATATTCAAAAGCCGGAATACGAGCACCAGCCCTATCCTGTAAACGGAACATTCCTTAGCGTTCCTGCGACATTGTCGCCACTTGTCGACTCCATGCCGACGCTGAAATCGGCAATGAAGCAGATGCACCTTACATCACAAGTGGAAAGTCGAATTGTGGCTCGCCTTCTGCCGCAAGTCTGCGCCAGCAAACGCATGCTCATGAAAACGACAGTCGTCACTGGCGTCACTTACTAATCGAATGCTGATCGAATGAACAAGTTGAATACAAAATTGCGCAATAAAGGGCGCCAGATCAAGAAGTTGGCGCTAGGCGTTGCTCAGGGCCTCTATGCTCGCGCCTACGTCAAAGCCAAGGGAGACTCCCTTAACTTCGATCCGGTTTTTTATTTGAACCAATACCCGGACATCAAAAACTCCGGCACCGACCCTTTCTCCCACTATGTGTTTCATGGACGTAAAGAAGGTCGCGTTGGCCACTCACCGACTTTAGGTAAGAGCGGCGCCGAATTTGCTCAGCTTGATCCTGCACGCGAGACTGTGATTGTTGTCAGTCACGAGGCTTCCAGAACCGGAGCACCGATTCTCAGCCTCAATCTGATCATGATGCTCAAGCGTCGTTACAATGTGATTGCAATCGTATTGGGTGGAGGTGATTTGATAGATGAATTCAAGAACTCCGGCACATTATTTATTGACGCCACAGGAATGCGGTTCAACCCAGATCACGCACGTGTCCTGATTGACAAGATCTGCAGCGAGACTCAGATAAAGTTTGCCCTGGTCAACAGCATAGAATCCCGAGTAATGCTCCAAGGGCTGTCGGCCAACTTCGTTCCAGCCATTAGCCTGCTTCACGAGTTTTCCGCCTATACCCGCCCGAAAACCGCGTTTCTGGAGAGTATGTTCTGGTCGACGCGTACGGTTTTCTCCTCCAAGGTCATCCATCAAAGCGCCATACAGGATTTCCCGAATCTGGGCAGCTTTGCAGCGGATATCCTTCCCCAGGGTCGCTGCGAAGTTACTTTTGCCGATATAGACGAACATGAAGTTGCTCGGGAAGAGACACGCCTCAGAAACATCTTCACGACACTGAAAAAAGGCAATAAACGAATCGTGCTCGGCGCAGGACTGGTTCAACTGCGCAAAGGCGTTGATCTGTTCATTGATTGTGCTGCCCGCGTTCTCGAAAACGGTGAAATGAACGACCTGCACTTCGTGTGGGTTGGCAAAGGGTACGATCCGGAAAACGACGTCCAGTACTCCGCCTACCTCTTTGATCAGATTCGACGAGCCGGCCTTGAAAATCATGTGACCTTCATTTCTGAAACATCGGCGATCCAGGTCGTTTACGACGAGGCATCAGCCGTGTTGATCACCTCGCGCCTGGATCCATTGCCCAATGTGGCAATTGACGCCATGAGCCTCGGACTACCTGTACTGTGCTTCGCCGAAACCACCGGCATCGTCGACTTTCTTGATGAGTGCGGCTTGCGCGAAGCGTGTGTTGCACGGTACCTGAACGTATCGGACATGGCCCGCAAGTTGACGGCATTGATGGCCGACCCTGCTCGCGTATCGACCATCGGCGAAACCCTGAAGTCTGCATCGGCTCATCGTTTTGCGATGCAGACCTATATAGACGGTCTGGAGTCCATTGCAATCGAGGCTATTGCACAAGCAGCCCAGGAAAAGCTCGACTTTGCCACTATCGAGCAGGCGGACGTTTACCGAAGCGACTTCATTCCGCGGTATCACAGAACCATTTCCGATTTCGACACGTTGCGCATGCACGGACGTTCCTGGGCTAACAATATTAAAGAGAGAAGGTTGTTTCCCGGATTTCACCCAGCCGTTTTTGCCGAGCTGTCCAGCGATTACCGGGCTGGCCAGAATCCACTTGCCTGCTATCTGCGGGCCGGAAAACCGGAAGGCCCGTGGATTGATGAAATACTTACCCCGGCCTCGCCCGTCACCGCTGATGTCCAGCAAGGCCGGGTTGCGCTGCATGTTCACGTCTTCTATGCCGACCTGTTCGACGAGGTCCTTGATTGCCTGTCCATCAACAAGGTGCGTCCCGACCTGTTCCTCAGTGCACCCAATGATCAGGTCAAGGCAGAACTCGAAACCTTGAAATCCAGGTATACCGGCAACGTGGTCGCTATCGAGGTTGTGCCAAACAGAGGCCGCGACATCGGCCCTTTCCTGACGTCCTTCAACCGACGCCACTTGCGGGACTACGACGTCATCGGCCACTTTCACACCAAAAAAAGCAAGGATCAGAGCAACCCCGAAGTCGGCAGTGTCTGGTACGACTTCCTGCTTGAAAATCTGTTGGGACGGGCCCATCCAATGGCGGACGTCATCATTTCCAGATTGCTAAGTGATCAACGCGTAGGCATGGTGTTCGCAGACGATCCACATATTGTCTGCTGGGGCAAGAATCGCAGCTACGCCGAGGAGCTTCAGGTACGTCTTGGCCTTTCTGAATTACCGGAAAACATTGTATTTCCGGTGGGCAGCATGTTCTGGGCGCGAACCGAAAGCCTTCGCTCGCTGGATAAATTGGAGTTGTCCTGGGACGACTACCCGGCCGAGCCACTTCCGTATGACGGAAGCATGCTGCACGCATTGGAGCGCTTGTTCCCCCTTATCGTACAAAGCAACGGCTACGACATCGCGTTGACCAACGTTAAAAGCATTACGAGATAACATGAAAATACTAATTTTTGGTGGTGGTGGTTTTATTGGCTCGGCGATTGCCGACCGTCTGCTGGCCGAAGGTCACTCACTGCGCATCTTCGAGCGACCGAGGGTTGAAGCCTACCGAAAATTCGAATCAACCGAGTCCGTCGAATGGGTCACCGGCGATTTGATGAGCAAACATGACGTCACTGAAGCCATCGACGGAATGGACGCAGTGTTGCATCTGGTTTCCACCACCCTGCCGAAAACCTCTAACGACGATCCGATTTACGACGTCCAGACCAACCTGGTCGCGACACTGCAAATGCTGGAAGCGATGGTGGCAAAGAGCGTTTCGCGCATTGTGTTCATCTCTTCGGGGGGAACCGTGTATGGCGCGCCTAACTATTTGCCAGTGGACGAAAAGCACCCTACCGACCCTCAGGTGTCGTACGGCATCACCAAGTTGGCGATCGAAAAATACCTGCTGATGTATCAACACCTTCACGGCATAAAAGCCACCGTGCTGCGGGTGACCAACCCTTATGGAGAACGCCAGCGAGTGGAAACTGCACAGGGCGCCGTCGGTGTGTTCCTGAGCCGTGCACTGAAAAATGAATCGATTCAGGTATGGGGAGATGGCAGCGTCACTCGCGACTACATTTACGTGTCGGACGTAGCCGAAGCCTTTGCCCTGGCCCTCAGGTATGAAGGTCCTCACAGCGTTTTCAATATCAGCTCAGGCAAGGGTGTTTCCATCAATGAGCTGATCGAGCGGATCGAGATCGTGCTCGGGGGTGCAATAGACAAACTTTATCTGGCAGGCCGATCATATGACGTTCCAATCAACGTGCTGGATAACACGCTGGCAGCACAGGAACTGAACTGGACGCCGAAGGTGGGGCTTGAAGAAGGGTTGAACCTGACCAGTGCCTGGATGAAGAGAACGCTCGGCAAATGATGGACTCCTGCAATATCAAAGTATCAGTCGTCATTCCCACAAAAAATGGTGGCAGTCGTTTCCGCTCGGTTCTGAAAGCTGTCCTGGAGCAGAAGACGGCCTGGTCCTTTGAAGTCATTGTGATTGACTCCGGCTCAAGCGATCAGACCCTGGCCATTGCCAGTGCGAATCCGGCAGTGCGCATCATCAATGTCGAACCGACAGATTTCCAGCATGGACGCACCCGCAACACCGCGATCGGGCAGGCCAAGGGCGAATTCATCGCCATGATCACCCAAGACGCTCAACCGGTTGCAGAAAATTGGTTGTGCTCACTGGTCGAAAAAATCGAATCGGATGAGCAGATTGCCGGCGTGTTTGGCCGCCATATCGCCTACGATGACGCCTCATTATTCACCCGCGAAGAGCTGATTCAGCATTTCTCGGGCTTTCAATCACAACCGGTGGTGCAACTGACTGACCAGGAACGCTACCGCAGCGACCCTGGTTACCAGCAGTTCTTGTATTTTTTCTCCGACAATAACGCATTGCTTCGACGGTCGGTCTGGGAGCGGTACCCATACCCCGAGGTTGATTTTTCCGAAGATCAGGCATGGGCACGCATCATCATCGAAGCTGGGTATAAAAAAGCCTACAGCCACGATGCTGTCGTATATCACTCGCACAATTATGGGCTCTGGGAACGCTTCCAGCGCAGCTTCGATGAAAGCATGGCACTGGATGAACTCTTTCATTACGAGCAGCCAAAAGGCCTGCTAGTACCCTTGCGTAGCTGGATCGGGCTGACACTGCGCGATCTGAGATCGGTACGTCACAATCTGTCGAAAGAAGGTCCAGGCTTGATTCTGCCGACAATCAGAGCGCCCATCGATAATCTGATGCGGGTCTGCGGTAGTTGGCTGGGCGTGCGGTCAGCGCTCATGTCTCCCACACTGATCGCGTTTTGCTCGCGAGACAAAAAACTTAAACGGATGAAACGTAAGTCGTGAATGCTCATTTACTGGCAGCTCAAGTAAAAAAAGCGCTGCATCATATCAGGCAAGAAGGACTCTCCTCCTTCCTCAACATATTGTCACGGCGCTTCAGGAGTTCACGCTCACTGTTTACCAAGCCTGACGTCATGCACGCTTACCGCTTTCTGAAGTTTGCACCTGAGGTTCAATACCCGGACAACGCATTAAGCAACGGTGAAAAAACCATTAACTGGTACATACCGCCAATAGGAAAAGGTTCAGGCGGACACCTCAACCTCTTCCGTTTTATGCAACATCTCGGAAACCTGGGCTTTACCAATCGAGTCGTTATTGTGGAGGACGATGGGGAGCGGTCCAGCGTCAAAGTGAAATCAACAATAAAATCCTGGTTCAATATCGACAACGTAGAGGTCTACTTTGTTGATGGTGTAGTGCCATCGGCGGCCGCATCAATCGCTACGTCCTGGCAGACCGCGTATGCCGTGAAGAATCTCATTGCATTGACTCATAAATGCTACTTCGTACAAGACTATGAACCTTGGTTCTATCCGGCCGGAAGTGAGTACGCTCTCGCGGAACAGACTTATCGATTTGGTTTCCATGGCTTTACAGCCGGGAGTTGGCTTTCGACACTACTAAGTCGCGAATTTGACATGTCGACAACTGCGCTGGGCTTTTCGTTTGACAGAGCGCTGTACAAACCTTATCCGAAAGATAATACGATACACAAGCGTGTCTTCTTCTATGTACGGCCGCCGACCGCGCGAAGAGCTTTTGACCTGGGTGTACTGGTACTCGCGGAACTTGTACGGCGTATTCCAGATATAACCGTGGTGATGGCCGGATGGGACGTTCACCATTACACATTCCCGTTTGCTTGCGATCATGCCGGGCTCAAGAACCCAGAGCAACTCGCTGAGCTTTACAGCTCCTGCGATGCAGCATTGGTATTGTCGTTATCAAATCTATCGCTTTTGCCTCTCGAGATCATGGCCTGCGGCGTACCTGTCGTCAGTAATCGCGCCGAATGTACTGAATGGTTGCTGGACGATAAAATTGCAATGTTAGCGGAACCAACAGTAGATGCATTAGCGTGTGCATTGGAGAAGGTACTGAGTTCTCCGGCACTTGCGCAGCAGCTCAAGGAAAACGCTTTCGCGTTTACCGCGTCGGCCTCGTGGTCGGCGGAAGGGGACAAAATGGCTCAGAGGCTTCACGATATATTTTCAAGCCCACCCCCTACTTTCGAGCCAGCTTCGGAGATACCGGCATCAAGCTTCATGGAGAATACGCCAAGCGGATCCGAAAATTTTTACCCAATACTTGGTGACAAAAACCGACGCCGGACATAAATACGAAAAAGCTATTCAGAGATCGGTCGCTGCCTGAGTCGTTATTTGGTCGTGCTGACTGAGCAAAGACCTAACGAGGAACACTGAAGGGCTGGCTGCAATGGTTAGCCATCTAACACACTCAGGGACCGAACTCATCACACCACGTGCGGCTTTCCAGAAAACGCCGCTCATTCCTCAAAAGGAAGTCAGCGGATTTAGCCCTTGGCCGAGACGAGGCGGCTATGAAAAAAGCGGTGTTCGTGCTAAATTTTTGCGCCACTGAAAGCCTGCTTATAACTTGGTAGCGTTTTACTAAAGCTGTTTGCTGTTTTCCTAGATTCACTTTTACTGGGGCCGTTTTTCCTGCCCAGTACTCAGGGAAGAACTCCTTTGACTGTCCATACCCCTCCTTCCTCGCTCCCCCTCGTTGTCGATCTGGATGGCACCTTGTTGCGCTCCGATCTGCTATTGGAAACCGGTATGGCTTTCGTCAGGCACCAGCCGATGAGCCTGCTCAAACCTTTCGCCTGGCTACTTAAAGGCAAGGCTGCCTTGAAAGAAGGTTTGGCAAACGCGACCCATCTCGATGTGACCACCCTGCCCTATGATCCAGAGCTGATCGCCCTCATTGAGGCAGAGCGTAAACAAGGTAGAAGTGTGGTACTGGCGACTGCCAGCCACCACTCGTTGGCTGAGCGTATCGCCGACCACCTGAAGCTGTTTGACCGCGTCTTGGCCTCTGACAGTGATGTCAATCTGTCATCGCATAAAAAACGGGATTTATTGGTCAAACTCTACGGGGAGAAAGGGTTCGATTACATTGGTAACTCGCTCGACGACATTTCGGTATGGAAGTCAGCTCGTGAAGCTTATGTCGTCAACCCTGAGTCCGGGGTTGAACGACGAGCTTTCGCGCAAGGAAATGTCAAACAAGTTATTAAATCCAACCCGTCAGGATTGGATCAATGGATGAAGGCACTTCGTCTACACCAGTGGATGAAAAACGCCCTCATCTTTGTTCCCTTGCTCGCCGCGCACCAGATAACCAACCCGCTGTTGGTCTGGCAAGGCATCCTGGCGTTCCTGCTCTTTGGTTTATGCGCCTCAAGCGTGTACCTCTTGAATGATCTTCTCGACCTCGCCGATGATCGTCACCATATTTCCAAGCGCAACCGCCCTTTTGCGGCAGGCAACCTTTCAATACGATCCGGACTTATCGTATTTCCCGGATTGCTCGTTGCCGCCTTTGCCGGTGCGCTGTTGCTTTTACCCGGGGAGTTTGCCGGCGTTCTGGCTGCGTATTATGTTTTGACACTGGCTTACTCATTGTCACTAAAACGACACATGGCAATCGATGTCATTTCACTGGCCTTGCTTTATACACTGCGGATTATTGCAGGTGCGGCTGCGACCAGCTTGGAGCTGACCTTCTGGATTCTGGCGTTCTCAATGTTCATCTTCCTCAGCCTGGCGCTGGTGAAACGTTATGCAGAGCTGCGCGATGCGCGCAAAAAGGGACACACCGAAAAAACCCGTGGTCGCGGCTACTATCCCGACGACCTGGAAATGATTTCGTCCCTCGGCGCATCTTCCGGCTATCTGGCGGTGATGGTGTTGGCGCTATACATTCATGATCAAGCGACGAATGAACTCTATTCCCATCCGCAGGTAATCTGGCTAGCTTGCCCTTTGCTGCTTTTCTGGATTACTCGGATATGGATGCTGACTCACCGTGGACAGATGCATGATGATCCAGTGGTTTTTGCCGCTCGTGACCGTATCAGCCTGGTAGTAGGCGCATTGTTTGCACTAGTGTTTTGGATTGCGGCATGACTGAGACTCGGTACTCATGGGGACGCTACCCTAACGCCCCACAAGACGCTCACACCTGTAGCTGGCGTAGCGAAGCACCCGAATTGATGAGTCAAGTGATTGCCGGCCATGGTTCCACTCTCCCGTTCGGCAATGGACGCAGTTATGGCGACAGTTGCCTTGCGACCAGCGACCATGTTGTGCAACTTCGCACTCTGGATCGCTTTATAGAAGTTGATTGGGAGCACGGCATTGTCATTGCCGAGTCTGGCGTTACCCTCTCAGAAATCCTGGCACTGAGCATCCCCAAGGGATGGTTCCTGTCTGTTACGCCCGGAACTCAATTCGTTACGCTGGGTGGTGCCATTGCAAATGACGTTCATGGAAAAAACCATCATCTACGCGGAACATTTGGCAGTCACGTTCACAGCTTCGGCTTACTGCGGCAAGGGGAGGGCCTGTTGTCATGCTCCCTGTCAGAAAATTCGGAGCTGTTCGCGGCGACTATCGGAGGCCTTGGCCTGACCGGTGTTATCACTTGGGCGAAAATACAGTTGATGCCGATAAACTCAAGCCAAATCGACAGCACGGTAGTGCGCTTCGATAACCTGAGCGAATTTTTCAAGCTCTCCGCAAACCTAGATCATCAACATGAATATAGCGTGGCCTGGGTCGACTGCTTGGCACAAGGTTCTAAAACAGGGCGCGGAGTGTTCATTGTCGGAGATCACGCGCCCTACGGGTCACTGAGCGTAGAGAAACCTAAAAAGCTACAGGTGCCAGTAACCCCCCCGCTCTCGCTGATCAACAATCTCTCGTTGCATGCGTTTAATGAAGCCTATTGGCGAGTACACCCCAAGACCCCTTCGCGTCGCTGGGGAAGCTACGAACCGTTCTTTTATCCGCTAGATCGGATTCTTGACTGGAACCGTATCTACGGGCGAAAAGGGTTTCAACAGTATCAGTGCGTTATACCAGACGATGCGGCCGAGGTAGCTATGAAGGATCTGCTGGACGCAATTGCTGCTTCCGGGCAAGGTTCATTCCTGGCCGTACTGAAACGCTGTGGCGATGCTGTTTCACCAGGATTGTTATCGTTCCCGATGCCGGGTACTTCACTCGCATTGGATTTTCCGCAAAAGGCAAATTTAACAGCGTTGTTCAAACGCATGGATACGATCGTCCATCAGGCCGGCGGTCGACTTTATCCCGCCAAAGATGCCCATATGAGCGGCAATGACTTCCGCCAGGCTTACCCGGCCTGGGAACAACTGGAAGCACTGCGCGATCCGTGCCTAATATCCCGTTTTTGGAAACGAGTCATTTCATGAAAAAGGTTTTGATTGTCGGAGCAACTTCGTCCATTGCCAGTGCTTGCGCACGTCTGTGGGCACAACAAGGAAGTGAGTTCTTTCTTGTTGCCCGGAATGCCGAGAAACTTGAACAGACTCGTGCCGATCTCATCGCACAGGGCGCCAACGCTGTAACCGTACACACGATGGACGCTGTCGATTACTCAGCCCATCCCGCCATGCTGGAAAGTTGCCTGACCGCCTTGTACCAGATTGATATTGCCTTGATTGCCCACGGCACCCTGCCGGATCAGAAGGTTTGCGAAAGCGATGTAAAGATTGCCCTCACAGAGTTGGCTAACAACGGTATCTCGGTCATTGCCCTACTGACATTGTTGGCTAATCATTTTGAACAACAACACTGTGGCACACTGGCAGTCATTTCCTCCGTTGCGGGAGATCGTGGCCGTCCGTCCAACTATCTGTACGGCACAGCAAAAGCCGCTGTTTCCACGTTCTGTGAAGGCTTGCGTGCACGCATGTTCAAGGTTGGTGTACACGTAATAGATATCAAGCCTGGCTTCGTTGACACCCCGATGACCAAAGGCTTGCCTTTACCAGGACCGTTGGTCAGCAAACCCGAGCAGGTCGGACTGCGCATCGTCAAGGGCATTGAACGAAAAGTTGATGTTCTCTATACACCGGGATTCTGGGCTTTGATCATGTTGATTATTAAAAATGTACCAGGCTTTGTGTTCAAAAGAGCAAACCTTTGAATAAAAATCACTGTATTTAAAGCCTTTGGAATACAGCCAACGATGAATATCGAGAAATACCAGCCACTACATCAGTTTGAATTTTCAAGCTTTTTAAAAAAAGGGATCAGACTTTTCCTCGTTATTACTATTTTTTGTGTATTCATTCCGCCAAATCCCACAGCGCCCATGGAAGGGCTGGATAATTCATGGATCTTCGGAATGAATCAGGCCATCGCACAGCACTTGGCATTCGGTCGCGACATCATCTTCACATTCGGCCCATATGCATCATATCTACACGAAAGAATACTATCCCGCCACCGACCTGCTGATGCTGCTGGGCGGAACATGCCTAGCGCTTTCATATACATTGAGCTTGGCATTCAGGACAAATGAGAGCTTGCTCACAATCCCAATACATCGTAATTATAAATAATCGGTCATCTCATGCATACAAACAAGATACTTCTTCCCGGCGGCGCAGGCTTAGTTGGACAAAATCTCGTTGCCAGACTGAAAGAAAAAGGTTACACCAACATCGTCGTGCTGGACAAACACATTAAAAACATTGAAGTTTTAAAACAGGTGCAGCCTGATATCACTGTTGAATTCGCTGACTTGGCAGAGCCGGGCCAATGGCAGCGACATTTCGTTGATGCCGATGTAGTCGTAATGCTTCAGGCACAAATCGGTGGTAATGACTACCAGGAGTTCGTTCGTAACAATGTCGACTCAACACGTCTTATTCTTGAAGCTATAAAGACCAACAATGTGCAAAGGCTCATACACATTAGCTCTTCCGTTGTAGAGTCTATTGCAGATGACTTTTACACCAAGAGCAAGAAAGATCAAGAACGCATGGTGCTGGACAGCGGCATCCCATGCCCGATCCTGCGACCGACCCTAATGTTTGGCTGGTTTGACCGCAAACATTTAGGCTGGCTCTCACGCTTCATGAAAAAAGTTCCGATTTTTCCAATTCCTGGACATGGCCGATACATGCGCCAACCATTATATGCTGGCGACTTTTGCAATGTAATTATCAACTGCATCGAGAACCGCACTCATAATGGAATTTACAACATTTCCGGCCATGAAAAAGTCGACTATATTGATATCATTCGTGAAATCAAGAAAGCCACTCGGGTCAGTACCGCTATTGTAAAAATCCCCTATGCCTTATTTTATGCATTAATCTGGACTTGGGGCCTATTTGATAAAAACCCACCCTTTACCACTCAACAACTGGCAGCACTCAGTGCCAAGGATGAGTTTGAGGTAATTGACTGGCCAACTATTTTCAATGTGCCATTCACTCCGTTCTCTAAAGCCGTGGATGAAACATTCAACGATCCTAATTACAGTAAATTTGTTCTGGAGTTTTAACCATGGGCCAGCGTATTGCGGTACTGGGCGCAGGCCCTATGGGGTTGGCGGTTGCTTATCAGCTGGCGCGTGACGGTCACCAGCCGGTCCTGTTCGAAGCTGACGACCGTGTAGGCGGCATGACTGCCTCATTCGACTTTTCCGGACTAAGCATTGAGCGCTACTACCACTTCCATTGCATTTCCGACCACGCATTCCTTTCTGTTCTCGCCGAACTGGGATTGGCTGACAAAATGCATTGGGTTGAAACAAAGATGGGTTACTGGTACAAGAACCGCCTTCAGCCTTGGGGCAACCCTATAGCATTGTTGAAATTCCGTGGACTTAGCCTGGTAGCCAAAGTGCGTTACGGGCTGCACGCCTTTCTTTGCACCAAGCGTAATGATTGGAAGCCGCTGGACAATGTCGAGGCAACCGGATGGATCAAGCGCTGGGTCGGCCCGGAAGCCTGGGAAGTGCTCTGGCGGCGACTGTTTGACTACAAATTCTATGAATACAGCAGTAACCTTTCGGCTGCCTGGATTTGGAGCCGCATTCGTCGGATCGGGCGCTCTCGATACAGTCTGTTTAAAGAAAAGCTTGGTTACCTGGAAGGTGGATCAGACACGCTTTTGCATGCGCTAAAAGCCGATATCGAAGCACATGGTGGTAAAATCCGGCTGAAAACCCCGGTAAACCGTGTAGTACTGGACGATGGGAAAGTACAAGGCCTCGAAGTGGATGGCATCGTGGAAGCATTTGATAAGGTCATCAGCACGATTCCACTGCCTTATGTACCTCGTGTAATGTCCGATCTGCCAAAAGAGATTCTGGCGAAATATCAAGCAGTGAAAAACATCGCGGTCGTTTGCGTCATCGCCAAGCTGCGCAAGCCTGTATCTGAAAACTTCTGGCTTAATACAAATGATCCAGAGATGGATATTCCTGGCTTGGTGGAATATTCAAATCTACGCCCACTAGATCAACATATTGTATATGTTCCATTCTATGTTCCTGGAGAGCATCCACTATTCTCTGAGCCAGACCAGGCATTTCTGGATAAAGTGCAGCGCTATTTGAAAAAGATCAATCCGGAACTGCAGGATGATGACTTCATTGAGTTACGTGCAAGCCGGTACAGATACGCACAACCTATCTGCGATCCGGGATATCTAGAGAAACTTCCCCCCGTCTCTCTTCCAGTCGAAGGACTATGGGTTGCTGACACCTCATATTACTACCCGGAAGATCGTGGGATTTCCGAAAGTATTGATTTTGGCCGTAAAATGGCGCGGGATGTAACCTTGTGATAAAACATTTCATGTCCAAACAGTTCCTGACTTTTCTACTGACAGGAGGCACTGCAGCGGCCATAAATTTTGGATCCAGGATAATATACAACTTGTGGGTGAGTTTTTCTATTGCAGTCATCCTGGCTTACATTACAGGAATGATTACCGCCTTTATCCTATCAAAACTTTTTGTTTTTTCGGAGAGCCAGCAATCAGTACATAAATCAGCGATATTCTTCGTGCTAGTTAATTTGGTAGCAATATTGCAAACCTTTTTGATCAGCATGGGACTCGCTTATTACGTCCTGCCAAAAATGGGAATTACTTTACTGGCACCGGAAATAGCTCATGCCGTGGGAGTAATTGTTCCGGTATTCACAAGCTATCTTGGACATAAACGGTGGTCCTTCCGCTGATGTATTGCAAGCAATAATCTCGAACCTGATAGTCCCTTCGCGCCGTCTCTTAAAAAATGGCGCATGCTGTCGCAACTTAGCCTCTAGTTGCGACAGCTTCCACAGACGTAAGCTAATGCTCTCTAACTCCTGCCTGCGACTGGCAGGAGCTTCCATCAACACGCCTGCTCACTCAATGATTGATTTTCACGCCGGTTTTAAACTGGCAAAGCTCAACTGTGTTTTTGACAACCCGTGCAACTCCGACCGAATAATCTCCCGCCATATCTTTAACATCAATTATACGGCTGAAGCCCACTGGCCCAAGACTGGCCTGACTGAAATATTCATTAACGTCAGGCCTTGAAACGGACGCAGCTTCGTAATAGTTAACCAGTCCCTTTGAGTCCGTCAGTGTAACGTAAACCCTGTCAGCCAGATCGCCGTTAGCACCAGAGACCGCTGTCCAACCACTCACCGATAAAGTCTGGGGGATTTTATCGAGTTCCGATACGTTGTCGAGAGAGCCTTCACAATTAGCTGTTATCTTGTCTTTATTGAAATCCATCAAGTGCTCTGGCGTACCTATAAAACAACCACCCATTTCCATGAGCTTGAATTTTTCATTATCAAAGGATAAATCCAATAGGTCGCGCCCCTTGGGTCTCGGAGCAGCCGGGCACACAACAACAGCGCCAAGCGGCAACCCGCCAAGATAGCTTTGCGGATTAGCGAGCGCATTATCATAGTTTTTGAACCAATTCGGAACGGTGAACGATTTGCGCTCCGAATAATAGGATAATGCAGAACTCCAGTCATATCCGAACGCAATAAACGCCTCACCTTGCTTCACATTATTTTTCAATACCGAAGCAACGGCCAGTTCCTGAGTATTGCCCACATTAAAAGAAGACTTTATATCACGATAATAGCCCCCACTAAAAGCGACATAGTTGCTGGCCATCAGTGCGACAAACAAACCAATCAGCACTCCCGTTGAGCGCAGCGAATCAAAAATAACAACTAGTGCTACCGACAAAGCGAAGATCAGGAAGATTGCGTTTGCTGATTGATAGTACAGGTGTATCAAATGAAGATTGGTAAAAATGAATAGCGGCAGAACACCCAGCAATAAAGAGACACCCACAACCAACTTTAGCTTTTTGTTTTTAGACACGAACATCGCGCCAAGCATTATAGCCAATCCCAGGACACCACCCAAATTATCCTGCAATAGTCGCTTCCAAATCACATCGACGTACAAAGTTTCGGAAAAACGTTGCGAAATCGTACCCCAGTTCCACTGAGACAGAGCGCTCGACGTGATATATACGCCGAACTCGTTATTTACTTTTACAACGTCCGTATAAAATGCCCAACCAGCTCCAACAATGATTGGTATCCCAAACAATGCAAAAGAGAGAAAAACATTCCTAACCGAAAAGGCATTGACCACACCTTTTTTATTCAACTCACGAAACAAAAACAACAACGCCATCACCGCGAGAACTGGCAGCCCTGTTGTAGCCTTCTGGAGAATGGACAAACCAATAAACAGCACAAAAAGCAATGCATTCGTTCTTTTTTCTAACACGAGGAAATCAATAAAATATTTTATTGCAACGACAGCAAAGAACACCGCTGCCGTTTCCATCATAAAACTCCTGCCCCACTCCAAGTAAATAGGACTGGAAAAAAGAAGTCCGACAAAAACAAAGAAAACAGGCTTTGGCAAAAGTAATTTGCTACAGATTGCTCTTACCGGAAACAGACAAGAAGTCAAAAACAGAAAAGATACCAATCTTCCCGTCGCGTCCAACCCAAATCCGAACAGCGCCGACAATACGGCCACTAGATACTGATAAATTGGGAACTCAAATGGTATTGACCATGGAGCACCGACCACAGGAGTTTCGTACGCAAGTTTGAAGCCGTCCTTAATAAACCATAGAGATGTCAGCGCCGTTTGCGTCTGTCTAAAACCAAACTGCTCCAACACTGGTTGGCCAGCATAATACACCGCAATAAAGAGCGCATATAAAAATGCAAGCACTGCCAACAACTTTAAGAGTACATCTCTCGCTTGGCCACTCCCTGAAAAAAATCTGTACTTCAATCTGCCACCCCATACTGAATCTAAGTTTAAAATAATCTACCGTCAGCGGAAAAATATTGCTCGTTGACCAGCACCTGCATTCACGATTATTATCCATGCCCCCCATGGTTATCACTTTACGACCTTGAGAGGACCAAGAGTTTAAATTTCTGACATGCAGTCCCTCAAATGAAGCACTGTCATCTTACTCTCCCCTCCCCCCCTCATTTCGGGTAGAGTTCATCTTACATAAATATTGTACTTCATTCGCATTAGCGTTGAACATTTGGAATTAGATTTAGATGGCTGACGCCAGCTAAAAAAACCGTTGGATGGGTATCCTGCCTCACAATGGCACCCTGCTTTCGACCTGGACACCCACCCCCACCAACTACACCGGCACCCAACCAACCTCACCATAACAACGACGGCACCGCCTCCCA
>Ga0157373_10000704_pt1 | contig 26230 bp, 26 predicted proteins | sample C65metaG_FD_113460 | JGI IMG/M metagenome (GOLD analysis project Ga0157373, IMG submission 113460) | Corn rhizosphere microbial communities from Kellogg Biological Station, Michigan, USA - C6-5 metaG | ecosystem: Host-associated > Plants > Roots > Rhizosphere > Soil | place: USA: Michigan... | reverse complement strand
TTCAGCGTCTGGTAGGGCGCCAGACCCACGATCACGACCGACATGGCGAGGTACAGCACCGTGCAGATGGCCAGCGACAGCAGGATGCCTATGGGCATGGTCCGCTGCGGGTCCTTGGCCTCCTGCGCCGCCGTCGAGACGCCCTCGAAGCCGATGTAGGCGAAGAAGATGACGCTAGCCGCCGCCGCGATGCCGTTCCAGCCGAACTGGCCCTGCGGGTGTTCCGGCGTCGGCGGCAGGTGCGGCGGGATGAAGGGGTGCCAGAGGTCGGGGTTGATATACATCGCCCCAAAGCCGATCACCGCGACGACGATCAGCATCTTCAGGGTGACGATCAGGTTGTTGACGATCTTGCTCTGGGTGATGCCCGAGATCAGGAAGGCCGACATCAGCGCCACGATGAACATAGCCGGCACGTTGAAGTGCGTGGGGGCGCCCGTGGACGTTATCGTCCGAACGATCTCATGTCCGTTGAAGTCGTATGGCGCCTTTGTCCAGGCCTCGGGCATGCTGACCCCGAAGCCCTGCATCATCTTGTTGAAGTAGCCCGCCCAGCCCGCCGAGACGGTCGATGCGGCCAGGCCGTACTCCAGGATCAGATCCCAGGCGATCAGCCAGGCGAAGAACTCCCCGATGGTGGCGAAGGTATAGGTGTAGGCCGATCCCGCGACGGGGATCATCGAGGCCAGCTCCGCATAGCAGAGCGCCGCAAAGGCGCAGATGACGCCCGCGAGCACAAACGAGAGCGCGATAGCCGGGCCCGCGTTCATGGCGGCCTGCTGGCCGGTCAGCACGAAGATACCCGCGCCGATGATCCCGCCGACGCCCAGCAGCGTCACCGAGACCCAGCCGAGCTCACGCTTGAGCGTGTGCTCGCCTTCCTCGTTGGCCTGGGCCATGAGCACGGCGATTGGTTTTTTTGTGAAGAGCTTCATGTGGTGAAAGAGCCCCCTGAACAGCCCGCCTCCCGCGGGCGTTTGGTCCCGAAATCCGGGTGTGAGGCGAGGATAGGCATGCGTCGCTTCCGCCCGCAACGGCCCGGCCTCTTTATTCCGCGGCCACAAACCCCAATCATAAGGGCCTGATTTGCCGAAGGACCTGTCGTTGAGCGTCACCGAAACCGAAGGCCCGCCGATCCGCGCCCTCGTCGCGCCGGTCACGCCGCTGCAGCAGAACTGCACAATTGTCTGGTGCGAGAAGACGAAGAAGGCCGCGATCATCGATCCCGGCGGCGAGATTCCGCGCCTGATGGGCGGACTGGAGCAGCACGGTCTGACGCTGGAAAAGATCTGGGTCACCCACGGCCACCTCGACCACGCCGGCGGCACGGCCGCGCTCAAGGCGCTCACCGGCGTTCCCATCGAAGGCCCCCACCCCGACGACCAGTTCTGGATCGACGACATTGAGCAGAGCGGCGAGCGCTGGGGCATGCCCGGGGCCAGGAGCTTCACGCCCGATCGCTGGCTGGGCGACGGCGACACCGTCCAGCTGGGCGAGACGCAATTCGAGGTGATCCACTGCCCTGGCCACACGCCCGGCCACGTCGTCTTCTTCCACCGCGACGCGCGGTTCGCGCAGGTGGGCGATGTGCTGTTCAAGGGCTCCATCGGACGCACCGACTTCCCGCGCGGGAATTTCGAGCAACTGATCCACTCGATCACCAAGAAGCTCTGGCCGCTGGGCGACGATGTGCGCTTCGTGCCGGGCCACGGGCCGATGTCGACCTTTGGGGCCGAGCGGAAGTCCAACCCCTACGTTTCGGACCTCGCCATCGAGTCGATGAACGTTTGAGCCGTGTTGCAGCGTTGAAATGCCGGCGCCACCCGCGCCTGCGACATCGCATCCATGGAGTTCGAGATGGAGAATGGCGCGCGACTGCTGATCGTCGATGACGATCCGGGCATCCGCGATGTCGTCTCCGAGTTCCTCTCCCGCCACGGTTACCAGGTCGACACCGCCGCCGACGGAAGGGAGATGGAGCTGGCGCTGGGGCGCGCCGCCTACGACCTGATCGTGCTGGATGTGATGATGCCGGGCGAGGATGGGCTCGCCATCTGCCGCCGCATCTCGGCCCAGCCGGGCGGGCCGGCCATCATCATGATGAGCGCCATGGGCGAGGAGACCGACCGTATTATCGGCCTCGAGCTGGGCGCGGACGACTATGTTCCCAAGCCCTGCAACCCGCGCGAGCTGCTGGCCCGCGTCCGCGCCGTTCTGCGGCGCAGGCAGGAACCCCGGCCCGGGGACGAACCCATCGGCGCGGCCTGCGAGTTCGCCGGCTGGCGGCTCGATCTGGTGCGGCGCGAGCTGCGGTCGCCTCAGGGCGTGGTGGTGAACCTCTCGAGCGGCGAGTTCTCCCTGCTGCGGGCGTTCGTGGAGCATCCGCAGCGGGTGCTGACGCGCGACCAGCTGCTTGACTACGCCCGGGGCCGCGACAGCGAGGCCTATGACCGCGCCATCGATGTCCAGATCAGCCGCCTGCGCCGCAAGCTCGGCGACGGCTCTGACGTGGAGCTGATCCGCACCATCCGCAGCGAAGGCTACATGTTCACGCCCAAGGTCGTGCGCAAATGAAGCGGCGGGCCGACGCCTCCCTCTTCGCGCAGGTGCTGGGGCTGGTGATCGTCAGCCTGGTCGCCGCGCACGCCATCAGCATCGCCATCCTCTTCAGCCTGCCCCCGCCGCCGCCCGAGCCCTACCGGCTGTCGGAGGTGGTCGCCGCGCTGCGCAACATGGGCGTGACGCCGACCAGCGAAGGCCGCCCGCTCATCGCCCGCATCCGGCCCGGTCCGCCTCCGGAACTGCCGGGCGGGCGCCGCCGCGCCGTCTTCCGGGAGCAGCTGGCGCAGGCGCTCGGCGTCGCGCCCGACAACGTCGTGATTCAGAGCGACGCCACGGGGCCGATGGCTATCCACATACGCCATCACGACGGCCCGCCGCCGGCGATGATGCGCGACTTCCGTATGGGCCCGCCGCAGCAGGCCGACCCGGTGATCTTCGCGCCGTTCAAGGTGGCCGTGCGTCAGGCGGACGGCCGCTGGCTGACGGTGCAGCCCAAGCCAACCTTCCGCTGGAGCTCTTGGCAGGGGCGCGTGCTCCTGACCCTGATGCTGTCGATCCTCGCCATCGCGCCGCTGGCCTGGCTGTTCGCGCGGCGGCTGTCCTCGCCCATCGCGGCCTTCGCCGAGGCCGCCGAGCGGCTGGGCCGCGACCCGCGCGCGGCGCCGCTGGATATCGCGGGCTCGGGCGAAGTCGCAGCCGCCGTGGCCGCCTTCAACGGCATGCAGGAGCGCCTTCGCCGCTACGTCGAGGACCGCACCGCCATGGTCGGCGCTATCGCCCACGACATGCGCACGCCGCTGACTCGTCTGCGCTTCCGCATCGAGGCCGCGCCGGAGGAGCTGAAGGCCAGGCTGGCGCAGGACATCGACCAGATGGAAGCCATGGTCGCGGCCGCCCTCAGCTTCGTCCACGACACCACCCACCCCGCCGAACGCACCAGGCTGGAGCTCGCCTCGCTGGTGGAAAGCATCATCGACGAAACCGCCGAGACCGGCGCCGACGCGGCCATCGAGCCCGGCGAACGCATCGTGGTCGAGGGCGACCCCCTGGCCTTGCGCCGGATGGTCACCAACCTCGTCGAGAACGGCGTCAAGTACGGCGGCAGCGTGCGCGGGCGGGTGTTCGCCGAGGACGGCCAGGCCATCATCGAGATCGACGACGAGGGCCCTGGCATCCGGCCCGCCGAGATGGAGCGGGTGTTCGACCCCTTCTACCGCGGCGAGCCCTCGCGCAGCCGTGAAACCGGGGGCGCGGGGCTGGGTCTGGCCGTCGTGCGCTCCATCGCTCGGGCGCATGGCGGCGACGTGACGCTGAAGAACCGGCCCGGCAAGGGGCTTACCGCGCGCGTCAGCCTGCCTCTATAGAATGTTGCAGGCCCGCAACCTGCGGTCTCACAACCGACATTCGACGGTGATCCCAGTGTGGTCTGTCGTCGTCCCGGAGCGCTCCTTGATGATTTCGCGAACAGTTTTGAGCCTTGTCCTGCTGGCGGTGGCCGCGCCGGCCTTCGCTCAGGACATCGATCGGATTCCCGACTGGAAGGCACGCGCTCAGGAGGAGGACCGGCCCATCCGCCCAACCGAGCAACTCTTCATCAGCCCCGCGGGCGAGCCGTTCCGCGCGCCGCTGAACGAGCCCTACCCCGTCGGCCGCTGGTTCGCGCATGCCGATGTGAACCACGACGGCGCCATCGACAGCGCCGAGTTCACCGCCGACCAGATCGCCTTCTTCGAACGCCTCGACGCCGATCACGACGGCCTGATCGACGGGTTCGAATCCCAGGCTTACGAGAGGACCATCGTCCCCGAAGTGGCCGCCGACACCGGCCAGCGGCTGGGTCCGCCGAAACGCCACGGGTTCTTCTGGTTCGGGGCCAAGAAGCCGTCGGGCCCGGTGCTGATGGGGGCCTCGGCCTACAACCTGCTCAACGAGCCGCTGCCGGACCGCACCGGCGACGCCAACTTCGACTTCAAGCTCACCCGCGACGAAGCGCTGGCCGTCGCGGCCCGGCGTTTCGGCATGCTCGATACCAACAAGGACGGCCGCATCGAGCTGTCCGAGCTTCCGAAGACGCCGGTGCAGACCTGGTTCGAGGATCGAAAGAAATAGCCTCGATGCCTCCGGCCAGGAAAACCACCGTCATCCTCAAGCGTCCCAAGCTGTCGCGCCCGCTGATCGTGGCGCTGGCGGTGCTGGGCGCGGTGCTGCTCGCCTTCGCCGGCTGCCATTTCATGAAGGGCAAGGGGACGAAGGAGCCCTACCGCACCGAGGCGGTGACGCGCGGCGACCTGACCCGGTCGGTCTCGGCGTCGGGCTCGCTGGAGGCGCTGGTGACCGTGGAGGTTGGCTCGCAGATTTCCGGCCAGATCCGCGATGTCTATGTCGACTTCAACGACCATGTGAACCGCGGCCAGGTGATGGCCGTGCTCGATCCGCAGACCTACGTCAGCCGCGCCCAGCAGGGTCAGGCCCAGGTTGCCAGCGATGTCGCCGGCCGCAACCAGGCGCAGGCCCAGGCCGATGTGGCGCGCGCCACCTACAATCGCCAGCTCACCCTCTACAAACAGGGTTGGATAGCCAAGGCCGCGCTCGACACCGCCGAAGCCGGCTGGAAGGCCGCGCAGGCGCAGGTGACCTCCGCCGGCGCCAAGATCAACCAGTCGCAGGCCGCGCTTGCCTCGAACCGGGTCGACCTGTCGCGCACCAACATCATCGCGCCCATTTCCGGCGTCGTGGTCGACCGTGAGATCGAACCCGGGCAGACCGTCGCCGCCAGCCTGCAGGCGCCGGTCCTCTTCCGCATCGCGCAGGACCTCTCGCGCATGCAGGTGAAGATCAATGTCGACGAGGCCGACATCGGACAGGTCCACGAGGGCCAGCTGGTCCGCTTCACCGTCGACGCCTTCCCGGACGACAACTTCACCGCGGTTGTGACGCAGGTGAGGAAGCAGCCTTCGACCGACCAGAACGTCGTCGCCTACACGGTGATCGCCGAGGGCGATAACCCCGGAAACAAGTTGCTGCCAGGCATGACGGCCAACGCCGACATCGTCATCGAGCAGAAGAAGAACGTGATGAAGGTCCCCAACGCGGCGCTGCGCTGGACCCCGGCTGACCAGAAGGCGCCGACGGCCGCGCCGCGCGGCGGGTTTGGCGGTCCCGGCTTTGGCGGCCCGGGCTTCGGCCCTCCCGGCGGCGGTCAGCGCCAGGGCGGCCAGAGCGGCGGCTTCGGCGGCCAGCACCTGCTCCAGCAGCTGGACCTCAGCGACGCACAACAGAAGAAGATCGAGCCGATCCTCACCGCCGCGCGCATGAAGGCGCAGGCCCAGGCCGGCTCCGACCCGCAGGCCCGCCGTCAGGCGATGCGCACGGCCATGCAGGACGCCTTCGCCCAGATCGAACCGCTGCTCAACGCCGACCAGAAGCAAAAGCTGGTCGCGCTGCGAGCCCAGATGGCCTCGGGCGCCCGCGCCGCCAACGGCATGACCGCCGGTGTTGTCTGGGTGCTGCGCGACAAGAAGCCGGTGGCCGTCCCGGTGATGGTCGGCGGCACGGACGGGACCTACACCGAGGTCCTCAGCCGCCAGCTGAAGGTCGGGGACCAGGTCATCACCGGCGGCGGCCCCAAGCCCAAGGTGAAGGCCTCGACGCCCTTCGGTCCGACGGCCGGCGGCGGCGGCCAGCGGGTGCGGATGCCGTGATCGACATTTCGGGCCTGCGCAAGACCTACCTCATGGGTGAGGAACTGGTCGCGGCGCTCGACGGCGTCGACCTGCACATCGACCGCGGCGAGCATCTGGCGGTGGTCGGGCCCTCCGGCTCGGGCAAGTCGACGCTGATGAACATCGTCGGCGGCCTCGACCGGCCCGACGCGGGGACCTACCTCTTCGAGGGCGAAGCGGTGGCCGACTTCGACGACGACGAACTGGCCGACTTCCGTAACCGGCGCATCGGCTTCGTCTTCCAGTCCTTTCAGTTGCTGCCGCGCCTGACCGCCCTACAGAACGTCGAGCTGCCGATGATCTACTGCGGCGTGGACAAGGCGGAGCGCCGCGCCCGCGCCGCCGCCATGCTTGAGCGCGTGGGTCTTGGAACGCGCACCGGACACCGCCCCAACCAGCTCTCCGGCGGACAGCAGCAGCGGGTCGCCATCGCCCGGGCGCTATCGAACAACCCCGACCTCCTGCTCGCCGACGAGCCCACCGGCGCGCTCTACACCGCCACCACCATCGAGATGCTCAAGCTGTTCGAGGAGCTCAACGCCGAGGGCCTGACGCTCATCGTCGTCACCCATGAACAGGAAGTGGCCGAACGCGCCCGGCGCCGGGTGTCGTTTCGCGACGGCCGCATCGTCTCCGACGAAAGGCGCGCGGCATGATCAGGCGCGGGGACCTCGCCGGTTTCGCCATCGGCGCCATCATCGCCCACCCCATGCGCAGCGCGCTGACCGCGCTCGGCGTCGTCATTGGCGTGGCCGCCGTGGTGATGATGACCTCCATTGGGCTTGGCGCGCAGCAGCGGGTGACGAGCGCCATCTCGGGCCTCGGCTCCAACCTGATCGTGGTGATGCCCAACTTCGGCGGCCCGCAGCCCGGCGGCGGCGTCGCGCGACAGGCGGCGGGCTCGGCGCTGACGCTGACCGACGATGACGCCCAGGCCATCGCCGCGCAGGTTCAGGGCGTGGCCGCCGTCGCTCCGTCGGTTCGCGGCCAGGTGCAGGTCGTCTCCGACGGCGCCAACTGGAACACCCGCATCGAGGGCGTCACGCCGCCCTACCTCGTCGCCCGTGACCTCGTCGTCGCCAGCGGCCGTATGTTCGACGACGCCGAGGCGCGGCAAGGCAAGAAGGTCGCCGTGATCGGCCAGACCGTGGTGGACCAGCTCTTCCCCAACGCGGACCCACTGGGCCAGCGGATTCGTGTGGGCGATGTGCCGTTCGAGGTGATCGGCGTGCTGGCCTCCAAGGGCCAGAGCGGCTTTGGGCAGGACCAGGACGACATCGTGCTGGGTCCGCTGGAGGCGGTGCGCTCGCGCATTGTCGGCCGCCGCGTGCGGGGCAATTCGGTTCAGACCATCTACGTGAAGGCCGCCGACGCCGATCAGCTCGACACCGTGCAGGAGGATGTCACCAACCTGCTGCGCGACCGCCACCACCTGCGCGAAGGCGAGGACAACGACTTCTCCGTCCAGAACCTCGCTTCGATCCTGGCGGCCAGCCAGGCGACGGTGCAGACCTTCACCATCCTGCTGGCGGCGGTCGCGGCGGTGTCGCTGGTGGTCGGCGGCGTCGGCATCATGAACATCATGCTGGTCGCGGTGACCGAACGGACGCGGGAGATCGGCCTGCGCATGGCCGTCGGCGCGCGGCGCACCGATGTGCTCTACCAGTTCGCGCTCGAAGCGGTGACCCTGTCGCTGGCCGGCGGAATCCTCGGATTGTTGATCGGCGTGGGCGGGGCCTTGCTGATGGCGAAGCTCGGCGGATGGCCGGTCGCCATCGCCGGATGGGCCGCTCCGGTGGCCCTCGGATTCTCGATGCTCGTCGGTCTTGGCTTCGGCGCCTACCCGGCCTGGCGGGCCGCGCAACTCGACCCCATCGAGGCGTTGCGACGCGAGTAGCGCGGTGAAAGCAGCGCTTTTGTAGCTGCGCCGGAGAACCCGAACGCAAGTTCAGCGGTTAGGTGAGGACGCCGACGATGGAGTCGCCCTCAAAATGACCGACCCGGAAGTCCCCCCGACCGAGCCGATCGCTCCCTCGCCGGAGTATGAGCCCGGGCGCGCTCCAGAGGAGACGCCCCCGCTCGACCCCACCCCGACCCCGCCGGACGACCGCCCCTACGACGGGTCGCCGTTCAAGTCTCTTGAGTAATCCAGGATGCCCCTCATGGACGCCAGCACCGACAAGCCCACCCGCTCCCGACGCGGCTTCGCCGCCATGGACCCCGAACGCCGCCGCGAGATCGCCCGCAAGGGCGGCGCCAGCGTGCCGAGCGAAAAGCGCAGCTTCGCCAAGGACCGTGACCTCGCCGCCGACGCCGGCCGCAAGGGCGGATCCTCCTCGCGCGGCGGCGGCCGCCCCGTTCGTTCGCGCAACAGCTAGTCCGCCGCGAGCAGAAACACCGCGAAGGCGGGCTCCGGGCTGGTCCAGAGCCTGAGAGTCCGCCATCCCGCCCGCTCCGCCAGCCGCGCGAAGCCGTCCGGCGTGAACTTGTGAGAGTTCTCGGTGTGGATGGTTTCGCCGGCCGCGAAGCGGAAGGGCTGCCCGGCCACGCTCGCGGTCTGGTCGCGCAGGCTGACCAGATGCATCTCGATCCGGTTCGCATCGGGGTTCCAGACCGCCCGGTGCTCGAAGGCGTCCGGATCGAAATCCCCGCCAAGCTCCCGATTGATCCGCCTCAGCAGGTTCTTGTTGAACGCCGCGGTGACGCCCTGCGCGTCGTCATAGGCGCGCACCAGCACGTCCTGGTCCTTAACCAGATCGACGCCGACCACGAACTGTGCGCCTGAGTGCAGCAGGCGCCGGGCGGCGGTCAGGAAGTCGATGGCGTCGCCGTCCTCGAAGTTGCCGATGGTCGAGCCCGGGAAGAACCCCGTGCGCGGATGGCCTCGCGCGACCTCCGGCAGCTCGATGGCGCGCGTGAAGTCGTCGACCAGCGGCGCGACGATGAGGTCGGGATAGTCGGCGTTGATGGCCGTGGCCGCCATCTCCAGCGCGTCGGGGCTGATGTCAATCGGCACATAGATGGCCGTCTGCGGCGCGGCGTCCAGCAGTATGCGCGTCTTGACCGAGGCCCCGCTGCCGAACTCCACCAAAGCGGCGCCGTCCGATATGTAGCCCGCGATCTCGGGCGCGGCGGTCCTCAGCAAGGCCGTTTCGGTGCGGGTAGGATAATATTCCTCAAGCGCCGTGATCTCCTCGAAGAGGCGCGAGCCCTCCTCGTCGTAGAAGTATTTGGCGGGTACGGTCTTCTGACGCGCCGACAGCCCCGCCAGCACGTCGGCCTCGAAACTTGTGTCAGGCATCCGTCGCCAGCCGCACGCCCGAGAACATCCACCGCTGCTGCGGATAGAAGAAGTTGCGGTAGCTCGTCCTCACATGCCCCTCCGGCGAGGCGAAAGAGCCGCCCTTCAGCACCATCTGCCCGACCATGAACTTGCCGTTGTACTCGCCGACCGCGCCTGGCCCCGGTTTGAAGCCGGGATGAGGCAGATAGGCGCTGCGCGTCCATTGCCATCGCTGCCCGCAGGCTGGAGCCCCCGACTGCACGGCTTGTTCCCACTCCGCCTCCGTCGACAGGCGTTTTCCGGCCCAGGCGGCGAAGGCGTCGGCCTCGTAGTAGCTGACGTGGGCGACCGGGGCGTGACGATCCAGCGGGCGCAGGCCGTGCAGGCCGAACTCGTTGGCTCCCTCCCAATAGAGCGGCGCGGACCAACCCTCCGCCTGCACCCTCGCCCAGCCGTCCGCCAGCCAGAATTCCGCGCGCCGGTAGCCGCCGTCCTCGACGAAGGCCAGCCACTCGCCATTGGTCACCAGCCGGTCCGCCAGCGCGAACGGCTGCAGCAGCACCCGATGGCGCGGGTGTTCGTTGTCGAAGGCGAAGCTCTCGGTCGCGTGGCCAATCTCCGCCACGCCGCCGTCGAAGCCGCTGAAGGTCATCGCGCCCGGATCGGCCACGGGCTCCGGCGCCTCGGCATAGAAAGCCGGCTTCAGCGCAGAGCGGGAAAAGAGATGCAGCACGTCCATCAGGATCAGCTCCTGATGTTGCTCCTCGTGCGCCAGTCCGAGGTCCAGCAACGCCCTGCCCTCGCCGTCCAGCGCCGGGATCAGCCGCTCCATCCCCTCGTCCACCGCCGCGCGCCAGGCCAGCACCTGCGCCAGCGTCGGCCGCGTGATCAGCCCCCGCTCCGCGCGCGGATGCCGCTCGCCGACGGCCTCGTAGTAGGAGTTGAACAGGTAGCCGAACGCCGGATCGAACTCGCGCCAGCCGGCCAGCAACGGCTTCAACATGAAGGTCTCGAAGAACCAGGCCGAGTGCGCCAGGTGCCACTTCACGGGGCTCGCGTCGGGCATGGACTGCGCCTGCGCGTCCTCGGCCGACAGCCGCGCCGCCAGCGCCTCGCTCGCCGCCCTCACCTGACGGTAGCGCTCCACGAGCGCCTTCACCGCAGGTTCCGCCCTCTCGCCGTCACCGCGCATGCCGCGAGCTTAGACGAAACGGCGCGAGAGGGCTCGAAAATCGTTGGAAATGGAACCGGAACAGGGACTTGGCAGGGGCGTTCATCCTGATGTTCCCGCTCACGTCAGGCGCGCCCCCCGGCCGCGCCGCGCGGTCGGAACCAGGGACGAGCGCCGTGACCCCACGCGTATCGGTCGCATCGAGTAACGGGAGAGCGCTATGACCGAGCGCACGCGTTGGAAAGACGACGTTGTCGGGCTGATCCCCGCTCTTCGCGCGTTCGCCTGGTCGCTCGCCCACAACGGTTCCGACGCCGACGACCTGGTTCAGGAAACCCTGATCAAGGCCTGGGCGCACCGGGACAAGTTCGAGCCCGGCACCAACCTGCGCGCCTGGCTCTTCACCATCCTGCGCAACACCTACTACACGACCGCCGTGCGCCGCCGCCGCGAGACCGGCGACCCGGACGGCATCTTCGCCGCCACCTTGTCAGTCGCCCCGACACAGGACTGGAGCGTGGCGCTGGGCTCGCTGCGCAAGGCTCTGGCCGACCTGCCGGACGAACACCGCGAGGCCCTGATCCTGGTCGGCGCCGCGGGCCTCACCTACGAGGAAGCCGCCGAGGTCTGCGGCTGCGCGCTCGGCACCATAAAGAGCCGCGTCAACCGCGCCCGCGCCCGTCTGCTCAAGATGATGGACATCGACTTCGCCGACGAGGCGCTGGTCGAGGAAGGCTACTCGGCCCAGGCCAGCTAGGCGTTCGCGCCCACCCGATCGCGATAACGCGGATGCACCTGGTCCCAGTATTCGGGATGGCGGGCGATGTAGCCGGCGAAGAAGCTGCACAGCGGGATCACCTTCAAGCCTTCATCCTTCGCCATCTTGAGCCCGGCCTTCACCAGCGCGCTGCCGACGCCCTTACCCTCGAAGGCCTTGGGCACGACGGTGTGTGGAAACACCATGCCGCCCCGCGTCCTGCGGTACTCGGCGAACGCGGTCTCGTCGCCCAGATGCACCTCAAGGCGCGAGGCTTCCGCGTTGTCGGTCACTTCGATCCCATCGGCCATCGCGCGCTAACGTAGGCGTGGCCGCCCCGTTCCGGAAGCGAGCGCCGTCAGCTCGCCATCGGCAGCTCGACCATCGGCGCGCAGACAAAGCGGCCGGCCATGCTGCCATCGCGCAGGAAGATGCGGATTTCGGCCGTCTCGCCGCGGTGGGCGAGGGTTTCGGCCAGGCGCCGGGCGGCGGCCTCGGCCTTGGCGCCGCTGAAGAAGACCATCGGCGCGGCGATGGCCCGGGCGCTGACGGCCCAGCCGCCAGAGACGGGGATGACGCTGACGGTGTGGACCATGGGGGTGGCTCCTCTCTTCGTCTGCGTTGGGTGTAGGCCGCCCAAGTGTAAGCCCCGTGACAGCTTCAACAAACTTCGGCGCCATCACGCCTTCGCGAGCCCTTCACGAAACCGTCGCGCCGCCGTCATGCAATCAGGACAGCAAGGAACGGAATGCCTTGAGGCGTCCGCGTGACCACAATGCTGCTCACCAGATGGAGCAGCGTGCATGTCCTTCCAAATACGAGGCCTCGGGCCTGAACCATTTCGCCATCTCTATGGCCTGTCCGATGCGGAGCTGGCCGCACACGGCGCCCGCCGGGTGGCCGCCGATGCAAAGCCCGGCTTTCCGGACCGGATCGAGTTGCGGGATCTGGAGCCCGGCGAAACGGCGATCCTCCTGAACTACGTTCACCAGCCGGCCGATACGCCCTACCGCGCCAGCCACGCGATCTTTGTAAGGGAGGGCGCGGAGCAGGCTTGCGAGGTTATCGACGCCGTTCCAGAGGCGCTTCGCTCCCGCACGCTCTCGCTGCGTGCTTTCGATGCTTCCGGTGAGATGCTCGACGCCGATCTCGTCGATGGCTCGGGCCTGGAGAGCGCCATCGAGCGGATGTTCGTCGACGGGAGCGTGGCCTACCTCCACGCCCATTATGCAAAGCGCGGTTGCTACGCCGCGCTGATCGAGCGGGCCTGAAGGTAAATTTCCCAAGCGCCGGATCGAAGCCGCGGCGTGGTCGTTATGGCTGTTAGCCACAGCTGTAACAGGGGGATGTGTTGATCCAGGAAAGGCCTGAGGGCCAAAGCCGTCAGGCCGCCACGGGAGTCGCGGGGTTGGATGAAATCCTGTCCGGCGGGCTGTCCCGCGACCGCGTGTATCTGCTGGAGGGAAGCCCCGGCACCGGCAAGACGACTGCCGCCCTCTCCTTCCTGCTCGAGGGCTCGCGCCAGGGCGAACGGACGCTCTACATCACCCTGTCCGAGACCGAAGAGGAACTGCGCGACACAGCCTCCTCGCACGGCTGGGACCTTGGCGACATCTGCATCTTCGAGCTGGTCCCGCCCGAGAGCCTGCTCGACGAACAACAGCAGCAGAGCCTGCTCTACTCGTCCGACCTGGAGCTCGGCGAAACCACCCGGATGGTCTTCGAGAAGGTCGAGGAGATCAGACCGTCACGGGTCGTCCTCGACAGCCTGTCGGAAATCCGCCTGCTGGCCCAAAGCTCGCTGCGTTATCGCCGTCAGGTGCTGGCGCTGAAGCACTACTTCGCCAAGCAGGGCGCGACCGTGCTGCTGCTGGACGACCTGACCACCGACACCCTCGACAAGACCGTCCACAGCGTCGCCCACGGCGTCATCCGGCTGGAGGAGCTTGCGCCGAACTACGGCGCCGAGCGCCGCCGCGTGCGGGTCGTGAAGTATCGCGGCCGCAAGTTCCGCGGCGGCTTCCACGACTTCACCATCATCACCGGCGGGCTGGAGGTCTATCCGCGCCTGGTGGCCGGCGAACACCGCACCGACTTCGACCGCAGTCCCCTGCCCAGCGGCGTGCCCGGGCTGGACTCCCTGCTCGGCGGCGGCGTCGAGCGCGGGTCGAGCACGCTGATCCTCGGGCCCGCAGGCACCGGCAAATCGCTGTTGACGCTCTACTTCGTGATCTCCGCCGTCGAGCGCGGCGAGAAGGCCGCCCTCTTCATCTTCGACGAGGAGCTCGGCCTGCTCTTCCGCCGCTGCAAGTCGCTGGGCATCGACCTCGAGGCGCTGCGCGACACCGGCGCGCTGATCATTCAGCAAGTCGATGCGGCCGAACTCGCGCCCGGCGAATTCACATCCCGGGTGCGCAAGTGCGTCGAGGAACAGGGCATCAAGACCGTCGTCATCGACAGCCTCAACGGCTACCAGGCCGCGATGCCGGAGGAGCAGTTCCTGATCCTCCACATGCACGAGCTGCTGCAGTTCCTGAACCGGCAGGGCGCCTCGACCTTCCTGACCGTCGCCCAGCATGGCCTGGTCGGCGAGATGAAAGCGCCGGTGGACGTGACCTACCTCGCCGATACCGTGATCCTGCTGCGCTACTTCGAGGCGCTGGGTCAGGTGCGCAGAGCGATCTCCGTGATCAAGAAGCGCGCTGGCGGCCATGAGAAGACCATTCGCGAGTTCGAGATCGACGACCAGGACGGCCTTGTCGTCGGCCCGCCGCTGGAGGGCTTCCAGGGCGTCCTGCGCGGCGTACCCAATTTCGTCGGTCCGGCCGGCGGCCTGATGGGGGACCCCGATCGGTGACCCATCCGAGTTCCGAGCGGGTTCTGGTCTTCGCGCCCAGCGGTCGGGACGCCGTGGTGGCAGCCGGCATTCTGACGGAGGGCGGCATGCAGGCCCACGTCTGCGCCGACCTCGACGAGCTGTGCGGCCAGCTGCACGATGGCGCCGGCGTGGCCGTCATCGTCGAAGAGGCGCTGCTGAGCGCCAATCTGGCCACGCTGGCCGGCTGGATCGGAGAGCAGCCGCCGTGGTCGGACTTTCCCTTTGTTCTGCTGACGCTTCGCGGCGGCGGACTGGAACGGAACCCCAGCGCCAAACGGCTGAGCGCGGCGCTCGGCAACATCAGCTTCCTGGAGCGGCCTTTCCACCCCACGACCCTGATCAGCATCGTCAACACCGCCCTGCGCGGCCGCCGGCGCCAGTACGAGGCCCGCGAACGCATCGATGAAATCCGGCGCGGCGAGGCGCTGCTGGAACGCCGGGTCGAGGAGCGCACTTCCGAACTCGCCTCCGCCAACCGTCAGCTCGCCGCCCAGATCACAGAGCGCGAAAAGGCGCAGTCGGCGCTGCGTCAGGCGCAGCGGCTGGAGGCGGTCGGCCAGCTCACCTCAGGCGTGGCGCACGACTTCAACAACCTGCTGACCGTGGTGCTGGGCAATGTGCGCCAGCTGCAGAAGAACCCGCTCGACCCGGCGACCGAGCGCCGTCTGGACATGTTCTCCCAGGCGGCGGAACGCGGCGCCAAGCTGACCCACCAGATGCTCGCCTTCTCACGCCGCCAGAAGCTGGAGCCCAAGCCCGTCGACCTCAACGAGACCGTCGCCAGCATGCGCGACCTGCTCCAGAGCACCATGGGCGGCAGCGTGCATCTGGAGACGGTGCTGCAACCGGGACTGTGGCCGGCGATGATCGACCCGACCCAGATCGAGCTCGTCATCCTCAACCTCGCCATCAACGCCCGCGACGCCATGGAAGTCGGCGGGAGCCTGACGGTCGAAACCGCCAACGTCACCCTCGGCGCCGCCCGGCGGCCCGAGGAGCCTGTCCCCGGCGCCTACGTGATGCTGTCGGTCAGTGACACGGGCTCGGGCATGACGGAGGAGGTCTTCGCCAAGGCCTTCGAGCCCTTCTTCACCACCAAGGAGGTCGGCAAGGGATCGGGTCTCGGTCTCAGCCAGGTGTTCGGCCTGGCCAAGCAGTCCGGCGGCGGCGTTCGCATCGACACCGAGATGGGACGCGGCACGACGGTGCGCGTCTATCTGCCCCGCGCGGACGTTGCGATGGGCAGGGTGCATACGCCCGCGCCCCGGGCCCTGCACCGGCGGGGCGCGGCCGCCGTGGTGCTGGTGGTCGACGACGACAGCGCCGTGCGCGAGGTCACCGCGGGCATCCTTCAGGACCTTGGATACCGGGTGCTGGAGGCGGGTAGCGGCGGCGCGGCGCTGGACGCGGTGGAACACCATCCCTCCATCGACATCGTTTTGCTGGACTTCGCCATGCCGGGCATGAACGGCGCGGAGCTGGCGCGTGAGCTGCGCACTCGCAGGCCCAAGCTTCCGATCCTATATGCTACTGGCTACGCTGACGCCGCCGCCCTGACGGAAGCCACGGACGACGAGATCATCCACAAGCCCTTCGAGGAAACCGAACTGGCCGAGAAGATAGCCGCCGCCCTGCCCCCGCCCGGCGGCAACGTCGTGCGGCTGCGCAACTGAAACGGCCTTCGCCGGGCGGGGCCGCGCGCCGGAACACTTCTCAAAAGCGAACGTTCGCCAAATACATGCACAACCTTCATCGGTTCTTCTCAGGGCTCGCCCCGCTGGCCCTGACCGCGCTTCTGGTCGCCCCCGGCGCGGCGCTGTCCCAGGACGCGCCCGCCCAGCCCGTGGCGGTTCAGAAACAGGATTCCGAGGTCCAGCGCCTCTACACGCTCGCGCACCGTGAGCAGCTTTGGACCCCCGCCCTGATCGGACAGCTGAAGCAGGTGCTGGCGAACGCCAACCGTCATGGGCTCGATGACACGCGACTGGCCAGTCCCGACCTTTCCGACGACATGGCGCTTAGCCGGGCCGCGCTGGCTTACGCCGACGCCCTCGCCAATGGCGCCATCGATCCCGAAAACGGCCACGGCATCTTCACCCTCAATCGAAACCACGTCGACGTGGCCGGCGGCCTTTCAAGGGCGCTGGCGTCCGGGAATATCGTCCGCTGGTTCAATTCCCTGGCTCCGGGCGACCCGGAATACCGGGCCCTTTCCGACGCCTATGTCCACGAGCGCTCGCGGATGGGCGAGGAAGGCCCGCCGGTTCCGGCCGGCGGCCTCATCCATGCGGGCAGCAAGGACAAGCGCGTCCCCGCCATCGCCGCGCGGCTGAGCGATGCGGGCTACCTCGACGCGGCCGCCTCGGGCGCCGCCTACAGCCCCGCCATGGTCGATGCGGTCAAGCGGCTGCAGAAGGACAACGGCCTGCGCGTCGACGGCGTCATCGGCGCGATGACCCTGGACGCGATCAACGCCGGTCCGGCGCAACGGGCCCGCACCCTGGCGGTGAACCTGGAGCGCCGGCGCTGGCTGACCCGCAATCCACCCGCCACCCGTATCGACGTGAACACCGCCGCCGCCGAGCTCACCCTCTTCCAGGACGGAAACATCACCGACCAGCGACGCGTCATTGTCGGGCAGCCCGGCCACGAGACCCCGATGATCGAGGCCTCCTTCGGCCAGCTTGTCATCAACCCGCCCTGGAACGTGCCCTCGTCCATCGCCGCGGCGGAAATCTTCCCGAAGGGGAGCGCCTACCTCGTCAAGCACGACATGTACGTGAAGGACGGCCGCGTCATCCAGCGGCCCGGACCCCAGTCGGCGCTGGGCAAGGTCAAGTTCGACATGCAGGACCGCTACGCGATCTATCTGCACGACACCCCGGCCAAGAGCCTGTTCGACAGCGCCGACCGCCACCTGAGCCACGGCTGCGTCCGCGTCGCCGACGCCGTCGGCCTCGCCCGGATCATCGCCGGGATGACCAACGCCACGGACGACCTGGAAGCCAAGCTCGCCACCGACGACACCCACACCGTCGCCCTCGACCGCGATATCCCCGTACGGCTGATCTACGAGACCGCCTACGTGAAGGACGGCGCCGTCCGCTTCTTCCCCGACGCCTATGGTTGGGACGACACCCTGGCGGAGCAGATGGGCCTTGGCCCCGTCCGTCCTGAAGCGCCTCTCGAGCGCGGACCGGGCGACGCGGGTCCCTAGAGCTTCAATTCTGGGGCGAGTGGCGGAGACGGTGGGATTCGAACCCACGATACCCTTTGGGGGTATGGCGATTTAGCAAACCGCTGCCTTCAGCCTCTCGGCCACGTCTCCAGGCGCGTCTGTCGTTTGCCCGTACCGCCGCCCGCGGTCAACTGCGGAAGGCGTTTGCATATCTCTCGTGACTCGATACGGTTCTGCTTGCCCGTGCTGGTTGCAGCCTTGGAGGGCCCGATGAACGACGACGTGCTTGCCGCGCCCTCCGTCGATCCGGTCAGCGATATCCTCAAATGGATACTGCTCGTTGTCGCCATCATCTGCTTCGGCCTGCTGGGCTGGGCCACGGTGCTGACGTACCGCGACGCCCCGCCCCTTCCCGCCGCCATTGTCGACTCCACCGGCAAACCGATCATGACCCGCGACGACATCGTGGCGGGCAAGGGCGGCTTCCAGAAGGCCGACCTGATGGACTACGGCAGCATCTACGGGATGGGGTCGTACTTCGGCGAGGACTACACCGCCTCGGCGCTGAACAAGCTCGGTCTCGACACGCGCGAGGCCTATGCCGTGGCCTCCTACGGCCAGACCTTTCCCGCCCTGACGCCCGAGCAGCAGTACGTCGCCACTGAGACCATGCGCCGCCAGCTGCAGCAGGTGGACCTGAGCCAGCCGACCGTCGTGCTTTCGGACGCCGCCGCCACGGCCGTTCGGGCCGGGCAGGCGCGCATCGCATCGGCCTTGCGGACCAAGAACCTGCCGGCGGGCTGGGCCCCTGCCCGCAGCTTGTCGCCGCAGCTGGCCGCCCAGACGGCCGACTTCATCCTCTATTCCGCCCTGACGACCGTCGCACGAAGACCAGGCACCAACGGGTCCTGGACCGAGAACTGGCCGTTTGAGCCGCTTGTCGGCAACGCCCCGACCACCAACACCTTCCATTGGACCTGGATCAGCTTCTGCTTCACCTTTTTCGCCATGGGCGGGGTGCTGTTCCTCTACCGCGCCTATCTCGACCACCCCGACGACGCCCCCATGGAGCGGGCGTTGGCCGAGTACCTGCCGCTGACCCGCAGCCAGCGGCGCGTGGGCAAGTACTTCCTGGTGGTCGCGGCGGTGTTCCTCGCCTCGCAGGGCGCGGGCGCCGTCATGGCCCACTCCTATTACGACCGTGAGACCTTCTACGGCATCCAGCTGAACTACATCCTGCCGTTCAACTTCCTGCGCAGCTTTCATACGCAGGCGCCGATCATCTGGATTGGGCTCGGCTGGATCGGCAGCGGACTGTTCCTGGCGCCGGCCATCGCCGGAGGGCGCGAGGCGCGCGGTCAGGGCGTGCTGGTCGAGTTGCTGTTCTGGGTGTCGCTGTTCGTCGTCGCGGCGGCCTTGGTCGGCAACTACCTCGGCATCATGGGGGTGATCGACAGGGGCTGGTTCTGGTTCGGCAACCAGGGCCTCTCCTACATCCAGCTCGGCCGGTTCTGGCAGATCTGTTTCTTCGCGGCGCTGGCGTCGTGGAGCATCCTGATGTTCCGGGCGCTGTGGCCGACGCGCGACGTGCTCCGCCAGGCGACGCGGCAGTTCTGGACCGGGCGCATCCGGATGGAGCACCTGATCTGGGCCGCGACCGTCAACGTGGCCGCGCTCTACATCTTCGGCATGATCCCGCTGACCGGGGTCGGCCACTCCTTCACCCTGACCGACTTCTGGCGCTGGTGGGTGGTCCACCTGTGGGTGGAGCAATCGTTCGAGTTCTTTGCCGTCGCCATGAGCGCCTACCTGCTGATGGCGCTGGGGCTCGTCTCACGCAAGCTGGCGGAGCGGTCGGTCTATCTGGAGCTGATCCTGATCTTCCTGGGCGGCGTGCTCGGGACCGGCCACCACCTCTACTGGGGCGGGGGACCCAGCATGTGGGTGCCGCTGGGGACCATGTTCTCCTTCATCGAGGTGCTGCCACTGGTGCTTCTGATCCTTGAGGCCATCCAGCAGCACCGGCTGATCAAGGCCAGCACCGCCTTCGACTACAACCTCGCCTACACCTTCATCCTGGGCTCGGCCTTCTGGAACTTCGTGGGCGCAGGCGTCTTCGGCGGCGGCACGCTGAACGCGCCACTGGTGAACTACTACGAGCACGGCACCTTCCTGACGCTCAACCACGCCCACACCTCGCTGTTCGGGGCGTTCGGGCTGCTGGCGCTGGGGCTGATCTACTTCTGCCTGCGCTATCGGGCAGGTCCGGGCGCCGGGTTCAACAACCGCCCGGGCTACTGGGCCTTCTGGCTGATGAACATCGGGCTCGTATTGTGGGTGGTGCTCCACTTCTTCCCGATCGGCTGGCCTCAGCTCGATGCGGTCTATGAACACGGGCTGGCCTATGCGCGCAGCCAGGCCTTCTACGATACGACGCGGTTCTGGCAGTGGATGCGGCTGCCCGGAGACGTGGTCTTCTCGCTGGGCACGCTGATCATGGGCGTGGATTTCATCGCCAAACTGAGGAAGCGGCCGGGCGCGGACGTGCCGATGTAGGGTTGGCTAGGCGTGCGCCAGCCACTCGCGTGCGGCGCGCTGGGCTTCGGCGACCTCGTCGGCCTCCATCTCGGAGCTCAGCTCCTTGCGGTAGACCTTGGCTTCCAGCGAGCCGCGCATGGCCGCCAGATTGAACAGCATGTGGGCCGACACATAGTCGACGGGCGTGCCGCCCTGACCGGTCGAATAGGCCAATCCCAGCTTGAACAGCTCGTCGCCGGTGGAGTCCGGCGGCGGCAGCGGGTGGCCATCAAAGGCTTCCACGCTCTGCATCATGACTTCCGTTCCTTCGGCATACCGGTCGCCCGAAACGGACGGCCGCGTCGATAGAATCAGAAGATCAAAGCTGCGCTGAATACATGGTTAACAGCGCCGACATGTGTTCGTCAGAATGGGTAATCGCTAGCGGGCGCGTTGCCCGAAAAGCACTTTTCGAGCTTCTTCCGCCTCTTTGCCCGCCGATTGAAGGCCCGCGCGACGCAGCTCGGCGCCCACGGCGAAGCCCTTCTGAGCCCCGGGCCGGTCGATCACGCGCTGGTACCAGGCCTTAATGTTGGGGAAGTGCTCGATGTTCTGACCCTGGTTCTTCCAGGGCACGATCCACGGCCAGATGGCCATATCGGCGATGGAATAGTCGCCGCAGACGAAATCCTTCCCTTCCAGCTGCTTCTCCAGCACGCCGTAGAGGCGGTTGGTCTCGTTGGTGAAGCGGATCGCGCCATAGGCGACCTGCCGCTGGTCGTGGATGAAGCTCGGCGCATACTGGCGGAAGTGGTGGGTGTTGCCGGCGATGGGGCCGAGGTTGGCCATCTGCCAGAAGACCCACTGGTCGATCTCGATGCGCTTGCGATCGCTGTCGCCGTAGAACTGGCCGCTCTTTCGGCCGAGGTACTGCAGGATGGCCCCGGACTCGAAGATGGAGATCGGCCGGCCGTCGGGTCCTTCCGGATCGACGATGGCGGGCATGCGGTTGTTGGGGCTGATGGCCAGGAACTGCGGTGTGAACTGCTCGCCCTTGCCGATGTTCACCGGCTTGAGCTCGTAGGGCAGCCCCATCTCCTCCAGCGCGATCGAGACCTTCCAGCCGTTCGGCGTGGGCCAGTAGTGCAGCTCTATCGGCTGGGTCATCCCGCTTCCTCTTGTCCGTGGTGTTTAGCAACTTGGGCGGGGGGCGGCTTGGGCGCAAGGCTGAACCACCGATCGGTTCAGGCGTTGTTCAGGCCGCAGCGGCCATTCTGTCCGGATGGCCTCGCCCGCACGCGCGGGCCGCCTGTTCGAGAGGGTCGCTCCCCCGGCCCGACGAAAGGAGACCAACAATGAATTTCACCAAAATCGCCCTTCTGGCGACCGCCGGCGCGGCTCTGGTCATGAGCCCGGCCTACGCCAAGCCCCATAACGGCCACGGCGACTCGCAAAACGACCGCGGCGATCATCACGCGGACCGCGACTGGCAGCACGGCTATTCCGACAGCGGCTGGAACCCGCCCGGCCTCAACGGCAACACCCCTCCGGGTCTTGCCAAGAAGCCCTACGGCATGCCTCCCGGCCAGGCCAAGAAGCTGAACCGCTACACGGTCGGCCAGCACCTGCCGCGGACCTATTACCGCGAGGACGACTACTACATCACCAATCCCGGCGCCTATGACCTGCGCGTGGCGCCTCCTGGGTACCAGTGGGTGCGAGTCGGCAACGACGTTTATCTCGCCCAGACCCGGACCGGCCTGATCGCCGACATCGTCGCGGGCCTGTTCCACTAATCTGGAATGTTCGCCCGCAGACGCCGCCCCGGAGGGTAACTTCCGGGGCGGTTTCTGTTGGGACTCAGACCCCGAGCTTCGCCTTCAGGATCTCGTTGACCGCGGCGGGGTTGGCCTTGCCGCCGGTCTCACGCATGACCTGGCCGACGAACCAGCCAATGGCCTGCGGCTTGGCCTTCACGGCCTCGGCCTGACCGGGGTTGGCGGCAATGAGCTTGTCGACGATGGCTTCGATGGCGCCGGTGTCGGTGACCTGGACGAGACCGTGCTTCTCGACGATCTCCGATGCCCCCCCCTCGCCTGCCCACATCAGATCGAACACCTGCTTGGCGATCTTGGACGAGACGGTGCCGTTCTCGATCAGCTCGACCAGCGCAGCGATGTCGGACGGCGGGATCGGAGAGTCGGCGATGTCGTGCCCGTCCTTCGAGAGCCGCGCCATCAGCTCGTTGGTGGTCCAGTTGGCGACGAGCTTGGCGTCGCGCCCCTTGGCGGCAGTCTCGAAGAAGTCCGCGCGGGCCTGGTCGGCGATCAGCACGCCGGCGTCATAGGCCGATAGCCCGTACTGCGACTGGAAGCGCGCCTTCTTGGCGTCCGGCAGCTCCGGCAGCGACGCCTCGATCTCCTTGATCCAGGCCGGGTCCAGTTCCAGCGGCAACAGGTCCGGGTCGGGGAAGTAACGGTAGTCGTGGGCCTCTTCCTTCGACCGCATCGACCGCGTCTCCAGCTTGCCGGGATCGAACAGGCGGGTTTCCTGGTCGATCTTGCCGCCGTCCTCGAGAATCTCGATCTGGCGGCGCGCCTCGTACTCGATAGCCTGCTGGATGTAGCGGTAGGAGTTGACGTTTTTGATCTCGCAGCGCGTGCCGAGTTCCTCGCCGGGGCGCCGCACCGAAACATTCACGTCGGCGCGCAGGTTGCCCTTCTCCATGTCGCCGTCGCAGGTGCCGAGATAGACGAGGATCGTCCGCAGCTTTTTTACGTAAGCCGCCGCCTCTTCGGACGAGCGCATGTCCGGCCGCGAGACGATCTCCATCAGCGCCGTGCCCGCGCGGTTCAGGTCCACGTAGGTGGCGTTCGGATCGAGGTCGTGGATCGACTTGCCGGCGTCCTGCTCCAGGTGCAGCCGCTCGATGCGCACCGTGAACGTCGAGCCGTCGTCGCGTTCGACGATCACCTCGCCCTCGCCGACGATGGGATGGGCGAACTGGCTGATCTGATAGCCCTGCGGCAGGTCGGGATAGAAGTAGTTCTTCCGGTCGAAGCGGCTCTTCAGGTTGATCTGCGCCTTCAGGCCAAGCCCCGTCCGCACCGCCTGCTCCACGCAACGGCGGTTGATGACCGGCAACATGCCGGGCATGGCCGCGTCCACCAGGCTCACCTGCTCGTTCGGTCCCGCGCCGAAGCCTACGGCAGCACCGGAGAACAACTTGGCGTTGGAAGCGACCTGCGCATGGACCTCAAGGCCCAGCACGATCTCCCACGGGCCGGTGCGGCCCTGGATGTATTTGGCGGATGCAGAGTCGGTCATGGGGCAGGCCTATACACCGCCTGCCGCTCAGTGCGCGAGAGCCCGCTCCGCCTCGACGAGGAAACCGGGGTGGCCGCTGACATCCGCATAGATGCGTGACAGACGCCCGAAGACCGCGTCCCACGCATGACGTTCGACGGCGCGCTTGCGGGCCGCTTTACCCACGTCGGCGGCGCCGCGTTCGAACAGAGCCTCGATGGCCTGCGCCATCGCCTCCGGCGTCGAGACGGGCGCTAGCTGACCGACGCTGTTGTCGACGGATTCCGAAACCCCGCCCGTCGCCACGCCCACCACCGGCAGGCCGCAGGCCATGGCCTCGAGCACGATCAGACCGAAGGGCTCGGCGTCGTTGGCGTGAACAAAGGCGTCGCAGCTGGCCAGCACCCGCGCCAGTCCCGCGGGATCGCGCTGGTACGGCAAGCTGATCACCCGGTCGGACGGCGGCGCGCCCGCTCCCGCTCCGACGAACACCAGTACATAGGGATCGCCCAGCCGCTCCACGGCCTCGACCAGCACGTCCAGCCGCTTCTCCCGCGCGGGTCGTCCAGCGAAGACCAGCAAACGATGTTTCGCGGTCAGCCCAAGCTCGCGGCGCAGGCCCTCCGGGTCGGCCGGACCTGGATTGAAGGTGTTCACATCGACGCCGAGCGGAAGCGCGATGGGGTTCTCCACCCCCGCCTCCGCCAGCCGCCCGGCGATGAAGTGGCTCGGCGCGAGCACCTGGTCGAACTCGCGGTAGATGGTGGCCCAGTGCTTGCGCACCGGCTTCTCGGCCCACTCGCCGATATGCAGCGCCGCCAGCGCGCCAAGGTCGGTATGGCAGAACCCGATCGCCGGCACGCCCAGCCGGTCGCGCGCCTTCAGCGCCGCCAGACCGGGCGTATAGACATCGCCCGCCTCGATGAGCGTCGGGCGCTGGCGGATGATGCGGTCCATCCAGGCGGTCTTGCTGAGCGGCCAGCGGTAGCCGTCGCCGAACGGCAGCGGCGCGGCATAGATCGAGACCTTGCCGTGCCCGTCGTAGGCGTCCTTCGGTCCCGGCGTGATCAGCACATTGCGCACGCGAGGCCGGTTGGCGCCGAACCAGGCGCGCTTGGCGGTCAGGTAGCGCTTCACCCCGCCCGAGCGGGGCGCATAGAGCATGGTGGTGTCGATAAGCCTCGCCGGACGCCCCATGCGCGCGGCCAAGGCCTCGCGCTCGCTCCCGAACTCGTAGCCCGCGGTCTCGATCAACACTTCGACTTGCCCACTTCCCGACGAACAGCGCCTCTCGCGCGCTGATGACCATTAAGCACCACAGCGCGGTTCAGGTTCCAATCATATGGTGAAGCTTTGGCAGGTAAAAAGGCGCGCAACGGGGGCGTCGCGCGCCTTTCCACAGTTTTGAGCCGCTTGACGCCTCAACGCGCCAGTTCGGCCCTCCGCTGATAGTCGTTGCGGCCGGTGACAATCATCCGCTGGGTGTCCTCGTTCAGCGGCACGACAAGGTCGACGGAGGAAACCAGCCGCCCGTCGGCGGCGGCCAGCATGCGAAGGTTCAGGTAGATCTTCTCCCCGCCCACGGCATAGGCGCCCGCGATCACCGCCTGGGCCTCTTCGTCGGTTGCGATCTTGGCAGCCTCTCGGCTCAAAACCATCTCGCCGGTCTCGGGCGTGACCGTCAGCGCCTGTGTGAAGGTCACATCACGCACCAGGTAGCCGCGTTGTGCGAGGCGGCTGGCCACCAGCTGCGAGGCAAGGCGTCCGAAGGTCGAGGAGTCCTGCAGATTGTCGACGTTCACGCTTGTGGCCACGATGATCGGCTTGTCGCGAGAGACGCCGAGACGGGACAGGGCCTCGTCGATCATCGTGTCAGCGCCCTCGTAAAGCAGGCCGCCGAGGCCCGCCGAATACGCCGGCCGAGATTGGATCTGGGTGGAGGCGCAGCCCGGCAAGAGCAGAGTGAGAGCGAGGATGAGCGGCTGAATACGCATGCAGCCCTCCTACCGGCTGGAGATGCGCAACGGCACGATGGGCAGGCCCGGCGCCGGTGGCAGGTACATGGGGAAGTCGGACGGCGGGACGTAGAAGGTCTCCGAGCGCACGAAGTGGAAGTGACTGGTGCGCGGCGACGTGATCTTCGAGATCACCACCACCTCGGCATTCGTGGCGCCGTCCAGGGCGCTCAGATAGTCGACGACCGCGCCCGTCTCGACCAGAGCGGCAAGGCCGGTGTCGATGCGGGAGATGTTTCTTGCCTGCCCCAGTCCGGCGATCACCGCGGCCCACAGGCCGTTGTAGTCGCTGATACGTTTCTTGCCGGCGTAGAGCAGCGGCTTCACCTGATAGCTGACGGTGATGTCGGCGGCGTCAGGCGTCCGCACCACTGGGAATCCGCGGCCGAACAGCTGCTCCTCCAGATACTCGCGGTAGGTGTCGCCGAACTGCGTCGCATCGGGCTGCACATAGACGTTGTAGCTCTGACCGCTGGAGGCCAGCGGAATGGCCGCAACTGTTCGCTTGGCCATCTCCTGCCAGTCGCGAGCGTCGTTCATCTTGTGCTGCCATTCGGCGCGGTCAGGCTCGACCAGCGGCGACACGCAGCCGCTCAGCGCTGCGGCCATCGCGGTGGCCAATATAACTTTACGGAACATGATCCCCTCACCCCTCTTACGATTGGGCAAGAGTCGCTACACGTTTAAGATGAGTCAATCATGCATACGGACGACTTATACGCGAGTCCGGACTGATTGAATAAAGAGGTGGTGGGCGGCGAGGGGTTCGAACCCCCGACCCTCTCGGTGTAAACGAGATGCTCTGACCAGCTGAGCTAGCCGCCCTTCCGGCGCCTTCTAC
>Ga0157373_10000703_pt1 | contig 26247 bp, 16 predicted proteins | sample C65metaG_FD_113460 | JGI IMG/M metagenome (GOLD analysis project Ga0157373, IMG submission 113460) | Corn rhizosphere microbial communities from Kellogg Biological Station, Michigan, USA - C6-5 metaG | ecosystem: Host-associated > Plants > Roots > Rhizosphere > Soil | place: USA: Michigan... | reverse complement strand
TTCGCGTCGGCCTCTGTTGAGGCCGGGGCAGAATCATTCTGCCGTTGGTGGCTCGTTGCCGGCGTGACGAGCCAAGGTGCTGGCGCCGTTGTGGCGTCAACCTGTGTTGAGTTCTAACCAAAGCGTCACATGGATGGAATGACCGTTTTGTCATAAGCACGTAACAATAAAGACGTTAGGGCGATAAGTAACAGAGTGTTCAGCGTCCGCTTTTGAGCAAGACCCCTGTATGATCGGCCCTGCGCTGAATGGCGCGGTCTTTTCTCGGATGAGAATGTCCCCCCGTTGCACTCGGGTACTATTCTACGAAAGGGGTGACTTTTTCACCATTTGTTACACCGAATTTTTTATCTGCCCCTGCATCTAAGCTCTTTTAACCTGAGCGGCGAGGGTGGACGGCACACCTTCGTGCCACCGGGTGCTCTTGAGAAAAGCACCTGATTGAACCTGACCCGGCAATGCGTTGCCCCGGTCCACTTAGCCAAAGGCTCTGGAACTCCCCATGTCCGATCGTTTCGAACTCTTCCTCACCTGCCCCAAGGGCCTCGAAGGCCTGCTCCTCGAGGAAGCCATCGGGCTTGGCCTTGAAGAGGCGCGCGAGCACACCTCGGCCGTTCGCGGCGTGGCCGACATGGAAACGGCGTATCGCCTGTGCCTGTGGTCACGCCTGGCCAACCGGGTATTGCTGGTCCTCAAGCGTTTTTCGATGAAAGACGCCGAAGACCTGTACCACGGCGTGCTCGACGTCGACTGGCAGGACCACATGCTGGCCGATGGCACCCTGGCGGTCGAGTTCAGCGGCCACGGCTCGGGCATCGACAATACCCATTTCGGCGCTTTGAAGGTCAAGGATGCCATCGTCGACAAGCTGCGTACTCCCTCGGGTGAGCGGCCATCCATCGACAAGCTCAACCCGGACCTGCGTATTCACCTGCGACCGGACCGCGGTGAAGCGATCCTCTCCCTGGACCTGTCCGGTCACAGCCTGCACCAGCGTGGTTATCGCCTGCAGCAAGGCGCCGCGCCGCTGAAGGAAAACCTCGCCGCCGCTATCCTGATCCGTGCCGGCTGGCCGCGCATTGCCGCTGAAGGCGGCGCCCTGGCCGACCCGATGTGCGGTGTCGGCACCTTCCTGGTGGAAGCGGGCATGATTGCCGCCGACATGGCACCGAACCTGCGTCGTCAGCAGTGGGGTTTCACCGCGTGGCTGGGCCATGTGCCGGCGCTGTGGAAGAAACTTCACGAAGAAGCCACTGCCCGCGCCGCTGCCGGGTTGGCCAAGCCGCCGTTGTGGATTCGCGGCTATGAAGCCGATCCACGGCTGATCCAGCCAGGTCGCAACAACGTCGAGCGTGCCGGCCTGAGCGAGTGGATCAAGATCTATCAAGGCGAGGTCGCCACGTTCGAGCCGCGTCCTGACCAGAATCAGAAAGGCCTGGTGATCTGTAATCCGCCGTACGGTGAACGCCTGGGCGATGAGGCCAGCCTGCTTTACCTCTACCAGAACCTCGGCGAGCGCCTGCGCCAGGCGTGCCTGAACTGGGAGGCGGCGGTATTCACCGGCGCCCCGGACCTGGGCAAGCGCATGGGTATTCGCAGCCACAAGCAGTATTCGTTCTGGAACGGTGCCTTGCCGTGCAAGTTGCTACTGATCAAGGTGCTGCCGGACCAGTTTGTCACCGGTGAGCGTCGCACGCCGGAACAACGCCAGGCCGAGCGTGAGCAGGCGCAGTACGAACAGGCGCCTAAGGTACCGCAAGAGCGCCAGTACAACAAGAATGGCAATCCGATCAAACCGACCCCCGCTCCTGCGCCTGTGGTCGAGCAGGCGCGCTTGAGCGAAGGCGGGCAGATGTTCGCCAATCGCCTGCAGAAGAACCTCAAGCAGTTGGGCAAATGGGTCAAGCGTGAAGGCGTGGACTGCTATCGGGTCTATGACGCCGACATGCCGGAATACTCCATGGCGATCGATCTCTATCACGACTGGGTGCACGTTCAGGAATATGCCGCGCCAAAATCCATCGACCCGGAAAAGGCTTCGGCCCGGCTGTTCGATGCCCTGGCAGCCATTCCCCAGGCGCTGAATGTCGACAAGAGCCGCGTGGTGATCAAGCGTCGCGAGCGCCAGAGCGGCACCAAGCAGTACGAACGCCAGAGCGCCCAGGGCAAGTTCACCGAGGTCAACGAAGGTGGCGTGAAGCTGCTGGTCAACCTGACCGACTACCTGGATACGGGGCTGTTCCTCGATCACCGGCCGATGCGCCTGCGGATCCAGAAGGAGGCGGCCGGCAAGCGCTTCCTCAACCTGTTCTGCTACACCGCGACCGCCAGCGTCCACGCCGCCAAGGGGGGAGCCCGGAGCACCACCAGCGTCGACCTGTCGAAAACCTACCTGGACTGGGCGCGACGTAACCTGTCGCTCAATGGTTTTTCCGACAAGAACCGCTTGGAGCAGGGCGATGTGATGGCCTGGCTTGAAGCCAGCCGTGAAGAATACGACCTGATCTTCATCGACCCGCCGACCTTCTCCAACTCCAAGCGCATGGAGGGCGTGTTCGATGTGCAGCGCGATCACGTCCAGTTGCTGGACCTGGCCATGGCTCGCCTGGCGCCGGGGGGCGTGTTGTATTTCTCCAACAATTTCCGCAAGTTCCAGCTCGAGGACAACCTCGGCGAGCGTTACGCAGTGGAGGAAATCACCGCTGCAACCATCGATCCGGACTTTGCCCGCAACAGCAAGATCCACCGTGCCTGGAAAATCATGGCTCGTTGAAATCTGCTGATTGGATCCACGAAGCCTTGTAAATCAAGGCTTCCAGCCGATTTTAGGACTGGTCAAAGTGATGGCCAATAGCTATAACTGAGGCTGTGGCCAGGTCTGTACCGACGCCTGCCCCTTTTTCGAGTTGTGTCTATGGCATTGCATCCGGTGCGCCCCAGGATCCTGGGCTTTATCAGCGAAGATGTATCGGCCTGGCTGGTGGCTTCACTGGTCTTCCTGGCCGGCACCTGCCTGACCGGTTTGCTGAGCTGGGCGATGATGAGCCTGTTCAACCAGCAACTTCGCCAGCGCTTCGAACTGCAAGCCGAAGAGCGCTTCAGCCGCATCGAGGAAAGATTTCAGGAGCAGGAGCAGCGTCTCGACAGCCTGAGGCGTTTCTTTGCCAATTCGGCGACGGTTTCCGAAAAGGAATTCCATGGCTACGCCGAACCGTTGTTGCGGCGTACCCAAGCCTTGGCTTGGGCGCCACGGGTGTTTCGTGACGAGCGGCAGGCGTTCGAACAACGGGAGCGGAATAAGCGGGTCAACCCTTTCGTCATCCGTGACACGGACGATTCAGGCGGCTTGCGGCAGGCTCCGGAACGGGACGAGTACGCGCCGATCCTCTATGTGCAGTGCCAGGCTTCCCAAGAGTCAACCCTGGGTTTCGATCTGCTTTCCCATCCCTTGCGCCGCGAGGTGCTCGAGCGGGCCCGTCGCCAGAACAGCGTGGCAGTATCGCAGCCGCTGGACCTGGTGGGCGTCGACCCGGCCTTTGTCCGTGGCGTATTGCTGGTGGCACCGGTTACCCGGGCCCCGTCTACGGAGCCTTTCGGTTACGTGGTCGCGGCCATCAGCATGCGCCAGCTGGTGGGCGATGGCCTGCCGGCGGCCAGTCATGACAATCTTTCGATGCGCGTCCTGGACCTGTCCGACGCCGACCAGGAGGAGGTGCTGTTCGACTCTCCCGTACCCCCGGGAGACAGTGAGCTGGCGGCGATCCGCGTGTTGCGCCTGGCGGATCACGACTACCGGGTAGAGTTGCGTCCCAGCGGCATGTTCCTGTCGACCAACCATTCCACGATGTCGAGCCTGGTGGTATTGGGCGGCCTGCTCAGTTTCCTGCTCAGTGCCTTGCTCTACGTCTTGGTCAGCCAGCGGTAACGGGCCCTGACCCTGGTGGAGCAACGTACCCAGGAGCTGCGCGCCAGGGAGCAGGAGCTGCGGGGCACCCACGGCCAGTTGCGTGGTGTGCTGGATGCCGCGACCCAGGTTGCGATCATCGCCACGGACCTGCGTGGCGTCATCACCACGTTCAACGCCGGCGCCGAGCAGATGCTGGGCTACCAGAGCTGCGAAGTCCTGCAGAGCATGACCCTGGAGAGCCTCCATGTGCCCCGGGAGCTCCAGGCCCGGGCCGCAGAGCTTGGCGCCCGATTCGGCAAGCCGATTCCTACCTGTCACGCGATGTTGCTAGAAGGGGGCGAGGCGGGCGGCCAGCAGGCCCGGGAGTGGACCCTGGTACGGCGCGACGGCAGTCATTTGACCGTGAACATGCTGGCCACGCCCGTGCTCGATGATCAGGGGCTCTGGGTCGGGCACCTGGCAATCTGCATCGACATCACCGAACGCAAGCGCGTCCACGAGGCCCTGGCGGCCCGGGATCTGCTGTTGAAGAAACTCAGTGCCCATGTGCCGGGTGGCATCTACCAGTTCAAAATGGATTTCAACGGCCGTTTCAGCGTGATCTACGCCAGTGATGGCATTCGTGATATCTACGAACTGGAGCCCAATGTGCTGGTCCAGAACTCGGAAGCCATTTTCTCCCGTATCCATTCACTGGACAACGCGCGGGTCCGTGCGTCGATCCGTGCCTCGGCCGACACCCTGAGCCCATGGCGCGAAGAGTACCGGGTGCAACTGCCGCAGCGCGGCCTGCGCTGGGTGCGTGGCGAGGCGACGCCCGAGCAACTGCCCGGCGGCGGTGTGTTATGGCATGGCTATATCTCTGATATTTCCGATCTCAAGCGAGTGGAGGAAGAGTTGCGAGCACTGTCCGTGACCGATGCCTTGACCGGTATTCGCAATCGGCGTTACTTCCAGGAGCGCCTGAACTCGGAAATGATCCGGGTCGAGCGCGGCTCCGGGGACCTGTCGGTCATCATGCTCGACATCGATCACTTCAAGCGTATCAATGACCAGCATGGCCATGCGGTGGGTGACCGGGTGTTGCAGGCTGTTTGCCAGCGCGTCAGCCAGCGTCTGCGGCGTACCGACGTCTTCTGTCGGCTGGGCGGAGAAGAGTTCGTGGTGCTGTGTCCTGATACCGATGGCGAAAGTGCCCGCGCCTTGGCCACTGGGCTGTGGGAGGGCCTGCGCGCGGCGGCGATCGAGGATGTGGGCGTTGTCACCGCCAGCTTCGGCATCGCCAGTTGGCGCGCCGGGGAGGGCGCGGATGCCCTGCTGTTGCGGGCCGACTCGGGTGCCTACGCGGCCAAGCAGGCCGGGCGGGATCGGGTCGAGATGCAGGTGGGGTAAACGACCGGTGAACGAGTGGGAGCGAGCTTGCTCGCGATAGCGGGCGTGTCAGTTGACGGCTGTTTGGACTGATCCACCGTCATCGCGAGCAGGCTCGCTCCCACCCTGACCCCGGCGGACACAGACCCATGCACCCCATCAGGCCCCTGTGGGAGCGAGCCTGCTCGCGATAGCGTCAGCTCAGCCCCACGCATGCCAGTTGAATGGCGGCTATCGCGAGCAAGCTTGGATCAGAGCACCGAAGCCGTCTGCGGCAATTTCGGCTGGCGGTACAGGTCCAGCAGCACCTGGTCCAGCACCGACGAAGCGCCCCATGGCTTCGGATCGTTGAGGATCGCCACCACCGCCCAGGTGTTGCCGTTGATGTCACGGCTGAACCCGGCAATGGCGCGCACGGTGTTCAGGGTGCCGGTCTTGATGTGGGCTTCGCCGGCCATGGCCGTGGTCTTGAGGCGTTTACGCATGGTGCCGTCGGTGCCGGCAATCGGCATCGAACTGATGTACTCGGCCGCGTAGGGGCTGCGCCAGGCGGCTTGCAGCATCGCCGCCATTTCCCGGGCGCTGACCCGTTCGGCGCGGGACAGACCGGAGCCGTTCTCCATCACCAGGTGCGGCGCGGTGATGCCTTTCTTGGCCAGCCATTGGCGCACGACCCGTTGCGCGGCCTTGGCGTCATCACCGTCGGCTTCGTTGCGGAACTGCGCGCCGAGGCTCAGGAACAATTGCTGGGCCATGGTGTTGTTACTGTATTTGTTGATGTCGCGGATGATCTCCGCCAGGTCCGGCGAGAACGCCCGGGCCAGCACTTTGGCGTTGCTCGGGGTAGCGGCCAGACGGTCCTTGCCCTGGATGCTGCCGCCCAGTTCCTTCCAGATCGCCCGCACCGCGCCGGCGGTGTAGGTGGCGTGGTCCAGCAGCGACAGGTAGGTCTGGGAGCTGCACCCATCGCCCAGTTGCCCGCCGACGGTCACGGTCACGCTGCCGTCCGCCTGTGGTACCGGGTTGTAGCGCACGCCGCCGGCGCATTGCTTGGAATTGACCGCCTTGACCTGGTTGTCGATATGGATGCTGGCAATCGGCGGCTCCACCGACACCAACACCCTTCCGCCATCATTGCGGGCAACGAAGCGCAGCGCCTTGAGGTTGACCAGCAGGGAGTCGGGCTTGACCAGGAAAGGCTTGTTTTCGTCGTTGCCGTCGTCGTTGAACTCGGGCAATTGCGGCTGGATGAAGAAACCGCGGTCCAGCACCAGATCGCCGGTGACCTGCTGGACGCCGTTGGCCCGCAGATCGCGCATCAGCAGCCAGAGCTTTTCCATGTTCAGCTTGGGGTCGCCGCCGCCCTTGAGGTACAGGTTGCCGTTGAGGATCCCGCCGCTGAGGGTGCCGTCGGTGTAGAACTCGGTCTTCCACTGGTGATTGGGGCCGAGCATTTCCAGGGCGGCGTAGGTGGTCACCAGCTTCATGGTGGAGGCCGGGTTCACCGAGACGTCGGCGTTGTAGATGGTCGGGGTGCCGGGGCCATTGAGGGGCACCATCACCAGGGACAGCGCGTCGTCTTGCAACTTGCTGGTCTTGAGGGCCTTCTGCACATTGGGCGACAGGGCGGTGTTGATCGTAGCGGCGCTGGTGGAGGCAGGGAGGGCCAGGGGAAGAAGAAGGCTGGCCAGGAGCAGTGGACGCAAAGATTTGATCATGTGTAATAAAACCCTACGGGCGAGGGGGAAAAAACGAGGACATGAAAAATGAACGTCCTCAACGGTCAGGAAAGTGTCGGCATTATGCCCCAAGGCGCACCGGCGTGTGCCGTGCCTGAGCCTTTCGTGAGGCAATTTTTTACCGACGGTAGGCCGATACGCCCGATCAACCGGGCAATCGCTGCGCCAAACTGGTAAAGTGCCGGCCGTTATTACTTATGAGGATTGTTCCAATGGCGACTAACCGTTCCCGGCGTCTGCGCAAAAAGCTGTGTGTGGATGAATTTCAGGAGCTGGGTTTCGAACTGAACCTGGATCTCAAAGAAGATCTGGACGATGAGGCGATTGACGCTTTCCTCGACGCTTTCCTGAAAGAAGCCATGGAAGCCAATGGCCTGGGCTATGTCGGCGGCGACGACTACGGTCTGGTATGCCTGCAGAAGCGTGGCTCGGTTTCCGAAGAACAACGTGCTGCCGTTGAAGCCTGGCTCAAGGGCCGTAGCGAACTGACCAACATGACCGTCAGCCCGCTGATCGACGTGTGGCACCCGGACATGCCGATCAACGCCAAGGCGTGATGTCCTGAACCGGCAGCCCGATTGGGCGCCGGTTTTTTTAAGCCTGGCGGTTGGGTTTTTGGTTGATCTTCAGGCTGCTATCGCGAGCAGGCTCGCTCCCACAGTTGGATCGCGTTTCCCTGTGGGAGCGAGCCTGCTCCCGAAGCTTTAGGCTTTGCGCCAGTTGAGAATCAGCAAGGTCAACACCCCCGCCACAATCCCCCAGAACGCCGAACCGATGGAAAACAGCGTCAGCCCCGACGCCGTGACCATGAAGGTGATCAGCGCCGCTTCCCGTTCCCTGGCTTCGCTCATGGCGATGCTCAAGCCATTGATGATCGACCCGAACAGTGCCAGTGCAGCGATGGATAACACCAGTTCCTTGGGCAGCGCCGCGAACAACGCCGCCAGTGTTGCGCCGAACACCCCGGCAATCCCGTAGAAGATCACGCACCAGACCGCTGCCGTGTAGCGCTTGTTGCGATCTTCGTGGGCGTGGGGCCCGGTGCAGATGGCGGCGCTGATGGCCGCCAGGTTGATGCCGTGGGAGCCGAACGGCGCCAGCAGCAGCGAGGCGATGCCGGTGCTGGTGATCAGGGGGGAGGCCGGTACGTTGTAACCGTCGGCCCGGAGTACGGCGATACCGGGCATATTCTGGGAGGTCATCGCCACGACGAACAGCGGAATGCCGATGCTGATGGTGGCCGCCAGTGAAAAGTGTGGCGTGGTCCAGACCGGTGTCGCGACTTCAAGGGCAAAGCCGCTGAAGTCCAGCAGGCCCATCAGGCCTGACAGCGCAGTGCCGATCAGCAGCGCCGCCAGCACCGCGTAGCGAGGCGACAGGCGCTTGACGATCAGGTAAGTGAAGAACATGCCCAGCACCAGGCCGGTACGATGCTGGGCGGCGACGAAAATCTCGCTGCCGATCTTGAACAGGATGCCCGCTAGCAACGCCGCCGCCAGCGACGCCGGAATGCGCTTGACCAGGCGCTCGAAGCTGCCGGTCAGCCCGCAGATCGTCACCAGCACCGCGCAGGTGATATAGGCGCCTATGGCCTCGCCATAGCTCACGCCGCCCAGGCTGGTGATCAGCAGTGCCGCGCCGGGCGTCGACCAGGCGATGGTGATCGGCGTGCGGTAGCGCAACGACAGGCCGATGGAACACACTGCCATGCCAATGGAGATCGCCCAGATCCACGACGAAATCTGCCCGCTGGTCAGCCCCGCCGCCTGGCCTGCCTGGAACATCAGCACCAGGGAGCTGGTGTAGCCGGTCATCATGGCGATGAACCCGGCGACGATGGCTGAGGGCGAGGTGTCGGCCAATGGGCGAAGTGGCGCAGTCGTGACTTCGGTCATGGTGGGTGGGGATCCTTGGATAGATTATGTACCTGTGGGAGCAAGCCTTGCTCCCACAGTGCCATAGGTGTCACAGATTGAGGGTTTAAGCATAAACTCAACCCAGTGGTCAATTGCAATACAGCCAAGCCCACAAACAGCCGTACAGTCGTGTTGCCATCAGAGGTTGTGTACAATCGCCGTGTTTTTTACGCGATACTTGCCAGCGACCCGCTGCGCCGTATTACAGTCACGGTCAATTCGCCGCAGTTCTCCCGACCCGAGTGCCCATGAACGAACAGTTGCAACCCCTCAAGAAACAACCGCGAGCAGGCAAAGCCGGCCGCAGCGGAACCCAGGACGATATCGTCTATGCGCATATCTTCGAGGCCATCCTCGAACAACGCCTGGCGCCCGGTACAAAGTTGAGCGAAGAGGCACTGGGGGAGATTTTCGGGGTCAGCCGCACCATCATCCGCCGTGCATTGTCGCGCCTGGCCCATGAAGGCGTGGTGTTGTTGCGACCTAATCGGGGCGCGGTCGTTGCCAGCCCGAGTGTCGAAGAGGCGCGCCAGGTGTTCATGGCCCGGCGCCTGGTGGAACGGGCGATCACCGAGCTGGCGGTGCAGCACGCTACCGCCGAGCAGCTCGCCGAATGGCGGCAGATGGTCAGCGACGAACGTGACAGTTTTTCCCGGGGCGACCGTGGCGCCGGCATCCGCCTGTCGGGTGAATTCCATCTCAAACTGGCCGAAGCGGCGAAGAATGCCCCGTTGATCAGCTTCCAGCGCAGCCTGGTGTCCCAGACTTCGCTGATTATCGCCCAATATGAAAGTGGCAACCGGTCCCACTGCTCCTACGACGAACACACTCAATTGATCGATGCCATCGAAGCCCGCGATGCCACCCTGGCGGTGGACTTGATGATGCATCACATGGATCACATCGACAGCAAGCTCAACCTCGACGAAGAGGGTGCGTCGGACGATCTGCACGCAGTGTTTTCGCACTTGCTGCAGAGCAAGAAGCCTGGGCGGTCGACGGCCAAGCTCTGACCTCATCTCGTTCCCACGCTCTGCGTGGGAACGCAGCCTGGGACGCTCTGCGTCCCAAAGGCCGAACGCGGAGCGTCCGTTGAGGCATTCCCACGCAGAGCGTGGGAACGATCCCTACCGCTGATGCACCAACCTGCCAGCCGCATAGGTCTGCGCCACCGTCCGGTCATCCCCCAGCGTCATCAACACGAACAATCTCTCGGCAATGTCCCGCGCCTGCTTCAGGCGATAGCTCAACAGCGGCGTAGCGTTGTAGTCCAGCACCAGGAAATCCGCATCGGTGCCCGGCTGCAAGGTGCCGATGCGCTCTTCCAGACGCAGGGCCCGGGCGCCGCCGAGGGTGGCCAGGTACAGCGATTTGAACGGGCTCAGCCGCGCGCCCTGCAACTGCATCACCTTGTAGGCTTCGTTCAGGGTCTGTAGCAGCGAAAAACTGGTGCCGCCGCCGACGTCCGTGCCCAGCCCCACGTTGACCTTGTGCTTCTCGGCCATCGGCAGGTTGAACAGACCGCTGCCCAGGAACAGGTTCGAGGTCGGGCAGAACGCGATGGCCGAACCGGTTTCGGCCAGGCGTGCACATTCGTCGTCGCACAGGTGCACACCGTGGGCGAACACCGAACGCTCGCCGAGCAACCGGTAGTGATCGTAGACGTCCAGATAGCCCTTGCGCTCGGGAAACAGCTTTTTGACCCATTGCACTTCCTGCAGGTTTTCACTGATGTGGGTCTGCATGTACAGGTCCGGGTATTCCTCCAGCAACTGACCGGCCAGCGCCAATTGCTCCGGCGTGCTGGTGGGGGCGAAGCGCGGGGTCACGGCGTAGTGCAGGCGGCCCTTGCCGTGCCAGCGTTCGATCAGCGCCTTGCTCTCGGTGTAGCTGGATTCGGCAGTGTCGGTCAGGTAGTCCGGGGCGTTGCGATCCATCATCACTTTACCGGCGATCATCCGCAGGTCGAGCTTCTCGGCCGCTTCAAAAAAGGCATTCACCGATTGTGGGTGCACGCTGCCGAACACCAGGGCCGTGGTGGTGCCGTTGCGCAGCAGCTCCTTGATAAAAATATCGGCCACGGCTTCGGCGTGGGCGGGGTCGGCGAACTGGCGTTCACAAGGGAAGGTGTAGGTATTGAGCCAGTCCAGCAGTTGTTCGCCGTAGGCGCCGACCATGCCGGTCTGCGGCAGATGGATGTGGGTGTCGATGAAGCCGGGGGTGATCAACGCGTCAGGGTAATGGGCGATTTCAATGTCCGCCGCCAGGCTCGGCAGCAGGTCATGGGCGTGGCCGAGGGCGCTGATCTGGCCGTTTTCCACCACCAGCAGGCCGTCCTCGAAATATTCATAAGAGGCTTCGAGGCCGACTTCAGCCGGGTCGGCGAGGCTGTGGAGCAGGGCGGCGCGGTAGGCTTTGCGTGTCGTGGGCATGGGGAATCTCAGGATTTGGCTTGGCTGCGACGCGAGGCCGGCAGCAACTTGGCAATGGGTTCGGCGCGGGCGGTGTGCTGGCCGAAATCCGCGTTATAGGTGGCGATGATTTCACCGGCGATGGAGATGGCGATTTCCACAGGCAGCTTGCCTTTGACTTCGCCAATGCCCATCGGGCAACGCATGCGTTGCAAGGCGCCGCTGTCGAAACCGCGATCGCGCAGGCGATGTTCGAACTTGACCCGCTTGTTCTTCGAGCCGATCAGGCCGAAGTAGGCGAAGTCGTTGCGCTTGAGGATCGCCGCGCTCAGCTCCAGATCGAGCTGATGGTTGTGGGTCATGACGATGCAGTAGCTGCCGGCGGGCAACTCATCGACTTCATCCAGCGGATCCTCGCTGACGATTTTCTGTACGCCATGGGGTAGTTGTTCAGGGAACTCGGCTTCCCGCGAGTCGATCCAGCGCACCCGACAAGGCAGGCTCGCCAGCAAGGGCACCAGGGCCCGGCCGACATGACCGGCGCCGAACACGGCAATCTGCGCCTGCACCTGGCCCATGGGTTCGAACAGCAGCACGGTGACGCCGCCGCAGCACTGGCCCAGGCTGGCGCCGAGGCTGAAGCGCTCCAGATGCGTGCCCTGCTGGCCACTGGCGAGCATTTGCCGGGCAATCTCCATGGCCTTGTATTCCAGGTGCCCGCCACCGATGGTGTCGAAGGTCTGGCTGGCGCTGATGACCATTTTTGAACCGGCGTTGCGCGGGGTCGAGCCGAGTTCTTCGATGATCGTCACTAGCACGCAGGGTTCACCGCGGGTTTGCAGGTCGGCGAGGGCGCTGATCCAGTTGTACATGTTCACCTCGACTGATCGTTCCCACGCTCTGCGTGGGAATGCATCTCTGGACGCTCCGCGTCCGCTTTTCAACATTGCTTTGTTGTCTGTTGCGGCCTCATCGCGAGCAGGCTCGCTCCAACAGGGATTTGTGAATACTGACCCTCTATGGGAGCGAGCCTGCTCGCGATTGGCCGCGACGCGGTCCTAAAGCGAAGCCAACTCGGTTTCAGGCTCCACCACCTTTGCCTTCAACCCGCGCATCTGCTCACAGCCCCACAACACCCGTTCCGGTGTCGCCGGCGCGTCGATCTTCGGCTGGTGCCGGTAATCCCCCAGGCTCGCCACGGCATCCTTGATCGCACACCACGCGGCGATGCCGAGCATGAACGGCGGCTCGCCCACGGCCTTGGAGTGAAACACCGTGTCTTCGGGGTTCTTGCGGTTTTCCACCAGCCTGACCCGCAGGTCCAGCGGCATGTCCGCCACGGCCGGGATCTTGTAGCTGGCCGGGCCGTTGGTCATCAGCTTGCCCTTGTCGTTCCACACCAGTTCTTCCATGGTCAGCCAGCCCATGCCCTGGATGAAGCCGCCCTCGACCTGGCCGGTGTCGATGGCCGGGTTCAACGAGGCGCCGACGTCGTGGAGGATGTCGGTGCGCAGCATCTTGTATTCACCAGTGAGGGTATCGACGATCACCTCGGCGCACGCCGCGCCATAGGCGTAGTAGTAGAACGGCCGGCCGCGGGCCTGGCTGCGGTCGTAGTAGATTTTCGGGGTCTTGTAGAACCCGGTGCTCGACAGCGAGACCTGGGCGAAATATGCCTGCTGCACCAGCGCCTCGAAGGTCAGGATGTGATCGCGGACCCGCACATGGCCGTTGTGGAATTCCACGTCTTCTTCACTGACCTTGTACTGTCGCGCGGCGAACTCCACCAGGCGCCGCTTGATGGTTTCGGCGGCATTCTGCGCGGCTTTGCCGTTCAGGTCGGCGCCACTGGAGGCCGCGGTGGGGGAGGTGTTCGGCACCTTGTCGGTGTTGGTCGCGGTGATCTGTACCCGGTCCATTTCTACCTGGAACACCTCGGCCACCACCTGCGCGACCTTGGTGTTCAGGCCTTGGCCCATTTCGGTGCCGCCATGGTTCAGGTGAATGCTGCCGTCGGTGTAGACGTGGATCAAGGCACCCGCCTGGTTGAGGAAACTGGCGGTGAACGAGATGCCGAACTTGACCGGTGTCAGCGCCAGGCCCTTTTTCAGGATCGGGCTGCCTGCGTTGTAGCGACAGATCGCTTCGCGCCGCTCGGCGTACTGGCTGCTTTCTTCCAGCTCGGCGGTCATTTCCTCGAGCATGTTGTGCTCGACGGTCTGGTAGTAGTGGGTGACGTTACGCTCGGTCTTGCCGTAATAGTTGGCCTTGCGCACCGCCAGCGGATCGAGCCCCAGGTGCAGGGCGATGGCGTCCATGACTTCTTCGATGGCCACCATTCCTTGCGGGCCGCCAAAGCCACGGTAAGCGGTGTTCGACGCGGTGTTGGTCTTGCAGCGGTGGCCGTTGATGGTCGCATCGCCCAGGTAATAGGCGTTGTCGGCATGGAACATCGCCCGGTCGACAATCGACGCCGACAGGTCCGGCGAGCAGCCGCAGTTGCCGGCCAGTTCCAGCGCAATGCCGTGCAGGCGCCCGTTGCTGTCGAAGCCCACGTCGTATTCGATGTAGAAGGGGTGGCGCTTGCCGGTCATCAGCATGTCTTCAACCCGGGGCAGGCGCATCTTGGTCGGTTGGCCGGTGAGGTGCGCGATCACCGCGCACAGGCAGGCCGGGCTGGCGGCCTGGGTTTCCTTGCCGCCAAAGCCGCCACCCATGCGGCGCATGTCCACCACGACCTTGTTCATCGACACGCCCAGCACTTCGGCCACCAGTTTCTGCACTTCGGTGGGGTTCTGGGTGGAGCAGTAAACGAGCATGCCGCCGTCTTCGGTGGGCATCACCGATGAAATCTGGGTTTCCAGGTAGAAGTGTTCCTGGCCGCCGATGTGCAGCGAACCCTGGATGCGATGTTCGGCACTCGCCAGTGCGGTGGCGGAATCGCCCCGTTGGTGGGTGTGGCTGTCGAGCACGAAATGCCGTTTACGCAGGGCTTCGACCACGTCCAGCACCGGTTCCAGGTCTTCATACTCGATGATCGCGGCCATCGCCGCCTTGCGGGCGGTTTCCAGGTCTCTGGCTGCAACGGCCAGCACCGGTTGGCCGACGAACTGCACATCGTCGATGGCCAGCAGCGGGTCGCCAGGCAGCAACGGGCCGATGTCCTTGAGGCCGGGAATGTCGGCGTGGGTAATGGCGATGCGCACGCCTTCGAAGGCGTAGCACGGCGAGGTATCGACGCGCAGGATCCGGGCGTGGGCGCGGTCCGACAGTCGCGCGTAGACGTGCAACTGGTTAGGAAACTCGAGACGGTCATCGATGTATTGCGCTTCACCGGTCACATGCTTGGCGGCGCTGTCGTGCTTGACGCTGCGACCGACGCCGGTGCTCAGGTCGCGGGCAAACAGCTCGGCCAGTTCGGCTTGGGTCTTCTCTACGGCGTGATGGTTAGACATAAGCGGTCACCCGAGTCTCGATGTGCGGCGTTTGCAGTTCGATGAAGTATTTGCGCAGCAGGTTGCGGGCGCTGAGCAGGCGGTATTCCTTGCTGGCGCGAAAGTCCGACAGCGGCGTGAAGTCTTCGGCCAGGGCGGCGCAGGCTCGCTCGAGGGTGCTGTCGTTCCACTGCGCACCGATCAACGCGGCTTCACAATGCTTGGCACGCTTGGGGATGGCGGCCATGCCGCCGAAGGCCACGCGGGCATCGCGGACCATGCCGTTGTCGATGCGCAGGTTGAACGCCGCGCACACCGCAGAGATGTCATCGTCCAGGCGCTTGGATACCTTGTAGGCGCGGAACGTCTGCTCGGCGCTGGCCCGGGGCACGATGATCTTCTCGATGAATTCGCTTTCCTGGCGGGCAGTGACCCGGTATTCGATGAAGTAATCCTCCAGCGCCAGGGTGCGACGGACCTGACCCTTGCACAACACGATTTGTGCGCCAAGGGCGATCAGCAGCGGCGGCGAGTCACCGATGGGCGAGGCGTTGCCGATGTTGCCGCCCAGGGTGCCCTGGTTGCGGATCTGCAGCGAGGCGAAGCGTTGCAGCAGTTCACCGAAGTCCGGGTACTCGGCTTTCAGGGCCTCGTAGCAATCGGACAGCGCGGTGGCAGCACCGATTTCCAGGCGGTCGTCGAAACGCTCGATGCGCTTGAGCTCGGCGACGTTGCCTACGTAGATCATTACCGGCAGGGTGCGGTGGAACTGGGTGACCTCCAGAGCCAGGTCAGTGCCGCCGGCCAGCAGGCGCGCCTGGGGATAGGCGTCGTAGAGATCGGCCAGGTCGGCCACCGTCAGCGGCACCAGGCAGCGTTTATCGCCACAGTTGAGCTCGCCGGTTTCCTTCGGCGCGATCGCTTCGAGACGGGCAATGGTCTCGGCCTCGCGGGCGTCGAACTGGTCGGGTTGCTTGCCGCAGCAGGCCTGGTCGGCAGCAGCCAGGATCGGCCGGTAGCCGGTGCAGCGACACAGATTGCCGGCCAGGGCTTCGTGGGCCTTGTGGGCGTCGGGTTGATCGCGGTTCTTTTGCAGGGCGAACAGCGACATGACGAAGCCTGGTGTGCAAAAGCCGCATTGCGAGCCGTGGCAATCGACCATCGCCTGCTGGACGCTGTGCAACTGGCCCTGGTGCTTGAGGTCTTCGACGCTGATCAGTTGCTTGCCGTGCAGGGACGAGACGAAGGTCAGGCAGGCGTTGAGGCTGCGATAGCGAATGCGCGAGCGGCCGCTTTCGTCCGTGTCCAATTCGCCTACCACCACGGTGCAGGCACCGCAGTCGCCGCTGGCACACCCTTCTTTGGTGCCGGATTTACCGACATGCTCGCGCAAATAGTTGAGCACGGTCAGGTTCGGGTCCAGGGTGTGCTCGCTACGGAGTTCCTGGTTGAGTAAAAACTGGATCACGGAAGGCCTCGCAGATTCATTATTGTTGTATCGACGTAGGCCGAATTTAGCAGGTCTGACTTTTCGGTCAACGTTTTTCTGACTTAAAGGTCAGGAAATTCGTTCTGTCGATCAACTGTCGTGTTCATTCAGTATGTACGCTTTGTGGGAGCGAGCCTGCTCGCGATGGCGGTGTGTCAGCCGATGAATGCGTGACGGATCCAACGCTATCGCGAGCAGGCTCGCTCCCACAGGTTCGTTTCAGGGCGAGCCGCTTTGTTTTTTTGCTTATTTTTTTGCTTGAATCGTGCCAAAAACCCGGTACAGGCCCTGCGCCATGACGTATCGAGTGCGCTACACTGCGCCGCTTGTGCAGATCGAAGAGTTTGAAGGACAACCATGACGTTCAAGGCCCCGGACAGCCTCGCCGAGCAAATCGCCCATCATCTCGCCGAACGCATCATTCGCGGCGAAATGAAGCCGGGAGAGCGTATCCAGGAGCAGAAGGTCACGCTGGCGCTCAATGTCAGCCGCGGCTCGGTCCGCGAGGCCCTGCTGATCCTGGAGCGACGCCATCTGATTGCGATCCTGCCGCGCCGTGGCGCTCACGTCACCGAACTTACCGAACATAATGTGCGCAGCCTCTGTACGCTGATGAGCGAGCTGTACATCCTGCTAGGCAACGCCGTGGCCCACGGTGGGCGGGACTCGGTCGACATGGCGCCGTTCCTGCAGATCCAGCAGCGCCTCAAGGATGCCTTCGGGCGCCAGGACATCCGCTCGTTCGTCGATGAAAGCTTCAGTGTGATGCGCGCGGCCTATCCGTTTGCCGACAACCCGTACTTGCAGGAAACCGTCGAGAACCTGCAACCGGCCATGAGCCGCGCCTATTTCCTGGCCCTGGAGCAGCGCAAGGCCGAGATGAGCGAGTTCCTCGACCTGTTCCAGCGCCTGCTCGTCGCGGTACTGGCCCGTGATCTGCCGCAGATCCGCGTTGTGCTGACGGCTTACTGTCAGCGCAGTTGCGATCTGGTGGTTGCCGCCCTGACGAAGGCCTGAACGTGCGCCTCAAGTGCATCAAGCTGGCGGGGTTCAAGTCCTTCGTCGACCCGACCACGGTGAACTTCCCCAGCAACATGGCGGCGGTGGTGGGGCCCAACGGTTGCGGCAAGTCGAACATCATCGACGCTGTGCGCTGGGTGATGGGCGAGAGTTCGGCCAAGAACCTGCGCGGCGAATCGATGACCGACGTCATCTTCAACGGCTCCACCAGCCGTAAACCGGTCAGCCAGGCGAGCATCGAGCTGGTGTTCGATAACTCCGACGGCACCTTGATCGGCGAGTACGCGGCCTATGCGGAAATCTCCATCCGTCGCAAGGTGACCCGCGACAGCCAGAACAGCTACTTCCTCAACGGCGCCAAGTGCCGGCGTCGCGACATCACCGACATCTTCCTGGGCACCGGTCTGGGCCCGCGCAGCTACTCGATCATCGAACAGGGCATGATCTCCAAGCTGATCGAGGCCAAGCCCGAAGACCTGCGCAACTTCATCGAAGAGGCCGCCGGTATCTCCAAGTACAAGGAGCGCCGGCGCGAGACGGAGAACCGGATCCGTCGTACCCACGAAAACCTGGCGCGCCTGACCGACCTGCGCGAAGAGCTCGACCGTCAGCTCGAACGCCTGCACCGCCAGTCCGAGGCCGCGCGCAAATACCAGGAATACAAGGGCGAGGAGCGCCAGCTCAAGGCCCAGCTCTCGGCCCTGCGCTGGCAGGCGCTGAACGAACAGGTCGGCCAGCGCGAAGCGATCATCGGCAACCAGGAGGTCAGCTTCGAAGCCCTGGTGGCCGAACAGCGCAATGCCGATGCCGCCATCGAACGTCTGCGTGATGGGCACCACGAACTGTCCGAACGCTTCAACCTGGTGCAAGGGCGCTTCTATTCGGTCGGCGGCGATATCGCCAGGGTCGAGCCGAGCATCCAACACGGCCAGCAACGGCTGCGCCAGTTACAGGACGACTTGAAAGAAGCCGAGCGTGCGCGCCTGGAGACCGAGTCTCACCTGGGGCATGACCGCACTTTGCTGCTGACCCTTGGCGAAGAACTGGATCGGCTCACGCCAGAGCAGGAAATTACCGACGCCGCTGCCGAAGAGGCCGCCGCAGCCCTGGAAGAAGCCGAGCTGACCATGCACGGCTGGCAGGAGCAGTGGGACCGGTTCAACCTGACTTCCGCCGAACCACGGCGTCAGGCCGAGGTCCAGCAGTCGCGCATCCAGCAGTTGGAAACCAGCATGGAGCGCCTGGCCGAGCGTCAGCGTCGCCTGGCCGAAGAGCGCGCCTTGCTCGCCGCGGACCCGGAAGACGCGGCAATCCTGGACCTGAGCGAACAACTGGCCGCCAGCGAAGCCACCCTCGAAGACTTGCAGGCCAGCGAAGACGCCCAGGTCGAGCGGCTCGAACAACTACGCCAGGCCTTGCAACTGGCCCTTCAGAATCAACAGCAGGCCCAGGGCGAGCTGCAACGGCTCAACGGTCGTCTGGCCTCGTTGGAGGCCTTGCAGCAAGCCGCGCTGGACCCGGGCACCGGCACCGCCGAATGGCTGCGCGACCAGCATCTGGCCGAGCGCCCGCGACTGGCCGAAGGACTGAAGGTCGACGCCGGTTGGGAACTGGCGGTGGAAACCGTGCTGGGCGCCGATCTGCAAGCGGTGCTGGTGGACGATTTCGCCGGTTTCGACCTCTCGGGTTTCACCCAGGGCGACCTGCGCCTGCTCAGCCCGGCCGGTGACTGCGTGCGGATGCCGGGCAGCCTGCTGGACAAAGTCGAGGCCAAGGTCGATCTGTCGCCTTGGCTCGGGAAGGTCAGGCCGGTGGAAAACCTCGAACAGGCCCTGGCACTGCGCGGGCAACTGGTGGCGGGCGAGAGCCTGATCAGTCGCGACGGCTATTGGGTCGGCCGGCATTTCCTGCGGGTGCGCCGGGCCAGCGAAGCCGAGAGCGGGATGCTCGCCCGGGGTCAGGAAATCCAGCGGTTGGGCGCCGAGCGCGACGAGCGTGAAGCCAGCGTTGAAGCCCTGGAAACCGAATTGCAGAATCTGCGGGCGCAGCAGCGTCAACAGGAAAACGGCCGTGAACACCTGCGTCGGCTGTTGCAGGACGAAGCGCGCCAGCAGGGCGAGCTCAAGGCGCAGCTATCGGCCGGCAAGGCCAAGGCCGAACAATTGGCCTTGCGTCGCACCCGTCTGGAAGAAGAGATCGCCGAGCTGGGCGAGCAACGGGCGCTGGAACACGAACAGGTCGGCGAGGCGCGCCTGCAACTGCAGGAGGCGCTCGACGCCATGGCGCTGGACACCGAGCAACGTGAGCTGTTGCTGGCCCAGCGCGATAGCTTGCGCGAACGCCTCGACCGGGTGCGCCAGGAAGCGCGTCAGCACAAGGACCATGCCCATCAGTTGGCGGTGCGCCGGGGCTCGCTCAAGGCGCAGTACGACTCCACGCGCCAGGCCCTCGAGCGTTTGGAAATGCAGTCCGAACGCCTCACCGAAAAACGCGAACAGTTGAGCCTGAACCTGGCAGAGGGGGAGGCCCCCCTGGAAGAGCTGCGTCTCAAGCTGGAGGAACTGCTCGACAAGCGGATGAGTGTCGACGAAGAACTCAAGACGGCACAGATCGCCCTGGAGGACGCCGACCGCGAACTGCGCGATGCCGAGAAGCGCCGTAGCCAGGCCGAGCAGCAGTCCCAGCTGATTCGTGGCCAGATGGAACAGCAACGCCTGGAATGGCAGGCCCTGACCGTGCGCCGCAAAGCCTTGCAGGATCAACTGCTGGAGGACGGCTACGACCTTAACGGCGTGCTCGCCACCCTGGTGGCCGGGGCCAATGAGAAAGACGCCGAGGAAGAACTGGAACGCATTGCGGCGCGGATCCAGCGCCTGGGCGCGATCAACCTGGCGGCCATCGACGAATACGAGCAGCAGTCCGAGCGTAAGCGTTATCTGGACGCCCAGGACGCTGACCTGGTGGAAGCGCTGGAAACCCTGGAAAACGTCATTCGCAAGATCGACAAGGAAACCCGCAACCGCTTCAAGGATACCTTTGATCAGATCAATGGCGGTTTGCAGGCGCTTTTCCCAAAAGTTTTCGGTGGCGGCAGCGCTTACTTGGAACTGACGGGCGAAGATCTACTCGATACAGGGGTGACGATCATGGCGCGTCCTCCCGGAAAGAAGAACAGCACCATTCATTTGCTCTCCGGTGGTGAAAAGGCGCTGACCGCGTTGGCCCTCGTATTTGCCATCTTCAAGTTGAATCCGGCGCCGTTCTGCATGCTCGACGAAGTCGATGCGCCGCTGGACGACGCGAACGTGGGCCGTTATGCGCGCCTGGTAAAAGAAATGTCTGAAACGGTGCAGTTCATCTACATCACCCATAACAAGATCGCCATGGAAATGGCTGATCAGTTGATGGGCGTGACGATGCACGAGCCGGGCTGTTCGCGGCTGGTGGCGGTGGATGTCGAGGAGGCCATGGCGATGGTGGATGCCTGAAGCGGGATCTCTCGAGCAACTTCTTGACGAGTTGTCGGGACTTTTATCCCCGCCGAAGGCCGTTCAAATCACAGATTGGCACAAGCCTATGCGACAGACGGTGTAAAGTTATCTTTGGTCGTGCTAGTTTAATGTCAAATTTTCGTGTGCGTGGGCAAAACGCCATTCAGAACATAGAGTTGGCGCCACGTTTTAAAGCGGTTTGCAAATAGCTAAGCCCCTTATTTTTCAGCATTTTTATAGAGGCACGGGATTACATGGAAATCGGTCTGCGCGAGTGGCTGATCGTCATCGGCATCATTGTCATTGCCGGTATTCTTTTCGATGGCTGGCGCCGCATGCGCGGTGGCAAGGGGAAACTCAAATTCCGCCTTGATCGCAGCCTGTCGAACCTGCCGGACGACGATGACAATGCCGAGCTGCTGGGCCCGCCCCGGGTGCTGGACACCCACAAGGAGCCGCAGCTGGACGAGCATGACCTGCCGTCGGTAAGCGCGCCGGTGCGCGAGCCCCGTGAGTCGGGTTCCAAGCGCGGCAAGCGCAACAACGAACCGTCCCAGGGTGACCTGAACCTCAACCTGGACCTGGATGGCGGCCCGAGCTTCAGCAGCCGCGACGACTTCCCGGACGAGAGCAAGGCGTCGAGCAGCGACAAGGAGCAGGCCCAGGCCGAAGAAGTCCTGGTGATCAGCGTGATCTGCCGCGATCCGGCCGGCTTCAAGGGCCCGGCGTTGCTGCAGAACATCCTGGAAAGCGGCCTGCGTTTCGGCGAGATGGACATTTTCCATCGTCACGAAAGCATGGCTGGCAACGGTGAGGTGCTGTTCTCCATGGCCAACGCCGTCAAGCCAGGGGTGTTCGACCTGGACGACATCGATCATTTCAGCACGCCTGCGGTGAGTTTCTTCCTTGGTCTGCCAGGCCCGCGTCATCCCAAGCAGGCCTTTGACGTGATGGTGGCGGCGGCTCGCAAGTTGTCCCAGGAACTCAATGGCGAATTGAAGGATGACCAGCGCAGCGTGCTGACGGCCCAGACCATCGAGCACTACCGCCAGCGTATTGTTGAATTCGAACGCCGGGCATTGACCCAGAAGCGCTGATCAGAGCGCCTCTGGTAGCCGCTTGTGGCAAACCGCTTTTGTGGCGAGGGGATTTATCCCCGCTGGGCTGCCAAGCAGCCCTCAAAATGTTGTGTTGCCACAGAGTTTGCGAGTGCTGCGCACTCGAGCGGGGATAAATCCCCTCGCCACAGGTTCTCTGCCGAGCGTTACTTGACTGATTGAAATGAGCAGCCTCGGCTGCTCTTTTTGCTTTATGAGAGAACACCCATGAATGCCGTCGAAACCCGCATCCTAGAGCTGCGCACCGAACTGGATCAGCACAACTATCGCTATCACGTCCTCGATGAGCCAACCATTCCGGACGCCGAGTACGACCGCCTGTTCCACGAGCTCAAGGCCCTGGAAGCGCAGCACCCGGAGCTGGTGACCAGCGACTCACCGACCCAGCGGGTCGGCAGCGTAGCGTTGTCGGCGTTCAGCCAGGTCCGTCACGAGATCCCGATGCTCAGCCTGGGCAACGTCTTCGACGAATCCACCTTGCGCGAATTCGACCGTCGGGTGACCGAAGGCCTCGATTTGCCAACGGGCGATCTGCTGGGCGGCGGTGCGGCGGTGGAATACAGCTGCGAGCCGAAACTCGATGGCCTGGCGGTCAGCCTGTTGTACCAGGACGGCCTGTTGGTACGCGGTGCCACCCGCGGCGACGGCACCACCGGCGAAGACATCAGCGTCAACGTGCGCACCGTGCGCACTATCCCTCTCAAGCTGCAAGGCAGCGGCTGGCCACCCGTGCTGGAAGTGCGCGGCGAGGTGTACATGTCCAAGGCCGGTTTCGAACGCCTCAATGCCACGCAGCTGGAGGCAGGCGGCAAGACCTTCGCCAACCCTCGCAACGCGGCGGCCGGCAGTCTGCGGCAACTGGATTCGAAGATCACCGCCAACCGCCCGCTGGAGTTCTGCTGCTACGGCATCGGCCAGGTGACGGCGGATATCGCCGATACCCACATCGGCAATCTCAAGCAGCTCAAGGCCTGGGGCATGCCCATCAGTCGTGAACTGAAGCTGGCCCATGGCGTCGAGGAATGCCTGGATTACTATAGGGACATCGGTGAGCGGCGCAACGCGCTGCCCTATGAAATCGACGGTGTGGTGTTCAAGGTCAACAGCATTGCTTCCCAACGTGAGCTCGGCTTCCGCGCTCGCGAGCCGCGCTGGGCCATCGCTCATAAATTCCCGGCCAGCGAAGAACTCACCGAGCTGCTCGACGTCGAGTTCCAAGTAGGCCGCACCGGGGCGGTGACGCCTGTTGCGCGGCTCAAGCCGGTCAAGGTGGCCGGCGTGACCGTGGCCAACGCCACCCTGCACAACATGGATGAAGTGGCGCGCCCGGGGCTGATGATCGGCGATACGGTGATTATCCGCCGCGCCGGGGACGTGATTCCGCAGGTGGTGCAAGTCGTCACCGAGCGCCGCCCGGAAAATGCCCGCCCGGTAGCAGTGCCCCAGCAGTGTCCGGTGTGCGGCTCCCACGTGGAGCGCACGCAACTGATCAAGCGTAGCAAGGGCCGCGAAACCATCAGCGAGGGCGCGGTCTATCGCTGCGTCGGGCGCCTGGCCTGCGGGGCGCAGCTCAAGCAGGCGATCATTCACTTCGTCTCGCGCCGGGCCATGGACATCGAAGGGCTGGGGGAGAAGAGCATCGAGCAATTGGTGGACGAGGGCCTGGTGGGGTCGCCTGCCGATCTGTATGCGCTGACTTTCGAGCAGGTGGTCGACCTGGAAGGCTTCGCCGAATTGTCGAGCCGGAAATTACTGGCGGCCATCGTCGACAGCAAGAAGCCCGGCCTGGCGCGCTTCATCTACGCCCTTGGCATCCCGGACGTCGGCGAGGAAACCGCCAAAGTCCTGGCACGCTCCCTGGGCTCGCTGGAGCGCGTGCAAGCGGCGTTGCCCCAGGTGCTCACGTACCTGCCGGACGTGGGCCTGGAAGTGGCGCACGAGATCCACAGCTTCTTCGAAGACCCGCACAACCGCCAGGTGATCGCGGATCTGCTGCGTCATGGTCTCGATCTCCAGGACCAGGGTGAGCTGGGCGCCGAATTCGCCGCCAGCACCACCCTGGGCGGTTTTCTCGACAAGTTGCACATCCCGTCGGTCGGACCGGGCGGCGCGCAGAAACTGGCGGACAAGTTCGGCTCTCTCGAGGCAGTGATGAGCGCGGACTGGCTGGACATGCGCCAGGCGCTGCCGGAAAAACAGGCCAATGCCGTACGGGAATTCTTTGCCAGCACCGACAACCGCCAGCAGGCCGAGGCCGCGGAACAGCAGTTGCGTGACTTCGGCATGCACTGGCAAAGCGAGAAGAAAGTGGTCGAAGGCTTGCCCGAGGCGGGCCACACCTGGGTATTGACCGGTTCGCTGGAGCTGATGAGCCGCGACGTCGCCAAGGACAAGCTGGAGAGGCTGGGGGCCAAGGTCGCCGGTTCCGTGTCGGCGAAAACCCATTGCGTCGTGGCCGGCCCGGGCGCGGGCTCGAAGCTGACCAAGGCCAATGAACTGGGGCTCAAGGTGCTGGACGAAGAGGCGTTCGTGGCGTTTCTCGGCAAGCATGGCATCACGGTCTAGCCCTAGTCGGGAGCGGTCCCTGTGGCGAGGGGATTCATCCCCGTTGGGCTGCGCAGCAGCCCCAAAGCCCTGCGACTCGGTGTATCAGGCTGATTGAGTCGCCTGTGTTGGGGCTGCCTCGCAGCCCAGCGGGGATGAATCCCCTCGCCACAGAGGGAGCACTTGGCTGAACGTCTCTGCCAGAAGACGATCTAGTGTTGCAGGCTCCAGGGAGAGATCGCCATGTACCGCTTCTTCGAACAACTGAGCTCGCGCATCGCCGCGCCGTTCCTGGGCGACCGTTCGCGCAACAGCAAGGTCTGGCCGTGTCGCTGCGGCCAGTCGCTGTTTTTCCGCAACAGCCAGTGCCTGGCCTGCCTGGCGGCGCTGGGCTACCAGCCGGAGCAGAGTCGTCTCTCGTCCCTGCAACCCGGTGACCAGCCCGACACTTGGACCCTGGATGCCGACCCACAGGCTGGCCTGTTCCGCCGCTGCGCCAACCTCGATACCGCGGCGGCGTGCAACTGGCTGCTGCCAGCCGGGGGGCGCGACACCTTGTGCATCGCCTGCAGGCTGAACCGCACCATCCCCGACCTGTCGATCCCGGAGAACCCTGAACGCTGGCGCAAGGTCGAGACGGCCAAGCGCAGGCTGGTGGCGCAACTGATCACCCTCGGTCTGCCGGTCGCGCCGAAAAGCGTCGACGAATCCACGGGCCTGGCCTTCGACTTCATCGGCGCCGACCCTGACGGCACGCCACCGACCACCGGCCATGCCAGCGGCTTGATCACGCTCGACATCAAGGAAGCGGACGACGCCCACCGTGAGGCCGTGCGCCAGCAGATGCACGAACCGTATCGCACCTTGCTCGGGCACTTTCGTCACGAAGTGGGGCATTACTACTGGGATCTTCTAATTGCCAACAGCCACTGGCTCGAAGCATTCCGCGGATTGTTCGGCGATGAGCGGACCAGTTATGCCGACGCGCTGGAACGGCACTATCAGCAAGGGGCGCCGCTGGATTGGCAAACCCGTTACGTCAGTGCCTACGCCACCATGCACCCCTGGGAGGATTGGGCCGAAACCTGGGCTCACTACCTGCACATGATGGACGCCGTGGACACGGCGCTGGGCTTTGGCATGAGCGCCCAGGACATGGACTTCGACTACCAACCGTTCCCACCCGAGACCCTCTTCGATCCCGAGCACACCGGCGGCACTGCATTCCTGTCGTTCGTCAACGCCTGGATCGAACTGGCCGGCATGCTCAACGAACTGTCCCGCAGCATGGGGCAGCCGGATTTCTATCCGTTCGTCGTGCCAGCGGCCGTCATCACCAAACTGCATTTCATCCATCTGGTGATCCAGGAGGAGGGCGGCCGGGCGGATGAGGTGCTGCTGTAGCGAGGAGTTTTGTCGGGATGGCTGCGCACTCAGCCAATCCTCGATCTACTGTGGGAGCGAGCCTGCTCGCGATGGCGGCAGCTCATTCAGCCCTGATGCAAGCCGACCCACCGCTTTCGCGAGCAGGCTCGCTCCCACAGGGTTCCTCGGGATGGCAGCAAACGCATATCCACCCCCATGGCAAGTGCTTGAACGTCTTCGCTTTTTTAATCCGGCGCGAACGGTTGTAACTTCCCGTCAGATAGGTACAATGGCGCGGCTCGCCGTCAGGCGGGCGTCGTTATGGTGACCCCATCGGTCCCCCCGCAACGATTACCCGTGAACCTGGTCAGATCCGGAAGGAAGCAGCCACAGCGGGAACATTGTGTGCCGGGGTGTGGCTGGTGGGGTTGCCTCCATAACG